>Ga0209965_1000241_pt1 | contig 19604 bp, 21 predicted proteins | sample SalPon2_B_H2O_MG_FD_185707 | JGI IMG/M metagenome (GOLD analysis project Ga0209965, IMG submission 185707) | Salt pond water microbial communities from South San Francisco under conditions of wetland restoration - Salt Pond MetaG R2_B_H2O_MG... | ecosystem: Environmental > Aquatic > Non-marine...
CGCGGCCGACGCCCGACGTAAGACGGTCAACGACCCGCGACCGGGCGAGTGCTATCTTGACACCGACGCGAACGGCGAACGCCGACGTCCCGGTGGCGACTCGCGCGGCGAAGGGGTGGAGCACGCGGTCGATATCGACGACGGGCACGCGGCCGAGCGGTCGCCTGAGGACCGCGAACGCCACGATGCCGACGGCGACGACCGCGACTGCCTTCGTGAGCTCGCTCGCCGCGTACGGGTCGAACCCACCGGGGTCGCCGGCGAACGCGCCGAGGAACGTCGCCGGGAAGACGCCGAACACCACGGAGGGGACGGCAACGACGACGATCGACAGCGACAGCGCTGGCGACGCAGGTGCGACCCGCCGCGGCTCCGACGCCGGGCGGACGAACGCGTAGTAGCCGAACTTGACGAACGACAGGACTGTCCCGACGCCACCGACGACGAGTGCCCACCACAGGAGTTCGCCGCCAGCGTTCTCGACGGTCTTCGTGATGAGGCCCTTACTGACGAACCCCGAAAAGCCGGGGGCGCCCGTGATAGCGAGCGCCGCGACAAGGAACGCCACGAAGGTGAGCGGCATCGCAGGCGCCAGCCCGCCGAGGCGCTTGAGCGACGCTTCGCCGGTCCGGACGATGATGGCGCCGGCGATCATGAACAGCAGGCCCTTGTAGAGGACGTTCGCGGTCAAGTGCGCGAACGCGCCGTTGATGCCGGCAGCCGTGCCGATGCCGATTGCGACGGTCATGTAGCCGACCTGTGAGATGATGTGGTACGATAGCAGACGGCGCATGTCCGTTTGGAGCACTGCCTGCGTCACGCCGTACAACACCATTGCACCGCCCATCCACGCGACGAGCACGTTGCCGTCCGGGACGAGGCGAGCGAGGGTGTAGACAGCCACCTTCGTCGTGAAGGCGGCCAGGACGACGCTCGCCGCGACGTGTGGCCGGGCGTACGTGTCGGGAAGCCACGCGTGGAGGCTGACGAACCCGAGGTTGATGCCGACGCCGACGAGCGCGAGCGTCGTCGGGAGGCCAGCGGTGAACCCGCCGTCGTAGAGGAACGTGTCTGCGGCGACGTAGTGGAGTGCGACGGCTGCGACTATGAACGCCCCACCGACGAAATGGTAGACGGCGTAGCGGAACGCCGGGCGGACCGCGTCGCCGCCGTAGTGCCAGACGAGGATCGTAGCGGTTACCGCAAGGAGCTCCCAAGCGACGAGCAGCGTCAGCCAGTCGCCGGCAAGAACGGCCGCAACACCCGCACCCATGTAGGTAAGTGAGTACACCGTCTGCCGGGTGTCCGCGTCGGTCGCGTAGCCGTAGAGGACGTTGACCGCGGCCACGAAGCCAAACAGCGCGGCGACCGGCCGGGAGAGTCCGTCGACCCGGAACAGGACCTGATCGAAGCCAAAGGGGCTCACCGCAACGGTGGCACCGGCGGGGACCGCCAGTACCCAGGGGACGGTCGCCCCGACGAGACCGACCGCTGTTACGGTTCCGAGCCGTCGCGGCAGCACCGACACCAGCACCGCGGCCACCAGATAGACGACCCACGGGGGGACGGCCGACAGCACGGTCGCGTCGATCATCCGAACACCTCCACCACGACCGCCTCGGCGAGCGCCCAGAACGGGAACGCGGTCGGGAAGAGACCCAAGAGGACGGCCGCGGCTGCGGTGGCCACTACCGGAGCGAGAAGCAGGGGGGAGGCCTCACGCGTGAGCGACCGGCGCTCCCACATCGCCTGCTCAACGTACCCGCCGTCAGTCGCGTGTGGCGGCGCGAACGGATGACGGCTCTCGGAGCTATCGCTCTCCCGCCGGCCGAAGAACGCCGTGTAGATGACCGGCCAGAAGTACAGCAGCTTCAGCACGCCGGCGACGAGATACGCGACGACAAACGCCGGGTGTGGGCTCGCCGCCGCGCCGACGATGAGGTGGAACTTGCTGACGAAGCCGGCGACGAGCGGGAAGCCGATCAGGCCGGCCGCAGCGATGGCGAAGGCCGTCATCGTCATCGGGAGCCGTCGGCCGACACCAGCCAGGTCCGAGACGTACTTCTCGCCGGTCTCGACGTAAATCAGTCCCGCGGCGAAGAACAGCGATATCTTCATGAACGCGTGGGCAACGACGTGAATGAACGCGCCGAAGACGGCGACGGGCGTCGCCAACGCGAGGCCGAGGGCGATGTACGCGAGGTGGCTCACCGTCGAGTACGCCAGTCCACGTTTGAGGTTGTCCTGACGAAGTCCGACGACGCCCGCGATGACCATCGTCGCGGCGGCAGCGGCTGCCAGCGGGAGGCCGAGACCGAGGTCCCACGTCGTGTCCGGACCGAACACGTACAGGACGGTCCGACCGAGCGCGAAGACGCCGCTCTTGACGACGGCGACGGCGTGCAACAGTCCGGAGACAGGCGTCGGCGCGACCATCGCGGTCGGGAGCCAGCCGTGCAGCGGCACGAGCGCCGTCTTCACCCCGAAGCCGACAACGAGCAGGACGAACGCGATTCGGGCGAGCGTCGTGTCCGTGGCACCCAGCCCATCGATGCCGCCCGGAGTGAACGTCACCGTCCCGGTGAGGACGCCGACGAGCACGATGCCACCGAGCGCGGCAACGCCACCGCCGAGCGTGTACGCGATGTACTGCCGGCCGGCGGCGCGTGCCTTTGCTGTCCCCGCATGGACGACGAGCGGGTACGTCGCGAGCGTCAGCAGTTCGTAGAACACGAACAGCGTGAGCAGGTTCGCGGCGAACGCGACGCCCATCGTCGCAGCGATGCTCACCGCGAAGGCGGCGAAGTACCGCGTCTGTGCGTGCTCGTCGAGCGCGTACAGGTAGCCGATGCTGTAGACGCTGGTCACGACCCACAGCAGCGCCGCGAGCAGCGCGAACAGGAGCGCGGCGGCGTCCGCGCGAAGTGCGAACGGGATGCCGACGAACGACCCGAGCGGCGTGACGAGCGTCGTCGGGGACTGGACAGCGAACCAGACGGTCACGAGCGTCGCTATCGACGCCGCGAGCGTCACCGTTTCCCGGAGACGGGGCCGAGTGCGGGCGGCGTAGATGAGTGGTACCGCTAGCGTGGGGAGCAACACCGCCGCGAGCGGTAGCACCGAGACGGTGTCAGTCACAGCCATCCCTCCACGACAGGGGCGAACCACGCGGCCAGTTCCGTCGACCCGAGGCCGACGAGCACCGTCGCGAGGGCGGCGACGACGACGAACACGACCGTTCGTTCACGGGCTGGACCATCCGCCAGCCCCCCACCATCGGTGGCCACCGGCTCGGTCCCGCCGGGGGCAGCCGCGAGGTACAACCGCTCGACGACGCGACCGGCGTACGCGAGCGACACGAGCGTGCTTAGCAACACGACGGCGACGACCACCCACGCACGGGAATCGACGGCGGCGACGACCAGATACCATTTACCGGCAAATCCGACCGTCGGGGGAAGGCCGACGAGCGAAATGAACGCGACGCTGACTGCCCCAGCGGTGAGCGGGGCATCGCGCCCCAGACCCGCGTAGCCGTCGACGGTGGTCGCACCGAACCGCCGGGCGAACACCCCTGTCGCGGCGTACAAGCCGCCCTTGGCGACGGCGTTTCCAACCAGCAGGACGAGCGCGGCGGTCACCGCGGCGGGCGTGGCGATAGCGATACCTATGACGACGAGCCCCATCTGGAGCACCGACGAGTACGCCAGCAGCCGGCGCACGTCGGACTGTCGGAGTGCGAAGTAGCCGCCGGCGGCGACACTCGCGACGCCGACGACGACCAGGCCAGTCCGGACGAGCGGGACGGCGTCGAGGAACGACGCTGTGAACACGTCGAAGACGAGGCGGACGAGCGCGTAGCCGGGGACAGTCGACCCGAGTGTCGCGAGGAGCGCGCTCACGTCGGGCGTAGCTACGGCGTACGCGTCCGGCTTCCAGGCCTGGAGCGGAAACAGCGCGAGCTTCACCCCCAGTCCGACCGTCACGAGGACGAACGCCGTGACGACGAGTGGTGAATCGTAGCCGACAGCTGCGAGATCGGCCCGGAGGCCGGCCATCCCGAGCGTCCCGGTGGCGACGTACAGATAGCCGACACCGAGGAGGTACAGGGTGGCGCCGATGGTCCCCACGAGGAGGTAGTGGAACGCGGCCAGCGCCGCTCGCGTCCCGTGGCGGCCAGCGACGAGCGCGTACGCGGCGAGCCCCGAGATTTCGAGGAAGACGTAGAGATTGAACACGTCGGCAGTCACGGCGATTCCGGTGAGGCCGGCGACGAACAGGAGCCAGAGGCTATCGGTCGGGCCGGTCGTGTCGGTGCGGACGGTGACGTAGAGCGCGGCCGCGGTGACGGCGACGAGCAGGACGAACACGGTCGAGACGGCGTCGGCGCGCAGGCCGATTCCGACCGCCGCGGGCAGTCCACCGACCACGTACGTGCGCGGCCCCGTCGCGGCGACGGCGACGAGGACGGCGACCGCGAGACCGACCTGCCCGACGAGGATGCCCACGGTGAGCCGACGCGAGATGACGGGGCGGCGGGCACCGAGCACGGCTGGAACGAGCGCCCCGATAATCGGTACGGCGATGAGCAGGGGGAGGAGATGACTCACGGCCGTGCCTCCCGGATTGCCGTCTCGCTAAACGTACCGTGTTCGTCGTACAGACGGACGACCAGCGCCAGCGCGACAGCCGTGATACTCACGCCGACGACGATGGCCGTCAGGATGAGGACGTGCGGCAGCGGGTTGACGAACGGTCCCGTCGCCGAGAGCAGCGGTGCGCGGCCGTCCGCGCGGTACGCGGCCGTGATGAAGAAGAGGAACACGGCGGTCTGGAACACGTTGAGCCCGACGATCTTCTTCACCAGGTTGTCGTCGTCGACGAGGACGAACAGGCCGATACCGACGAGGAGCGCGTAGACGACGTACGCTCCTCGCGACCCGACCATCGTACCGAACAGCGCGTCGAAGGTCGTCACGGCCGCTCACCGCCCGTCGCGGGGGCCGCGAGGTTGACGAACAGGACGACAATGACGGCGCCGACCGTCGCGCCGATGCCCAGCTCGACCGCCTCCGTTGCGTACACCGACGGCTTCGGAATAGGGAGGTGGTCGAACTGGAGGAACGCGCCGCCGGTGGCGACACCGGCAAGCGCGACGACGACGAAGACGACCGGCGCCGCGACCGCGAGAGCGAGCAACCGACCGGTCGAGAGCCAGCGCGCCGTGTCATCGACGCCGAATGCGAACGCGAGCGTCACCACCACCGCCGCCGCGACAACCCCGCCCTGGAACCCGCCCCCGACGGAGCTGGTGCCGTGGAAGAGCGTGAAGAGGGCGAACGTCAGGATGAACAGCGAGAGGACACGGACGGTCGCGACGACCACCGGGCTGTCGGGGTGGCGGCTCACAGAACCACCTCTCGCCCGAGCACCGCGAGGACGGCGACGGCCGCGGCGAAGACGACCGCGATCTCGCCGAACGTGTCGAACCCGCGGTAGACGACGAGAACCGCCGTCACAACGTTGTCGATTCCCCGGTCAGCCGAGTCCACGAGGTAGAACTCCGAAACCGGGCCGAACACGGGCGTGTCAGCCGCTCCGACCGCCGGGAGCGACGGGACCGTGGCCAGGAGTCCGAGGGTCACGGCCGCGCTGAGGACGACCGAGACAGGGCGGACCCGTCGGGTCGGTGCTGTCGGCTGCGGCGCCTCGCGGGCCCCCGTTCGACGCAACAGCATCAAGAACAGCGCGGTCGTGACGCCGGCACCGACCGCTGCCTCGGTGAGCGCGACATCGGGCGCGCGGAAGACGACCCACACCATCGCGAGGCCGAGGCTGTACACGGCGAACGCGACCAGCGTGGTCGGGAGGGTTCGAGCGACAGCCGTGATACCGGCAGTCACCACGACGAGGACGAGCAGCGCAGCGAGGAGAAGGCCGGTTGCCGTCACGACGCATCGCCTCCCTCGAGTCCGGCTTCGGCCCCGTCGGGGGTGGCATCCTCGCGTGTCCACGGGGTCGCCCCGGCGAGCGTGGCTGCCCGGACGATGGCGTGCGCCGCCGTCGGACCCGTGACGAGCACGAAGACGGCGAGGAGGCCGATCTTCACCGTCTCGGTACCCACACCGAAGACCACGGCGGCCGCTATGAGGCCGAACAACGCGCCGAGCGTCTCGCTTTTCGAGGCCGCGTGGGCACGGGCGAAGACGTCCGGGAGCCTGATGAACCCGACGACGGCGACGAACGAGAAGAAGACGCTCGCGCCGACCAGTCCCAGCACGAGCAGCTCGACGGGTGTCACGGCAACTCCCCTCGCTCGACCGAAACACGCGCGAGCCCCAGCGAGAGCAGGAAGTTCAACAGCGCGTACACCAGCGCCACGTCGAGGAACCCTGGTTCGTCGAACGCGGCGCTACATAGCGCGATGACGACGACAGCGGCGGTGCCGATGACGTTAGCAGCGACCACGCGGTCAGCGGACGTTGGGCCGACGGCAACTCGCCAGAACAGCGCCCCGGCGAGGGCGACGAGGGCAGCCGCGCCACCGAGCAGCCCGTACGTCACGAGTGGCGAGGTCACGACTCCCTCCCGTCAGTGCTCACGACGCCGGATGCACTCTCACCTGTGACGAACGCGACGGAGCGAGCGAGCGACCCCTCTAGCAGTTCGGTTCGACTCGCCTCGGTCAGCGTATGGACGATAAGTTCGTCGTCGACGACGTCGAGCGTTAGCGTCCCCGGCGTCAGCGTGATGCTGTTCGCTAAAAGAGCACGCGCGAACGTCCCCTCAGGCGCCGGAACCCGGACCACGGCAGGGACGATCGGCAAGTCAGGGTCGAGGACGACTGCCACGAGTGCGAGATTCGCGCGGACGACGGCGACCAGCAATGCGGGAACGAACACGACAGCGCGAAAGACTGACGAGGCGGTCCCGACCGACGGCGTTTGCTCGAACACGACGCGGCCGAGAATCGCCGCTACGACCACGGCGCTTACGAGCCCCGTCACGACATCGAATAGCTCTGTCGGGTCACCGAGGACGAGATAGAAACCGAACGCCACCGCCCCCGTCGCTCCGAACCGGAGCGCTGCCTGCCGTACAGACGCGCCCGCTGGAGCCGCCAGTCGCGTCACGACGTATCCTCCCTCCATGCGTTCGGTACCGAATTTAGATGTTTCACACACTAGTAATGTACTCGGGCATATTTGACTGTATCGGAAAAAATAAGCGATTTTATTTCTATATTGGTCTTTTGATTGGATCGCAATTTCCGACTCGGAAATTCTGTGACTCATCGTTAGTTCCCACAGTATCACCGCGAGAATCGAGGGTAGCGAAAGACTGCTCTGACGACGCGCGTCGGGCAGGTATTTCGATGAGCACACAGGAGGGGGTAGACGAACTGCAAATTCAGTACGCCGAAGCCACACTCACCGAACCCGAGTTATAGCGTCTCGATGCCGTATTGATGAGCAACAAGCCGGGGTGAGTCGTCGAGCCGAGTCACTCCAGACGCACCCTGAGCAATTGATTCAGGGGAAGGTAACTGGAACAGATGTGCCCTCTATCTCTTTACGGCAAAGAAGAGCAATGTAAGCAGGTTTTGTATGGGTTTACTGGATTAAACAAGAGCCCAAGAGAATAGTGGTCGTGATTATCGCTCTATGGCGAATCAAGCAACACTCGTCAGGGACGGGCTTGTAACCGTCGGAGCCCGTCTCGGAGAATGCGTACAGCCCCAAACAGCGTCAAGAAACCAGCGCCGGCGACCATCCCCGTGCGTGCCGGCATAAGAAGTGGGAGAGCCGTGTAGCGCCCAGCCATATACAGGACAATGGCGACGAGCCAGAATAGATACGCTCCGATAGCGATACGACGGTGAGTCGTGCGCGCGGGCAAGGGCGACATAGGACCTGGGTAGAGCGAGATGTGCGCGCCTGATCAAAAGTATTGGTGCTACCTTGCGGCCCGCGTAGAAACCGGCAATCCCCAGCAAGTAGACGGCGACAGCGGCGGTCCGACGGCATCAACGATCACGAAGCCGGCGATGCCGCCAAGCAGCGATCCCACCGACAGCTGACGGTAGGAGGGCCGAGTGGCGAGCCAGTCATCGCCGGACCGACTCGGGCCGGCGTCAACGAGCACTGGCACCGCCGTGGCCGGCGACGCCGACCAGCCGCTCGGCGGACATCCACAGCATCGCCACGCCTCCAATCCAAGTCGTGTAAGTGAGCGTCAAGAACGTCCCCGTAGCCACCAGCCACAAGCGTATACCAGCCAGTTTGTTCCGTTCGGGAGGTCGGAACGCTTGTCTCTCACTGGAAGGGCTGGGACTCCCGTGACTGTCTTAGATGACTGTGAGTGGTCTGATAGCAGTCACCTTACTAGCTAGGTGAAGTGCTGAATACCGTTTCAGGTTTGTATACATACGTGTCACAGAGCAGCCTTCCTGACCCAGAAAATTGGCCCTGGGACTTCGAAACGCGCGGTGGGAGTGTCGGCGTCTGGCTGTTGACAGGCTGGGACGGATACGACCAAGATGCTCTCGAATCGGTCTCCAGACACTACGACCAGCGGACGAACAAGCAAGACGTTACAGGGACTGTCGCCGTTTTCAGCGAGGACACGGACCTACCACCAGAGACGCAGCAGTATATGTCAGAGGAGTGGGGAGACAACGCAGACGGTGTCGACCGCGTCGCCTTTGCTTCGGAGGGAATCAAAGCGATGGCAGTTTCGTCCAACGTGGACGTCGGCGATGAGGACACCGAGGTTGAGTGGTTCAACGATGTGGACGAGGCAGTCTCGTGGGCGGCCGACGCGTGATCGAGCTACGAGTTCACTGAGGAAAGGTCAGTCGGACGGCAGTCCCGTCCTCAACGGTAAATTCGACTGATGCGTTGGAGTAGTCCGCGAGCCGGTCGACAAGCCAGAGCCCGGCACCGCTGCCGTGTTGAAGATCGGATTCGGCCTCCATCTCGAAGATGCCGAGTTCGTGTTCCGGTATTCCGGGGCCGTTGTCGGCGATTTCGACTGTCGGTCCGACATCGGTTTCGAGCACCGTAACTTCGACCACAGGCTGCCGATCCAGTGTGTGGTGCTCAACGCCGTTCCGCATGAGCTGGCGGACCGCGGCGGCGAGGTTCGGGTGGGCAACGACAGTCGGGCTCGACTCGAACGTCGCCCGAAACTCCCCGGCAGGAAACTCGCTACGCAGTTCTTCGAGTGACTGTTCGACCGTCCGGCGTAGCGAGACCTCACTCGTCTCTTCGCTGTCGTTGACAACCGCACGCATCTCCCGGGCATGCTCTGCGGTCTGTTCGATCTTCCGGCTGGCCTTGACGATGTTGTCCACCATCGGCCTCAGTTCTTCGGCTGTCGAGTCACGGATATACTCCGCGTTCCCCTGTATTGTCGTCAGTTTGTTTCGGAGATTATGTCTGAGAATCCGAGCGAGAATCTGGTCGAGGAGTCGCAAATCCTTTCGGCGGTCTATCAGCCGAGCGGCGGTACGCAGATTCGCGGTAAGTGTCTCGATCAGCTGGCGGTCGAGAGGTGTAAAGCTCTCTTCGCGTGTCGACCCAGCAGACAGCACGCCGAACTCACCGATTGGACTGATAATTTCGGACTCGATCGGGCCGTCCGAGTCGTACGCATCTGCGTGTCCAGTTATCTGGGACACGAGTTTGATTTCGCCGTCGTCGAACGCCTGCCACGCGATGCTGTTCCCGGGTTCGAACACTGGTATTTCCTCGAATATCGCGTCGGCGGGCTCCGTCTGTGCGACCGGATTGAGCTGTTCCTCTATCGGATCGTACTCCCAGATCGCAGATAGCGGGAAGTCAAGGACGTACGGTAACCGTTCCAGTGCCGCCTCAGCCATTTGTTCGTGTGTCTCCGCCGTGAGCGCCTCCTGAGTGACATCGCGGACAGCCGCAAGCCCCTGTTCGCGCCGAGCTCGGTCAAGCGCTGTTGCCACTGTTGCAGACAGCAATCGGCCGAAAAAGTAGTCAGCGCCGTCGAGCACTTCCCGGTCTTTCGTGGCGAGCACTAAGACGCCATGGGTGCTGAGCGGGTAAACGGCCGCACTCTCGGCCAGCACGTCCTCACCGGGCAACTGTTCGGCCACCAACTTGCCGTCGATGACGGGGGTTGGCTCGTCGCATTGATACGTCTCCCAGACTGCCGTCCCCCGGTCGCTATACACTGGCGGCCAGTCGTCCGTTGCTTCCGAGAGGCACTCCGAGGTGGCAATTGGTGTGAGTCCCTCTTCAGTTCGGTCATAGAGATGGACGGCAGCCAGCGGGACACCGATGACTTCCTCGACGGCCGCTATCGTCCGCTCACAGATTGCCGCTCTGTCCTCTCCGGATAGGATCTGCTCAGTTTCCCGGTAGAGCTGTTCGAAGGTCCGTTGTCTGTCCCGCTCGTCAGTCACTTCGACGTACATGCCAATGTACTCCCGGGCTGCTTCGGTCCCGACCGGGACACTCCTGAACAGGAAGTCACCGATATCGCCCTGGGTCGAACGTCGCACCTCCCGACTGAGGGACTGACCGAACGCGACCCGTTCCGCGGCCTCTCCAGCCGTCGTATCGGAAGACTGCGCGTCGGCCTCTGGCATGATCAGGTCAGTGAGACGACGTCCACGGGCCGTCGGTTCGGCACAGCCGAAGGTCTTCTCGAAGGCGTCGTTGACATCTCTGATTATCGGCTCACCATCCTCCTCAATGACGTTCACCAGCGGTTCCGTCATCGCGTCGAAGACACCCTCGAAGCGGTTTCGTTCCTCGCGGAGTCGGGTTTCGACCCGTTTCGTCTCACACGCGTCGGCCAGCTTCTGGTTCAGTGGTGTCAGCGCAGAGATAGTCTGGGCGTCGAGTTCCGCTCCGCGTCGCCCGAGTACGAGGAGGCCATACTCCGGGAGGTCCATCAGGCAGTAGGACACACTTTCGGCCCGTCCGGTGCGCGGGAGTGACTCGCGAAACGCCGCGTCGTTGTCAACCTCGTCCGGAATCTGGTCGCGTACGGTATGAAACGCCCCGTCCCAGGGGTCGGTTGGAATCGTCCCTACTGCCTCGTATCTGACCCCAGCTGATGTCTCGACCCGTTCCAGAACGGCTCCGACAGAATAATCGAGTTTCTTGAGATACGACGAAAGCGCTCTATCGACAGTCTGTTCAAGCGTCTCGGCCGGGCCGATAGCGAGGGAAATCTCGTACAGAACCTGAATACGTTCTTGTCCGTCCCTCATCGTTCCATCAGTGCGCCGACAACGGCTGTCTTGTTAAAGTAGTCGAGGTGTCCCTCGCGGTCGTTCGCTATCTCTCCGATTGTGAGCGCACCGATGACCGGTTCGCTCGTCTCATCGACGGCGGCCAGTTCGCTACCGAACGCCGATTGTAAGTAAAGTGCTCGCGAGATACAGTCGAAGAAAACGACCGCCTCGACCTCTGCCTGGTCGCTAATCGCGTCTTCACGGGCCCCGCGAGCAGCATCGATCAGCGAGTCCGGTTCCCCTTCGAGGACGCTGATGAATTCTCCCTCCGGAACGTCTCCAAAGCACGTCAACGATCCATCGTCGTGGACTTTGAATGGGTCTCTGACAATCTTCTCGGCGTTCAGTTGGCTGATACCGAACGGGAATGATTTTGCAACCTCGAAGAAGTTGTCGACTGTCACCTCCGTCTCGCCGTTTGCTTCGACCACCCGACGGTAGACATCGTATGCTGGTTCATCGTCGAGGGTCCGGAGTCTCGGTCCCTCAGAGTCGGTTACGCGGAACGGCCCGTCGACGTACTGCCACCCGTGTCTGACGCCGATACTGCTCGCGAGGTCGACAGTTGCCACAATTGCGCTGTCCGAGACAACGCCGTCACGGGTGAACAGACAGGGCTGTGATTCTTCGGCGAGTGTACCGGCCCCACCACCGATTACGTTCCGCTCAACACCCCACGACCGGAACAGTTCGTCGATGAACGACTCGATTTCAGTCGCGTGGGCATCCACGAAGACGAAGGCGGTCTCGTCTACCTCGGTACTACTACCCGAATCGAGATGCTCGCTGTGCGAGCCGGTAGGGTCGCTCAGCTTAGGAACAACCGTCACTGTCGGTCGCGTTGACAGCCCGGCAACGACGGCACCCTGTTCCGTGCTGTCACCTAGGTGGACGACCTCTGGAAAGACGCCACCGATAACTGGAACCTCGAGCTCGGCAAGCGCAGTTTCGAACGACGTTGATGCTATGGTTTCCGCGGGGGTTGACAAAACGAGTAACCCCTCGACGGCCGATTCGGCTGCAACCGACTGTAGCGTCGGGACGAGCTCAGTTCCTGTCTCGGAGTGATGTCGAATATTCACAGTGAATTCCCTACGTAGGCGAGATACAAAATTGGGCTGCCCCGACTGACTATATCTCCGTGTCGGCGAACTGTCTGAGTTCGACAATGTTCTGTTGGTGTGACTGTGCCTGCTCTTGAGTGTTTTCGACGGCGTCAACGACACTGCTCATTCCTTCGACTGCCTCATCAACGAGTGTGGCAACTTCTTGTGTGCTCTGGGCTTGATCGTCGGTCGCTTCCGAAACCTGCATTAGACTGTCGGCGACTGTGTCGATGCTGTCGTTGATAGTCGAGAGGTCGTCGGCGGCATCTTCTATCCGCGCGATACCGACACTGATTCGCTCGTTCATGCTATCGAGACTCTGCACTGTTTCTTCGGTCGATTGTTGCACGGCGTTGATCATGTCCTCTATCGTCTCCGCATTTTTCTGTGACTCGCCCGCAAGTGACTTCACCTCGTCAGCGACGACCGCGAATCCGTCGCCGGCTTCTCCGGCTCGCGCGGCTTCAATGGACGCGTTCAGTGCCAACATGTTCGTCTGGTCGGCGATACCGTTGATTACTTCGACTATTTTGTCGATTTCTCTGGCCTTTTGCTGAAGATCGTTGATTTCTTCCGTCACCGATTCCGAAGCGTCAGTTACCTCGTGCATGACGTCAACGGCTTCGGCCGTAGATTCCTCACCCTGTTCAGTCAGTTCGGATGCTTGTTTCGCCTGTGAATCGATATTGGTGATTGTTGATGCTATCTCCTCGATAGTCGCAGACAGATCTGCTGCTTCGGTATTGATTTTCTCCAGTGTCGGCGCGTGGCCCTCAATAATTTCTTTATTAGTTTCGATCATCATCTCCAAGTCCTGGCCTCCCTGCTCCAGTTCAGCAACCAGATTACGTAGCTCAGCGAACGACTCACCGTCGATAGTTATTCTTTCGGCCTCGCTGTTATTGCCCATTGCAAATAGTTTGGATTTTATCGGCAATAAATATTTAGATTGTCAAATAATATTTTGGTTTACAAATATCGCCACCTAAGTGTGATATTTGCGACACAAAACAGTTTAGAGTTTGCCTCTGGTATTTTCAAGTGAGGATTCACAACTCATTGCTGGTTTGGTAATTCCATTAGAGCAGTTCGTGGAAGAATGAACCACTTAGACTGGTGCTGTGCGATGGGGTTTCGCTTCCAATATCACGTGTCGGCAAATTCTACGTTCTCAAAATCAAACCGAGCCCCACCATCAGACCCTTCGGTAACCGATACTTCCCAGCCGTGTGCTTCAGCTATCCGCTTGACAATGGCCAAGCCAAGCCCTGTCCCATCGCGTTCAGAGGTATGACCTGCCTCAAATACATCCTCACGAACATCGTCAGGTATACCTGGGCCATCGTCTTCGACGTAGAATCCGGTCTCGCTAAGTCGGCCAATACAAACTATCACACTGTCAGAACCATGTTCGATGGCGTTGCGGAACAGGTTCTCGAAAATGTGTTTGAGTGGCTCTGTTGAAATCCTATTCTTCAGATATATTCTCGCCTGAAACAGCCGGTTGATGAGAGCTGCATACAGAGCATAATGGTTTTCCTTCCACCACATAAAATAACACATATGGAATGGAACAAACTATCTATTATAGCTTTTTTACAGTTTATTTTCGGTTCCTTTCTCGCCATTCAGAACTTTCTTAACTCGAAAATGATCTTTGCAGCCGCTTGGACAGTCGTTGCAGGTGTTGGGATCATTCAGGCTTGGAAATCCCGCAGCTCGGAGCCTCTCCAAGTCTAAACTCTATCTTCATTCACCGCCTGTATTGACCGCTCAGAGTGATCGATCCACATTATGAATGAGACAGGCAATGGTGAGTTCACGGAACTGTTTCCACCATCGTCGTGAGCGGACGAACGCACCGTACTTTCGCTTGAGCGTTGAGTTCACAGTCTCGGATTGACTCCGTTGTCCGTAGAGATCAGCGTCTAAGCGTGCGTTCCATGCCTTGTGGAGTGATGTGAACTCATGATGCTTAATCAGTGGCCGAACCTCGTGTTGCCGGGCGAGCCGTCTGATTTTCTGATCGTCGTAGCCTTTGTCTCCGAGGAGAATATCGATACACTCGGGGTTGCGCTTGATCAACGATGGAGCAATCTGGCGATCGTGTTTCCGAGCCGTCGTCACGTGTAAATCGAGGATTGCGTTCACCTTCGCGTCAACCAATAGCGTCACTTTGAGTTGCTGAATCGTGAGTTCAGCACGTTTCGTGTAGTGTTTCGAAGCGTGACTACGGTCAAACCCCGACGCATCAACACCAACAACTCCGCTTGTCGGAAGTAGCGTCGCTGAGAGAGTCAAAATGATACGCCACACAGCCATATTAAGCCGGTTGAACGCCTTACAGAGCGTTGAAGCAGTAGGAAGTTCAGCTAATTCAAGAGCTCGACGAATACGTGGCATCTCGATTAATTCGTCAAGCAGCCCACGATAGGTCGTGTTCTTCCGAACTTTGAGACACAACAGAACGACGTTCTGAGGAGGTGTATAGCGGTGTTTAGAGAATTTCGAGGAGTATCGAGGAACCGCTCGGCGTGCCAGATGGATCGCCTTCTCAGCAAACCGGAGAATCTGCGACTTCGGGAGGGCCTTCATCTCAACGAATTACACGACGAACATGTAACTCTCTGATGATTTCAACAAAGCCGATCAATACGATTTTTTATCTGTCTCGCAAATAAAATATGTTTGAAGTTTTAAATTAGTTTTGGTTCAGAATAAAGAATAAACAGATAGATAGACAAAAACGACGGTAGTATTCAGTTTAGGCAGCAGTTTGAGCCGTGAAATCCCTGCAGTAGCTGCGAACAGTGGTGTCCCTAGCCGCGTTGTTGCTGGCCGATACCCGCCAGCACTACTTGTGTGATTCTCAGATAGTGAAGCGATAGAAAGGCATCGGCTGTTGAACCAAGGCACGGTTCTCTTAGATGGGTGCAATCACCAATGACAAAACGAGATAACACGACCGGGAGTAGCGACGCTACACAAACTGACTCAAAGGGGTTTGTTTACGAACCGATCCGTGGTCCCAGACGAAAGGTCATATTCCGACCAAAGCCAGATGATCGGTTCGAGCGTATCGAGTCTGTTTGGACAGGGTGTCGGTGGCGAGTAACTGGGCGTGAGGTTGTGGCGACGTTCTATGAGTTATGAGCGAAGAGTGAATCGCTGGAATCAGTTCGTAATACTCTCTCGACCTAACGTCGGTCTCAGCGTGGTAGTGGGACCTCGTAGTCAGCCGCCAACTCCTGGCACTCGTCCCACTCCGGGAGCCGGTCGTCATCGACCTCGCCGTGGGTCTCGAGGTAGCGGAGCAAGGCGTCGATTTCGTCTTCGAGGTCATACTTCGCCGCCTGCACTTGGAGGTCCTCCTCGTCGACGTCGACGTGGTTGAGCAGGAGGAGACAGCACGAGCGGTGGCGGCTGCCGTCGTCGATTAACAGCGTGTGGCAGCAGAGCTCCGCCGGCGAGACTGCGTCGATGTCCTCGGTGTAGACGTAGTAGCGACGGCCGGTGAGCAGGAACTGGAGGTCGAAGGCCGCAAATCGAGCGAGCCCGGTTTCGTGGAACCCGCCTGCGTCGATCTCTGTCTCGGTCTGGGCGAGGAATTCGTCGTAGTTTTCCCAGAGAATCGTTCCCTTCGGGGCGACGGCTTCGAGGCGTTGGCGATGGAGATGGTGTGCGAGTTCAGATGAGAACGCGTGGAGACGGTCGAAGTCGGCGTTGAACTCATAGCGGCCGCCGTCCGTCCCGACGAGGCCGCGGTCGCGGAACCGCTTGAGCACACGGTTGACCGTATTGCGGTAGTTGTCGCTCCGGTCGGCGATCTCGGCGACGGTTCGTGGCTGGTCGAGGTAGTACAGCACCTCGAGTGCCTTCCCGGTCAACAGCTCGGGGAAGTCGATGTGGGAGTGTTGGTGGATGAGGTCCCGATAGAGTTCGACGGCGCGAGCATCCGACGGGACGACTCGTTTTCGCCGCCCGTCGCGTTCCGTGTAGACGAGCCCCTTCTCGACGAGGTCGGCGACGGCACGAGAGAGGTAACTCTCGCTGTGGCCGAGTTTCGTCGCGAGTTCGGAGATCGTGTCGCCGCGGTCGACCGTGGCGAGGACCTCGAGTTCGATGCGCCGGAGCACGGTGTAACATAATACGAAACTTGTATATAAAGAAGTTTCGAATAGTGTTACAGCCAGCAATCGCGAGAACCGCCCCATCGTCTTAACCAACAAAACTATGGATTCGTGGGCCGTGTTGGTTAATACGAGAGTAGCCGATGTCCTACGAACCCCCGACCCCACCGGCGAATCTTCCGACGGAGATTGTCAACACGCTCAACGAGTCGTCTCCGGGGCAGCTCCGAGACGTTTCCACGTACGCCGAAGCGCTCGCCGAGCACCAGGAACGTGAAGCCCGTCTCAAGGAGTCGGCAGACCAAAACGAGGTGGAGGAGCGGCCAAACGATCTCCCGGACGACGTCCCGGCAAAAGCGACGGTCACGATCAAGGAGATCAACGACAATCGCTACTACTACTGGCAGTGGCGAGACGGCGAAAAAATCCAATCGAAGTACATTGGCCCGGTCGAATCCTCAGAGTGATACACACACCACCGTTTCATCGATTCCCAACAGAGCCAAAGAGAGCCCACCACCGCCTCAGCAATTTATTTTGAGGGATTCAACGATGTGAGGGACACTGCCATTTCACGAATTTGATGTCGTAGCACAGAGCCTCAACTTCGTCAGAACCACACACCACTGTTTCCGGAGCTATCGAGTCAACAAAGATAGCTCATCACAGAGATTACCCGTTCAGGACATGGGCGAATAGGGAGAAAAATAGTGTTAGCCAAACACACCACCGTTTCCGAAGTAATCACACCAGATACTGTATTGAAGCAGATAGAGAAAGCAAACTGAATTACAGTGGAAACGGTGGTTCAGGACAGGTATCGACACACCACTATTTCCGAAGCTATCTATCTCAATGAGGTGGATCGAAACAACCAGAGCAACCAGATATTCAGAGTGGGTTGTGGCGCCCCAATCAGCGAGTGGAGCTTCGGAATCTCCTGCTGGTCGATAAAGCTCCAGCAAAGATATCGTGGTGCGACCCTCCACCGTTTCCTAAGCTTTTCGCGCAGAAATAACAGAGGTACCCTCACACCACTGTTTCCGGAGCTATCGTGCCAGCATGTACGAAGGGTGTGTAGATACCAGCAGTAATTGTCTCATTTGGGAGGCAGTGGCCTCTGAAGATATTTATCTCAAGTATTTCTAGATTAGTAACTATTCTCTCTTACCGCTATACGGGTTTGGTTATCTAGCCACATATATAAAGTTTTTGTTATATATAACTAGAATAGAACAGCCGGTACGCACAGATATCTGGAAGCTTCGGAAATAGTGGTGTCTGTGTGTTATATAAGTAATCGAGCTTAGGAAATGGTGGTGTGCCTATTGCTTATATATCTCCTAGCTTCGGACGCTTCGGACGCTTAGGAACCGGTGGTTTTATCATATCATGCTGTAAGTAAATTCTCTATGGGGATGTTTGAACGGGATCAGCAGGTGTTTGCAGATGCGGCTCCCCTCGACGATTCTTACGAACCAGAAGATATCCGCGAACGAGATGATGAGCTCGAAAAGTATCAACGAGCTCTCCAACCGATTATCGACAACCGGCCCACATCTAACATCTTTCTCTACGGAAAAACTGGCACAGGAAAGACCGTTGCGACGAAGTTCATGCTCTCTCATCTTGAGTCCGACGCAGCTGCTTACGACGATGTTGACCTGTCTACTATCTGGGTGAGTTGTGAGAATCTCTCTTCATCGTATCAAGTGGCCGTTGCACTCGTGAACGAACTCCGTCGTGGCCAGGGGAAAGATCGGATTAGTACGACTGGCTATTCGCAGCAACGGGTATTCGACCTGCTCTACGACGAACTGGATTCTCTCGGTGGTACTGTGGTGATTGTGCTTGACGAGATCGATAATATCGGGCAATCAGACGACATTCTCTATGGACTGCCTCGCGCTCGGTCGAACGATTACGTCGACGATGTTCGTCCCGTTATTGTCGGGATCAGCAACGACTTCCAGTTCCGTGAGAACCTCTCGCCAAAAGTCAAGGATACACTCGCAGAGAAGGAGATTCTGTTTCCACCGTACGATGCCAATCAGCTGCGGTCCATTCTCCACCCGCGGGCGGAGAAGGCGTTCCACGATGATGTACTTGAAGACGACGTCGTCCCGCTCTGTGCAGCGTTCGCCGCCCAAGACACTGGATCAGCAAGACAGGCCATCCGCCTCCTTCGCGAGGCGGGTGAAATCGCTCAAGCAGAAGAGTCTGATACCGTGACTGGGGACTTCGTTCGAGATGCCCAGGACGAACTCGAGAAGAATCAGCTCTACGAGGGCATGCAAGAACTCACGACACAGGGGCACGCTGTTCTGTGTGCGCTGGCATACCACCAGGCACTTGATGAAGTTCCGGTTCGCTCTCGCGATCTCTACGACCGCTACATCAAAATTTGCGACCGATTAGATGCCGACAGCGTAAGTGAACGGCGCGTTCGTGACCATCTTTCAGATATGAACATGCTCGGACTCATTAGCGTGTACGAACGCAACGAAGGTCTATCGGCTGGCCGCTATCACGAATACGAACTCGATGTGCCGCTCAATGCTGTCCTCGATGTGTTGTTGTCGACATCGCGATTCGAAGAAGTCGCGAACATCATTGAATCGACGGCTGATGACAACAATCTGCTGCAGTCCAATCTCTCGAATTACTGAATCCTAATCGCTCTCAGTACATTTCTGCTCATCACCATCAGGTTCAAAAGCTCCGGAAACAGTGGTGTGTAGCTTCGGAAATGGTGGTATGTCTGACGCTCGTTTAACCAACAAAACTCCTGATTATTGACCTCATGTTGGTTAATAATCCATCGCTGTGGAGATCGCTCTCATTGAGGGCTGCTGTCATTCAGAAAGTCCACCTCTAAAACTAGTTGGCGGAGAGATTCTCTTCGATTGTTGGACTTAGATGCTTACCCGCATTTTGTTAGAAGAGTAAGACGCGTCTTGGAACTGATTAGTGAGATAATCACGAGCAACTGAGACTTTACGATTACTTGACCTTCCGTTACTACCACGGCCTGTAGAGGGGTCAAACGGCCAAGCTCCGAGTGAAAACCGGGGAATCTCTTACGACTTA
>Ga0209965_1000242_pt1 | contig 19545 bp, 13 predicted proteins | sample SalPon2_B_H2O_MG_FD_185707 | JGI IMG/M metagenome (GOLD analysis project Ga0209965, IMG submission 185707) | Salt pond water microbial communities from South San Francisco under conditions of wetland restoration - Salt Pond MetaG R2_B_H2O_MG... | ecosystem: Environmental > Aquatic > Non-marine...
CGAATGATCGGGATCACGTATGCGTAGTTATGCGCCTGAAGCAGCGTGAGACACTTGCTGTCGTAGAATCCGCGATCAAGGTAGACGGCCTTGACCTCGGCGTCAAGGCCGTCGAGTACACCGAAAAACTCAGCGAGGACACTGCTGGCGGTGTCGCCGTCTTCGAGACGGCGTACCGCCAGCGTGCAGCGTTTGTTCTTCACACGCGCGTAGAGTGTGGCGTACGCGTGGAACGCGGTGGTTCCACGCTTTGCGACCGAGTGATAGAGGCCGTCTGTGTCGTCTTCGTCGCCGTAGTAGGGCCGCAGGTGGAGGTCCGCGCAGACCTCCACCTGCTCGGGGAGCAGTTCATCGAGATCCTCCTGAAGGAGCGTGTTAGCGACTCGTTCGAGCCGTTCCGGCTCGAACTTCGTCCGAAGATGGTAGAGGATCGTGTTCCCAGTGGGTGTGTTCTGGCTCGAAGCACAGAGCGTAGAGACAGAGGTCTCGTCGGCGCAAGCGCCGACGAGGACCTCATAAATGTCTTCAGCAGTGATTTCAGCGTTATTCGCTAAAGAGAGCGGAACTTCCTCGTCAAGACGGTTGACGAGAAAGTTAAGAAGTTGGTCCTCGTGAATCTCACCGTCTGCTTGCTTGGTTCTAGACACACCATTAGCAAGCAGACGTTCTAACTAACCGGCTTTGTGAAGTACTGATACTACGCGAAGAGTCAAAATTTGTCCAAAATCGGCGCAGCCCTGGTTCGACAGGGAGTTGAGCATGGATTTAAATTGCTGAGTGGTCACATTTAATTGACCGTGTAGCCCAGCGGTCACGGATTGGGTGGCAGCTACTCGCCTGACCCGTCATACACCCAATCCATTCCCAATTCCTTGATTGAGGAGAAAGTTTTCGTTCGACCACTTATATACATATATAAAAACTGGTCTTTTCGTTGGAACTGAAACGTGGCTATCTCGTAATTAAGATTCCCTGACTTCTCAAGGTAGAGGCAGAGACGGTTTGCTATACTTAGAGCCACAGTGGAATAGTCCGATCTTAGACGGGTATAAGACATTACTTGAATCAAAAATAATATTATTCAGAAGCCGCGCTAGAAAGACATGATACAAAAAGTAAAACAGTGGTGCTGTACACATAATTTTCAGGAAAAGTCTGTTCATCTCAAAGAAAACAAGTTAATTGAGCGTTGCTCAAACTGTCGTAGAGAGCGAATTCGAAAACTTGAGTAACACATTTGCGCTCGCAGTCTTGCAGACGTAGCCCGCAGAACTCCGATATTCATACTACTCCATTTCATAACGAGCTACTGATCGCTGCTCACAGGACGGGCACACACTCGTTCCAGTTTTTACCGTCGATCCGCAGCGTCGACATTCACATAGAACCTCACCGTGAATGCCACCAAACAGGCGCCTCAGTGATCGAACCTGTGTAAGCTTCATTATTGACAGGCAAAGCGAATAACCATCACAAATATACGGGTAGATCCACATTACTCTACAGAATAATCGTGCACTAACCACCACAAAGGGGGGGGGATGTCCACACAGACTGTGGACGCGACGGCTTTGCAGTCGGATGGCGGGTCTCCACTGCGCTTCGGCCCATGTATCACCCTTTCCCGCTGTGACTTCTAGCCACCGCTGAGAACTGACCAACAATCCTCTACACAAGAGCGTAGCCGTTTTAGCTATTGACGTTCGTCACTTCGAGGTACGCCTGAAACTGCGTGTCGTCTTGGAAATAGAACGTCACGACCACGTCGGCCTCGCTCTGCGAGTTGGCGAGGTCGTATGTCCAATTCGTGTCCCCGCGTTCAATGTCTCCCATGTCGACCTCCAGAACGGCACCATCCGAGAACACCGCATTCGTATCGAGAGAGTATTCTGTTCCGTCAAGTTTGACGTTTTTGTTAAGTTCGCCGGACTGGTTCACACCGCTCGTGTCTGGGACAGTGAGGCGAACTTCTGTGCCCGGTCCCCGTTTGAGTTGATCGGCGCTTTGCACGTTGCTGTTCTGGTTGCCCGGGGTTGTGATGCCGACGTCGGTCACGGTCTTGGTCGTCGACGATGCGATCTGTAAGTCGAACTGCACTGCTGACGACTCGCTACTCGGCGTAGTCCCGTCGATTGTCGAAACACCGGACGCCGGTGGTGCCGGTGGCGAGTCGCACTCAAATGCCACCGTGACCCGCCCCGTCATCCGGGAGGTCTGCCAAGCGACCGGCGCCTCATTATCAAGAGCACGGATTTGCTTGACGAAATCCGAGAACGAACCCGATCCGGTATCGGGGTCATCGTAGCTCGAGAGTTCTAACATATCCGTCTCACCACCGTTATAAATGCGCGTGGCGGCAGCAGCGGTGAGCTCTGCGTTGACATTGTTATCATTCCCATCGTAGATTATCACCTCTTTTTTATTCCAAGAACCATCAGTCGCCCGAGCAAGCTTTATATCGATAGTGTAACTCTCGCCCGTGCTGTCGTTCAGGAAGCCACTGAGCCGGATTACATCGCCTTGGAGGTTGTCTCCGTTTGGCTTGCTCGCTGGCTGGGCGTCCGAGAGAAGCAACTGGTCAGTACACGTGATGCCAATCCATCGGCCGTTTGCAGAAGAGAACGTATCGCTGCTGGAACTCTCGCCGTAGTCTGACACCGAACCCTCGCCGACGCCTGTGCTGCCGTTGCCGCCAGAGTCGATCTGCGGGGGGTCGGTAACATCCGGCGTTTGGTCGGTGCCAACAGCCGGACATCGTACATTCCAGGATGCATCGGAGAGTACGATTTTAACCCGCTGGGAGTCGACTTGCTGGGCTGAACCAAAGTTGGGTTCACCTATCAATAATTCCTCCCATTGCTCATCAGAGAGGGTCGTCGGAAGAGTCACAGAGATCGGGCCACTGACTTCTATTTCGCCTGTTTCGGCACCCGTGAAATCAATTGACTTTCCTTCGACTCCCGAGTGTGACGTATTACTTGTAAGGGGATAGAGGTTGAGAGTCGACCCTTGGACAAGCGCTTGGTCACTCTCAAAAAGAACCTTTCCATCAGGTGTTTGAGTATAAACTACCGTGTTCTCGAATATATATGGTGGTGTTTCAGAATCCGAGAAATGGTTGTAGTCCGTGTTGAATGTAATCGAGCGTGTTTTTACAGGCGAATCGAGACCACAGACTCGGGACACGTCAAACCCACTTGCAGTAATCGTTCCGTTGGATGGCATCTCTGTATGGATCTGACCTTGGGGTGGCGGCCTGTTTATGAAGAGTATTCGTGTAGGGAAGGTCGTTCCGAGTTTAATTGTTACAGACCTTTTTGTCCCTGTTTCCGCCGCATCAATGTAGTCGGATCGGAGCTCCGACATCTCTCCTTGCCCCCCTGTATAATGCTCGAACTCCGTTTTTGAGTTTTCTGCAGGGACTACCTGTGCTTGCCACAAAGACATCAAAATTATAATAAATCCAAAAAGCAGGATGAACCCCACTACCTCACTGACCCCACGTTCATCCTCAAAGAATTTCACGTGACCTATATTACACCGGATAGTGAAAAAAATGGCTCTTACCGAACGCAGTGAAACAGCGTGTGAATCATGCCAACCCGCTGAATGAGTCTGAGTGCGAGCAAGCAAACCGTATTCGGCGGGATGATCCAGCATCTTATTGGATCAATATCAATAACGTTGCGGCCAGAACCGCTCAATACGGGGTGCGAGCGGCGCTGTAGGCAGGCATGGGTAGAGAGTAGACCGTGACGCTCCCGTCGTCGTTGCAGTCCACGGTCACATTGTTAACAGAGTCGCGCCTTCCGTCTTAGACGAGACGTTCTAATAGAGTTCAGGTAGGTTAGTTGATCACGCCAGTGGTCGAACCATACTACCCACTAAATCAGACTTTGGACTTTACAAAAAGAGTCCAAAGTTCGGCTTGACAGTTGTCATACAAACAGTATCAAACGTAGTTATATTTATTCAAAAATAATTTCATCATGGAAAGTCATTTATCTTGTTGATCCTAATACAGTATGCCGAGAGAGTTGGGGGCACCTTCACGGGGGCAAGGTCTTTCTCGGCAATTCGATTACCGTACTAGAGGTTAAAAGTGTACTCCCAAAGACAGGTTTTGCATGACACCGGTTATCATAGCTACTGTTCAATATATAGGCGAGATACGCGTGTTCCATCTTGTACAAGACGTTCTGATAGAATCCGTATGAGTTAGTTGGTCACACCCGTAATCGAACCATGCTAACCGCTAACTCAGTTTAGGACTCTCCTCCAAAGTTTGTCTGAAAATTAGAGGCGATCTAGTCTGACGAGGAGTTTGAGCATGGATTTAAACCAGTGCGTGATCACATCTAATTGACCGCGTAGCCCAGCGGTCATGGATTGGGTAGTAGTTACTCGCCTGACCCGTCATACACCCAATCCACTCCCAATTCATGGATTGAGGAGAGATTTTTCGTTCGACCGGATCTACAATATAAAGAATGGTGCTTTTTGTTAAGAACGAATAGCACTACCTTCTCGTTGTGACTGAAGCCTGGCTATCTCGTGACTGAGATTCCCTGACTTCCCCAAAGGAGAAGCAGAGACAACTTGCTTTACTTAGAGACCACCTTGAGCAAATCAACAGTCCTCTGCCGTCCAACTAATCACGTATTTGAGTTCGTATCGCTGTTCACCCGTTTCTGAGTTCGTGATCTGCTCAAATTCAATTTTGAACCGAAGATTCTCCGGTACGACGATACTCTCTTCGAATCTTGATCACGGTGAGTAGATGAATCGTCGGTTGCATGCTATGGCGGTCGCTCAGCTTCAACAAGGTATCGAGGACAAAGCACGAGAATCCGGGATTCCGGTCACATATTTCCGACCGGGGTACACGAGTCAAACGTGCCACGAGTGCGGCCACGTTGGGTACCGGAATAACAACAATTTCTGGTGCCAGAACCACCAATGTTGGGTGCCAGAGTACACGCAGACATCAACGCAGCGGTCTCCAGCGTCGGGAAGTTGGTGGGGTGTAGCGTTCGAGCGCATCGATCAGAAGCAACGGATCGGAGTAGAGTTGCAGATTGGGTCCTACGATATTGTTTCAGTCCGATCCTGACTTTCGACACTCAGTGGGGCGTCGACTAGGGGCAAAAGAGTCTGAGATCCGGCGTGTTTCTGCAGGCCTTCGCGTTGGTCGTCATTTTTTATTTTTTGAATAGTTTTCGAGTTGGCGCTCGATCCTATCGCTGAGGCGTTCCACCTCGGTATCTATGTCGCCGTCTCGGATATCGGGATAGGCTTCGGCGATAATCGTCCGGACTGTACTGAATGGCCTAATCCGTGCGCCGTTAGTTGCAGGACTGTCTTTACTCGATACTAATTGATCTATAGCAACCTTGTGACCAGGGTTTTGACGGAACCAGCCGTCGCGCTCGAGTTGTTCAATTCCGCCTTGTTGGATTGGTAGGTAGCCTGTTTCCCGATGCCAATTTGCTTGCTGTTCGGCCGACGTAAGCCACGCAAGGAACTCGCCTGCTGCCTCTTGCTGTTCACGGGTTGCTGAACCTGACACCCACAGTGATGCGCCACCAACGATGATTCCTTCCCCAGCACCAGGTGTCGGAAGACTTCCAATACCGACTTCGAACGGGGAATCGCTAATAATCGATCCGAGTGCGGACGATGAGGCGATGAGCATCGCTGCGGTTTCGTCGGTAAACGCTTTTTGTGCCTTCCCGCGGGCTTCCATCCCCGGGTTGTAATAAAGTCCGTTGTGATCGAGATTAGTCCACCACTCGTAGATTCTGCTTGAAGCTTCGCTATCAAAGTATGCCTTGTCGGGTGGTCCTGATCGGCCGTTCTGCTTATTTACCATCTCTTGACCAGCGGCTGCAAACCACTCTTCAATGAACCACGCGTAGTTTGCGAACGTGATACCCGCATCTGTGGCCCGGTTATCTACGACCTGTTGAGCTGTGTTGGTGACTTCGGAGAACGTTGTCGGCGGGTTGTTTGAATCGAGTCCGGCTCGTTTGAATGCATCAACATTGTAACACAGTACGGGTACCGAAGAATTGAAGGGCATTGAGTGGAGCCGTTTATTTGTTCGGTAGTAGTTGAGTACGGGGTCGAGATAGGAACCCAACGAGACACTGTTCGGCAAGACATTCTCAACGGTGGTGAAAGCGCCACTGTCAATCGCGCGGGCAGTGCCGATCTCATAAATTTGTGCTAGTGTGGGGCCTGTCCCATTTTCAACCGCTGCGAGCGTTGACTCAAAAGTGCCACGGTAGCTCCCCTTCGATCGAGCGTTGATTCGAATCCCATCGGCTTGTTCCTCGAACTGTTGGATCAGACGTTCTAGCAAGAGCCCCTTCTCACCGCCCATTGCGTGCCAGAACTCAACTGAAGTTACATCTTCATCAACGCCTGTTCGTGAACGGCTACCCTGTACTGTAAACGAGCCGATAAGCTTGTTGAGGGTATCCATCCGCTCGTTGAGAGTTGTAACGCTAGTCGAGACTTCTGCAAGTGCAGTGGCCTGCTGTTGGGCTGCTGAGGCTGCTGTGGCTGACCGCTCGGCCGTCTCATCAGAGATGGACCCTACGTCGTCGACCATCGCGGCTGCTTCCTGCAACGAACTGGCTTGATTATCTGTTGCTTGGCTAATCTCTTGGACGCCGACATTCGTCTCTTCGACATCGTCAGCGATCTGTTGGAACGTCTCGACTGCACCCTCGATTGTACTAACGCCGTCACTAATGCTCCCACGAGTCTCCTGCATTTCTTCGACAGTAGTATCTGCCTGCTCGCGAACCGAACCAATTGAGCTCTCGATCTCCCCGGCAGCTTCTTGAGCGTCTTCAGCGAGGTTCTTAACTTCGTCTGCAACAACAGCGAACCCCTCACCTGCTTCACCCGCACGAGCAGCTTCGATAGAGGCGTTGAGTGCGAGAATATTCGTCTGGCTGGCTACATCACCAATGAACTCTGCGATATCTTCGATCTCGGTGATCTGTTCGTTGAGTTCTTCAGTTGCCTCAAGCGTCCGATTAGTTCGGGCATCTATTTCATCTAGTTCCGACAGAGCATTGCTACCCAACTCTCTGCCATATTCACCACGCTCAGCAGCCGTTTCCGAGGCCTTCGCTACTTCGTTTGCTGAGGAGGCAACTTCTTGGGTAGCTGCCGACAGCGATCGAATTTCATTTGAGAGATCTTCGACCATCTCGTACTGTTTGTTGGTGTCGTCTGAAATCCCTGAAACCGACTGACTGACATCTTTACTTGCGGCTTTGACATCGGTAACGCGCTCAGTCACCCGAGCTGTCGCCCCATCGAACTGGTTACTGAAATCGTCTACGTCCCGAATGGCTTCCTCGAACTCATCCAGCATACGATTGACTGCGTGGGCAGCCTCAGCAGCGTCGTCATCATCGGTACTGACGGTGAGCCGAGCAGTCAGATCTCCCTCAATACACTGTTCCATTGTTGAGGTGAGTTTGGAAGAAAAGCGTTGCCAGTCTGTCGTCGGTGCTTGGGATGACGACGAAGGCTCACTACCAGCAGATCGGGGAGTTGTTGAATCAGAAATCGGCTCACCACCATCAGAGATGGTCGACAGAGAACGGTCAGTCTTTGAGCCAACAGGAGCAGTCTTCGGGTCCGCAACATCGGTCGGCCCACTACTTGGTCGGACGTTTGTGTCGTCGACTACTGGGTCGGACTTGTCACCAGCCAACTCGTCGGATTTGGGAGTTGATCGGTTGTGCCACGGTTTGGAGAACAATGAAAAAAAGCCGATTAGCAACCCCCCACTAACCGGCGGTGTAGAGACATATGTCACCGTAAAATACAACATCAAGAGTCCGCTAACGGCTGCAATACGTTTGATGTGGTAGTGGCAACTTCGCGAGCCAAGACTGCCTATGAAGTTCTTTTTTAACTGCGAGTGCATACCAATATTTCTACGTATACTCACTAAATAAATTGTTTGGTGAAATCACAATGTTTGTATTCATAGATTAGTTGTGATATATAATACACGGTGGCACAGTCTGCAGTAGAACACACTCGGGCACTTAACCACTCCGGAGCACCCGTATACTCGGCGCAACAATGCTTGTGACACGCCTCGCCGCGGTCGTTCGGAACCGCCCGGTCAAGATCTACCATCTCACTGCAGAGATCGGACTCGACCCGGTGGCCCATCTGTCTGGTTTCAGCATCGAGATCTTTTGCCTCAATGTAGAGTTCGTGGAGCGCACGTGGCGTCAGTCGAACCAGCACCTTCTTGCAGTCGCCTGGATCTCGCTTTTCAGGCGTGTACGTGAGCACCCAGTCTTGACTTCCTTGCCGTTGCCACTAGGACCCAGTGAAATGGTCTGGGTAAGTTCTTCGGGAACGTATCGCCATTCGTTGTCCCGAAACTGAATATAATGACCTGACGGAGTTGGGTCTTCCGGGTCGAAATCGTCTTCGTCAGTCATATTCGGATGATATGGTCGTAGACTTGCTCGGTCATCTGGATACTTCGGTGCCGCAGGCGGTTCCGCACGTCGTAGAGAGTTTCACCTTCCTCGGCGTTCATCATCCGATAGGCGACACTGTGGCGAAGCGCGTGAGGCGTCACATCGCCCGGCTCACCACGAGTACCGTCGAGGAAGTACGGCTTGACGCCAGCCTCATCGGCAACCTTCGAGATCGAGTCGCAGACACCCTGGGTTTTCAAATCTATAAGAACACATATACAAATACCATATCACACAACTGGAGTGATTCAATCGAGAGCGTTAATTTAGAAACTTCTCAAGCACATGATTCCCTTAGCTACCAGATGAATTCATCGAATTGGCATCTGAACACGGATTGTCGTCCCCATCTCGCCAGTCGCTGCACTAATCAGTCCCCCCCGAGAGATTGCCAGCCAATTGACCTTCCACAACCCCAAGCCGCTACCATGACGTAGCGGTACTTCGTTGCCCTCCTCAACGACAACGAGTTCTTGCTCGGAGAGTCCAGGCCCGTCATCTTTGACGCTTAACGTCACGTCATCATTAGAGGAGGTGACCGACAGTTGGATATCAACGGCTGACGGCTCGCGGCCATGATGGACGATCGCATTCTCAACGAGTTCCTCGGCGATCCTAATGAGTTCGGCGTCGACCCGCTGGTCAAGTACCGCATCGGTGGCTTCCACCTCAAGCTTCACTTCGTGGACTGTGGCAGTTTCGATAGCTGACGAGACCACCGTTGCAACCTCAACCCAGTTTTGGCCGGTTCCATTGTCGTGGAAGATCTCCTCAATTTCGCGGGCGGTCTCCGACTGGGAGCCGACATGGTCGACGCGCTCGCGGATTGCTGTTAGCGGCTCGGCTAGCGATTCCGAAAGTTGACCCTCTGTCTGTTCTCGGAGGCGTTCTTCAAGCAGCGTCGTATTGCCAGCTATGACATTGACGCTCGTCCGAAGGTTATGACGCAACACGCGGTTAAGAACCGAGAGCCGTTGTTTCCGAAGAATTTTGTCAGTAATATCGAACTGGATGGCGACAAACGACACAGGCTCACCGTCGGCACCAATAACCGGCGATATCGTCTGCCGAAGGATGTAGCGATCGCCATCCTTTGACCGGTTGATCGCCCGCTCCTCAAATACTTCGCCATCAGTGATCGTCTCCCACAGCTCCTCATAGTGAGCCTTACTCATCTCGTTAGACTTCAGGATACGATGGGTCGACCCGACAGCCTCATCAATCGAATAGCCAGTCAGTTGCTCGAAAGCCGGATTGACATACTGAATGACGCCGTCGGCATCAGTGATGCTGATTGCCACCCCGGCGTGTTTGATCGCCTCCTCATACTGGAGAGCCTCCTCGTGAGCTGCGATGGCGTCGACGGCCTGTGGGACCCGATGGCTAAGTTCGGTGATAACCTCACGTTCGGCCAAAGCAAACCCTTTGGGAGCAGTGGTGTACACCCCGAGAACGTAGCGCTCGTCACCGAAAGCCAGTGGTACTGCGACGCACTCTGTGAGCCCGTGGTCGGCAGCCCGCCGACTCCATGCCGAGTCGCCTTCGTTGATGGAACTGTGGAGAGGTTCGCCCTGCTGTGCGGCCTGCCGGAGGGGTTCGGCCGCACTAGCTGCGGTTGAGGCCCAAGCGGCGTAGGCAGTAGCGTCCCCGGCAGCCATCCCTGTTACTGCGGTCCCGTCGTCCGGTCGCCGCTTAGTAGACTGCTGACCTGTAGTCCCAGTATTTGTATCGGTGATGGGTAAGAGCCAGACGAGCTCGTAGGCGTCAATTTCGGCGACCGACGCAGGAATCTGTCCGATCAGTTTCTCGGGTTCGATTCCCTTAACCAGTGCTTCGGTGAGCTCCCGATAGAGGCCAACAAGCGATTCAAGCCGCAGTGTTCGCGTGACGTCGACAAACGTGATGATTTCCGTGGCGAGCAGCGAGTCGTCGATCTCTGAGCGTTCAACCTCGTAGTGTCGCTCGTGATCGTCGACTGTGTAGCTACGGTGGATGGTATCGCCTGGTTCGATGGCTGTAAGCTCGGTATCGATCTTAGCTATCTGCACGCGTGGGATGGTTGACAGCCCGAGGATTCTCGCGGCCTGCTCGTTGGCATCAATCACAATCCCCGATTCGTCAAGGACGAGTCCGCCCCCTGATAGACTGTCGGCGAGAACGGTCTGACCCGGCGAACTATGATTGGCAAACTCAGTGCGAGCGTAGAACAGCACCCCAACCGCGAAGACCGCCACGCCTACCGGCTCGTAGTTGATCGGCAACAGGAACGCTGTGTACTCTGAGACTGCCGCTGGCACCAGCGGCAGGGCGGTGGCGAACACCAGCCCATACAGCAGCGTCGGCCGCGAGTCGCCGCGTTCGAAGGACTCAAATAGCCAAACGAAGCCCACGACTGCCGCCGTGTAGGCAAAGCCGCTGACGAACCAGTGGATCGTCCCGTACTCGACCATCCAGTGGGGGAACGGCTCGGCGGTTCGTGAGATTGTAAAGTAGAGCTCGTGGATTGGGTTGGTGAGCTTCACTACGATGACCCCACCAAGCACCCCTAGTGCGGCCACCTGCAAGGACCGCTCACGGTGGTACTGATAACCAGCATACGCCGAGGCAAACGCCAGCCACGCGAAGACAGTCGAAATCCCGACTATCAGCCCGCCCTGTTCGAGCAGCCGTGCAGCCACCCGCGAGTCGACGAGCAGTTGAAGTGCAGTCAGTAGCGACCAGACACCGCTAAGCACTAACAGCGAGCCCAGTCCCTGACGGACATCTGAGTGAGCGATCGCTCGGGAGCCTACCGCGGCACCGAAACAAATCGCTGCCGTCGTAAGGAATACGATCAGATAGACCGCTCTGACCGATCCGATATACTGCTCAATCATCAATTAAAATTATTTAGTCAACAATATTTATATATTGTATCATTCTCGACCTGTGAAAATTTGAGAAAAATAGTTACTCCCCACCCATAAATATCAATAAGCAGTCAAACAACGATGTTTCAAACTGAGGGATTTACTCATTTGGGTTGCTGGCAGAGTTTAACGACGAAGACTGCACCCTCAGGGTCGTTGTCTTCGACCCAGACATCACCTCCGTAACTGTCGACCAGTGTGTCGACAAGATATAGTCCAATGCCAGTTCCAGCGCTCTCAAGACCTTGATTACCGCGGCCGAAGATCTCAGTCTTGTGTGCATCAGAGACTCCCGGCCCATTGTCGGCAATCTGGACTAGGACGTAGTCATCCTCAATCGTTCCGCTAATAGCTATTTCCGGTACATCCTTGTCATTATGTTGGACTGCATTTGATAACAGATTCCGGAACACGGCGTCCAGTAACTCGTCGCCAATAACGGTCACCGCTGGCACAGAACTTGTGATCCGAATATCGGTGTCTTCATGACCTTCTTTGAGCCGGTCGATCTGTTTTTTTATTGTCGTCTCAAGCGACACCGGTTGGTGCTCCGTGTCGACCTGAAGCATTGTCTCAGCGAGGTCTCGAGCAGTCGTGGTGAGATTGATTGCATTTCGTGTGGAACTCATCACTTTTGAAATATACTGGTGCTGTTCGTTTTCTAAGTCTTCCTCAAGCATTTCGGCATAAGCTGAGATTAATTGCAGATCATTGCGGATGTCGTGTCGCACCACTTGATTGAGGATATCGAGGTTGTCCCGCTGTGTTTCGAGTCGGGTTTCGTATGCTGTAAGATCAGTTATATCACGGGCGTAGCCGAGAACTGCCTGTTCGTCAGTTTCGGCGGCCTCAAATGGAATCCGCTCCGTTTCAAACACGTATGTTTCGCCGTTAGCTAGGCGTAGTTCTTCTCTGTGCTGTGTCGATTCAGTTGTCTCAATGACATCCATATCCCGCTGCTTGATCTCATCGTAGTTCTCAATATGTGTCCCAAAGTGGTGTTGAGATCCCGATTCGATTTCTGCAGGGGTCGCATCAATCAAGCTGGCATAGGCTTCGTTCGTAAGCAGTACTTCATCGTCTTGATTCTTAACGAAGATTGGATCCGGAATGAGATCGATTATTTTTCGAAGTTCGTTTTGAGCCTGTTCAAGCGCTTCTTCATATTGCTTTCGCTCAGTAATATCGTGGGCAACAGCCACGAAATTCTGTGGCACACCATCATCATCCGTTATGGGTGAGATTGTTTGATTAAGTACAAGTCGTTCACCGTCCGCTCGTAGATTGATAACCTCATTTTCCCACTGTTCGCCGGAAAGAATCGTTGACCAGAGTTCCTCATAGTACTCATTAGAGTGTTCACCCGACTGCAGCAGTTTCGGTGTCTGACCGAGCACATCTGGAACAGCATAGCCGGTGATTGATTCGAATGCTGGATTGACATATTCGATTTGTCCATCAGTGTCAGTGATATACACCGCATGTGCTGACTGTTCGACAGCCTTAGCAAACTGCTGGAGATGTTCATTGGCCATTACCAGTTCTTCCTGATAGGTCTGCAACTGCTGTTCTCGTTCCTTGCGGTCGGTGATATCTTGGACAATTCCGATGGCCGAAATCGCCTTACCTGCGTCATTAAATTCGATTTCAGCCTTCTGTCGCATCCACCGCGTTTCACCCTCATCGGTGATAATTCGGTGCTCAATATCATAGGGCTCTCCAGCCTTAGCAGCCTCCCACTGGTTGTCAACAACGTCTCTGTCGGCTGGATGGATGTACTCAAGGAACGTTTTGTGGTCGATAGTGCCGCTAGTGCTGTCGACGTCCCACATTGCATAAATTCGGTCTGACCAGTAGATCTGGTCTGAAAGGATATCTTTCCGCCACCAGCCCATATTACCAACTTCTTGAGCCTTGCGTAGACTGATTTCTGTTTCACGCTGGTGAGTGATGTCGATTAGGTAGCCAATTCGGTGTGTGACCTCGCCATCGTCACAGACATTTCGCGTGTGATCGAGCACCCATCGAGCCTCACCGTCTGCCGACCAGATGCGGTAGGGTTCGTGACTGAAGTACGCCGTCTCAGCGGTACTGTACTCGTCTATCTCCCGTCTAACGCGCTCACGATCTGCCTCGTGAATTAGTTCGGTCGAAGGAGTTGTCCGAGAAGTGAGTTCGTCAGGTGAGTAACCAAAAACATCCGAAACATTATCTGAGACATACTCGATAGGCCTCCCTGACTCATTTCGCCATTTAAATACCACTACAGGACCCTGAGCGAACATATCCCGCTCAGTTGCGAGTGTCTGCTGTGTCGTTTTTCGCTCGTCGATATCAATATGGATACCGACTGCACGGAGGGGTTCACCATCTGAATCCCATTCGACGACCTTCCCAACATCACGGATCCACTTCCAGTTACCGTCGGCCGTTTTCATCCGATGTTCGGTATCGTAATATTCTGTGTTCCGTTGCTTATGATTCTCTAATGCCGTTTCGATCCGCCCAATGTCATCAGGGTGAGTTCGTGTTTCCCACGCACTGAGATGGGGCCTGATATCCTCAAGGGAATACCCGAGCATTGCGGCCCACTGCTCGTTGTACTCAACACGATCGGTCGTCATATCCCAGTCCCAAACACCAATTCCCGCCCCCTCGACGGCGAGTTCAAGACGCTCTTTGAGTTCTTGAACCTCCTTGTCGCGTCGCTTTCGTTCCGAAATATCGCGCGAAGTAATCACTGCCCCGATAACGGTACCATCGGCGCGGAGTGGTGAAACAGATAACTCAGCGTCAACTGTCTCTTCAGGGAGTGCCAACTGAATATCAATGGTGCGTGGGAATGTTATCTCATCATCAGCAGTGTGGCCTTGATCATCTATGTAGAGAGCAGACTCGACAATCGAGAGGAGTCGTTCTGTATCCGAGTGAGAGACGAATTGTGATATGCTCTCGCTGAGATCGGTGCCTTCGAGTGCCGACAACGAAGATCGTGAGGCTGAGACCACCGTCGGATTAGCATACTCGATCTCCTCGTCTCGATTGACGACGAACAACCCCTCGCTGGTATTTTCGATCACTGTCTCATAGAGCTGCTGGCGATCGAACTCGTTTGTAGACTGTTGACCGTCAGATGGTTTCGTTTCCGGGCCTGACCGCGAGATTGCAACGATCCGGTCGATAGTTCCGTCCTCAACAACTGGCCGATAGGTTGTATGCCATGAAACACTCGAAGATGGCCACGAGAGGGTTTCTTTACGCTCAATCGGTTCGCCGCGATTGAGACACTCCTGTAGACTATCGATGACAGCCTCTGCATCAACAGCACTCAAAAACGTCTCAAGTGTCTGCCCGCCGTGGCTCTCGGTTGTGACGCCTGTTTGGTCGCTGTGGATGGTATTGTTCCACTCCAGTACAAAACTCGGTTCAGTGCCACGACGGTCGACAGTGAAGACCGAAACTGCCTCGGGAAGAACGCTACAAACCGCTTCACACACGCCTGCATGGCCACTCTGAAGGTTAGTTGGCATTATTGTATCACCTGTATCCAATGACACGAGATCATTACTTTTGGTCGGATCTATCTTAGTCATGGAGAATGTCATTTATAAAAGAATGGTTTAGTATGGATTTTTTGTCAATAATGTGTAAAGATGTAGTATGAGACGTAGAAATTGATTGGCGTGCACGTGAGAGCCAAAACGATTCCTATCGAAAACAGAGAAATCTGTGTTAGAGTTGGTAGACGCAGCCGTGCAGTGAATATATCCAACAAACAGTGAACGTATCAGCAGAGACCGTAGAAAGATTTACTCGGTAGTATATTCTACCACACTGTATGGCCATATCGGTGAAGGTGGACGATGATACAAAATCTCGTATCGAACGGTTGCAAGCCGAGATCCGACTGGAGACAGGGGCACGAGTGACCCAACAGGAGATCCTCGCCCGACTCGTCGAGCGTGCTATCGAGTCGAAGGCCGACCTCATCGACTCGTTCCGTGACCAACGGGTTCCGCTTGCTGACTCCGACCGTGAGAGATTTCACGATGAGATGGTTTCGTCGGGCGTCACGACGACTGAAGATGATATCGACGACGTGCTGTACAGATGAGTGTCTTCATCGACACTGGCGTGTTCTTCGCACATCACGATACGGATGCAGCTCGGCACGACCACGCCGTTGATGCGTTCGATGCGTTGCTTGATGGAGAGTACGGACAGCCGTACACGAACGACTACATCCTTGACGAAACAGTGACCCTTACGCGTACTCGAACAGGGTCGTTCGAGGCCGCGAACATCGTCGCCAGTCGAATCCTCGGTGAAGAGCCATTTCCTCACGTCTTTGAGCTACTCCATGTCCAACCCGACGACGTTCAGGCGTCCCTGGAAGTGTTTCGTCGATACGACGACCACGACCTCAGTTTCACCGATGCGTCAATCATCGCGCTGTGTGAGTCGCGTGGTATCGATGCAGTGTTGAGTTTCGACACTGATTTCGATGGACTCATCGACCGCATCGAACCGGGATACTAAACGGTGTATTAATTATGGTAGCATATCTAACAATCATTAATCTGTTAGAAGTGGAGTGTTGTATATAGAGGCCGCCTTGAGCAAATCAACAGTCCTCTGCCGTCCAACTAATCCCGTATTTGAGTTCGTATCGTTGTTCACCGGTTTCTGAGTTCGTGAGCTGCTCAAATTCAATTTTGAACCGAAGATTCTCCGGTACGACGATACTTTCTTCTTGTGAGTCGCTGACTAACGTAATACCTCCGAACGCAATATCATCTGCTGCCTCACGTAACGCTTTGGCGGTCTCGGCTTTCGATGTTTCGTTCTCTATTCTGAATAACACATTTTCGGACATTAATTTCAATATGGCCTTCAGTCATAATATAATTAATCACTATCATACCTTTTGTTGTATACTTGCGTCCTGTATTCAGCAGAGATGGCATAAGCTATCTGCAATCTATAGGATGTATCAGTATCCCCCTCGTTGCTGTTGCAATGTCGCTCTTGCGCGTGCGACGTAAGAGTTCGCTGACCAACTTCGGGCCTCACTCATCCTCTCGAGTAATCGTTGCGCAGAATCAGGTGAGAGCACGTCGTTCCGCACGAGGGCAGTGAGAAGGATCGGCGTCGTCACGAGGCGAGTTTCGACCAGGGATGCGTGGATAACTGCTAGCCGGTTGAATTCATCGCAGAGGAGTTGAACCGCGTTCACTTCGTTCGCCAGTGTGACTGCCGCGTTTTCGCCATCGTCGAGTGGAAACGTTTCGTCCAGTTCGACGAGCTGGATTTTAAACGCATTCTTACGGTCAAGCACGGCCTGTGCCGCCTCTCCAGAGGCGTCATCGTAAGAGGCTGTTTCAGATAATTCTTCGAGGACTTGCTCGGGGAGTAGTAATTCGTGCGACTCAAGGAGGATATCTAGTGGGTTTGTTGTGGCATCTACAACGGTTCCCAAACTAACAAGGGCGGACGTATCAGCGACGATGCGAACCATCTATGTGTCAGCCAACTCCTCCGCCACGTCATCGACGAACGTCTCGCTCAACTGCTGCTTCAGTAGACGGAAATTTGCAGCCTCCTCGTGACCAACGAGAGATTTTAATTGCTTGAAGCTAATGTCGTCGTCGTAGTACGCTTCTGCGACCTCTTGCTTCACTTCATCAGAGTGCGACGCGTCCTGAAGGTACTCTCGGAGGGCAGTAGTGAGAATGTCGGTCCTGTCTGTCTCGAACACCGCCGCGAGAGTGTCAGCCCGTTCTACCAGCCCTCTCGGCGCTCGGAACTGAACGCGCTTCTTCTCCGATTCGGAGCTCATGTGTGTACATTGTGAGTGCGACAGCAAAAATGCTTGCCTCACGCGATCATCTAACTGTACTTATCCTATCAAACTGGTCTGACCGACTTGCGTTCGCAGTCTTGCACGGTCTACTGTCTAACAGCTGGCATCAACCGCGTGCAAGATACGCGCCGTGCATCTTGCACTGACCGTTCTAACAGAATCTCGATAGATTAGCTTGACACACGCCCGCGATAGCACCGTGGTAACTGTTAAGATAAACTTTGTACTTTACAAGAAGACTCCTAAGTTCAGTACAGCGGTCACCGATAGAACAAATAGTGTGAACGAAGCGTAGTTAGATCCATTCGAAAACCCCGTTTCTCGAACAGCTCCCAGTCGTGATCGACTATTCAATCGCATCTGCACGAAGCAAAATCCCGGGTTTGAACCCAAGGTGATTCACTCTTCGCTCTCGCCGAGTGCTTTGATGACTTCCCATTCGAACTTGCCGAAAGCCTGTGCAGCCCCATTTTCTTGATTGATTTGGTACATCGGAGCGTTTCCAGCCTTGCGAGTCTGCTTGATCAGTCCAATATCAATCAAATCGTCAATGTGCCGGTAGATTGTCGATCGATCGGTATCGGCTAGCTCAGCGATGTCGCTCATGTTGTAATCCCGGTTGGGGTCAGTGAGTACAGCGAGGAGAATCCGCGTCTTAGGGTGATCACCGAGGACATCAACTACGACACTGCCCTCAGGGCCGTCATTGCTGCCAGTAGTATTCTCCGTCTCGGTTTTGCTCATGTATACACGTACCTTGGGGTGGAGACATAATAGTGTTGGTGTGAGATACACTACTGTTGCAGAATTGCATCAGACTTATAATATACCGATGTGAACCCATAGACAAGAGTGAACATCTATGGGTGACGATATGACTGATTTGAAGATAAAGATCGTCTACTATCTTGCGCGAAACGGCGTTACAGGAGGCCATAATAAGACGGTTGATACCGTGAAGAATCGAGCCGGGATCGCAGTACATGAACATGGAGATGCCGAAGAGGTTATTCGAGAACTCATCCGAAATCCTGAGGCTCCCGTCGAAGCGTATGGAGGACAGCGTGATTCTATTCGACTCACTAACATTCAAGATGCAGTCAGATTTATTGAAGATCTTGGAGGAGATCCTCCGTTCGGCTTGTGAAAAAATAGTTGGATAGCAGTTCCATGCCGAGACGATTTCGTAGCAGTCTCATAGATCGTTCACCAGTGCTGAACTACTGTGTCGCTAGGGAGTCGCGGATCAACGGAATCGACAGATTCCGTGATCCGCACCGATGACAGTTCTCTACTTCGTCAGCAGCTCGTAGTCAAAAAGCTTGAGAACCGGCTTCTGCGACGCCAGATTACCGCACAACAACAAGAGATCGAACAGCTTGAGGCTCGCCTCAAGCAGTACGAAAATCCAAACACACCACCCAGTAGACAGGGTGGTGCAGCTAACTCACCAGGCGATGACGGCCAAACCGAGGACGAAGACGAAGAACCTAATGAAGACGACGCTGGCGGCGACTCTGACGCCGCCAGCGACTCATCGCCTGGACGCAGCGAAGGTCACGAGGGAACAACTCGAACAGCACCTGAACCAGAAGAGACGATCCTCGTCGATCAGGGATTCTGTCCAGACTGTGAGCAAATCCTCTCTAGCCCTGATAGCTACGTTTCACGGACTATTATCGACGTACCGCTTCCCGTTCCAACCACTGTTACCGAGTACAAGCTCGGCAAACACCACTGTTCCTGTGGAAACGAGGTTGTTGCTGAGCATCCTGACTGTCCCGAAAAGGGGCGGTTTGGGCCAAATATCATGGCCCAAACCGCTCTCGGTCGGTTCTATCAACGACTGCCGAACCGGAAACAGGCCGAACTGTTTGACTGGGAGCTCGACCTTCCGATCTCCCACCGGACGATCTACAACTTGACCAAGCGGGTCGCAGACCGGCTGCGACCCGCTTACGAGGATGTCAAAGAGAAGATTCGGGAGAGTGAGGTCGTCTACTGTGATGAAACAGGCTTTCCGGTCGATGGAGAACAACACTGGGCGTGGACATTCGTCACTGATGACGAAGTGCTGTTTTGGATTGATGAAAGCCGAGGAAGTGGAGTCTTAGAAGACGTCCTCGGCGAGGAATTCGCCGAGGACTCGACGCTCAGTTGTGACGGTTGGTCAGCGTATTCGAGTTATCACACGAAACTCCAGCGGTGCTGGGCGCACCTGTTGCGGGAGTCTGAGTACGTCGCA
>Ga0209965_1000245_pt1 | contig 19348 bp, 18 predicted proteins | sample SalPon2_B_H2O_MG_FD_185707 | JGI IMG/M metagenome (GOLD analysis project Ga0209965, IMG submission 185707) | Salt pond water microbial communities from South San Francisco under conditions of wetland restoration - Salt Pond MetaG R2_B_H2O_MG... | ecosystem: Environmental > Aquatic > Non-marine...
CACGCCGTCGGCGACGTGGCCGGCGAGCCGATGTTGGCGCACGCGGCCTACCGGGAGGGCCGCGTCGCCGCCGAAGTCGTCGCGGGCGAGCCGGCGCGGCTCGACCACCAGGCGACCCCGGCGGCGGTGTTCACCGACCCCGAGATCGGGACCGTCGGGCTGGACGCCGAGGGGGCCGAGGCCGAGGGGTTCGACCCCGTCGTGGGCGAGATGCCGATGCGGTCGTCGGGCCGGGCGCTCACGCTCGGGGCCGAGACGGGGTTCGTCCGGATCGTCGCCGACAGGGAGACGGGGTTCGTCCTCGGCGCGCGGATCGTCGGCCCCGAGGCCTCGGAGCTGATCGCGGAAGTCGGGCTGGCGATCGAGATGGGCGCGCGGCTCGGGGACGTCGTCGGGACGATCCACGTCCACCCGACGCTGTCGGAGGCGGTCGCGGAGGCGGCCGCGAACGCCCGGGGGACGGCGCTCCACACGACGAATCGGTGACCCGGGCGACACCGAAACGAAGCGGGCTCCGGGGCGGGAACCCACCGGCCACGACCCGTATCCCTATGCCCGCCGCCCCCGACCCGCCGGTATGGAGATCGCCCCCTTCGAACTCGAACGGTGGTTCGCCGAGGTCGAGGCCGACGCCGACGTGATGTTGGCCGAAAGCGGCGTCCGACCGCTGTCGGCCGATCGCTTCGACACCGATCCCGGAACGCTCGGGTACGTCGTCCCCACGTCGGGCGACCCCGAGTTCAGGGCCGAGATCGGCGCTCGCCACGGCCGCGACGCGGACGGGACGATCTTTACCTGCGGCACGCAGGAGGCGAACCTGCTGGCGATGCTCTCGGTCCTCGACGACCACGCCGTGGTCGTGACGCCGACCTACGGCTCCGTTACCGGCCTCGGCGACGCGCTCGGGGACGTGACCCGGGTCCCGCTGTCGGAGCCGGACTGGACGCTCGACCCCGAGGCGGTCGGGGAGGCGCTGCGTCCCGACACCGACGTCGTCGTCGTCGTGAACCCGAACAACCCGACCGGGCGGTACCACGACGAGGCGACGATGCGGGCGCTCTACGAGCGCTGTGCGGACAACGGCACCTACCTGCTCTGTGACGAGGTGTACCGGCTGCTGGCCGAGGAGCCGATCCCGCCGGTCGCGAGCTTCGGCCGGTACGGGGTCTCGACGGGCGGCGTCTCGAAGGCGTTCGGGCTCGCCGGGCTCCGGTTCGGGTGGCTCTGCGGGCCGCGGGCGGTCGTCGCGGCCGCGGAGAACTGGAAGGACTACACCACCATCTCGCCGCCCACGTTCGGTCAGCACGTCGCCGAGCAGGCGTTCGAGCGACGCGCCGAGATCCTCGCCGAGAACCGCGAACACGCCGCCGAAAACCGCGCCGTCGTCGAGGCGTTCCTCGAGACGCACGGCCTCGAGTGGTCGGCCCCCGACTGCGGCGTCAACGCCTTCCTCCGCGTCCCCGAGGGCTTCGCCGGCGGGGAGTCGTTCTGCCGAAGCCTCCTGGCCGAGGCGTCGGTCGTCCTGGCGCCGGGCGAGGCGTTCGGTCGGCCGGAGTGGGTCCGGATCGGCTTCGGGCTCCCGAGCGCGGAACTCGACGAAGGGCTGACCCGGTTCGGCGCGTTCCTGGACCGACACCGCTGACCCCGTCATGTTTCCAATTACGGCGATATATTCTGTTGAATTGTTTTGATTTGTCCGGTTTACTTACTTACTCAAAAACTTTAGTACGACATAGTGTTACGACCGAACTGTAATGTCTGCCGAATCCCCGGGCGAGGTGATCGAGGCCGATCGGTCGATCGACAAGGGAACGCTGTTTTGCGTTTCGTGTCCGTATCGCGACGCCATCGACGGCGAGTGGACCGTCGTCGAGACGGACGACAGCGTCCACTACCTGTGCCCGAACTGCGGCACCGAACTGCCGGCCCGGCGCCGGTTATCGGGGGACGCCCTCGAGCGTCCGCAGCGCCCGCTGGTCGACGGAACGGAACGATGACCGGCGACGTCGACACTGCGACCGAGGGGGGCCCGATCCGCCGGAGCGTCGAGGTCGAGTACTGGGTGATCGACGGGTCGGGGCGGCTGGCCGACCCCGGCGACCTCGTCGAGTGCCCCGGCGCGGAACGGGAGTTCGTCGTCCCGATGCTCGAGGTCAAGACGACGCCCTGCGAGACGACGGCCGAACTCCGGGCGGAGCTGTTCGAGCGGGTCGGCGACGTCCTCGAGCGCGCCGACGAGCGCGGCCTGGGGCTCGTTCCGCTGTCGACGCCGGTGTCGGCCGACTCGATACGGGACCTCCCGAGCGAGCGAACCCGGATCCAGGACCGCGTCGTCGGCGAGCGCTTCGAGTACGTCCGTCACTGTGCGGGGACGCACATCCACGTCGAGCAACAGCCCGGCAGTGCGGTCGATCAGTTGAACACGCTCACCGCGCTCGATCCCGCCTTGGCGCTCGTGAACTCCTCGCCGTACTTCGGGGGTGAGCGCCTGGCGACGGGCGCGCGCTCGCTGCTCTACCGGCGGATGGCCTACGACGACCTCCCGCACCAGGGGCAGCTGTGGCCCTACGTCGACGACACCGAGGCGTGGGCCGAACGGCTCGAACGCCGGTGTGCCGAATTCAAGACGGCGGCGACCATCGCCGGGATCGACACGGAGGCCGTCGAGGCGGCGTTCGATCCCGAGAGCGCGGTCTGGACGCCGGTGAAGCTGCGCGCAGCCTTCTCGACGGTCGAGTGGCGCTCGCCGGACACCGCACTGCCGAGCCAGGTCGTCCGCCTGGCCGACGACATCGTCGGCGTCGTTGAGCGCGCGAGCGCGACCGAACCGCGGATCGAGGGGCGGGCCGGCCACCTGAGCGACGGCGCCGTCGTGTTGCCGGAGTTCGACGCCGTCGAGGAGTACGTCGAACGCGCGATACGCGACGGACTCGCCGACGACTCGGTTCGGGCGTACCTCGACCGGATGGGCTTCGACGTGGCCGCCTACGACCCCCTCGCCGCCGAGGTCGGGGGCGACGAGGAGCTCTCGCCCGCCGAGGCCCGGGAGATCCGCCTCGAGTACGCCGACCGCCTTCGGGACGACGTCCGAACGCGCAGCAAGGTCCATGCGGACTGATCGCGTCGTCCCCGCGCGCTCCGGTGTGTCCCCGCCGGGCCGGGACCGCCCGTCGGAGGCGCGAAGTACCGGCAAACGATGGCGGGAGGCGGCGCTATTTCACCCGGACTGAGCTAGGACTATGAAGATGGGACAGCCACGCATCGCGCTGTTGAACGCCGCCCACGCCGCCGCCGACACCCGCCGGAACTTCCGGCGGGAACTCGACGCCGACGTCGCCGAGTTCCACTGTCCCTCCGGGGAGTTCCCCGAGGGGTTCCGGTACGACGGCTTCGTCGTCACGGGGTCGCGGGCCTCCGTCTACTGGGACCGCGAGTGGATCGGGCGGCTCAAGGAGTGGGTCGGCGACGCCCTCGAGGCCGGCGTGCCGGCCCTCGGCGTCTGTTACGGCCACCAACTGCTCGCCGACGTCCTCGGCGGGAGCGTCGAGAGCATGGGCGAGTACGAGATCGGCTACCGGACCGTCGAACAGGACGGGGACAACCGGCTGCTGGAGGGCGTCAGCGAGGAGATGACGGTGTTCACGACCCACTCGGATCACGTCCAGGAGGCCCCGCCGGGGGCGACCGTCTTCGCGAGAAACGAGTACGGCGTCCACGGCTTCCGGAAGGGCCACGCCTTCGCGGTCCAGTTTCACCCCGAATACGACATGGAGACCGCCGAGTCCGTCACGCGGGGCAAGGACGGCGAACTCCCGGCCGAGCGGATCGAGGCCGTGATCGACGGCATCCACGCCGACAACTACGAGGCGGCCTGCGAGGCGAAGGTGCTGTTCGACAACTTCCTCGAGTACGTCGAGGAGGTCCAACTGGGGCGAATCGGCGCGGACTGATCGGAATCGCCGTCAGGGACGCCCGGACGGCCCTACTCGACGTCCGTGACGTCCCGCACCGTGCCGACGCCCTTCGAACTGCCCTCCCGGAAGACGAACCGCTGGCCCTCCTCGACTACGTAGGGGCGGAACTTGAACCGGATCCGCGCTCGCCCGCTATCGCCGGGGAGCAGTTGGCCGCCCTCCGGGTGGATCGAGGCGGTCTCGCTGACGGTTTCGAGGTGGACGACCGGCTCGTAGCCGTCGTCGATCCGGGTCGGGTGGTTCAACACCATCACCTCGGCCTCGAACTCCCTGACCGCGGTCGGCTCGGAGTCGCGGGGCAGAAGCACCATCCCGCGCTCGAGGTCGGCCTCGTTGATTCCCTTCAGGGCGATGCCGACGATCCGCCCGGCGGCGGCCTCGTCGACGCGGTGGTAGTGCATCTCTATGGACCGGACCTCGACGGGCCGAAAGCCCCCGTCCGGGAGGGGGCCGACGAGCAACTCGTCGCCGGCCTCGACGCTGCCCGAGCGGATCGTCCCCGAGGCGACCGCGCCGACGCCGGTCACGTTGTAGGTCCGGTCGACGTACATCGAGAACGCGCCGGCCTCGGCGCCCGTCTTCGGGAGGTGCTCGAACAGCTCGTCGAGGACGTCGAGGCCGGCCTTCGTCACCGCGCTCGTCGCCACGATCGGGACGACCTGTTCGCCGATCTCGTCGATCGCGGCCGAGACGCCGTGTCGCCCGACAGACAGCGGCGTCCGATCGGCGTTGCGCAGCAGCCGCTCGACCTCGCGTTCGACCTCGCGGACGCGCTCCTCGGAGACCGCGTCGGTCTTGGTGATGGCGACGATCGTCGGGAGTTCGGTCGCCAGCAGGATGCCGAGGTGTTCGCGGGTCGTCTTCGTCGGGCCGTCGTCGGCGGCGACCACGAGCAGGCCGTAGTCGAGCTTCTGGCCGACGAGTCCCCGGATGGTCGTCCGCAGCCACGGCTCGTGGCCGACGGTGTCGACGAACGAGACCAGCCGGTCGGCCTCCTCGACGATGCGCGCGCGATCCGATTTCCGGTGGGGGTTGTCCATCCGGACCGCGCCGTCGTCGTCGAAGCCGTAGACGCCGTAGGAGAGGTCCGCCGACAGCCCACGCTCCATCTCGTGGGGCCGGACGTCGAGGAAGCTCCGGGTGCCGCCCTGGCCGTCGTCGGCGGAACCGGTCACGAGCGAGCCGACGAGCGTCGACTTGCCGTGGTCGACGTGGCCCGCGGTGCCGACGACGATGTGGTCGTCGTCGGCCTCCAGCACGGCGCCCTCGCGCAGCGTGGCGACGCCGACCAGCCCCTCCTCGTGGGCGGCCGTCTCGCCGCCGTCGACGCCCCACGTCTCCACGTCGTCGATGTGGGCGCCCGCCTCGTCGGCCAGAAGCGAGAGGACGTCCATCGACTCCGAAAAGGCGTCGGCGGAGATGCCCGCGATCCCGCCGTCGTCGGTGACGCCGACGACGTAGGTCGCCTCGCCGTCGCCCGAGAGGATCCGGTGTCGCAGTTGGGCGACGAGCGATTCGAGGCGGCCGTCGGCCAGGTGGGTCGCCCGGGTGAGCCGTTCCTTGAACTCGACGCTGCCGCCCTCCCGTTCGCCCCGGTCGAGGGCGTTTCGGAGGGCCGCGCGGTCGGCACTCATACGCGAGTGAGTAACCACCACACCGACAAAAGCTTTCCCCGAATAGCGGCTAAATCGACCATTTCACGGCCGCGAACCGCTGATTCGCGTCCGTTCGCCCCCGGAGGACTCGGGAGCGCTCCCGGGCGGTACGTAGCGGCCCCCTCGGGCGCCGTGGATCGGTTCCGATCGCGTCCGATCGCCCCCGCAGACGCCTACGCGGACGCTCTGAACCGATCGAGCGCCTCCAGGAACCCGTCCGCGAAGGCGGCCTCGGTCACCTCGTCGGCGGCGGCCATCGCCGTCCCGTCGGCGTTCGCGACGGCGACGGACCGGCCGACGCGTTCGAACATCTCGGCGTCGTTCTCGGAGTCCCCGACCGCGACGAACGATCCCGGATCGGCATCGAGCGCCGCCGCGGCCGTCGCCAGGCCCCGTCCCTTGTCGACGTCCGGGGCCTTGACGTGATAGGCGTAGCCGGTGTCGACGACGACCATGCCGTGGTCGGCGGCGATGTCGACGAGCGGATCGAGGGGCTGCTCGCGGGCGACGGCGAGTTCGGTCTCGCGCCAGCGGTTCGTCGGGTCGACCGACCCCCACCCGAGGTCGTAACCGGCCGCGACGTACGCCGAACCGACGGCCTCCGCGCCCTCCGGGTCGCCGTCGTAGACGACCGCGTCGGCCGACTCGACGTAGGTCGCGCCGCCGTTCTCGGCGACGACGTTGATCGGAATGCCGACGAAATCGCACAGGCCGATCGGATACGGAAAGGACTTGCCGGTCGCGATCACGACCGGGGCGTCCCACGCCCGGAGCGCGTCGAACACCCGGGGATCGATCGAGTCGTCGGGGCGGGTCAGCGTGCCGTCGATGTCGACGGCGAGCGGCGGAACCATCGACCGGGGCTTCGAACGCCGGAGGTATCAACGCCCCGCTCGCGCGGCGGGGGTTTATAAACACCCGGCAATCATATAAATACCCCCGGACAGCGTGTCGACCCCGCGCCGTCCGCCGCGAGTCGGGGACAAATTTACGACGCTCGGGGCGCAACGGCCGGTATGAGCGTCGCCGGCCGCTGTGAGATCTGCGGGGCCGGGGAGGTCGAGGACGGCTGTGACCGCTGCGGGCGGTTGGTCTGTCCCGACCACTTCGACGAGCCGACGGGCCTCTGTACGGAGTGTCTCGCGGAGTTCGGCGAGACGCCGGATCGGGGCCGCGACGGCTACCCCGACGGGGTCGACGAGTACCGGTTTTGAAAGGGCCGGTGCGTATTCGAGACGGTGATATATATATGCGAACAGTTGAGACCGCGCTTGCAGTCGTCGATATATAAAAACCGATAATCAGGACATATTCGACTGTCAATATATAAACGTCGGCCGCGCTGTCGGCGTCGCTACGCGTCCCGGACGGCGAAAAACGGCGTCTCAGTCGATGTGGCCTTCGCGCCGGAGCTGTTCGGCGTCCTGGCTGTCGTAGCGCCACTCGATGTTGGCCTTCTCGTCCTGCCAGTCCCACGGCTCGACGAGGACGGTGTCGCCCTCCTCGATCCAGACGCGGTACTTCATGCGACCGGGGATCCGGCCCATGCGGCTCTTGCCGTCCTCACACTGCACGCGGACGTGGTTCCCGCCGTCGTGTTGGGTGACGACCGCGAACAGCTCGTCGTCGTTGGGCATTCGTAGGTTCTTGCGCCCTGTCTCTTCGCTCACAGCTTATATACGTACCCCCGCCATTAAAATGATGCGGGAGTAGTGGGACCTCGTAGCATGGGTCAGCAACTCCGCGACCGTCGGCGAACGGGCGCACGGGGCGAAACCGCCGCCCGCCACGCGTGTCACTCACTCGCTCTCCCGGGGCGTTTAATAACCCTTTAGCGGCTCGTTCGACTCCGTACGCGTAATGAGTTACACGATCGGACTCGTCGGCAAACCCTCCGTCGGCAAGTCCACGTTCTTCAACGCGGCGACGATGAACGACGTGCCCGAGGGCGCCTATCCCTTCACGACGATCGATCCCTCGGTCGGCGAGGCGTACGTCCGCGTCGACTGCGCCGGCCCGGAGTTCGGCCACGACTGCACGCCGAACCACGGCTACTGCGAGGACGGGGTCCGGTTCGTCCCGACGAAACTCGTCGACGTGGCGGGGCTCGTCCCCGGCGCCCACGAGGGGAAGGGCCTCGGCAACCAGTTCCTCTCGGACCTCAACGAGGCGGACGTGTTGCTCCACGTCGTCGACTTCACCGGCCGGACCGACATGGAGGGCGAGCCGACCGAGGGCCACGACCCCCGCGAGGACATCGACTTCCTCGAGAACGAACTCGACATGTGGTATCTCGACATCCTCGAGAAGGGCATCGAGCGCTACCGCTCGGGCTACGGCGGCGAGGAGCGGGCGATCGAGGCCGACCTCGCCGAGCAGATGTCGGCGTTCGGCATCAAGGAGGAGGAACTCAAGCAGGTGGTCCTCTCGCTCGATCTGGAACTCGATCCCGACGCCTGGGACGACGCGGACCGGGAGGCGCTGGCCCGGGAGATCCGGATCCGGACGAAGCCGATGGTGATCGCGGCGAACAAGGCCGACACCGAGGTCGCCCGCGAGAACTACGCCGAGATCACGTCGGATCCGGACTACGAGCACCTGACGATCGTCCCCGTCTCGGCCCACGCCGAGAAGGCCCTCAAGAACGGCGACGAGGCGGGCGTGCTCGACTACCGCCCCGGCGACGACGAGTTCGAGATCCTCGAGTCGCTCCCCGAGGGGAAGGCCGCCGGCCTCGATCGGATCGCCGACTTCCTCGAGGCGTTCGGCGGCACGGGCGTCCAGCGCGCCATCGAGACGGCGCTGTTCGAGGAGTTGGGCGCGATCGCGGTGTTCCCCGGCGCGCGAACGCCCCAGGACGACGGCTCCTTCCTGCAGGACTGCTTCGTCTTCCCCGGCGGTTCGACCGCCGAGGAGTTCGCCTACTTCCTCCACACCGACATCGGCGAGGGCTTCCTGCACGCCCACGACGTCCGCACGGAGCGACAGATCGGTGCCGACACCGAGTTGTCCCACCGCGACGTGATCGAGATCACGACGACGAACTGAGGGACCCCGTCGGTTCCGGAGGCGGCTGCCGGGCGCGAAAGCCCCAAGCCGCCGAGGGCCTACGTGAGGGTATGGCATCGCGACTCCCCGCACCGCCCGAGGCGGGCCTGGTGAACGGGCTCCGGTTCGGGACCGACACGATCCGGTTTCTCGACGGGGTCCAGGCCCGCTACGACGACGGCATCAGCATCCCGATCCCGGGGCGGCCGCCGCTGGTCGTCCTGACCGGCCCCGACCTCGTCGGCGAGGCCCTCGACCGGCCCGAGGACTTCCAGCGGGTCCCCGCACAGGACGCCGCGGCGATGATCGCCGAGCAGGGGTTGGTCCAAAGCGAAGGCGAGTTGTGGTCCCAACAGCGCTCGGTCGTCGCGCCGTCCTTCGGCGGCCGGCAGGTCACCGCCTACGCGAACACGACCGGCGAGCGGATCGAGGAGCGCGCGACGCGGTGGGCCGACCGCGGCCCCCACGAGACGGATCTCCACCGCGAGATGACGTCGCTGACGGTCCGGGTCGCGAGCGAGATCCTGCTCGGGACCGACATCGGCAAGGCCAGAGCCGACCAGTTCCACGAGTGGATGCGCATCGCGGGCGAGGAGTTCGAGTTCGGCATCGACACCGTCCTCCCGGAGTGGGTGCCGACGTCGGTCTCGGAGGAGTTCCGCGAGGCGGCCACCGGCATCCGGGAGTTGAGCGAGGACCTCATCGAGCGGCGCCGGGAGACGCTCGCGGCGGGCGAACGCCCCGACTCCATGGACATGCTCACGATGCTCATCGGTGCGGAGGACGACCCCGACGTCGACTACCCGGAGAACCAGATCCGCGACGAGGTGGCGACGTTTCTCATCGCCGGCCACGAGACGACCGCGCTGAGCCTCACCTACACCCTGAGCCTGCTCTCGTGGCACCCCGAGGCCCGCCGCCGCGTCCGCGAGGAGGCCCGCGAGGTCCTCGGGGACGGCCCGCCGACCCACGACGACCTCGCCGGGTTGACGTTCACGAAGCGGGCCTATCGGGAGGCGCTCCGGCTGTACCCGCCCGCGTGGGCCGTCTTCCGGCGGGCCGACGGCGACGTCGAGTTGGGCGAGTACACCGTCGAGGACGGCTCTGCGATCGTCATGCCGCTGCGGTCGATCCACCGCGACGGCCGTCACTTCGAGGCCCCCGAGACGTTCGACCCGGACCGCTGGCAGCGGCGCGACCCGAACGCCGTCGACGCCTACCGGCCCTTCTCCAGCGGCCCCCACGCCTGCATCGGACGGGGGTTCGCTTTGGCCGGCGCGACGCTCACGATCGCCCGGATCGTCGCCCAGTTCGACGTCGACGTCCCCGAGACGGCGCTGGAGGACCTCCGGTTGACCCCGACGCTGCGCCCCGAGGGCGGCGTCCGGGCGACGATCACGCCGATCGAGTGATCCCGGCGGCGGCCGACCGAATCGAGGGGACGCGTCCCGGCTAGTCCTCCAGGAGCGCCTCGTCGCCGTACTCCTCGCGGAGCCGTCGGAGGTACGCCCGCTGTTCTCGCACCCGCTCCGTCGGCTCCGCGTACGCGTCCGAAAAGAGGTCCTCCGGGTCCGGTTCGGCGGCCGTCGCGCGGTCGATCGCCTCCGCGACCGCCCGTTCGACCTCGGCCTCGATCGAGTCGATCGACTCGTCGTCGAGCGTCCCGCGCTCGCGGAGGTACGTCTCGAGCCGCGGGATCGGATCCCAGCGCTTCCAGCGCTCGACCTCCTCGTCGTCGCGGTAGACGGAGGGATCGTCGGCGGTCGTGTGGGCGCCGAAGCGGTACTGGACGGCCTCGACGAGCGTCGGCCGCGTCGCCCGGCCGCCGGCGCCCTCGGGCGGGCTCCCGTCGGGGTCGCGGGCCCGGTCGACGGCCTCGGTCAGGACCTCGTACGTCGCGAGGGGGTCCATCCCGTCGACGCGGACGCCGGGGAAGCCGTACGCCTCGGCCTTCGCCGCGAAGGTCCGGCTGGCGGTCTGGGCCTCGGCGGGTACCGAGATGGCCCAGCTGTTGTTGTTGCAGACGAACACCGCGGGCACGTCGAAGACGCCCGCGAAGTTCGCCCCCTCGTGGAAGTCGCCCTCGCTCGTCGCCCCCTCGCCGAAGTGACACACGACGACGCTGTCGTCGCCGCGGAGCTTCGACGCCCACGCCATCCCCGTCGCGTGGGGGACGTGCGAGCCGATCGAGATGTTCAGCGGCGCGACGTGGTGGTCCGTGAGCGTCGCGTTCCCTGCCTCCTGGCCCATCCAGTAGCGGACGTAGTCGGCAAGGCCGCCGCGGTCGAGGACCGAGCCGTGTTCGCGATACTGGTAGAACACCCAATCGTCGTCCCGGAGGGCGTACATCGAGCCGAACTGCGAGCCCTCCTGGCCGGCCGAGGAGGCGTAGGTGCCGACCCGGCCCTGTCGCTGGAGGCTGATCATCCGTTCGTCGAAGTGCCGCGAGAGCCGCATATCGCGGTACAGCTCCCGGAGGCGATCCTCGGCGAGCGGCGGCTCGTATCCGTCCTCGAGCGGCCGACCGTCGGCGTCGAGCCGCCGGTGGAGATCCGCGTCCTCGAAGTCCATACCGGAGCAACCGACCCGAGGGACATAGCTCTGTGGACGGGGACACGGGATCGGGTCCGGAACCCGGAGGGGAAGACGAACCACCGGGGAGCCGAAACGTCATATATATACCACTCACACGCCCCAACGCGAGTATGAAGGACTACCTCGACAACGACGACGAACACCGGCTCTCGCCGGTCGTCGTCGGATCGACCGCCGTCCTCGTGGCCACGTTCGCACTCGGCATGCTGTACCAACTCGTCGGCCTCGCCTTATAAGCTCACCCCTCTTTTATAAAAGAACCCGGGAGATTTATAAACCGCCACCGATCGGCGCTCACCGGTCGAGCCGCGTCGAGACGTACGGGCCGTCCTGGTAGTAGCCGAGTTTCTCCCGGTAGTACTCCCGGGCGCCGATGCCCGAGATGACCGAGAGCTTCCCGAAGCCGGCCTCGGCGGCCAGTCGCTCGGCTTCCGCGAGGAGCCGTCGGCCGTACCCCTGGTGTTGGTGGTCCTCGCCGCCCGCGTCGCCGACGGCGACCTCGCTCCCGTAGACGTGGAGCTCCCGGACCACGGCGGCGTCTTCGAGCTCCGACCGGAGCGACTCGGCGGTTCCGTCGGCGGGGTCGCCGGGGAACCGGAGCCGGCAGAAGCCGATCAGGAGGTCGCTCTCGAAGTCCTCGATCGAGACGAAGTGTTCCGTCCCGCCCGCGGCCTCGTAGGTGTGGACGTCCAGTTCGGTTCCGTCGGGGTCGGCGTCGTTCATGCCGACCTCGCGACACCGGATACACTCGCAGGTCCAGCCGTGTTCGTCCATCCGCTGTCTCGCGAGCTGGCGGAGGTTCGACTTCCAGACGCCGGCGTCGATGAAGTCCGCGGGGATGTCCCGCTGGACGCGCTGGAGGCGGGTGTAGCGGGGGATCATCGACTTGATCTCGGCGACGAGGTCGGCGGCCTCCTCGTTCGTGAGCGGGTCGTACTCCCCCTGCCGCCACATGTCGTAGGTGACGGTGTCGCGGACGACCAGGGTCGGGTAGATCTTCAGGTAGTCGGGCCGCCAGTCGGCGTTTTCGAACAGTTCCCGGAAGTCCTGCAGGCACATCTCCTTGGACATCCCGGGCTGGCCGGGCATCATGTGAAAGCCCACTTTGAAGCCGGCGTTCCGGAGACGCCGGTTCGCGTCGATCGAAGCCTGGACGCCGTGGCCGCGGTGCATCTCGCGGTTGATCCGCTCGTAGGTGGTCTGGACGCCGACCTCGACTTTCGTCCCGCCGAGCCGCAGCATTCGGTCGATCTGCTCGGGGTCACACCAGTCGGGCTTGGTTTCGAACGTCGTCCCGATGTTGCGGATCGCGTTCGTCTCGTTCTCGGCGATCACGTCCTCGAGGTAGCGGAACTCGGTCGCGTCGGGATCGGGCTTGAACGACTCGGTCTCGCTCGGTTCCGGGGCCGAATCGAGGTCGTAGTCGTTCATCGCCTCGAGGGCGCGCTTGAGGAACCACTCCTGGTAGTCGTGGCTGCGGGCGGTCATCGTCCCGCCCATCAGGATCAACTCGACCTTGTCGACCGGGTGGCCGATCTTCCGGAGTTGGTGGAGCCGCAGCGTCACCTGCCCGTAGGGGTCGTAGTCGTTTTGGACGCCGCGGGCCGCGGCCGGTTCGTGGCCGGTGTAGCTCTGCGAGGAGGAAAACTCCGAGGCGGGGCCGCCCGGACAGTAGAGACACTTGCCGTGCGGGCAGGTGTGCGGCGACGTCATGATCGCGACCGGTGAGACGCCCGAGGCCGTCCGCACCGGCTTCCGCCGGAGCACCGGCTCGAGTTCCTCGCGGTGCTTCTCGGGGGCGTACTCGAGTAGCTCCGTGTTCTTCGGGACCTTCGGCGCTGAGTGCTCCCGGCAGGCGTCCATCTTCGCGCGTTCGAGGTCCTCGCGGTCGATCTCGCCCGCCAGCAGGGACTCGACGAGCGACTCGCAGACGCGCTCGAACGCCTCTGACTCGGCGGGATCGGCGTCGGTACTCATTCGCTACCCGCACAAAGGACGTCGGAGGGGAAATGGCTAGCGGTCGACCATTGCCCGCGACCGCCCGCCTCAGGCCGACGGCGTCGCGATCGAGTTGGCGACCGCGTCGACGACGGCCTCGATGACCGCCTCGCGCTCGCCGGCGAGGAACTCGATCGTCGGCTGTCGGGTGCCTGGGTTCGAGACGCCGGCGTCCGGGACCGACGCGGCGAGATCCGCGACGACCGAATCGAGGTCGAGGTCGCCGTCGGCCCGGACGTGGAGTTCGTCGGTGCCGACGCCGACGACGGCCGCCGAGTCGAGCCGCCGGTCGAGTTCGTCGAGAAGCAGCCGCGTCGGCGGGAAGTCGTAGCGGTGGGTGTAGGCGTCGGTGTCGAGGAGGGTCACGCCGACGCCGTCGACGGTTCGCTCCTCGAGGTTCGGGACGACGGTGTCGAGTTCCGAATCGAGTTTCGTGACGAACTGCTCGGAGACCTGCGCGGCGAGGCCCGTCCGCTTCTCGAACAGCAGGTCGATGATGAGTTCGCGTTTGTCCTCGTAGGACTGATAGAACGCCTCCAGGGCGATCGCCTCGCGGAGCTGTTTCGTCGATTCGGCGTCGATGCCGGCGTCGGCGGCGAGGTCGACGTACGTCTGGGGGGCGTCCGCCCAGTAGCTGACCGCGGGCAGGTGGAGCAGGTCGTCCCTGACGTCGCCGTTGATCGCCGCGGCGAGCGTGGCCGCGACCGTCGAGACGGTGCGCGTCTCCGCGGTGACGAGCGAATCGATCCGGTCGTCGACCGCCTCGTCGGCCGCTCGGCCGTCGATGACGACCCGCGGGGCGTCGTAGACGTCCAACAGGTCGAGGCCGTCGGCGGAGGCGGCGGTCGATCCGGCGGCGGCGAAGACGAAAAGCGGGATCTTCTCGCCGTGGCGGTCCCGATCGCCGAGCATCCGGGTCGCGTCCTTCGTCGCGTCGTTCATGTCGTAGACGCCGTCCTCGAGCGGGCGGCGATCGAAGTAGTGATACACGGAGTCGGCCGTCCCGTGTTCGGCCTCGACGAGGGGCAACACCGCCCGTTCGATGGCCGCGCCGGCGACGTAGCCGTCGGTCGTCGCGTCGTGTCTGACGACGATCGGGCGCGAGTCGATGACTGCACGCCGGATCTCCGTGGCGACGGCCTCGATGTCGTCGACGATGGCGTCGATCTCGGGGTCGTCGGCGATCGGGTCGACGCCGTCGGGGCTGGCGCGGTCGTCGAGGGCCTCGTCCATCCGGGCCTCGACGGCGTCGCCGGCCTCTTCGGGGAGGGGTTCGATCGAATCGGTCTCGACTTGGATCTCGTCGCGTCGGACGCGCGCCTCGCCCTCGAGGCGGACGACGTCGCCGGCCTCGATTTCGGGGTAGGCGCGCACGCCGGCCTCGACGAACGCCGCACAGTCGACGATCCCCGTCTCGTCCTCGAGCTCGAAGACGGTCGGGCCCGAGGTCTGGCGGGCCGAGGCGACGGTGCCCTCGAGCCGGACGACCTCTCCGACTCGGTCCTCGAGGGAGTCGACGGTGACGCGCTCGCGGTCGGCGTCGGGGGAGTCCCCGTCGTCGCTTTCGACCTCGGCGTCGGCGGCGTCGTCCTCGCCGGGGGAGTCGGCGGCGATATCGCCGAGTTCGGCGTCGCCGGGGTTGCCGCCGCTCTGTTCGTCCGCGCCGCCGGTCGTCCCCGGTTCACCGGGGGTGGGCTCGGCGTCGACGGGGGCCGTCTCGGTTTCGGGCTCTGGCTCGGACTCGGTGTCGGTGTCCGCCCCGGCCCCGCCGCGTCCGTGCCCATCGTCTTCGTCGTCTCCGGGTTCATCGGCCCCGGCTTCTGCAGCGTCCTCGTCCGCTTCGTCCTCCTCGAGGAGGCTGTCCCCCTCGGGCGTCTGGAGGAGGTGTCCCCGGAAGTCCTCCGGCGTCTCCCGGATCGACCAATCGAGGTCGATGTCGCCGTTGTCGCGGACGTTGTTCACCTGGACGCAGACCTCGTCGCCGACCTCCCACTCGAGGCTCTCGAGCCGGCGGTCGAGTTTGCTCCGGTGGAGGAGGCCGGTGACGTTGCCGATGTTGACGAACACGCCGAAGTCGGCGTAGCCGTCGACGCTCCCGACGTAGAAGCGCCCCGACGTCAACTGCGACGGTTGATTCCCTTCGAACTCGAAGACGACGTCCTCCTGGTGGACCTCACAGATCGGTCCCTCGGTGGACGTGCCGCAAATGATACAGCTACCCATTAGCGGAACACAACAGTCGGGGCTTAAAACGGTTGTCGGAATCCCCGCGGGACTCGAGTCCGCCGGAAGACGGCGCGACCGACGCGCAAACCGCGTGCTGGCGAACGCCGACAGGCCCGGTCAGTCCTCGGCCCCGACGTTCTGCGTCGACTCGATCGTCCGGGGGTCCGGTTCGATCCGCGCGTACTCGACCATCCGCCGGCCGAGCACCTCGACGCGCTCGGCGACGCCGTCGTCGACGATCTCGCCGCCCTCGATTCGGGTCCGGGCCGTCGGGATCGCCACCTGGTGGGGGACGACCCAGGCGTCGAGCGCCCGACAGACCGACCGGAGGTGATCGAGCGTCGTCGTCGGGAACGAGCCGCCGGCGACGCACAACAGCCCGACGGTCGTGTCCTCGAACTCGTCGAACCCGCAGTAATCGAGGGCGTTCTTCAGCGCCGAGGAGTACGAGCCGTGATACACCGGGGTGCCGAGGACGACCGCGTCGGCGGCGCCGACCCGCGCCCGGAGCGCCGACGCGTCGCCCGCCCCGTCCGCGTCGGCGTCGAACACCGGCAACGAGAGCTCCCGGAGGTCGATACAGTCCGTCTCGACGCCGTCGAACGCCGCCGCCGCGGCCAGGGCGTGCCGGCACGCGGGGCGCGTGTAGCTTCCGTCCCGGAGGCTGCCGACGACCGCCGCGATTCGGGGTTCGCTCATGTCCGCGCTATCGCGGCCGAACCCAAAGGCGTCCGGGGTACGACCGCGCCCGGGCCGGGACGGCACGGGACGGTTCCCGAGAACCCTATTTAAATACGCGCGCCGGCCTTTTTTACGAGCGCGCCGAGGACGGCGTATGGACGTCATCGTCACCGGTGGACGGGGCCGGACGGGCCGGTGGATCCTCGACCGCCTCGGCGACGCCCACGACGTGACCTGTCTCGACCGCGAGCACCCGGGGGCGGAGGGGGCCCCGGGCGTCGAGTACCGCGCGCTGGATCTCACGGATCCCGGCGGGGTGTTCGACGTCGTCACCGAGGTCGATCCCGACGCCGTGGTCCACTGGGCCGCTATCCCGGTCGCCGACACCCACCCCGGGGTCGATCTCTACCGGAACAACACGCTGTCGACCCACGCGGTCCTCACGGCGGCGGGCCGGGTCGGCGCGCGGGTGGTGCAGGCCTCCTCCGACGGCGCGTACGGCTTCTTCTTCGCCGAGGAGACGCCGCTGCCGGAGACGCTGCCGATCCCCGAGGGTCACCCCCGACGGCCCGAGGACCCCTACGGGCTCTCGAAGGTCGTCGCCGAGGAGGTCGCCGCGACGGTCGCCCGCCGCGACGGCGTTCCGATCGCGTCGCTGCGCCCGACGTGGATCCAGGAGCCGGGCGAGTACCCCTGCCGGGACCCCGACTACGTCGAGGATCGGTCGGCGGGCGCCGGAAACTTCTGGTCGTACGTCGACGTCCGGGACGTCGCCGACATGGTCGAACGCGCCCTCGAGGCCGACTTCGAGGGCCACGAGGCGTTCAACTGCGCCGGCCCGGACAACGCCCTCGGGGAGCCGCTCGCCGAGCTGCTCGAGGCGCACTACGGGTCGGTCCCGGCGGCGTGTCACGTCGAGGGCGACGCCGCGGCCTACGACACGAGCAAGGCCGAGCGCGTCCTCGGGTGGACGCCCACGCGGTCGTGGCGAGAGGCGGCCGACGAACGGGTGTCGCCGCCGGTAGCGTAGATCGCCTCGGGGCGACCCCCGGAGCGTCCCGTGGGGGCACGCTGGAGGGAGATCCTCGCGGGCGATGACACGGGAGGTCACCGACGCGCAAGCTCACTGCGAGTCACGTAGCGATGAGGACGACCGCGACCGCACCGAACGCGATGCCGAGCAGCTTTTTCACCGTGACGGCCTCGCCCAGCACGACGATCCCGAGGACCGCGCCGCCGACGAGGAACATCCCGAAGATCGGGACGACGACGCTGACGGGGCCCGACGAGAGCGCGCGGAAGTAGCCGACCACAGCGCCGGCGAGACAGAGTCCCGCCGCGAGCGCGAACCCGACGAACCGGCTCGTCACCGAGGGGACCGACCAGTCGCCGACGAGCGCCGCCGTCGTCGTCGCACCCAGCGCCAACGTGCCGACCGCGATCGGCATCACGGTGAACGTGGGGAGCCCCTGCATCGCGAGTTTCATGAACAGGAACGCAAAGGAGTAACACGCCATCGCTACCAGGGCCCACAGAACGTAGTTCACCGCGATACGACCTCCGGTGGCATACGGGGACGCTCTTGTCGGTCTCTAATATAGGTACGGACGATTCGGCAGCCCCCATCGGCGGGGGGACCGTCGAGGGCACGCGAGCCGGGTCGACCTCCCGCGTCTATCGGCGCAGCCGCGCCACCGTCTTCCCGTCCGTCTCCGTCTCCGTCGTCGACACGAGGCCGTCCGACTCGAGGTCCGAGAGCACCCCCCGGAGCCACTCGCGGCCGTACTCGCCGTCGGGGGCGTAATCGACCCGGACGCGCCGGCCGAGGTCGTCGATCGGCGACTCGCCGTACTCCCGCAGCGCCGACACCACGCGGCCCCGCATCTGTCGGCGGCTCCCCTCGAACTCGGGCTGTGTCGGGACGTCCGGGGCGCGGAAGTCGCCGGTCCCGTAGGCGCGACACCACTCGCGCCAGGGACACCCGGCCTCGTCACACCGCGGTCGCTTCCCGCAGGCGACGCCGCCGAGCTCCATGATCGCGTTGTTCCAGACCCGGGAGTCGCCGTCGGGCATCAGTTCCTCGGCGACGCGTTCGAACTCGTCGTCCTCGTCGGGGACGTCGAAAGCGCGGTACAGGACGCGTTTGACGTTCGTGTCGACGACCGCCCCGCCGTCGTCGAAGGCGAAGGAGGCCACCGCGTCGGCGGTGTAGGGGCCGACGCCCATCAGCTCCCGGAGCCCCTCGGGGGTGCTCGGGAACTCCCCGTCGTGCTCGGAGACGACCTGTTCGGCCGCCTCGTGGAGGTACTTCGCGCGGTTGTTGTACCCCAGCGAGTGGTCGGTCCAGAGGCCGACGACGTCGGCACGGTCCGCCGCCGCGAGCGCCTCGACGGTCGGCCACCGCTCCGTGAACTCGCGCCAGGGTTCGACCACCCGGTCGAGTTGGGTCTGTTGGCTCATCACCTCCGAGACGAGGATCGCGTACGGGTCGTGGGTCTCGCGCCAGGGGTACTCGCGGTGGTCGGCCTCGTACCACTCGACGAGCGCCGCCCGGACCGACTCGACGTCGGCCGGGAGGGACCCCTCCGAATCGCCCCCGTCGGCGGGCGAGGCGTCGGGGGCGTCCTCGGCGGTTCGCGAGGCTCCAACGTCGCCCTCCTCGGCGGGGGGTGATCCGCGGGACTCGTCGGCGTCGGTCATCGCGTACCCGTACCGGCGGCCGCCGCTTGGGTGTGACGGTCCGGGCGAGTCGGGCGAAGGGTCGGAAGGTCCACCGGTCCACGCCGGGTATAAGTCCATTATACTACTAACGTATATCACGCTCGGGGCGATAGTGCGGAGTAGCATGGCGTTCAGCGACCGACTGCTCGAGGACGGAGCGCACATCTGGGAGGCACAGAAGGACCACCCTTTCGTCGTGGAACTGGCGGAGGGTACTCTGGACGAGGCGGCGTTCCGGTACTGGATCGAACAGGACTACCGGTACCTGCTCGACTACGCCCGGCTGTTCGCGATCGCGGGGGCGAAAGCGCGCGAGGAGGCGACCATGACGGACCTGTTGGGCATCGCCCACAGCACGCTGGACCACGAGATGGACCTCCACCGGGAGTTCGCCGCCGACTACGGGATCACCCGCGAGGAACTGGAGCGCGTCCGGAAGTCGCCGACCTG
>Ga0209965_1000247_pt1 | contig 19323 bp, 9 predicted proteins | sample SalPon2_B_H2O_MG_FD_185707 | JGI IMG/M metagenome (GOLD analysis project Ga0209965, IMG submission 185707) | Salt pond water microbial communities from South San Francisco under conditions of wetland restoration - Salt Pond MetaG R2_B_H2O_MG... | ecosystem: Environmental > Aquatic > Non-marine...
AGTGAGGAGCGGGTCGTCGACCAAGTCATCGATGAACTCGAATCGGCAGAAGACGACGAGACCGCGTACGTAGCGGACTTCACCACGGTCGACTGCTCGGAGTACGGGATTCCTCAGCGCCGAAACCGCATCATCGTGTTCGGAGTGCGTGAAGACATCGCCCAAGACGGACACACTCCCGAGTCGTTCTTCGAGATGCTGGCGAGTCACACAGATACTGACAGGGATGAACAGCGCCCCTACCACCTCCAGCATGCTCTCTCCGGACTTCCGAAGATCCGGCGGGAGGAGGGAGGTGATATCGTCCTCGGCAAGCCCGCCGGATCTCTGAGCGACTACGTCAGCGACGACACCGCCCCGTACGGACTTGGGACGGAGACCGATCTATCATTCAATCACCGCGCCCGGGAGCACCCGATGCCGAAGGACCGGAAGCTGTTCGAGATCATGGATCCGGGTGACACTGGATGGCACATCAAGTACAGGAAGGAGGGCGGGAAATGGGGGCACCTCATCGAGTACGATGTCGGCACTGAGGAGAATCCTGCATTTACCGACAAATACCGAATGATCCACTGGGATGAGCCTGCTCCGACCGTGGTGGCGCATCTGGCGAAGGACGCGAACAATTACATCATCCCCGACTATTACGAGTACGCGAATCCGGACGAGACGCGGCGCGACCCAGCCCGGAACCGCGGGGTCACGCCCCGGGAGGCGGCCCGGCTACAGTCCTTCCCTGATGATTATGTTTTTCTCGGGCCATTCACCAGCCAGTTCCGTCAGATCGGCAACGCCGTCCCACCTATCCTCGCTTGGCATCTCGGCACGACGTTGCAGGAGACTGTTCTTCGCTCGCCGGCCGATCCTTCGGTAAGTTCAGAGAGGGGATCGCCGGAAGCGGTTTCATCGGACGACTGAACCGATGGACTCGACTTTTTCTTGGACCAGTGAATAAAGAGAGAACCGCCCACTTGGACTCAAGACTGATTAGGCCCCCACGAGAGATTCGAGTCAACAGCATGTACAACGAAGAGTGGAAACCCGTGATGGAAGCCGACTCGATGGAGGAACAAGTCGCGGCGATGGCCGCTCTCGCCCGGGAGCGGGCCGAGAGCCGTGACAGAGACGTCGAAGACGTAGTGCGGAACATGACTCACGAATCGTACCTTCTAAAGCACACGACCGGCGACATCCTGCGAGAGCTCGCGGAGCTCGAAGGGGCGTATCCCGATGCCTTCTACGATGGCGCTGCCAACGACCACATCATGAAACACTACGTCGACATGGGAGATAGAAAGATGGAGTTCTGGCACGAGTATGCCTCCACGGCGCTGGCGGCGGGGCTGGAGTGGGCGATCTTGAACGAACTCGAAACGGCTTCACAGTCCCCCCGATAACGGACTCCGGTCAGTCCCCTCCCGCAGGTCCCTGTCTACAGATCGATCCGTATCCCACTGTCTGCATCGAGGAGAAATTCGCTGAGATCGAGGTCCTTGAATGCTATCGGACTCCGCAGCAGCACACCAACCCCCAGATACCTTGCAGCCCAGCTGCTGAATCAAACGACAAACCGGGGCTATAGCGATAACGGGTGAGTTCAGACGAGTATGCGAGTTGTAAACTAAGGGCTACGACTAACTCTCGAAAGCATCGATAACGACGGCCATGTTGATGAGCTCAGGCTCGTCAGGAATCACCTGCTTCTCTTCCTCAAGTCTCGCCAGCTCCGCATCTCGTTCCTTCTTTAATTGCTCGAGCTGGCTCTGTGCCTTCGCGAGGACGATACGCATGTCTTCATCGGGTTGGGTGTCACGTTCTTCAAAACGCTCGATCCGGTCCTCGAGATCGTCGATACGGTACTCGAAGTATTTCTCCGTATGCTCACGACGAATACGGGCCTTTCGCTGTCGGTCTTCCCGTGCATCGGCTGCCAGATTCTCTATGACCTCCCAGGCGACAGCCTCTGCTTGGTCCACAAGTTCGTCAGAAGACGCGGTAATCGCTCCGACAGCGGAATAATCGTCGGCCGTGGAAGGGGGGAGGCCACCGGTGATGTCGATGTTTTCCTTCTTCGCCACCCCGTCAGGCGTTACATAGACCTGAACGAGTCGTTCGGTGACTGTCTCACCGGTCCCCGAGAGGTATCCGACCCGGAAGTGACAGAGAAGTCCCGGTGTTGCAAGGTCTTTTCCTCCGGTTAGAACGGCCGTCTGTCCTCCGACTGCATCGCTGTCAAGACAGAACTGCATCATCGACCGCACGACCGGGTGGTCAAGAGCGATGAATTCGAGTGACCCGTCCTCGACTGCATTCTTCCGGTCGAAGGTTGCGCTATCGTACCGATTTTTCACCTCGCCTCCCGAAATTTGGTCCGGAACGACGAGGTCGAACACGTCACCACCGTCTTCAGCCGGGCCGGACCGCACATTGACAATCCGACCACCGAACTCGTTACATACGGTTCGGACGAGGTACTCTACGTCCGCTTCGCTGATCGTGTCCTCGGCACTCTCATCGATGACGTTGAGGATTTCTCTGTCCTCCTTACTCAGGTCAAATCGGTCCCGGATGAGCAGCTCTTCGTCGACGCGGCGAACAGCCTCTTCCTGGTCTTCGACAATTGCATCGAGGTCAGCAGCGATCGAATCCGGCCCATCCTTCTGCGTTATGGCGGTCATGATCTGCTCTTCGAGATCGACGTTCTCAAGCACGAGTCCGAGGACATCGGAGCTCATACCCAGTGTCTCCTCGATTTCATCCAGCTTGTTTAGCAGAAGTTCGAGGATATCGCTCTCCCGAGTATCGTCGACGAACAGGTTCCGAATCTCGACCGTGTGCTCCTGACCATAGCGGTGGAGCCGACCGATGCGCTGGTCGATCCGCGTCGGGTTCCACGGGAGGTCGTAGTTGACCATGATGTGTGCGAACTGGAGGTTCAGTCCCTCCCGGGCAGCGTCCGTCGCGAGCATAATGTTGGCCTCCTTCTCGAACTTCTTCAGCTGGCGTCTCCGCTCAGGCTGTGAGAGGTCGCCGTAGACCTGAGCGACGTCGTGTTCGCTGAACAGCCGGTCTCTGAGGTATTCTAGCGTGTCTGTGTACTCGGTGAAGATCAGTATCTTCTCGTCAGGGTCCTCACCCAGCACACCGTCGACGAACTCGCGCAACTGCTCGGCCTTGGAGTCGACGTCGATTGCCTTCGCCTGGTTGTAGAGGTCCCGGACGATTTGCAACTCCTCTTTAATCTTCGCCGGGTCGCTCGACGCTGCCACACCACCGAGTTCCTCCTCGACCTTCTCCCGCTGTGCGTCGGTCAGCATTTCCGGATCTTCCCGATATTGCGGCAGGAGGCTCTTCGTGAGCTGTGACAGGTCGCTCGGATCTGCATCACCGGCCTGAATGGATTTCATTCGGTTCTTGAGCGATTTCCTGATGGCGTGAATCGACGAGACGAGTCGCTTCTGATAGAGGACCATCGCGAAGCCCGCGGTGTCGTTGTCCTCCCTGTGGGCGAGGTTGTAGTGCTCAGTGATGTACTCGGTGACGTTCTCGTAGAGCTCTCGTTCCTCGGGCGTGAACGTGACAGGCAGTGTCTCGATGTTCTTCTCCGGGAACATCTTGGTGCCGTCGGACTCGTACATCTCGCTCTTCAACCGACGAATCATCAGGTCCCGCAGCCCCTCTTTGTTGACGTCGTGTTCGTCACGGAAGCGGTAGGGGTCCAGCAGGGAGATCATGAAGTAGAACTGGTCGCGTTTCCCCTTGTGGGGCGTCCCAGTGAGGAAGAGAAGTCCGTCGGAGTTCTGCGACACCGTCTCACCGACCCGGTAGCGCTCAGTTCTGTTGATTCCACGTTTGCCCTCGCGGCGTGCCGTGAGGTGGTGAGATTCGTCGAAGATGGCGATGTCCCACTCCTCATCCAGATTCTCCAGTGCTGCGAGTATGTCCTCCTGCTTCGCGAAGTCGATTGAGGTGATGATGCGGTCGTCGTGTGTCCAGACGTTTTTGTTCGGATGGGCACCTCGCTTCGCGTCGACGTAGTCGCGGTCGTACACGACGTAGTTGCTGTCGAACTTCTCGCGGAGTTCCTCCTGCCACTGCGTCGTGAGGGGAGCAGGAGCGACGATCAGCACCCTGTCAGCCTGTCCACGGGCGGCGAGTTCCTCGATGACGATGGCGGCCTCGATGGTCTTGCCGAGGCCAACCTCGTCACCAATCAGGTAGCGATGGTCGTACGAGGTGAGGATTTCGTAGGCGGCCTTCACCTGGTGGGGGGCGATGTCGATACGACTGCCCTCCAAGGTGACGAACCGGTCCTGCCGGTGGGCTAGGTCAAGTTCAGCGGCCCGAGATCGGAGATTGAAGCGGTCTGGCGCATCGAACTCGCGGTTCGCGAGTAATGTGTCGCTCCCCTCAACCTTGTCGACGACAGCGCTCGGGCGCTTGGTCTGTCCACTATCAGTCAAGATCGTCAATAGACACTGGCCGCTCGGGCGGTGGTTGGCCTTCGCCACCTCACCGTTACCGCCCGCGAAGCTTACGCGGTCGCCGACTTCGAATCCGCACTGGCAACTGGTCACTATTAAGTTTGATACGACTCTCGGATTTAATGCCTTTGCGTACGCAGGTCGCCATAGTGCACTTGGTTTGCTGAATGAACACTCGCAAACCCCATCCCGAGAACCATGAATAGGACCTTCAGAATTGGCGAACGATACCGAGACACGGGGAGCTACAGAAATCCAGACGACCAATTTCTGCGCTGGATTCGGGGATCACTAAGCAGTGGCATCAAAAACACAGGTGGCATTCGTGACTTGGGGACAGACCGAAGTGATACTCCTGCCGCGCTGATACTCGTCTCAAACGATAAGGGCGTTTCCCAGCATGATGATCCGTGGGAGGATACACTCGCTGTCGATGCGGGATACATCAGTTACTGGGGTGACGCGAAGGCGGAGAACCCTTACGACGATTCCGATCAGAACGACAAAATCAAGCATGCGTTCGACAGGAAAGCATCTGGTCGACGTGAGGAGGTGCCACCGGTTCTCGTGTTCCGGAAGCCGGAGTCTGGAACCGTTGAGTTCTGTGGACTTTGCGTTCCCGACCACCTCGAGATCCGTTCATATCAGGACGATTCGGGCGCGCAGATTCCGAACTACCTCTTCCATTTCTCGATCCTCAACACGCAGTCAGTCCCGGTCTCCTGGCTACACGACCGTGCACGGACGAATAGTTCCCAAAATGCGCCCGACGTCTGGAACCAGTGGGTGAGAACCGGGGACGTCAAGCAGTGGCCGACTGGGGAGTTGCTTGACTCTGTTGGAGGAACCATTCGACGCTACGAGCAACCTGAAGTCGCTGTGAGCGAGGCGTTCCGTGCTGAAGCGTTTGAGCGATATGGGCGGGCGTGTACTCTGACTGGTATCCGAGAGGAGGCCCTGCTTGATCTGGCTCACGTGTTGCCCCGGAGCGAGCGACCAGAACTCGCCGAGCATCCGGAGAACGTGTTCGTGTTGAACTCGCTTCATCACCGGGCGTTCGACGCGCATCTCTTCACCATCGATAGCGACTACAGGATACGTGCTAGCCCATCATTTGAGCCCGCTCACCCGTTCCTGAAAGAGACGATCATCGACCGCCAAGGTGAGTCTATACCGTTTCCCAGAGGCTTCCAGCCTCGTTCCGAGTTTATCGAAGAAATGAATTCGAACATCGGTTGGATATGATGGGTCTGTTGGTCGGACTGACCTGAGTAGGATCTATTCCAGCAGGTTCAGTCTGATCTCCGTGAGCCGCTCTGGCGGTCAGAATCTGATATTATTTTCTCAACCGTGGTTGAAATCCTCCGGTTTCAGGCGGAAGTGGATGTCGATTACTAAGCTTCCTGTTCGAGAGTCGTCGCACCGTATTCATCCAGCCGGCGGAGCAGGAAGTTGAACAAACAGAGGATGTCGAGTGCGTCACGCTCGTCGATATCGTCCAAGTAGCGATTGCGCTCGGGGTCGCCTCGTGGATGACTCGTCGGATTTCGCAGGGCCATGAACGTCCCCGCGTAGAGGTAGTGTAACCCCTGCTGCTCACCACTATTGTAACCCCACCTGAAGGCGGGATCGTCTCCGGCGAAGGTCTGGTTCGTGAGGTCAGTGGCATTCTTTGCACGACTCACAATCTCGTTCGGAGCTTTCGACTCAAGTGCTTTCTCGAGTGCCGTTCCGGCAGCCTGAACCACGCCTGTACAGTCGCCACCGTCAAGACGCTCAAGACAGATAGATTTGAGGTCAGGATGAACGTGTGACTCCGGATCTAGGAGATACTTCGTTGACTGGATCACGTCGTCGCTCTCCTGCTTGATCCCCGCCAGAAAGACTTCTATAAGGCTGTAGAGACGCTTTAGGTGGCTGTGATTTTCGGCGGTCTGGTCGCGGATCTCAGCTGTGCAAGGGATGTGTGCAGCGTTCGACATTGGCTGGTTTCCCAGTGCGAGAGGTAGTATCCCCATTCCTTGAGAGGTGAATTCAATCCGTAGACGGGCGATTTCGTGATCCTCTGAGCTATCTTTGTACTTCCCCTCGACAGGTCGCGTTGTCAACTCTGTCTGCTCCGAGTTCGCTTTCTGTAGCCACTCGCCCAGCCCAGACTGGATCTTGCGTAACGTTTCAACGTCCATCCGGGTGATCTCGATCCTCGTCAGCTCCTGTGGTCGCCCGTCGCTCCCAGTACGTTCGGTTTCGATATCGAGTCCCACCTGTTCCCCCTGTTTGTAGATGTGGACCCTAGACTGTTCACGTCCATCCCAATTCTGGGAGTCAAAGAAATCACATGAGAGGACGTCAGCGATTTCCATCTATGTTTTGAAAAGCATCCACAGGAGGTAAAACTGTGTCTACTCTATCAAATGGGACGAACTCATCATATTCCCTGCACTATGAGTACACGCGTGGTTCTGATTCAGGATACACAGCCGTGGGAAATCAGCAGGAGTTTACCCGGAGCGGGGGACTTGGAACGAAAGGGCACAATGACTCGGAGAGAAGAATGATACAGGTCGTTAACATCGTCGGCTCGGGTGCTTTAGACGTTGAGCTGGACCTGGAGCGACTTGCCGATGATATTGGTGAGCCTGTCGCTCGCTATGACCCGGACAAGTATCCGGGAATGTACCTCCGGTTTGGAGAGGACGAGCCACTGATAACAGTCTACAGGACTGGGAAATACATCATCACTGGTGCCGATTCAGACGACGAATTGAGCTCGCTCCGAGAGCGGTTCCTTTCCTTCTTTGTCGATACAGGTGTCTTGGAGAAGCCAGAAGACGAGTGGTTCTCTGTTCAGAACTACGTCTGTACTGGTGACTTGGAAGGCGCGCAAAATCTGAATGCCCTTGCAATAGGACTCGGCTTGGAGAGAACAGAGTACGAGCCAGAGCAGTTTCCAGGGCTGATTTATCGCCCTGAATCTCGCGATTGTGTGATCCTCATTTTTGCGACGGGCCGGGTTGTTGTAACTGGTGCGCGAGAATTTGAGATAGCGGAGCAAGCGTTCAAGAAGCTCCAGAATACTCTTTCAGAGTCCCTCTGATTCTGCTCCGACGAAGGGCTTACCGCAAGACTTCTTTAGTCGCTGTTCACCGCCTCTTCCACGATTTCGATTTCCTCCTCGGTGAGGTCGTAGAGGTCGTAGACAATCTCGTCGATGAGCTGGTCGGTCTTCTCGATCTTCTCGTCGAGTTCGTCGGCGCGTTCCTTCGTCTCGATGTAGCGCCGGAGATCGTCAGCCACGTCGTCGGGGTCGGGCAGGGTCATCCTCTTCAGGCGATCGATGAGGGAGTTGGTTTTCGTGGCGTTGTCTCGGAAGCCGCCGATTTCCTCGTCGACGGCGACGGGAACGAACGCCTCGACGAGCGCGGCTTCCTCGTTAGAGAGGTCTGTAAGCGTGAACGCCTCGAAGAAGTCCGTCTCAGTGTAGCCGTAGGTGTCGGTCTCGAATTCATCTTCGTCCTCTGGTTTGTAGCGGGCTGTCGCCTCGATGGTGATGGACTGGCCGTCGCGCGCAGTGCGGGCGCGTTCGACTTGGAGTTTGTCGTAGTCCTCCGTGGTTGCGTCGAGGATGTTCGACCCGGTTGGCTGGAACAAGCCGATGTCGGGGAGTTCGGAGTCTTCGGTATAGTTTCCGAGGTAATCAAGGAGACTGAAATTGAGTGATTCCAAAGTTTGAGTAGCTTCTGTGATTTCTTCGGCTAAGAAGTATAATGCTTGTTCACATTCTTGTTGAGTTTGAATATAATCCTGCATGTTAGATCGATCTCCACTATCAAGGTAGCTTTCAAATCGTGATCTGATAGAAGTAACAAATCCGTTCGACGGCGATTGATGTTTTATATCCGGTATTGGTAGTGATTCAATATCTGCCACCGAAATTCTCGGAAAAGTGTCTGAGATTACCTTATTGGATGTCCTTGAAAATATCCAAGAAATGAGGGAAGAATTGGTAATTGCTGTTATATATTCTGCAGAATATCTTTTTTCTGGAAGAATATTCAAAACTGTCTTGTAATTCACCATTTCTTCATCGGTGTATGATGCATGTATTCGATGATGCCCTGCGTCAGTAATTTCCCTGACCAACACCCGGGAATCAGTGAAATACCTCATCGGCCGATAATCGTGGAGGTGGTCTCCATATTTCACCCATGTTTCACCGTCATGCTGGATGTGGTACCGAGATACATCCTGTCCGGAGATCTCCGGAAAATAGTTGGGTGATTTTTTGTGATCAGAATGAAAGGCACGATTGTCAATTGTCTCTTGGGAATGTTTGGAACTGTTGTATGCTTGAATCCCAATAGAAACATCTGCGATATCTGAGAATCGGCTGAAGTTATCTTGAATCCGATTAATAACTTCTTCTTCGAGATGTGTCATTCTAGTCTCTATGCGCTTTTTTTGATTTTGATGGAAAGATCCTTGATTTGGTGAGTTGACTATCTCAATATTACTAATGCTATCCTTGCTGTTATCTGCAGACCGTATCTCCACTTCGCCCGGCGAAGAATTTTTTACATGAAGAACAATTGTGTCAACCGTCGCACTTTCGAAGACCATCTCTTCGAACTGGGTGATACTTTTAATCCAGCCAGATCGAAGAACGACTTCCCGTAGTTTCTCAGTGTTTTCCATTGTGAGCCATGGCTCCGGAACAATGTAACCGAACTCTCCGTTCTTACGAGAAAGCTCCATACCTTTCTCGATGAATACATGGAAAAGGTCGACAAAATATTCAGGAGAGTCGTATTTATTCCGCAGGTATTGTTCCATCATCCTCTCAGTGACAACATACGGCGGATTGCCAATCACTGCATCAAATCCTGCATCGGATTTTCGCTCACCGTCTTGGTCGTAGAACGCTATCGGGAACTCAAGCTCCCAGTGGAAGAAATGTTCATCCTTGGCCATCCCTTGGGCCGACTGGAACCAGTCCTGCTTCTCGATGTTCTCCCACGCTTCGCTGTGGAGCGCACGAGCCATCCGCTCGTCAGCGTCACTGGGTACCTCAAGCCCAAACGCGTTGGCGGTGTGGACGTTGGCCATCGCGAGGAGTTTCTTATACAGCGGGTCGGCGCGCACGTCGTCATAGACCGCCTCCATCTCCTTTGCGTCCTCCAGCGTCTCATTATCGATGTTAAGCAGATCTTGGAAGCGATCGGTGACGTGCTCCATTGCGCGCTGGCGAGTGTGGTCGAACGACTGCTGGAGGGTTAGTTGGCCGTCTTCCGTAACAGCGTCACCGTCGTCGGCCAGCACGTCCTCAATATCGCTCCCGACAAGCGAGTTGCCCGTTTTGAGGTGGTGGTCGAGGAACGCGAGCGGCTGCTCCGCAGCGAGCGTCCGTAGCCAGAGAGAGACCTTCGCCAGTTCGGTCGCAAGCGGATTGACGTCGACGCCGTAGATACAGCGCTGAGCAACTTTTCGTCGGGCCCAGTTGATATCACGTAGTTCTCCGTCCTTGGTCGTCGGGGCTCGTACCTCGGCATCTTCGGCGTCCATCGCCTGCCGGTCCTGCTTCTCTTGGGCGTCGATGATCTTCCGAGCGAGATAGTCCACCGCATTGACTGGGAAATGCCCACTCCCCATTGCGGGATCCAACACGGTGAGGTCGAAAATCCGATCGGCAAAGTCGTCAGCAAACCCTCCTTCCCGGCTGTGAGTCGTATCCGCGCTCTGGGACATGAGGTCCGTGCGTATTTCGTCGACCAGCGGCCCGAGCGTCTCATCGACGATGTATTCGACGACGTACTCGGGCGTATAGTACGACCCCGTGGCCTTGCGTTCCCCGTCGTCGGTTCGGAGATACACTTCACCCGCCTCGACAGTGATGTCCTCATCCTCCTCAGCAGGGGTGTACTCACCGTCATCGACGGTCAACGGCTCGTCGGCCACGTCGAGTTTGTACTCCAGCAGTCCCTCATAGATGGAACCAAGATTCCGCTCGTCCAGCGAGGAGTAGTCGACGAACACCTTCCCCTTGCCCTCGTCGGCTTCGTGACGAGTGAGTAGTTCAATGACTTCCGCGAGATACGCGTCGCCAGCTCCGTAGTTCGAGAGGAACTGCGACTCGACGGTATCGTCCTTGTCTGGGTTCGTTCGGAATAGGCCACCATTGTACGCTGGGATGTAGAGGTCATCCTTCGGAATGTCCATTCCTCGGCTCCCTTGGTCGATGAGGACGAACAGTTCGTTGAGCTGGTCCCAGAGGCCAGTCTGCCACGTTTGATAGTGCTGTTGGGTTGCGTCCCGGTTCTCAACGACTTCCAGTTTTAATTCGTTGAGGCTGTAACTCTCGCTGTAAATTTCGTTGTCCGTCGGGAGTAGGTCTCGTCCCTCGCTTTCGGCGTAGAGGACGAAAATGAGCCGGTAGAGATAAATGAGCGAACTATCATGAATTAGATCCAAGTCATCCTCGTTTAGGTCGTCGTTCGTGTCGAGGAACCCCTCTGCGAGAACTCGAATCGCCTCATAAATGTTTTCTTGGAGGTCCTCACCAAGCTCCTCAGCGAAGATGCTCGACTCGTCGTACACGTCGTCGAGGAATGAGTCACCGGTCTGGTCGGGGAGGAACGCTTCTTGTCGGAAAAACAGGTAGAACTCCTTGAACGCCTCAAAATCACTCCCCCTATCGACGGCGTCTAGGAGTTCAGGAAGGTCGATCTCGTAGTAGGAGTCCAGTCGGTGACTCGTCGGTCCGTAGTAGAGTCGCCACTTTTCGCCGTTCGTAAGGACCGCCCACTGGGTCGGCGTCTCCTGGAGATAGCGGTGGATCTGATAGCTCGGGTTCTCGAAGTCGCGTTTCTCCTCGCCGCGGGTGTCGAGTTTCCGACCCCATCGCTTGGCGTCGGCGACGGCGATCGACTCCTCGTAGAAATCGTCTCGATCGAAGGCGGCATCTGCGGCATCTGCACTCGGGAAGAAACCGTAGTCCGGTCGCCGGGCGTTCCGCATGACCGTCTCCTCTATTTCAAACGGAATCCCGAGGATGTCGAAGACGGGGCGGATGAAGTTCCGCTCCAGCTGGGCCTCGTTGTAGTCTGCGACCCGGTCCTGTTTGTCGGTCCAGAGTTCGTGGATCTCGTCGTACGCCTCCCGGACCTCGTCTTGGTCGACTTCCTCCCAGGGCTCCGTTTGTCGGAGATGCTCAGTGAGGTAGTGGTTGGAGAAGAGGTCCCGGTTCGTCCGATAGGGGTGAGATTGCTGAGACATTTGTGTTGGACTGACGGCGCCATGGCGGCGCCATCTTTGGATATTCAGACAGGGGCACCCCTGACCTATAACAGTTAATGAAAAAGGGATGTCAGACGGGGTTACTGGCAGCCTTCGCTCGTGTGCGCTCGCACATGCGCAGCGAGCGCGTGAAGCGGGGACGCGCACGGAGTTAAATCTCAGACCAGCACCGGACTTATGTCCTTGTGTAGGGTGCTGGTCTGAGGTAAAAATTTAAGTAGGGTGGCTCGATTTGTGTAAGGCGCAACATGACAGGGTCCCTGCCTGACTCGGACGACGGGCCTCCGGACGACGAGGAACGCATCGCACGACATCTCCGGAAGCGCATCACCGACCGTGTGAGCGGCAATCTTGACGGCGAGGACGCACGGATCAAGCGAGACGCGCCGAGCGACAAATTCTTCGCCGGGGCACTGGCACCCGAGGGGAACAGCGACCTCGAGGACAGTGACGATGACCTCCAGTCGAAGATGGAGCCCAGCGCCATAGGTACCATGACCCGCATTCGAAACGGGTCCGCGGGAGACACGATCTCCATCGATATCAGGGGGAGCGTGTGGGTGCGCGTGAATCCAACCTACGAGGAGATGGACCGACGCGAGGAATACGTCTCGCTGGCAGACCGCGACGACGACGAGACCGAGAACACCACGCTCCTCCCCGTCTTCGAACGCCTCGAACTGGAGGTACCGCCGATCGAGGTGCCCTACGAAGCTATCGCGGGCGGGACCCGGACAACCCCGGAGGTCGTTCGGGAGCGCGCCACCGAAGCGATTCGGCAGGCTGTCGACGATGCCCGCGAACGGGCTGTAGCACGCGACGACATCTACCTCGACAACGGAGACGACAAGCCCGACGAAGACGTCCCGAACCACGTCCTCGAGAACGAGACCGCGTTCAACGACTACCTCAAGGAACGAGACGGCACGCCGGCGATCCCGGACTGGGACCTGTCGATAGAAATCATCGCCACCGAGGATCGGGAGAGCAACGGTGACGAACTCCTGCTCGACATCGAGGTCACGAACACTGGCACGCAGTCGAAGCGGGACTACATCTACACGCTCCGTGATCCGACACTGTTCGAAGTTCAGCTCAACCTACAGGCGAACGGCGACGTGGAGTTCACCCCCTTCACGTTCGACCCCCTCCCCGAAGACTTTCGCTACAACCGGGATCTGTGGGGACACGGACGGAATTGTACAATAAACGCCCCGAATTACAAGGAGACGCTCGGTGATGCCACCCCCGGACGATCCGCACCCCGTGCGGACCCACGCACTGACCATCTTCAAACGGACTTCATCCCCGAGTACCGTCAGCGGGTCTACGAATCAGCTGATCGAGGCGTTAACACCGCGTTCAGCGAACTCGCAGACCTTCAGGGCGGCGGGTACGAGGTGCTGGAGTTGGTTGCGGACGCCATGGACGAGTACCTCGAAACCGCCTACCCGGAGGCCCTCCAGGAATACAGCAAGCGCGGTGACTGGGCAGACGCCGACCGCGAGGACTTCGAGGAGGACAAGGCTGCCTTCAAGCGCGAAATCGTCCGATTTCGACGTGGCATCCGCGTGCTTCGTGAACACCCAGATACGGTCGGGCGGGCGTTCGAACTGATGAACGAGTCCATGGACCGGATGCACGACTTCGACACGTGGCGACTGTTCCAGCTCGTGTTCATCGTCATGCTCGTTCCCGACATCGCGGGTCGTGAGTACGAGGAGTGGGACGAGATTAGCTGGCGTGACGACGAAGACCTCTCGGAGCGCTTTGAAGAAGCCGAGGGCGCCCTCGACGTCGTCGACGTGCTCTGGTTCCCGACCGGCGGCGGCAAATCTGAGGCGTTCTTCGGTGTTGCCGTCTGGAATATGTTCTTCGACCGCATCCGGGGCAAACACTTCGGAGTGACCACATGGACGAGATTCCCCCTCCGACTCCTGTCGCTCCAGCAGCTTCAGCGGATGTCGGAGACCATCATGTACGCCGACCTTGTCCGCCGTGACCAGGACGACATCGGGAGCCGCCCCTCTCGTCCGTTCAGTGTCGGCTTCCTTGTCGGCAAGAAGAACACGCCGAACGCACTCACGGGCTACAACAACGACAACTTCACGCGCTACAAGCAGGACGAGAAGCTCCGAGAGGAGTCGAAAGTCGTCCCCAGCTGCCCGGCCTGTGGGTCCCGGGTCGAGATGCGAGTCACGGAGGATATTCGCCTCGCTCACGTCTGTACCGGGAACCCCTTCGAGTGTGACTGGCAGAAGCGCGAGACCACGGCTCAAGAGGTGTACGCGGAGGACGAACTCCCGATTCACGTCGTCGACAACGAACTCTACCGCTACACGCCGAGCATCCTCGCCGGGACCATCGACAAGATCACCGCAGTCGGCTACCAGCGGAAGATGGCACACATCCTGACGGGGGAGATGGAGTACGAGTGCCCGACGCACGGCTTCGCCAGCCTCGGTGAGTGTACCGAGAAGTACGGCTGTGACATTGACAAGGACGAGTTCGAGCTGATGGCGTCGCCGATAGATGTGTATGACCCGGCCCCATCACTGATGGTCCCCGACGAACTCCACCTGCTCGAAGAGAGCGTGGGGAGTTTCGACGGCCACTACGAGACGGGCGTCCAGACCCTCCAAGAGATCGTCGACGCAGGGAAGACGAAGGTACTCGCACCCACCGCGACGATCACGGCGTACGAAGACCAGGTATACCACCTGTTCCTCCGGCCAGCAGAGCGCTTTCCGTCGCCGGGGCCCTTCCTTCGCGAGAACTTCTACGCGATGGAACAGCCCGAGACACAGCGCTACTACATGGGGCTCATCCCGCACGGGAAGACGCACATCAACTCCATCATCGACGTTCTCTTCACTTTCCACGAGGAGGTACAGAATCTCCTCCGGATGGCGATGGAGTCTCCCGAAGACCTCCTCACGGGTGTCGCACTGGACGGGACCGACACCAGTGAAGCGTTGTCAGCTGACTCTATCGCGGAGATTATCGATATCCTCACGCTTTACAGCACGAGCCTGACCTACCTGCTGTCGAAGAAGGATGGTGACCGGCTGGATCAGTCGTTCGTCAGCCAGCTGAACGCCTACTTCCGTGGGGAAGGTCGTCCGCCGCTCAATTCGGAGCGCATGACTGGGGGGACACCCTTCGAAGAGGTTCAGACTATTCTGGACCAACTCGACGACCCGTGGCAGGAGAACGAGGACGAGTCGCTCCTACACAGCCTCGCAGACGACGAACTCGTCGACGAGGAGGTTATCCCGGACATTATGGAACTCCGGGATGTCCTCGCGGCGGAGCTCGACGAGGATAGAACCCCCCGGACGGAGTTCCGGGTCGCCCTTCGTGCGGCGTCCCCCGAGGTTCGCGAGGGGCTCGCCTGGCTACTCGCGTACCGACCTAACACGGTAACGGCTACCAGCATGATCAGCCACGGGGTGGACGTCGATCGGTTCAACATGATGGTGTTCTTCGGGATGCCGCGTGCCACCGCCGAGTACATTCAGTCCAGCTCCAGGTCAGGTCGCGCACATCCCGGGCTCGTCTTCAACATCCTCCACCCCATCCGGGAACGCGACCTGAGCCACTACCACTTCTTCGAGAAGTACCACCAGTTCCTCGATCGGCTCGTCGAACCTGTCTCGGTGAACCGGTGGGCGAAGAACAGCGTCAAGCGGACGCAGCCGGGGCTGTTCATGTCGCTTCTGCTCAATCACTATATGTACACTGACGATGGGGAACTGATGTACTTCGGTGACCGTGCTGAGGACTTCCTCTCGACGGTGGATGACGCAGACATCGAGAACCTTCTTGTGGACATGTACGGTGGTGCAGAGGTTCCACCAGAGTTCAGTGACAACGTCAGACAACTCACGCGCAGTGCGATTTCTGAGGTACAGCTGAGTGACCGGCAGTGGACGAGCGAACGCCTCCCCGGACCTCCAATGCGGAGCCTCCGTGACGTCGACGAACAGCTCCAGATTCAGCCCGAATGGAAGTACAACGACCTACTCAGTACCTATAACAACCGATAACAATGTCAATGGAACGTAGCAAGTCACAGGTTCTCTACCAGTTCCTGCCAGAGAACACATTCGACTACAGCGGACAGCGAGGTATATGGAAAACCACGCGACTGGAGACGAACGACGCGAGCGGGACCGTCAGCAAAGATTACATACTCGGACGTGTCCTCGCACGCGTACGTAACTGGGATGGAGGTCAGAACGGCTTCGTCTCGAACAACACCGATCACTACCACTTTGGCGTTCCCGAGAACGTCCGAGCCGAGCCGTTCCCGACCACCTATGAGTGCCAGAAATGTGACAAAGTGCATGGGTACTACACTGCGGACGACGTCATGGACGAGAACCCGAATCTCACCTGTAGGAGGTCCGGCTGTGACGGTCCCCTTGAGCAGTACCAGTTTGTGAGCGTCCACACTTGTGGAGAAATCCGCCGCCTCTACCCGCAGAAATGCCCGAATCACGGTGACCAGCATGTCATCCTCGATCGTCGGAACAGTCAACGTGTTCGGAACTTCCACTGGAGCTGTGACGTCGGTAATTGCTCGTGGGAGACTCCTATCCGGAACTACCAGAATTGCAACTGTGAGTACGAAGCACCCGAAGCTGAGGAGAATGACGGGATGTATACGACTGTCCACCGGGCCGGGAGTGTCTTCTACCCACACTACCTTTCAACGGTGAACCTGCATACCGCAGGTATCGGGCACCTTCGGAATTCCGAGGATGGAGCGAAAAGAGCGATCGCGAAGCTGTTCGAACTATCCGATGCGGACTCGCTTCAGGACGTCAGCCTGCACCAGCGAACCGGTCAGGTGGAGGTGGACGACGAGAAGGTGGTGGAAATCTACACCACTCACGACGACATCACCACGCTTGACCAGGCACGCGAGTACCTCCGCGAGCAAGGGACGCTGGAGAGCCAGACCATCCTCAAGCGCCTCGGAAAGACACTCGCCTTGGAGGCAGACGGCGAAACCTCCGAGCTCACCGAGGCAGGTGATGAAATCCTTCAGTACGTCCTCAGTCGCGAGTCGCTCACGACGGAGACACTGGACGAACTGGAATCGGATGCCCGAGACCGTGGCTTCAGCGACAAAGCAGACCGCATTAACAGCTACCACGACGATCTAGAAGCACTCGGATTCGATGACATCCGCGTCATCGAAGACTTCCCCGTGCAGACGTTCGTCTACGGATACACTCGTGGTAGCCGCGAGGAAGGGGAAGCACAGATCAATGCGTTCTCACAGAGCGCGAGTGATGGTGACGGAACCCCCATATTCGTCGACACGTCCGAAACAGAGGCGGTTCAGTTTGACCTGGATCCTGCACAGGTTCTGCTGTGGCTCGCGCTCAACATCCCTGAAACGAGCGACCCGAGCGCGGTAAACGGAGATATTGTCCTCCCAGAGATCAGCAGCCGTGACGACGCTGCACTCGAGCACGCCAGAAATGAAATCGAATCGCTCTCCACCGATGAGCAGTGGGCATTCCTGCTCAATCACCTTGCGCCAGTCGAACGGTACGGCAAGTTCCAGACGGACCTCGACGATTCGGTAGAGGAACAGGTCACAGAGCACGTGTTCCAGCTGGTCCACACGCTGAGTCACATCCTGTTGAAGCAGGCCAGTACTATCAGCGGATTCGACCGCACGAACCTCAGTGAGTTCCTCTTCCCGCGCGCGCTCTCTGTCGTCATCTACGCGAACAACCGGGAGGAGTTCAATATCGGTGGGATGCACACGATGGTCGAACAGCAACTGGATAACCTCCTCGGACAGGCCGAAACCCACGGAAACGAGTGTGTATACGATCCGGTCTGCTCACAGCGCGGTGGGGCGTGTCTCTCCTGTCTGCACGTGAGTGAGATCAGTTGTTCGTACTTCAACCAGGTCCTCTCCCGAGACTTCCTGTTCGGGAGCCGACCGAACACTGATAAGGATATCGCCGGATACTGGACACTGTAATCGGCCCTTAGCGTGTGCCATCACCGATCTATTCACAATTCATATGAATGACGACGAATCCAAACCGACATGGTTGCCTCTTGCCGTCGCCAAGTACGTGGATTGCGACGAACAGCTCCTCTCCCAGCTCGAAGGGCTGTTAGTCCTTTCCGGTGGTCGTGATGAGCTAGTGACTCCTGTGGAGATTGCGAACGAAACAGATGTTTCCGTTTCCGCAACCACCGACGTATTTCGACAGCTCTCGCAGACTGACGCGGTCACTCGTGAGTCATTCAGGACGAGTATCGAAGACAGTTCCTATCGCATCAACGTCGAAGCATGCCGAAGGACCTTCGAGACAGCCAGGTACGCTGCGCGCAGCATCAATGCATACGAAGCTCGTCAGCCACCCACGACAGAGGCAACACCACTGGTGACGTTTCCCGCGGACCCCGCTTTCGAGGACGTAACCCCGACATCGTTCGGGATTTCATGGCTGATGCCGACCCTCACGCGACAAATCAAGAGAAGTGAGACGTCGATAACGCTGGTCGCCCCGTTCTTTGAAAAGGACGGCTTCGCTCATCTCGAAGACGTGCTGCTCGCGGCCATGGATCGAAATGTGCACGTGCGGATTATCTCCCGGTATCTCACCGACACGGATTCATACAACTACTCGATACTGAAATCGTTCGCAAGGAGAGCAGACAAGCGGGATGTAGACCCGTCACTCCTCACGTGTGTGGACTATACCCGCTGGAGTACCGGGACACCAGCGGCACAACGGCGTCAAGACGGGGCTACCCCTGCGTTCACGCTCCACGCCAAGATCATGCTCTTCGACGAGATGGCAGCGTACGTGGGGAGTGCAAACGTCACGGACTACGGATTTGAGCACTATCTTGAGACCGGGATACTTCTCGAAGGTCCACCTGTCGAGGGGTTCGTGGATCTGGTGAGCTTCCTGCTTAATTCGGAGGCTGCGACAACCGTATCTCTAATCACTTGAGCCATGTTCCCCTCGAAGTAGGTACAATCGGGAGTGAGATGGCACCTGAGACAATCTGGACTGTCGCTTGTACAGGGTGCTCGGGCAGTTCCGGGTAGTCGTCGCGATCAACTGAACCGGTCTTGAAGATCGTAACGAGGTCACGGTCACCGTCAGACCCGGGTTGAGTTTCCATCGGAATCAATACAGCTGGTCAGTAATCGCCCCGGCAGAATATGAGTGTTCCTAGCTAATTCGAGAGATGTATAACGTCACGCGAAAAAGCTGGCCTACCTGCGGGAGGGCTAGGACCGCGAACATCAGCGTCTCGACTGGAAGGGGTAGATGATCTCCCGACGAACTCGACCCCGTCAGCGCCGCCGTAGTTATCGATTCCGTCGGTTGCTAATCTCTGGCCTCACTCTTTAGGAACAATCACAGTCGCATTGATCGGGTCGGGGGTCTTCGGAATCACCGACTCTTCCTCCTGTAACTGCTCGAATTCGCGCTTTCGCTGCCTTCTCAGGTCCTCGAGTTCGGATTTTGCGCGACGGATCGGCATCTTC
>Ga0209965_1000251_pt1 | contig 19250 bp, 16 predicted proteins | sample SalPon2_B_H2O_MG_FD_185707 | JGI IMG/M metagenome (GOLD analysis project Ga0209965, IMG submission 185707) | Salt pond water microbial communities from South San Francisco under conditions of wetland restoration - Salt Pond MetaG R2_B_H2O_MG... | ecosystem: Environmental > Aquatic > Non-marine...
GGACGCTGCCAGCCACCGAGTTTGGCGGCGCCCAGATCGCTCGGTGCGATGGCGCTGGCGTGCTCTCTGCGGCGACAGAGCCACGGAAGGACGGTAACGCACAAGGGTATTGAGGGTTATCGAATCGTCCACTCCACTGTCTTCAGGAGACCTGAAGATCTGCCGACTAATAACGCTTGAATAGTCCAAAAATAAAAAAGAATGATGCTGAATGAACCGCCGCTGTGTTCTCAGTTCTCGGGGGGGGACCCCTCGATTCCTTCCACGTATGATGTCATCTCGGTCTCGACTTCACCACCAACCTCCGTGCTCCAGCCCTCGAACTTGGTGCCTTCCCAGACATCGAGTTCTCCGGATGCAATAGCATCGCGAGCTTCCATCGCCGCGGACTTGGCCTCCTCGGAGACACCTGGTCCCCAATCGTCGAGTGCGACAAGTCCATCCGAGAGCCCCTGCCACACGGACGACTCTGACCAAGTTCCGTTGTTGACTGCTTCGGCACGCGAGCCGTAGTACGTCTCCCAAGTTTCGATTGGAGTTGCGAGGTATGTATCGCCACCCGCGTCGCGCATACTCGAGTGCGCACCGCTGCCCCAAGCACCGGCTTCGTTGGCTGCCTGCACGGTTGCCGTGGAGTCTAGGTTGCAGGCGATCGCGTCGGCTCCCTCATCGACGAGGCTGCTGACCGCTGTCCGTGCGCCCTGTGGGTCGTACCATTCGTTCATGAACCGTACTTTGAGTGTTGCGTTGGGGTTGACCGACCGCGCGCCGAGGATGAATGCGTTCATGTCCCGGAACGAGAGTGGGATAGGGAAGCCCGCTAGGAACCCGAGTGTGTCCGTTTCGGTCATCATCCCAGCAGCGACCCCGATTGGATATCGTGCCTCGTATGGTGATGCACCGAATCGTGAGAGATTCTCTCGGGTATTGAACCCGTTCGCGTTTTCGAAGTACGTGTCGGGGTTCTCCTCTGCAGCGGAGACTGTCGCTTCGGCGAACGAGACCGATGTCGTGACGATGAGATCGAACCCTTCCTGTGCAAAGCTCGTCATGACGCGCTGGCTTTCTTCGGGTGTTACCTCTTCTTGATACGTCGTTTCAAGCCAGTCGTACTCCTCCTCGATGATCTGGCGCGACCGGTCATGTGAGTATATCCAGCCTTGGTCACCGACCCGCCCGTCGTAGACGAACGCCATCCGCACGCCGTCTCCGCCAGACGAACCGTCTCCGCCAGACGAACCGTCTCCGCCAGACGAACCGTCTCCACCAGACGAACTGCCACCGCCCATACAGCCAGCCAGTCCGCCTGTTATCGCGACACCTAATCCAGACAGTACTTTACGCCTATTTGATTTCATTCTATCTCCATTACCTGTGTTCGGCAACTATGTATTAAAGATATGGGTACCGCAAAGAATTGCGACGGATTCTATGAAAATCACTTAACTTAAGTCGTTTCGTTTGTATGATTGTACTGTAAAGGCTCAAAAAATGAATGCCAACTTCAACGAGGATATGCATGAGTCCGGATAGATCGACAGTACTAGAGATGGACGGTATTGTCAAACGGTTCCCGGGTGTGGTCGCGAACGACCACGTCACCTTCTCGGTCGCAAAGGGAGAGATACATGGCCTCCTTGGCGAGAACGGAGCTGGGAAGAGTACACTGATGAAGGTACTTTATGGGCTGTACACGCCCGACGAGGGCGAGATATGGATGAATGGGAGGCAACTCGATCTTGAATCGCCGAAAGACGCCATAGAGTCTGGGATCGGAATGGTCCACCAACATTTCAAACTTATTCCGCGCCTCAGCGTCGTTCAGAATATTATGCTCGGCGAACGCAAGACCGAGGAGAGAGCGGCTAGCCGACCGCTACCAGAGTGGATCCCGTTCTCGGGCAGTGTTCGGGCACTCATGTCCAAGCGAGCAGAGTCCCACGAGAAAGTCACGGAGTTAATCGACAGGTACGGGTTCGACATAGACCCGGAAGCGGCTATCTGGGAACTGGATGTGGGCGAACGACAGCGTGTCGAGATTCTCAAGGCACTATACCGCGACGCCGAGTTAATCGTCCTTGACGAACCTACAGCTGTCCTCTCGCCCAAGGAGTCCAAGGAACTGTTCGAGACACTCCGTCGGCTTACTGAGAGCGGTCTGACGGTTATCCTCATCACTCACAAACTCGAGGAAGTGATAGACCACACCGACCGGACGACTGTCCTCCGAGATGGCGAGGTTGTCGATTGTGTCGATACCGATACCGTATCAAAGGCCGAACTGGCGGAGATGATGGTCGGTCGCGAGGTACTTTTCGATATCGAGGAACGCACCACGACTGCGACGGAGACGGCTGTCGCCCAAGCCACCGACCTGCATGCCGAAGACGAGCGTGGCATCGAGGCCCTCTCGGGGATCGACCTCACGGTACACGAAGGCGAGGTCGTCGGCGTCGCTGGCGTCAGCGGGAACGGCCAGAGAGAACTTGCCGAGTGTCTGGTCGGTGTGCGCAACTCGACAGCCGGAGAGATCACAATCGGTGGACGGGACCTCACGAACGATTCCTCACAGTCGTTCATCGACGCCGATGTCTCCTACATCCCAGAGGACCGGTACAAGTTCGGCTGTACGCCGGACCGAAGTCTCGTCGAGAATGCCATCCTCAAGGACAGGGCCTCGTTCAGCCGAATCCTGCTTGACCATCAGAAGGCGCGTGAACACGCCGACCAGATTGTCGAGGATTTCGATGTACGGACGCCAGACATCGATACTCAGGCGAACAAACTCTCCGGTGGCAACCTCCAGAAACTCATTTGTGGCCGCGAACTGGCACGCGACCCGGACTTTCTCGTCGCCAACCAACCCACACGCGGGATCGACGTGGGTGCGATCGAGTACATCCGAGAAGTGTTGCTCGAACAGTGTGCGACTGGCACCGGCATCCTGTTGTTCTCGGAAAACCTCGACGAAATCCTCCAGATGAGCGACCGGATTGTCGTGCTCTACGAGGGTGAGATCGTTTTCAAGACGAGGGCGGGCGAGACGAGCCGTGAGGAAATCGGGCAGCATATCACCGGTGCTACCGGGAGAGACAGTACTGTCGGCGGAGATGACGGTAGTTCCACGCGGGCCTTGGAGGTAGAGACTTGATGGAGCTTCCGAACGGTCGACGCATCAGCGTCTCTATCAGCCGTCGACACGATCCGTCGCTGGCCATCCGGTACGGTGTCCCGTTGTTCACTATCGTCGCCTCGCTCCTGTTCGCGGGCATCGCGATCACTGCTATCGGTGTGAACGCGGTGGCTGCCTACGGGACGATGGTCACGTCGCTACTGTCGTTCTACGGCCTCAGCGAGGTCATTGTCAGGATGATTCCACTGCTGTTAGCCGGCCTCGCCGTGTACGTGCCGATGCGTGCTGGGCTTTGGAACATCGGCGCGGGGGCGGGGATATACACCGGCGGAATCGTGGCGACAGCCGTCGGGCTGTCTCTTAACCTTCCCGGTCCGCTTCTTATGACAGTTATGCTGCTGGCGGCCGGCCTTGCCAGCGGCCTGTTGATGCTCATTCCCGGATACCTCAGGGCGAAGTGGGACATTAACGAGATTCTAGTCACGCTGTTGTTGACATTCACGATGATACAATTTAGTGGGTACGCCATCCTGCTCATGGGCTCTGAACAAGGTGTCCAGAGCAGCAAGACGCTGCCCGTGGCTGCGCAGTTCCCACGCTTTTTCGGAACGAGGATTCACCTCGGCGTTATCGTGGGTGTCCTTGCCCTACTTGCGGTCTATCTGATTATGAACCGGACGCGATTTGGTTTCGAGATTCTGAACTTTGGCTCGAACCCCGAAGCTTCCCAGCAGTCTGGCATCAGCAAGTACAAGATCGTCATCGGAACGCTGTTCATCGGTGGGGTGCTTTCGGGACTGGCCGGTGCCAGCGAAGTTGCGGGCATCCAGCGTCGGTTAGTTCCGAACTTCTCGCCGGGCTTTGGCTTCACCGCCATTGCCATCGCGCTTATCGGACGGAACGGCGCGTTCAGGGTCCTCCTAGCGAGCCTGTTCTTCGCAGTCGTCTATATCGGCGCTGCCAACATCGAACTCCTCTACCCGGTGCCGTTCGCTATCGTGGACATCATCGAAGCCGTGGTGATCCTCTTTTTCATCGCGGGTGAAGGCATTCGCCGGTTCGAGATACACCTCAACACCTCGCCTCAGCCAGAGGAGAGTGCAGAGGTGGTCAACGCATGAGTGCAGTCCTCGAAAGCATCCTCAGTCTCGCAGTGCCTGCGTCGACTCCGCTGTTGTTGGGGTGTATGGGTGCAATCATCAGCGAGCGCTCTGGTGTGCTTAATCTAGGTATCGAAGGAACAATGGCGGTCGGTGCGCTGGCGGCGTTCATCACTGCTGGTATGACCGGCAGTCCGTGGTTGGGCCTGTTCGTCGCACTCATCGCGGGAATGGTGTTCGTCTCGTTGCTGGCCATTTTCAGCGTCAGTCTGAAATCCGACCAGGTCATCACCGGCGTGATGCTCTCTTTGCTGGGTGTCGCGTTGACGACGTACTTTGGCCGGCCCTGGACAGGCCGGTCGGTCGAGACTTTCGATACGGTTGTCATTCCAGTCATCGGGGAGGCGCTCATCGACCTGCCGGTCGTTGGTCGAGCCCTGTTCCAGAACACACCGATCGACTATCTCGCCATCGCTGTGGTCCCCGCAGTCTGGTACTTCCTGTTCCGGACCGATATCGGCATGGAGATCACAGCTGTCGGTGACGATCCCGAGACCGCAGACACGATGAGTATCGATGTCACACGGACGCGATACCTCTGTGTCCTGTTGAGCGGCCTGCTCGCCGGTGCGGCAGGCGCGGCCGTCTCGCTGTCCTTTGCGGAGCTGTGGACGGCGAACCTCATCAACAACCGCGGCTGGATTGCCGTCGCACTTGTCATCGTCGCACAGTGGAACCCGGCACGCGCCGTCGGCGGCGCGTATCTGTTCGGGATAATCTACGCAATGCAGTTTCGCGTCCAGAGTATCGACTTCGGCACGATCATGCCGCTGTCCGGCGAACTTGGCAGTGTGTACAACTTCATTTTCCACCCTGTAATCATGTCAACGTATCCTTACGTAATCACAATTCTCGTCCTCGTCCTGACGACACGGACGACCAGAAAAGAACTGGCCGCGCCACAGGCGCTTGTCGAGCCGTACATGCGGGAGGACAGCTGAGATGGTTGACCTCCGTATCGCAGGCGGCCGCGTTGTGACGCCAGACTCGGTGTCGAACGCCGACGTTCTCGTCGAGGGCGAACGTATTTCGGGTGTCGTCTCGCCGGGAGCAGGCCCGGACGCGGACGAGGTGGTCGACGCAAGCGATAAACTCGTCATGCCGGGAGTGGTCGACCCACATGTCCACATCGACGGGCCAAACTCCATCGATACGTACGAGACCGGGACAGCAGCCGCCGCACTCGGCGGTGTGACCACGCTGATCAACTTCGCGTGGCAACCTTGGGAAGGTGAAGACAGCATCTGGGAGGACTCGGGCACGCTACGAGATGGATTCGAGCGCCAGCAGCGTCTCGGCGAAGACAGCATCGTCGACTTCAGTCTTCACGGGACGTTAACCCGTGAAGACCCGGACGTACTGGAGCAGATCCCGGAGCTGGTCAAGCAGGGCATCACCTCGTTCAAGCTGTTCACCACCTACGAATTCGGTCTCTCGAACGGCTTCGTCGAAGAAGCCTTCGAGCGAATCGCCGACGAGGACGCAGTCGCCGTGGTTCACACGGAAGACGACTCGCTGTGTACTCGTCGGACGGAACGAGCCAAAGAGGCCGGTCAGGCCGCTGCGCCAGAGTATCCAGATTCGCGGCCCAAGCGAGCAGAAGCGATGGCTGCCGACGACGCGGTGAGGATCGCCCGCGACGCAGGGATGAAGTACTATGGCTTTCACACCTCCTGCCGTGAGGCCGCAGAAGTCCTCGACGCGGCGCGCACTGACGGGTCGCGAATCCGTGCAGAGACGTGTACCCACTACACCACGCTCGACAGGTCAGCCTACGTCGATCAGGGGAACCTTCCCATCATCGCACCGCCGCTGCGGACGCCGGACGACAGGGAGGCGATGTTCGAGTATCTCCGTAACGGCATCTTCAGCGTCGTCTCGACTGACCACGTCGCGTTCAAGCAGTCTCAGAAAGACGTAGAGGCATGGTGGGACGGGGAGTTCGGGGCAAACAGCCTCCAGCACACGCTCGCCGTCTTCCAAGACGAAGCAGTCAACGAGCGTGGGTTCTCGTATCCGTTTCTCGCCCGAGTGATGGCCGCCAATCCGGCCCGGACGTTCGGGTTCGAGCGGAAGGGTCTGATTGCCGCCGGGATGGACGCGGACCTACTCGTCTTCGATCCGAACGAGACGTACACAGTCTCAGCGGAAGACAACGAATCGAAGGCCGATTACAGCGTCTACGAAGAGCGCGAGGTAACTGGCCGGGTCCTCAAGACCTACAGGAGAGGCGAATTGATTGCAGACCACGGCGATGTGGTCGCCGAACCCGGTTCGGGGGAGTTCGTCTCCCGGGCTGTCCCCGACTGGACGGAGTGAGCATGTCAGATTTCAATGACACGTAACAGACCTCGGAATGGTAGCCAGTGACGATTCCACTGATGAGATTGCCGGCGACTCGACTCAGCGACGTACCGCACGGACAGACAGCAACCACGACACGGCGAACGACGCCAACCGTTGAGCAAGTAGCAGACGGACCACGATCTAATAATGACCGATTTCGACACACTCAATCACGAACAGTACATTAAGCAAGCCTGCGATCTCGCCCGTGAGGCCGGCAAACGCGGAGACGGGCCCTATGGGTCACTCCTTGTCGTCGACGGGGAAGTTATCATGGAAGAGAGCAACCGTGAGAACACGGACGACGATCTCTCCCTGCACCCGGAGCTCACGCTAGCTCGACGAGCGAAGAGCGAACTTGACCCGGAGACGGCGTCGGAAGCAGTGATGTACACGAGTACGGAGCCGTGTCCGATGTGTTCGACGGGAATGGCCTATGCGGGACTGAAAGCCGTTGTCTACAGCGTTTCGGGCGCTCGCGCGTCGGAACTCCGCGGCGGTGGCACCGGCGGGATTCCGTCCGGCGAAGTGTTCGAACGCCTCGATACCGATATTGACGTCGTCGGGCCGGTACTCGAAGACGACGGGACTGCGGTCCACGAGGAGTTCTAAAATGTTGCAACTAGAGACGGACCAGAGCAACTTCACTGGACAACTGCACACCGACGCCGCCCCGGAGTCGGTTGCGGCACTCCACGAGATTACGACGCTCGAGTCCGACCTCATCCACGTCCGGTGGAGCGGGCACGCGGTCTGGATCGAAATCGACGGGATCGACCTTCCGGAGTTGCCCCGCGAGAACCACTCGGTGTACCCGTCGAGGGGTGACATCCTGTTGTACCCCGGCTACCGAAACGTCCAAGAGATACTGATTGCCTGTGGCCCGACTTGCTTCAAGAGTCAAGCAGGCGAACTCGCGGGCAACCACGTCGCTACCCTCAACGCGACGCCGACGGAACTGACAGCGCTCGAAGACAGGACGCTGTATGAGGGCGCACTCTCCTGTAGATTGAGCGTTGAATAAAAACAGGTCACTGAATACGCCGGTAAGTGGCGTTTTTTTGACTACCAGCCGAAGTCGACAGCCGATTCCTCGCCGTCTGGATAGACGACCGACGAGCGCTGTGATTCGGCGATAGGCTCGCCGTCACGGAGCACGAGCGGTCGGACCGGCTGCATTCTGATCGCGTCAAATGGTGTCTCGGCATCGTAGACGACGAGTGACCCTTCGTTGCCTTCTTTGAGCCCGTAGTCGTCGACGCCGAACACGGACGCGTTCCCCTCCAGCAGCATATTCCAGATATCGTCAACATCGCTTTTCCCGTTCATATGTGCGTAATGAACGAGGATGAATGCCGCCTTCAGTGGGTCGCCATCGCCGAAGCTGTTGAAGTGGTCGACCACATCGTCTTGGCCGATACCCACGTGGACTCCCTGTTCACGGAGCGCTCTGATTCTGGTGTGCCCCCGGCGTTTCGGGAAATCGTCGTACCGACCCTGCAGCACTGCGTTCGCCATCGGATTGGTCACCACGTTGAGACCGGCTTCACCCATCAGACGCACGAGCTTGTCCGCGTATGCGTTTGAATAGGAGTGTAACGCCGTCGTGTGACTCGCGGTGACTCGCGATCCGAGGCCGCGCTTCAGCGTCTCGCTCGCGAGAACCTCAGTGTATCTCGACTGCGGGTCGTCCGTCTCGTCGATGTGGAGGTCTGCCTGCAGGTCATAGCTCTCTGCGAGGTCCAGCACAGTCCGGACGTGTTCGGCCCCGTCTTCGCGAACGTGCTCGCGGTGTGGGATGCCCCCGACAACGTCGAGACCCATATCCAGGGCCCGTTCCGTGCGGTCCAAGAGGTCTTTCTCGCCGGTGTAGAGACAGCCCATCGGGAACGCGACGATCTGGAGGTCAACAAAGCCCGCTAGTTCCTCGCGCACCTCGATCATCGCCTCGACGGCCTCCAGCGACTGTTCGGTAGAGTTGACGTCGATATGAGTCCGGACTCGTGTGATTCCGTTTGCAGCGAACCAGCCCGCTACTTTCTTCGCCCGGCGTTTATAATCGTCTTTCCCGATATCGGATTTGGTCTCGTTCCAAAGCCGCCATCCCTCCTCGAGCGTGCCTGTCTGGTTCCATCTCGGCATCCCCGCAGTCAATGCACAATAGAGATGCGTGTGCGCTTCGATGAGTGGGGGACTCACCAACCGTCCATCCGCATCGAACTGGCGAGATGGGTCGAACCCGTCTCGGTCACCCTCCCCCGCAGGAACGATACGATCGATTACGCCGTCGCGTATCTCGATGTCGACCTCGTCCACGACTGTCTCTATCCCTATACGTTTGCCGTTTTTTACAATATACTCTGTCACGCTAAAGTCAACTAATGGCTAGGATAAAAAGATATTCATAGTACTCTACCGGCTTCGGGGTTTGGATATTAATAATATATCCGAAGAACGCTGGAACTACCAGTAGCAATCTCGGGACGGGTTGTGATCGCTTTCGTCACGGACGACTGAAACTAATTATTCCTCCGAACGGTTCGTATGGAGGGGCGCGAAGTCGACGAGGAGCTCCGGGAACTTATTACGCAACTGGTTCGGATCGAATCGGAGAATCCATCGGGTAACGAGGCAGCATGTGCCCGGTTCATGAGCTAGTGGTTCGACGAGCACGATATTGAGACGATCATCGTTCAGTTGCCGTTCAAGCATCGACCGCAGGTTGTCGCTTCGGTCGGGACCGGCGCGCCGTGTGTGGTTCTAAACGGCTACATGGACGTCGTTCCTGCAGGAGAGACGAACAGTTGACAGCACTCGCCGTACGAGCCAACTGTTAAGCAGAGTCAGCTGTATGGTTGCGGCGCGGTCGATATGAAGACCGGACTGGCGTCGGTACACCCTCGCCCCACCGTCGAAACGATACGTACAGCCACCGGACTATCGTTACTCTCGAAATCTGGTGTGGGCCACGACTGACCTGCTCCCAAGCTATCATTCCTTTTCTTGCTTCGAAGATTGATGACGTAATATCCAAACAAAAATTTTCCATAGCTAATTATAGTTTTATGTACATATTATTTCTGAAAACCCGGTGATTAACCAACTGGTTCGGTGCGAAGGGTTACCAGCGACGCTGTGACATTGTCTCGACCCTCGTTCAGTGTTGGATGGCAGTCGGCCGCGCAGGTCTATCTCAGAACCGACTGAATGTAGTGTTTTTTGATTTTACCCCATTAAATTAAAAAATCCAGAGACGATACCTGCGTATGCACGTCGATCATATAGTGGCGGATACGGTACGGAACATCCACTACGACTGGGACAACAGTCGGGACCCGATACTTGAGGTAGAATCCGGCGACGTGGTCCAGTTCGAGTGTCGTGACGTGACAGACGGCCGACTTGGGCCGGAATCAACGGCGGCGGACGCCGTCACCGCTATCGACGAGCTGCAGGGCCATCCGATAACGGGACCAGTCAGTATTGCCGGGGCTACACCGGGGGACGTGCTCGAAGTGGAACTGCTTGATTTCCAGCACAAGGGAATCGGCTTCACGTTTCAACTCGGTGACGGCGGGGGGATACTACCGGCTTCCGAGATGCCAGAGCCGTCACTACACATCTGGGAGTTAACAGAAGATGTCGGCCACTTCGTTGACGGTATCGAGGTACCGCTAGATCCGTTTCCCGGCGTCATCGGTGTTGCACCAGCAGAGGCGGGTCCTCACGATACGATGCCACCCCGAACGGTCGGTGGTAATATGGATGTCAAACAACTCAGTGCGAACACCATCCTCCTCCTGCCCGTTGATGCTGCGGATGCCTTGTTCAGTATCGGCGACTGTCATGCGGCCCAAGGTGACGGTGAGGTATGTGGTACCGGTATCGAGGCGGCGATGTCGATCACTATTCAGTTTCGTCTCCAGTCGGACCTGCGCCTCTCGCATCCACAGTTGAAAACGACAGGCCCGTTCACCGCAACAGGTCGGGATCAACTGACCCACGGCACGACTGGGACCGGCGACACTGTCTTGGAAGCGGCGAGGGAAGCAGTACGAGGTATGATATACCACCTCACTAGCGAGCGTGGGCTTTCGAGTGCCGAGGCTTATATGCTCTGCTCAGTGGTCGTCGACCTGAAGATCAGCGAGGTCGTCAATGGAACCCACTGCGTTTCTGCGTACCTCCCCGAAAGTATCTTTCCAGCCTAACTGGTGGCTCTCGTCTGGCGTCCCGCTACGAAACCACCTCTCCTCGGGAAAGAGATTGGCCTCGTGTGCCTCCGGTACTCGATCACCAACGGCCGGTTCCGGGACGACGGTGTAGTAGCCGTGCGATCAGCCGTCGACAGTGGCGCCGATGCACCCGGTGGCGACGCCTGACGGCATCAACATCGAATCGGGCTCAGTCCCGTAGTAGACATTCGCCTGCCGTTTGTCAAGGACTTAGTCGCTCTCGCCAACGTGGAGTCGACGATCGGTTTCTACCCACTCACTGCCCGTCTGTAGCAACGACAGGCTAGGAATCTTCTCGCTCTAGACGCCCAAATCACGGGTGTTCTCGTGGTTGGTCACGACGCGCGTGAAGACGACCGGGACGTCTTATTTTTGGGTAGCGTTGACCAGTATGTTCGATGACGGGCAGTGCTGGGTCGTCGCCGTAGCCGGTCTAATTGTCCATCTCGGCTCGTTCGCAGATTGTCTGTTTGTCGTTGGTTATCGTGGTCTCCTCAGTTCCAGTCTGGACGGTCTCGTTCAAGGAACTCGCCGTGGCCCGGTTCGCCAACGACCTCGCCGTCGTCTGCGACGAGTTCGCCACGCACGTACGTCTTCGTCGGCCGACCGGTTACCTCGCGCCCCTCGTATATTGTGTAATCGGCGACGCTCTCGTTGTCATCGGCGGTGATGGTGAATTCCGTTTCGGGATCAAAGACAACGATGTCGGCGTCGGTGCCCGGATCGAGCGTCCCTTTTTCCGGCATTCCGAAAGTCTCTGCGGGATTGGTTGCGAGCAGTTCTACCACAAAAGAGGGATCATACCCGAGCCGGTTGACTGCCTCATCGTAGAAGACCGGCAGACAGGTCTGTAAGCTGTTCGCGCCGGGGTTTATTTCCCACCACGCACCCCCCTCCTTCTGGTCGAGCGTGTACGCGCAGTGATCTGTCGAGACGACGCTCAAAACGCCGTCGTCAAGGTGATCGAACATCGCCTCTACGTCCTCGTCCGTTCGAATCGGAGGCTGGATGACTGGTCGGTTCCCCTGCTCGTCGTACACGGAGTCGGTAAGCGTCGTGTAGTGCAGACAGGTCTCCGCTCTGATGAGTTCGCTGCCGTACTCCTCCTGAAAGTACTCGAGAATCTCGGCGGCTTTCCGACAGGAGGTGTGAATCCCGTAGTACTTCATTCCAGCCTCAACGGCCATCCGAACTGCGTCTTCGGCGGCCATCGCCTCCGCGTAATCGGGCCGGGACTCCGGAAAATGGATCGCATTATTTTTTTCCTCGGCCTTGCATTGCTCGATCAGCGACTGGCAGACCGAGTCGTCCTCGGTGTGGAAGACGCCGACCCCGTCGGCTGCAGCGACGTGCTCCATGGCGCGGTTCATAAAGCCATTGCTCAACCCGATCTCGTACGCGGTGAACATCTTGAACGTCGGGACGCCGGCCTCGATGGCCTCTGATATCTCCTCGAAGACCGCTGGGTCTTCACGGGTGATTGCGCCGTGGAGTCCGAAGTCAATGAGCGCGTCGCTCCCTTTCTCTTTCTTGCGTTCGATACCCTCCATGAGCGTCCCCTCCTCATCGAAGAGGCTCATCTCGCCGGTCCAAGCCTGCCAAGCGAAGTCGACGTACGTTGTCGTGCCGCCGAGCGCCGCCGCACCCGTTGCAGTCCGGTATGAATCCTCCGAGAACTGGTCGTCTACGTGGACGTGGACATCAACGACCCCCGGCATGACCAACTGGCCGGAGGCGTCAACCGTCTCCTCGGCTCTGGGAAGAGATGATTTCGCACCGACCGCGATGATCTCTCCGTCTTCGATGCCGACACTTGCTTCGTACGCCCGCTCGCTGGTGACGACTGTACCGCCGGTAATCGCCGTATCAATTGGCATGTGCTGTGTACTAACAGTCTTCTGTATTAAACCCTCCTGTGACGTGGACATCGCCGCAACCGTACTGGTCAGTCGTCGTGGAACCGCTAGTACTCCGCAGCCGCGGTCAAGACCGTCGCGTCCTTACTGGCGCCCCCGAAGAACTGGGGCTTAATGTGGTCGGTCACCATCGTGGGACTGACAAGCACGTCACACTTAGCAAGGGCGGCGTCGGACTAGTCGGCAAGCGCCTGACAGTCGTTGTAAGCGGATACGTAGTGACGCCATCGGTTTTTCACGCGAGGTACAGGTCTTCTACGAACAGAAAGTAAGGAAAAGTACTGCTTCATCTTCAAACAGGAACTCTCGACCGAGTGCCCATACTGACCGGCCGGCGACTACGTGGAGAGTTCGATACGCAGGATTGGCCTCTGCCACTCGGCTACCGCTTCGATCAGGGCGTGTCTGTGAACGACTTGTAGATGATTCCACGCATTAGCGGCGTATTCACACTGAGAATAATTTGAGGTCCGGATGAGGCGAAAGTCAAAGTTCTGACGGGGATTCACCAAGAGATGATCGCCTTGGTGGTCGGCGTCGACGAGTTCGACAACGCCAACTGAGCGGGTTTCGGTACCGACGCCTCCCCGGGCCAAACGTCACTCACCGTCGCGACCCGTCCGCAGACGGACGGTCGTCACGGTAACACCATGGTCAGAACTCGTCAGATGTTTTCCCTCGGGTCTCTCTTCTTATTGAACTGAACAGTATCTGTAGCATTTTTATACTTCCTTGAATATCCTACTTGTATGGGCGTTTCACTCGACAGGGACCGATTTGTAGCGGCGATGCAGACGCAGGCCGAGATTGGTGGGACGGACGACGGTGGCCTCCATCGACTGGCGCTGACTGACGAGGACAGGCGAGTTCGGGATTGGTTCCGGGAGCAGATGGAGGCGGTGGGGCTAGAGACACGTGTCGACGAGTTCGGCAACATGTTCGGGCGGCGTCTGGGGACAGACCCAGAAGCGGGAACGATACTGGTCGGATCACACCTCGACACCCAGCCTTACGGCGGTATTTACGACGGCGCTCTGGGTGTCATCGCTGCTCTGGAGTTGATCCGGACGCTCGATGACAAGGGTGTGGAGACGGCTCACCCAATCGAGGTGGTCAATTGGACCAACGAGGAAGGGTCGCGGTTTCAGCCCGCGATGCAAGGGTCGGGCGTCTGGGCGGGAAGCCACGACATTGAGGCCGAATTGGCTAAGACCGATAGGGACGGTGCCACCGTTGAGTCCGAACTCGAACGGATCGGCTATCGGGGCGACGCACCCGCTGAACCGACCCACGATTACGACGCAGCGCTGGAACTACACGTCGAACAAGGCCCCTATCTCGAGGAGACAGGGGAAGACGTTGGCATCGTGAGCGGCATCGTCGGCATATCGTGGGGGGAAGTCACCTTCTACGGAGAGGCAAACCACTCCGGTGCGACCCCGATGCACAGCCGTAGCGACGCTATGATGGCCGCTGCCGACTTCGTGACGCAGGTGCGTCGTATCGCCACCACTATCGGAGACGAGACGGTAGGCACCGCGTGTTATGTCGATGTCGACCCCAACTCGATCAACGTGATTCCAAAAGAAGTGACTGTCACGTGGGGCTTCCGGGATCCGGACGCGACGGTGATCGCCGACGCGAGGGAGCGGGCGCTTGAGGAGGCGGCAGCCGCTGCCAAACGAGAGGGCATTGACTGGGAGTTCGAAGACAGGATGGATGTCGATCCAGTCTACTTCTCGGATCGGTGCGTGGATGCAGTACAGGAGGCTGCCGACAGCTTGGGACTGGACAGTATGCGCATTTTTAGCGGTGGCGTCCACGACATCCAGCACGCGACTCGTCTCATGGATACCGGGATGGTTTTCGCCGTCAGCGAGGACGGAAAAAGCCACACTGAATCGGAGTTCACCAGCTGGGAAGATTGCTACAGTGCGGCGAACACGCTCGGGAACGCAGTATACGACCTGGCGACCGAGGAGTGAGCCACGCGACTGAGGGCCCCGGCGTCGGGCGTTTGACCGGCGTTCGCGTATTTCGAACGCGTTGGACGGGATGGCTCGCGTGGACGGACCGGCGCGTGGAGGACGTCGTGGAATCGGCCGAGTATCGGCGGCGGATCGGCGGGATCGCGCCTGGGGCTCCGGACGGCCGCCACTTTGTGTTCGAGATGGACGAACGGCCACCCGTGCAAAGACTGTAGTATTGTGGCGGGAACAAAATGAATATCCGGAAATACCCGAAATGTATTTACATACATATGAGAAATATGCTGACAACCCACGATGGTATGCCACATTCGACCCTCGGGGCCGCGTCGCGGTCGGGCGCCCCCGAGACGGGTCGACCACTCGAGTACCGTACCGGGCCGGCCGGACCGAATCCCGAACGGCGGGAGACGGACGCAGTGGGCGAGCCCTCCGACCCCGCGGTTGCCGAGGGGCGATCCGTGGTGACCGATCTCTCGGTCGACGGCGAATCGCTTCGGGACGACGTCGAACGGACGGCTACCTTCGGGGCCGTCGACGCCCCAGAGGGCCGCGGACGCACCGCACTCCCCGGAAGCGAGGCCAACGGCGAGGCGCGGGACCGCCTCGTCGACCGGCTTCGGAAGACGGGGCTGGAGGTCCGCGTCGACGCGGTCGGAAACATCGCGGGGCGGTGGACGCCGCCGGGCGCGAATCCGGACGCCGCCCCCGTCGCCGCGGGCAGCCACCTGGATTCGGTTCCGAGGGGCGGCATCTTCGACGGCGTGCTCGGCGTCTACGCGGCGCTGGAAGCCGTCCGGGCGATCAAAGACAGCGAGGCGGCGCCGACGCGCCCGCTGGAGGTGATCTGTTTCACCGGCGAGGAGGGGACCCGGTTCGCCGACGGCGTGTTGGGTTCGTCGGTCGCGACCGGCAAGCGCGGCGTCGAGGACGCACTGGCGCTGTCCGACGGCGACACCACGCTCGAGGCCGCACTAGAGCGGATCGGCTATCGCGGGACCGGCCAGCTCGATGCACGCGAGTGGGACGCGTGGTTCGAGCTCCACATCGAGCAGACGACCCACCTCGGCGACGCCGGCGTTCCGGTCGGAGTCGTCTCGGACATCGCCGGCACGACCCGGGCGCACGTGACCGTCGAGGGGGAAGCCGATCACTCCGGCACGACGGGGATGGCCGAGCGAACGGACGCCCTCGCCGCCGCGAGCGAACTCGTCCTCGAGGTCGAACGACGCGCCAGCGAGACCGCAGCGGCCGGGAGCGGAACGGCGGTCGGCACCGTCGGCCACCTCGACGTCGAACCGAGCGTCGTCAACGTCGTCCCCGGCTCGGTCACGCTGCAACTCGACGTCCGATCGGCCGCGGCCGGCGAGATCCGACGGCAAATCGAAGCGGTACAACGGCTGCTCGACGCCCTCGAGGTCGAACGCGGCGTCTCGACGTCGTTCGCCGCCGACTACACCGTCGACCCGACGCCGCTCTCCGAGCGCTGTCGGCGGATCGCGGTCGAGGCCGCGGAGGAATCCGGGATCGAGACCCACAGCGTCCACTCCGGGGCGGGCCACGACACGATGCAGGTGGCGGACGTGACCGACGCCGGCCTGCTGTTCGTCGCCTCCGAGAACGGCCGCTCGCACTCGCCGCGGGAGCGGGCGGACTGGAGCGACTGCACCGCCGCGACGACCGTCCTCGCCGAGTCGCTGTGCCGACTCGCGACAGCCGACCATCCGACACGACAATGATCGAACTCGACATCGACGGGACGACCCTGACAGCCGAACTGCACGACGACCGAGCGCCGCGATCAGTCGCCGCGGTGCGTGAGTTTCTGCCCCTGGAGTCGGAACTCATGCACGTCCGCTGGAGCGGCATCGCGACGTGGATCAACATCGACAAGATCGACCTCCCGGAGATCCCCCGGGAGAACCACACGGTGTACCCCTCACGCGGGGATCTGTTGCTCTATCCGGGCTACCGGAACGAACAGGAGATCCTCCTGCCCTGCGGCCCGACGTGTTTCAAGAGTCCGGCGGGCGAACTCGCGGGCAACCACGTCGCGAGCGTGGACGCCACCGCCGAGGAACTGAAAACGATCGAGGAGACGACGCTCCGCGACGGCGTCCAGGACGTGACGATACGGGAAGTAGAGTAACGCCGGTAGAGTGCCGCCGCGGACAGCGATAGAACGTGTTCCGGTGTCGGGGTGCCATGTATATGAAAGTCCGATCGACGCTGGTGCCGCGCGAATAAAATGAATCCAGTAATATTAGGTGAATAAGGGGTAACTTGAAAAGGGAAAAAGATGAGAAGCAAACGCATGAGTAGTTCGGAAGCCACGGATTCGAGAAACGACTCCGTCGTACTGTACGGTATCGAAGACAGACCACCGTTGGGGGAGGCGATCCCACTCGGCATCCAACACGTGTTGGCGATGTTCCTCGGGAACGTCGCGCCACCACTGATCCTCGCGGGCGCGGTCGGTTCCGTGACCGGGGAGACGACGTTTCTGGTCCAGATGGCGCTGATCGTCGCCGGCGTCGCGACGCTCGTTCAGGCCTTTCCCATCGGTCCGGTCGGTGCCCGACTCCCGATCGTCATGGGGACGAGTTTCGCCTTCTTAGGTCCGCTGATTGGGATCGGAAGCGAATTCGGGTTGGCGGCGGTGTTCGGGACAGCGTTGCTGGCCGCCCCCGTCGAGATGGTTATGGGAGTCACCCTCGATCGGTTCCGGCGGTACTTCCCGCCGTTGGTCACGGGGATTGTCGTGATGCTAATCGGACTGACGCTCGTTCCGACCGGAATGGACTACGCCGCTGGCGCGTCCGCAGGGCCGGGAGCGGAGGGCTACGGGTCCTTCCTCAATCTCGGCCTCGCGGGACTGGTTCTCCTGACGACGCTCGTTCTCAACCAGTTCTTCGACGGATTTCTCCGCGTCATCAGCGTCTTTGTCGGTATTGCCCTCGGCTACGTCGTGGCGATCGCGCTTGGTGTCGTCGACTTCTCGGGCGTCGCAACGGCCGGGTGGATCACCGTTCCGGTCCCGCTGAAGTACGGACTCTCGTTCCCGCCGAGCGCCGTCCTCACGATGGCGTTTCTCTACATCGTGACCGGTATGGAGACGATCGGCGATATCTCCGGGACGGTCTCGGCGACCGGGCGCGATGCGACGAAAGAGGAACTCCGTGGAGGGCTGCTCGCCGACGGTGTGATGAGTATGTTCGGGGCCGTGTTCAACGCGATGCCGAACACCTCGTTCTCCCAGAACGTCGGCCTCGTGAACTTTACCGGCGTCGCGAGCCGCTACGTTGTCGGGATCGGCGGCGTCGCGCTGATCGTCCTCGGGTTCGTTCCGAAGATCGGTGCAGTCGTCTCCGCGATGCCGGACGCCGTCCTCGGGGGGGGCGCGTTGATCCTGTTCGCGATGATCTTCTCGTCGGGCGCGCGCATCATCGTCCAGAACGTGACGCTCGATCACCGAAACTCGACGATCCTCGCGCTGTCGATCGCGCTCGGACTCGGCGTTTCGCTTCGTCCCGAACTCCTGGCGAACTTCCCCGGAGAAGTTCAGACGCTGTTCGGTTCCGCACTCGTCACTGGCGGTATCTCCGCGCTCGTCCTCAACGTAGTCCTTCCCGGTGGTGGCGTTGGGCTCGGACCGACGGAGTACACCGACGGGCTTACGCCGGAGATGCCGATGCAGATCGACGAAGAGATGGCCGACGCCGCGTCGAACGACGACTGATGTGCGGCGCCGTATCCGCCCGAAACCGATATACCACACGTGACACAGCAACAAACATCCAAACACGTACGCTCACACGGAAGCAGTATGATCGAAAGCCAACCCTGGGGTGTGTCTGACCGGGAGCTATACGAACGGCTTCGAGCGCTCCGGAAAGCGGACATCGATGCCGCTGTCGCGTCCGTCGTTGACGTGGCGGGGGCGGCCTACCGCCGACCCGGCGCGAAACTTGTGGCGCCGACTGAGGGGGATGCACTCGGCGCTATCACGGCTGGCTGTCTTGACGGCCCCGTCGCGAAGCTCGCGGCCGAGGCTCGCCGCTCCGGTGAGATGACGCTCGAAACGTTCGACCTGACGGGTGCCCAGGGGCTCGGCGTCGGCTGTAACGGCGTCATCGACGTGTTCGTCGAACCCCTCGACGACTCGATCGACCCGATGCTCCGGTCGCTCGAGAACGGCGATACCGCAACGACACTCACTGTCGTGGAGAGCGACGACAGCGCGGTCCCGGTCGGCGCCCGAACCGTCCTCACCGACGCGGGAGCCGAAACCGACAACACCCGGTCGGCACTCCCGAATGACGTACTCGTGGAGCTACGGGACGCTGCCGAGACGGCTCGGGAGGACGGTACGAGTACGCTCGCGTCGGTGAGTCGAGAGGCGGGTGCCCTCCGCGTGTTCGTTGACGGGGTCGAACCCGCTCCCGAACTCCTCCTGTTCGGCGCCGAGGAGG
>Ga0209965_1000252_pt1 | contig 19238 bp, 16 predicted proteins | sample SalPon2_B_H2O_MG_FD_185707 | JGI IMG/M metagenome (GOLD analysis project Ga0209965, IMG submission 185707) | Salt pond water microbial communities from South San Francisco under conditions of wetland restoration - Salt Pond MetaG R2_B_H2O_MG... | ecosystem: Environmental > Aquatic > Non-marine...
TCCTCCACGCGCTCGTGGATCCGCTGTTCGAACGTCGCGAACATCGTCTGCCGGAGGAGCGTCGAGCGGAAGCGTTCGAGGTACTCGTCGAGCACGTGGGTCCGGAGCTCGTCGTCGTCGAGCGTGTCGAGCAGGTGGTGCGTCAGGAGCGTCTCGTTGACCGTGGAGGCGATCTCCGCGACGAAGATCTCGTAGCTCGCGTCGTGCCACGGCTGGGCGTCGCCGGCCAGCTCCGAGTGCATGGAGTGACCGAGCTCGTGCGCCAAGGTGAACATGGAGGCGATGTCGTCCTGGTAGTTCATCATGATGTACGGCTGGGTGTCGTAGGTCCCCGACGAGAACGCCCCGGAGCGCTTCCCGCGGTTCTCGTACACGTCGACCCACCGGGAGTCGATCCCCTCGCCCATCCGCTCCTGGTACGCCTCGCCGAGCGGCGCGACCGCCTCGGTCACCCACTCGACCGCTTGGTCGTACTCCACGTCCGGCCCCTGGTCGCCCGTCAGCGACATGTAGAGGTCGTGGCTCTCCAACTGGTCGACGCCGAGGGCCTGCTCCTTGAGTTCGGCGTGCCGGTGGAGCACGTCGAGGTTGTCGTCGACGGTGTCGACGAGCGTGTCGTACACCTCGACCGGGACGTTCGAGCCGTCGAGCGCGGCGGCGCGGGCGCTGTCGTAGCCGCGGATGTCGGCGTTCGTCGTGTGCTGGCGGACGGCCTTCTCCAGAGACGTGCCGACCGTGTTGCGGACGTCCGCCCAGTTGTCGTAGAACGTCTCGTGGACGCGCCGGCGGAACTCGCGGTCCGGGTTCGTCTGGAGCTTCGTGAAGTTCGCCTGCGTGATCTCCACCGTCTCGCCGTCGGGGTCCTCGACGGTGCCGTAGGTCATGTCGGCGTTCGTCAGCATCGAGTAGATCTCGCTCGGCGCGTCGGTGACCTCCGAGAGGTCGGCGAGCACCTCCTCCACCTCCGCGGAGCGCGTGTGCGCTTTCATCCGCAACACGTCGTCGAGGTAGTGCTCGTACGTCTCGAGTCCGGGCTCGCGCTCGATGAACTCCTCGACCGCGGCCTCGGTGAGCGACTGGAGCTCGGGTTCCAGGTACGAGACCGCGCTCGACGCCTCCGAACCCAGCGAGGACGCCCGCGCGGACATCGCCTGATACTCCTGGTTCCGCGTGTCCTCGGCGCTGCGAAGCTGAGCGTACGTCATCACCTGTTGGAGCTCTCGGAAGATGTCCTCGCGGAGTTCGAGCAGCTCCAGCAGGGTCGCGGCGTCCTCGGTGACGCGCCCCTCGTAGTCACGCAGTTCGTCGACCCGCTCCGAGACCGCCTCGTGCGCGGCCTCCCACGCCTCGTCGTCCGCGTAGATGCCCTTGAGGTCCCACTTGTACGTCTCGTCGATCTCCGCTCGTTCGGGAACCGAACTCATATCACACCGTTCGTCCCACGGACACTAAGCCTTGTCAGAAGCGGAACCTCGCAGGGCGCGCTCGGCGGACGGAAGGCGGGCACCGGGGCGTGGAATATCCGAACGGTTCTCGCCGGTTACGAGCCCGTCGCCCACTCCGCGAGGTCGACGACGAGGACGAGCGCGTCCTCGCCGTCGCGGTAGTAGTTCGAGACGCGGCGGACGGGCTCGAACCCCTCGTCCGCGTACAGCGACCTGGCGACCGCGTTGCTCTCGCGGACTTCGAGTCGGACGACGGCGGCGCCGACGCCGCGGAGGCGCGCGAGCGCCGAGCGAAGCAGTCCGCGCCCGACGCCCTCTCCCCGCGCCTCCGGGTGGACCGCGAGGTCCTTGACGTGGCCGATGTCGCGGCCGTGGTTCGGCGTCACGTCGGCGACGACGTAGCCGACGACGACGCCCTCGCGCTCGGCGACGAGGAACGCCGGCTCGTCGAGCAGTCGCTCGAAGGCGTCGTACGGCCACGGGTCGGAGAAGCACGCCCGCTCGATCCGCACCACGGAGAGGAGGTCCGCGCGTTCGACGCGGCGGATCGTGGCGTCGGCGGGAGTCACGGACAGATTTGGCCGCCGGGGGGAATAAACGCGGCGGGACGCCGGGCCTCAGCCGTCGACCCAGGGCTCCGTCGCCGCGACCGCACCGGGACCGGGCGCCTCGACGACGAAGCGCGCCCCGTCCGGTCGCGGGACGTCGGGCGGGAGCGAGGCGCCGGACGGAAGCGAGGGTGCGGCCGGACGGAGCTCGACCGTCCAGCCGTGGGCTTCGACGATTTCGCGCACGATGTCGAGCCCGTAGCCCGTGCCGCCGTCGCACGTCGTGAACCCCGGCTCGAACACCGATTCGCGGTGCGCCGGCTCGATACCGGGGCCGTCGTCGGCGACGAGGAGGCCTTCGTCGGTCGCGCTCACGAGGACGGTGAGGTCGGAGTCGTCGGAGTCGCGGCCGTGTTCCACCGCGTTGCGAAACAGGTTCTCCAGCGCCTGTCGCAGCCGCCCGCGGTCGCCGTACACCCGAGCGTCGGCGCCGACGACGAGGGCGGCGTCGTCGCTCCCGGCGGTCGCCCACGCGTCGCGGACGACGCCGTCGAGGGCGAACTCGGTCGGATCGTCTATCCCCGATCCCTGCCGGGCGAGCGTCAGCAGTTCGGAGACGAGCTGGTCGATCCGGTCGACGGCGCGCTCGCCGCGCTCCAGCGGGTCGGTGTCCTCCTTGAGCCGCGCCATCTCCATCGACCCGCGGATCACGGACAGCGGGTTGCGGAGGTCGTGCGAGACGATACTGGCGAACCGATCGAGCCGCTCGTTGCGGTCGGTGAGCCGACGCTCGCGCGCCTTCCGCTCGCTCACGTCTCGGGAGTTGATCAGGAGCGTGCCGACCGCGACGGCGTCCGGCAGCGAGCGCGTCCGGGACTCGAGCCAGACCCAGTCGCCGTCGGCGGTGCGGTAGCGGTACTCCATCGTGGGCGCCGCCTCGGGGTCGCCGAGGGCGTGGTAGAACCGCTCCGTCACGCGCTCGCGGTCGTCGGGGTGGACGTAGCCGAGCGGCGACCGGCCGACGGTCGACCCCTGCTCGTAGCCGAGCACCTCCTCGACGGAGGGGCTCTCGTACCGGACCCGACCGTCGGCGTCGACGACGGTGACGAGGTCGGTGCCGTACTCCAGGAACTGGCGGAACCGCTCCGGGAACGCCCGGTCGACGTCGACGCGGCGGGCGGTGAGGACGCGTCCCCCGAACTCCGGGGCCAACTCCTCGTCGACGACGGACTCGACCCAGACGTAGCCCCCGCTCGCGTGTCGCAGTCGGTGGGTGACGGTGCGGTCGGTCGCGACGGCCGAGAGGGCGTCCGAGACGGGGTCGCGGTCGTTCGGGTGGACGTGCTGCAACAGGTCGTCGCCGAGGAGCGCCTCTCGCTCGACGCCGAGCACCGCCGGCACCGAGGGACCGGCGAACTGCACCTCGCCGTCGACGGCGACCGCCGCGACGAAGCGGTCGGAGCCGGGGTCGGCGGCCGACTGCCCCGCCGGTGCCCGCCCGCCGGCACCGCCGGGAGAGTCGCGGCGCGAGCCGGCAGATCGGTCGGAAGGACGAAGCGTCACGTTGGTTCTACCAGCGCTACGAACGGGCGGGTATAAACCTGCGTGGCGAACGTATCAGTCGGGATAATTTGGAGTGCGGCGCCGCGACTGCAGAGCGACGATTCGGCACGATTTCGTGTCGAGTCGCGGAGTCGGACGACCGCCGACGCCCGGAGTCAGAAGCGTTAAACGCTCGCCGGAGATACTCCGTCGTGAGGGCGCGTAGCTCAGCGGACAGAGCACTTGGTTCCGGACCAAGATGCCGCGGGTTCAAATCCCGTCGCGCCCGTCACAATCCCTCTTGACGCGGATACATAGCAAACCACCGGACGACGTCGCGAACGAGACGGACCGCGGTCGGAGGGCGGTTCTGTTACGTCGCGAACCGCCCCGGCGGTGCCCGTGGCCTGAATCGGGTTTTTACCGGACGCCGCCCACCGGAGTGCATGGTCGGTCAAACTGGCGTTCCGGAGTGGGCGACGGACACCGTGGCGGTGTACGGACAAGTGCTGTCGGAGTTGGTCTGGTTCGTCGTCGGCTTCGGAATCGTCTACTTCGTGAGCAACGTGACGCTCATTCCGGTCGCGGTACGGGCCGTCAGGTCCCGCAACCGAAACAACCCCACTATCGAGACGGCGACGGAGACGTATCTCCGCGTCACGCTGATCGGGTTCGCGACCCTCACGGGCATCATCGCCGCGGGCTACGGCCGGGTGCTCTCCGACTCGGCGGTCATCATCGCGGCGCTCACGTTCGCGCTCGGTATCGCGGGCCAGCAGGTGTTCGGGTCGCTCATCAGCGGGATGTTCCTCGTCGCGGACCCCGACTTCAACGTCGGCGACTGGATCGAGTGGTCGGGCGGGAAGGGGACCATCGAGGCGGTCGACTTCCGCGTCACCCGCATCCGGACGCCGAACCACGAGACCGTCTCGGTCCCCAACACCGAACTGACGACCAACGCGATCACCCGACCCTACGGCCGGGACAAGTTCCGGATCACCGAACAGGTGTACGTCGCCTACGACGAGGACACCGAGCAGGCCCTGCTGACGCTCCAGCAGATCCCCGTGACGCTCGACGTGGTCCTCAACGAACCGGTGCCCAACACGCGCGTCGTCGACCTCGGAACGAACGCGATCACGATACAGGCGGAGTTCTGGGTCGAAGACCCGAGCGACAAGGACATACTGTCGATCCGCTCCGACTTCCGCCGACTGGTGAAGCGACAGTTCGACGAGGAGGGGATCACGATCGCGCCCCCGTCCGCGCAGTCGCTGTCGGGGGAAGTGACGGTGGCAGAGGAGGGTGTCGGGTCAAGTGGATCAGGTTGTAAATAAATAGAACACTTGGTGTGAGAGTCTGGATTCACTCTCAAAAATATAAATTAATTGAGTATATGATAAAGTTACGAAGATTAATTGGTTGGCATTTGATGCTGAAAAAACACGACTAATAGTGAAGATCGTCGGCTGTTGATGGGGTGAGTGCAAAAATAGGTATGAATACAAACTGGATGAATAACTAAAAATTGACTAGACCATTTCTCTCATAGAGGTCTAAAAGTGGTGCATGAAATTTCAAATATACAACCAATACATGAGCAAGGACCAATGATCGATTAATTAATGCCACAACGATTGTGGCCTGTGATTATTAAGAAAAATAGAGTATACTAATCAGATAAATAAAGTAAAATACCGTAAGAAAAACTGCTAGATTAAGTTAGTTGAATGTTATATCGCCAGAAACCGCGTCAAACTCATCTTCCTCAACGGTCTGGTCAAGGAGAATAGAGTCGCTCGGCGAGTGAATAATTCGGATCCGAATATCACCAGAGGTTCCGCTGGTAATGTCAAATTCGCCTGATTGAACATCGCCAACAGTAAACGCGTCAGCAAATTCTCCGGATGCTTCCGCCTGATTTCCGCTGCTATCGGACACAATCACACGCAGAGCACCAGAATCAATTCGATCCCCTCCAGCGTGCTCAAGAGTAATCTTCGCAGTGTCAGCAGTCGTATCCACGTCCGTTATTTCGGCGCTTATTTGTGCCGTCGGCTGACTGTCGCCGAGCGAGTCTCCGAGTCCGAGCACGAACGTCCCGATGACGGCGGCCAGGATCACTGTAATTGCGACCATGAGTATGACCCCAATTACGGGACTCACACCGCGGTCGTCCTTGTTGAATAGGTTGCGTGGTTTCATAGTTGAACCCAGCTGGGGCCGAGGCGCGGTCCCGAATATCTCGCGGGGCGCGACCGTCGGGTCGCTGGCTGTTTAGGGTTAGGTTAACCGAGTATATGTAGCTATTGACCCGAATCTCAGCCCTGAAAATTAAGTCGGCATGCTCAAACGCGAACAGATCAGATTACCGAACATGTCCCCCACGGCCCGGGCGCTCGCCCGGACGTACAGCGACCGAGAGTATCCGGATCCGTGGGAGAAAGTTCTCGATTACCGACGCGTGCGGGAGTACGCCGCCGAGCACCCGAACGCCGGTCGAGTCCGCGTCGGCAACGCGCTCGACCTCCCGAACGAGCGCGTCCGCGGGTGGCTCAAGGAGGCGACCCCCGACCCGGTCCGAGCGATCAACACGGCGATCGACCACGGCTGGCTCGACCCGGACCCCGACGGCGAGACGGCCGCCGCGCTCGTCGAACTGCTCGCGCACGTGCTCGCGGGCGGGAGCGTCAGCGCGACGAGCTACGTCCCCGCGGTGACGCCGGGCGAACGGGTCGACGCCTCGGAGATCCGCCGCGCCTTCGAGCGCGTCGGCGTCGAGACGACGCGCCGGAACGCCGGCGCGCCCGGCCGCGCGACCGAGGTCGTGCCCACCTACGACGGGACGGTCCTCGGGCGCTGTCTCGTCACGATGGGCGTGCCGACCGGCGTGAAGACGTCGCTCGAACGCCTCCCGGCGGTCGTGTGGGACGTCCCGCGGCCGGTCCGCCGCGCGTTCGCGCGGACGTACGTCCGCCACCGCGGCCTGAACTACGAGGGGAAGTCGACGACGCGGATTCAGGTCGATCGGCCGGAGTCGTTCATCGAGGAGCTGTGCGACGTGCTCGCCGACGTGATCGACGGCCGAGTCACCGGGTCGGGCGCCGGGATCACGGTCTCGGCCGACGCCGTCCGCGAACTCGGCGTGGAGTGACCCGACCGACGCCCGTCGGTTCGGGGTCGCGGGGAGGCGGCGGGTCCCCGGCGGAGCGATAAGTTCCGCTATATATCGGTCAGTACCGATACCGCGTGATACCGGCGGCACGGGGGTCGAAAGTATCGGTATAATAACCTATTATAAACCCGTTTAACCGATCTGCGTCTCTGCCCAGTTGATGTCACGCGACGCAGGGCGTCAGGCGGGCGCGGTATCACGCCGAAAGTATCTGCTGGCGTCGGCCGCCGTCGGGACGGCAGGCCTCGCCGGGTGTAGCGGCGATAGCGGCGGCGACGGCGGCGACGGCGACGGCGGCGACGGCGGCGACGGCGGCGACCAGAGCAGCAACTCCATGAACTCCGGCTCGTCGGGGCCGGCGACGGTGACGGCCGAGGGGTCGTCGACGGTGTACCCCATCTCGAACAAGGGGAGCTCCTACTGGAACTCGAACTCGCCGGCGAGCGACGGCGAGTACTGGGGGGCCAACGACGAGTCGTCGGTGGCCGGGTGGGACCAGATCAAGACCGACCAGAACATCGCCGACTACTTCGCCGGCCTGTACGGCTTCGAGACGACCGGCGAGCGGTCGAATCCGCCGTTCGCCACCCGCGTCGCACTGAGTCACTCGGGGACCGGCTGCGAGGCGGTCCGAGACGGCCTCGTCGACGTCGGGAACTCCTCCGGGCCGATCACGGCCGAACTGGACATCAGCGAGGAGCAGCGCGACGAGAACTACGTCGACCACGTCGTCGGCCGCGACGGCCAGCCGGTGTTCGTCAGTCAAGAGATCTACGACGCCGGCGTCGAACAGCTCACCGGCGACCAGATCCGCGGCATCTACCAGGGCGACGTCACGAACTGGAGCGAGGTCGGCGGCCCGGACCAGGAGATCTACGTGGTCGGCCGCGCCGAGGGCTCCGGGACCGACACGTCGTTCCGACTGAACATGCTCGGCGACGCCGACGCGCCGATGGACGTCGACACGCGCCTCGGGCAGAACCAGCAGGTCCAACAGGTCCTCCAGGACAACGACAACGCCATCGGCTACATGGCGCTCGCGTTCGCCGGCTCGGGGATCCAGGCGATCGCCATCGACTTCGAGGGCACCGTCTACCGCCCGGACCCCGACGCGGAGAACACCATCTTCGACTCCGAGTACCCGCTGAACCGCGACCTGCACATGTACACCCGGATCGACGAGGAGACGCCCGACGGGACGGACGTGCGCGAGGCCGCGTTCCTCAACATGTTCCTGACCGAGTTCGGCCAGAAGACGTTCGTCGAGGACGTCAACTACATCACGCTGCCGACGTCGGACATCGAGGCCGAACGCGAGAAGCTCCCGGACCAGGCGTAACCGGCTTCCGGAGCGACCGTAGCTCCGCGACCGCGCGGACGCTCGCTTCGCGACCCCACTCCATTATATGTCACTCACCACCGCCCGAACCGATTGGCGTACGAGCATCGAGCGACGGCTGACCAAGACGCGGGAGTTCGTCGACGACACCGAACCGGCGGCGCTGGGGGTGGTCCTCGTCTCGATGGGGTCGCTGCTGGCCGCGTTCGTCGGGTTCCTGCTGGCGTCGCCGTGGACGGTCGTCCCGCTCGCCGGGTTCCTGGTCGCCACCGGCTACGGGTGGGTGCGTCACCAGGCGCTCGTCGCCCGCGCGGTGACCTTCGCGATGACGACGGTGACGCTCGTCACGCTCGGGCTCATCGTCGTGTTCATCTTCGCCGAGTCGATACCGGCGTTCCGGTACGAGACGGCGACCGTCTTCGGCGTCTCCGTGCCGGGGCTGGGGATGTTCGCGCAGACCCGGTGGGACGCCGTCTCGGAGCCCGTGCGGTACTCGCTGCTCCCGATGGTCCACGGGACGGTGCTGGTGACCGCCATCGCGACGCTCGTGGCGGGGCCGCTCGGCGTCGCCGCGGCGCTGTTCATCGCCGAGATCGCGCCGCCGCGGGTCCGCGAACTCGTCAAGCCGGGGATCGAGATACTGGCGGGGATCCCCTCGATCGTCTACGGGTTCATCGGCTTCACCGTCATCAACCCGTGGGCGAGCGACGCGTTCGCCCTCAACGGCGGCTCGACGTACCTGTTCGTCGGCATGGTCGTCGGGCTGATGGCGCTGCCGACCGTCGTCTCCGTGGCCGAGGACGCGCTGACGAGCGTGCCGGACGTGATGAAGGACGGGTCGCTCGCGCTCGGGGCGACCGACTGGCAGTCGATGACCTCGATCACGCTGCCGGCCGCCTTCTCCGGCGTCTCGGCGGCCGTCCTCCTCGGGGTCGGGCGGGCGATCGGTGAGACGATGGCCGCGACGGTGATGCTGGCGGGGATCCCGCGTATCAGCGAGCCGCTCCTCAACGTCTTCTACGGGTACGAGACGCTCACATCGCTCATCGCGCGCGGCTACGGCAGCGCGAACGGCGTGCACGAGAGCGCGCTGTTCGCCGCCGGCGTCGTCCTGTTCGTGACCGTGCTGTGCCTGAGCGTCGCCTCGCAGTACATCGAGGCGCGGATGCGTCGGCGGCTCGGAGGTGCCGAATGAGCCGCGCCACGCAGACCCCGCTCGTCAGGGACGATCGGACGGCGTACGAGGCGGCGGCCGGGGCCGCGGTCGGGCTCTCCGGGGCGGCGTTCGCCGTCGGCCTGGCCGCGCTGCTCGACGTCGTCGCGATCGACGACCCCGTCGCCGGCGTCGGGCTGTCGACGGCGTTCGGCGCGGCGCTCCTCGCGCTCGGGGCGTCGGTCGTCGGGTTCGGTGCGGCCTCGCGGTTGGGGTACGTCGACACCGCGCCCCAGCCCAGCGCGGGGCTCGTCGCCGCGGCCGCGTTCACGGGCATCTGGATCGCGGTCGGCGCGGCGGTCGCCGGCGCGCTCGGATTCGGCGCGGGAGGCCGGCTCGGCGTCGGTGCGGTCCTCGGCGTCGGCGCGTTCGCGGCGACCGCGCTCCCCCGCGAGGACGTCGGGTCGACGCTGCCGGCGGGGGCGGTCGCCGGCCTCTGCGGGCTGGCGCTGGTCACCGGCGTCGTCGGCCCCGGCTGGGAGCGAGTCCTCGCCGACTACAACGCGACGCTGTTCGGCGACACCGTCGTCCCCGTGGTCGTGCTGTTCGCCTCGCTGGTGAGCGGCTGGAGCGCCGCGAAGGCGTACGGCGGGTTCGGGGCTCGCGGACGGAACGTCGGCGCGTACGTGCTCATCTACCTCGTCGTCGGCTCGATACTGGCGGTGCTCGTCGGGCTCGTCGCCTTCGTGACGGTGAAGGGGCTCCCCGGGCTGCTCAACGGGTTCGGCGTCGGCGGCGAGACCCTGATCAGGTGGCCGTTCCTGACCAACGGCGCCGGGCTGTTGGCCGACACCGCGGGCGTGTTCCCCGCGCTCGTGGGGACAGTCTGGCTGGTCGTCGGCGCCGTCCTCTTCGCCGTGCCGACCGGCGTGGGCGCCGCCGTGTTCCTCAGCGAGTACGCCGAACAGGGGCGGTTTACGGGGGCCGTCGAGGTGGCGACGAACGGCCTCTGGAGCACGCCGAGCATCGTCTTCGGGCTGTTCGGCGCCGCCTTCCTGATCCCGCGTTTCGGCAACCAGAAGTCGCTGATAGCCGGGATGCTGACGCTCGGGTTCATGCTGCTGCCGCTGGTGTTGATCACGAGCCGAGAGGCGATCCTCGCGGTCCCCGACGAGTACCGCGACGCCAGCGCGGCGCTCGGCGTCTCCAAGTGGCAGACGATCCGCAGCGTCGTCCTGCCCGCGGCGATCCCGGGAGTCACCACCGGCGTCATCCTCGGCGTCGGACGGATCGCCGGCGAGACGGCCCCGATTCTGCTGACCATGGGTGGCGGTGTCCTCCCGGCCAGATCGGCCGCGCCCGCCGTGTTGAGCGGCTTCCGACTGAGCGGATCGCCGCCGTTCGTCAGCAACCCCGCGCTGTTGGAGGCGACGAGCGCGCTCCCGTACCAGCTGTACGCGCTCATCACCGCGGGGCTGAGCGGGAACATCCAGAATCCGCAGGAGTTCGCGTGGGGGCTGGCGCTGACGCTGCTGCTCGTCGTCTTGGTCTTCTACGCGATCGGTATCGCGACGCGCTACTACTTCAGACAGAAACTGCACCAATGAGTCAGACAGACACCGCAGAGACCGCGGCGAACCGCACCGACGGACAGGGGGTCTCCACGACCGCCGGCGAGACCGTCGAGGAGACGCGTTCGGAGTGGACGAACTACGAGGCCGGCGGCGAGACGAAACTCGCCGTCGACGACCTCGACGTCCACTACGGCGACGACCACGCGCTGAAGGGCGTCTCGATGGACATTCCGGAGGAGAGCGTGACGGCGCTCATCGGCCCGTCCGGCTGCGGAAAATCGACGTTCCTCCGGTGCCTCAACCGGATGAACGACCGCATCCGGGCCGCGAGCGTCGACGGCACCGTCGAGCTCGACGGCGACGACGTGTATCAGGACGGCGTCGACCTCGTCGAGCTCCGCAAGCGGGTCGGGATGGTGTTCCAGAGCCCCAACCCCTTCCCCAAGTCGATCCGCGAGAACGTCTCGTACGGCCCGCGGAAGCACGGCGACATCGAGACGGGCCTCCTCGCCCGGCTGACCGGGCGCGCGGAGCCCGATCGCGAGGAGGACCTCGTCGAGCGGTCGCTCGAACGGGCCGCGCTGTGGGAGGAGGTGAGCGGCCGCCTCGACGACAACGCGCTCGGGCTGTCCGGCGGCCAGCAGCAGCGCCTCTGTATCGCCCGGTGCCTCGCCGTCGACCCGGAGGTCATCCTCATGGACGAGCCCGCCTCGGCGCTCGACCCGATCGCGACCTCGAAGATCGAGGACCTCATCGAGGACCTCGCGCAGGACTACACGGTCGTCGTCGTCACCCACAGCATGCAGCAGGCGGCCCGGGTCTCCGACCAGACCGCCGTCTTCCTGACAGGCGGCGAGCTGGTCGAGTACGACGACACGGAGAAGGTATTCGAGAACCCCGAGAGCCAGCGCGTCGAGGACTACATCAGCGGGAAGTTCGGGTGAGCGACGTGCCCCGCGAAGCGTACCGCGAGCTGCTGGACGAACTGCGGGCCGACGTCGAGTCGATGGCGAACGACGTGCTGGCGCAGCTCTCGACTGCGCTCGACGCGCTCGACGGCGACGACCGCGAGGCGGCCCGCGCGGTGATCGAGGGCGACGACGAGATCAACCGACGGTACCTCGCCCTCGAGAGCGACTGCATCGACCTGATCGCCCTCCAACAGCCCGTCGCCTCGGACCTCCGCTTCGTCGCCGCGACGTTCAAGATCCTCACCGACCTGGAGCGGGTCGGCGACCTCGCGACGAACCTCGCCCGGTACGCCCTCGCCGGCGGCTCGGAGGTCGCCGCCGAGGTGCGGATCCGACGCATCGGCGAGACGGCCCACGGTCAGCTCCGAGACGCCGTCGACGCGTACGTCGCGGCGGACGCCGAGGCGTGCCGAGCGGTCGCCGCGCGCGACGACGAGCTAGACGCGGCGTGTCAGCACGCCAGCGAGACCGTCGTGCGCGAGCTCGTCGCCGGCGAGGCCGACCCCTGGGACGTCGAGCGGTTGCTCGACGACGTGTCGCGGCTGCTGCTCACGATCCGCGATCTGGAGCGAATCGGGGACCACGCCGTCAACGTCGCCGCGCGGACGCTGTACATGGACGAGGGCGACCCGGAGCTGATCTACTGACCATGGAGACCAGAAAGCTGCAGGAGGTCGGCGGCGGCACGTTCACCGTCTCGATTCCGAAGGGGTGGGCGAAGCGCCACGGCTTCGAGGTGGGGATGGAGCTACGGCTGTACACGCACTGCGACGGCTCCATCCTCGTCCGGTCCTCGGCCGCCGACGTCGACCGCCTCGACGAGGCGACGATCGAAATCGACGCCGGCGACGACGGCGGTCCCGAGGCCGTTCGACGCGCGGTGCGGACGGCTCACGCGGTCGGCTTCGAGACCGTAACGCTGCGCCGGGCGGAGGGGTTCTCCGACGCGGAGCGCAGGGCCGCGCGGTCCGCGGTTCGGGGGTTGGTCGGGACGAACGTGTTCGGCGAGTCGGACGCGGAGATCGCGGTCAGACACCTCTTGGACACCTCGTCCGTCTCGGTCCGGCAGTCGGTCGTACAGCTTCGGTACGCGGTCGTCTCGCTCCTCCGCGACGCGACCGAGGCCCTCGCCGACGCCGCGGACGCGCGTTCGAGGATCCGCGACCGCGCCGACGAGGCGCGCCGCTCCGCGGAGATGGTCACGCGGCACTTCTCGCGGTCGCTGGTCTCGCACGCCGAACTCGACGCGCTCGGCGTCTCCCGGCCCGAGCTGTTCGCCTACTACGCGGTCGCCCGTCGCCTCGAGGCGGTCGCCGATCAGTCCGTCCGGATCGCGGGGGTCGGCGAGAAGCTGTCGGAGGCGCTCGCCGACGAGGCGGCCGCGGACGTGCGCGCCGTGAGCGACGACGTCGCGCTCGCCGTCGACGACGCGGTGACGGCCGTCCTCGACGGCGACGGAGCGGCGACCCGGCGGGCGAGAGAGCGGTGCGACGACGCCGCGGAGGGCATCGAATCGATCGAGAGACGGCTGTACGACGGCGCGGTCCCGGGACCGGCCTCCGCGGCGGTCGCGCTGTCGGACGCGCTCGCTCGCCTGGAGCGGGCGGTCGACTGCGCCCGGTCGATGGCCGAGACCGCCGCCGGGGCCGCGGTCCGCGCCGCGAACTCCGACCTCTGACCGCGCGGGCGCCGAGCGTCCTCCGAGAGGCGCGGTCAGCCGTCGACCGCGGGGCGATACTCCTCGACGACGGCCTCGACCTCGGTCCACGCGACCGGCGGCTCCATCGCGTCGAGCGCCTCGTCGAGCGCGGACAGTCGGTCCCCGAACCGAGCGGTCCACTCGGGGTCGACGCGCGCGGCGAGCCGCTCGCCGACGGCCTCGTGACGGGTCCGGACCTCCTCGAGTCGCGGCTCGACCCCCGACGGCGGGGCGGCGCCCTCGCGCTCGGCCCACGTTCGGAGGGCCGCACGCTCGGCCCGAACGTCCGCGAGCAGGAGCGACGCGACGCGGTGTCGAACCGTCGCGGCGGCCCATCTGGACGCCGCGTCGGCCCCGATTTCGGCGTCGGCGTCGCTTTCAGTGTCGGCTCCGCTTTTGATGTCGGCCCCGCTTTCGGCGTCGGCCTCCCCGACTGCGAGCGAGTCGGCGGCGGCGGCGAGTTCGTCCAGCGACTCCGCGAGCGCGTCGACGTCGGCGGCGAGCGCCTCGGCGCGTCGGTCCCCGTCGGCGAGCCACGCCTCGAACGAGTCGATCTCGAACTGGAGGTCGTCGGCGGCGCGCTGGACCTCGGTCGCGGCGTTGGTGACCCGTCTGATCCGTCGCGCGACCTCGTAGAGGTCGCCGTCTCCCTTCATGTCGAGCGCCTCCCGAACCGCGTCGCCGAGGCCGTCCGCGCGAGTCTCGACGGCGTCGAGGCGCGCGTCGAAGTCGTCGAGGCGCCCGGTCACGGGAGCCAGGTCCGCGACCGGAGCGGCCGCCTCCCGTGCGCCGTCCAGCTTCTCGGCCGCGAGCTCCGTCCGCGTCTCGGCGGTCGTCACCACCATCGACGCGTTCGCGACCGCGTCGTCGACGGCCGCCCGGCGGACGACCCCGTCCCGGGCGACGATCGCGAGCGTCTCGCGCGCCTCGCCGACGTCGCCCCCGTCGGCGACGGCGGCCGCCGCCCGTTCGACGGGCACGCCGTCGAGATCCGCCGGCTCGTCGTCGCGCGTCTCCGGCATCCGCGTCACCCCGCGGACGGCGTCTCCGACAGCAGTTCGTCGAACAGCGCGTCGACCCGGTCGGCGATCTCGTCGCGGATCTCGCGCACCGCCGCGAGCGGGCGACCGTGGGGGTCGTCGAGGTCCCAGTCGCGGTTCTCGCCGTTCCACGTCGCGGGGCAGACGTCGGACGCCGAGCACCCCATCGTGACGACCATGTCCGCGCCCCGGAGCTCGTCCGGCGTCACCTCCCGCGGCGTTCGGTCGCCGAGGTCGAGGTCCAGTTCGCGCATCGCCTCGACGACGACGTCGTGAACGTGATCGGCTGGGCGCGTCCCGCCGGTGACGACGTCGATCCGATCGCCCGCGTCGCGGCGGTCGCGCTCGCGCTCGGCGAACGCCGCCGCCATCTGGCTCCGCCCCGCGTTCTGGACGCAGACGAGCGCGATCTGATGGTCCGGCCGCTCGGTGTGGTGATTCACGAATCGGTATGCGAGAGGGGCTGGTATAGTCGTTTCTGGGGATCGGTACGGAGCGCTATAGAGCGCTATAGCGAGCGACGGCCGCGCGGCTCGCTCTCGATCACCTATTACACTACACGGTCTGAAAATCCATCCCCACTGTTGGCACGGAAGCCTCTTGTTCGCGTGCTAACATTTGGCAATAACGATGTCGAACGAAGAGCGCGAGACGACCGAGGACGCACCGATCGCGACGTGTACCCGGGTTCCGCCGGCCGGGCCGAACGACGAGGACCGGGAGGCGCCGATCGCGACCGACACGCGGGCGCCGTGAGGGCCACACGCGGGCGCCGTGAGGCCGACCCGTCCGCGCGCGGCGGCCGAGAGGCGACGCGAAGGTCGTTCGAGCCCGGCGCTCACGCCGACGGCCCGTCCGCTCCCGCCGCGACGTCGAGCGGGTCCTCGATCTCGCCGACGACGGCTTCGAGCGCGTCCGTCGCCGTGAGCAGTCCGACGACGGTCTCCTCGTCCACGACGAGCGCGAGCTCCTGATTGGCGTCCTGGAACCGATCGACGGCGTCGCTGACGCGCACGTCGGCCCGGAACGTCAGCGGCGGGGCGGCCAGGTCCGCGAACTCGGTCGTTCCGTCGCGGAGCGCGTCGATCCCGTCGACGACCGACGGCACGTAGACGGTCCCGAGGAGCGCGTCCGGGTCGGCGGGGTCGTCGCCGACCAGCGGGAAGCGGGTGTGCGGGCTGCCGCCGATCCGGTCGAGGTTCTCCGCGACGGGCGCGGTGGTCGAGAGGAAGACGACCTCGTCGCGCGGGGTCATGACCTCCGCGACAGTCGTCTCGCCGATCGTGAGCGCGTTGAGCACCTCCTCGCGTCGCTCGGCGGTGAGGTCGCTGCGGGAGAGGAGCGAGCCGAGTCGGTTCCGCAGTTCCGCGCGCGACTCGACGCGGTCGGCCTCCGTCTCGAGCCACGCCCCCGTCATCTCGACGCCGAAGCGCCGGAGCGTCCACTTGGCGACAGTGTCGCCGATAACGATGACCGGGTAGAGGAGCTTCGCGAACCAGTAGAGCGGCGTCGCCCCGTATCGGGCGACGAACTTCGTGCGCTCGACCCCGAGGTACGTCGGCGTCTGTTCGCCGTGCGTCAGGTGAAGCAGGTTGATGATCACGAAGGCGAGGACCGCGCCGGCGCCGACCGAGGCGAGCACGGTGTTCGCGAACAGCGGCTCGACGACGGTCGCGAGGGCGGGTTCGGCGACGATCCCGACCGCGATGCTCGTCGCCGAGATCCCCACCTGACAGCTCGTGAGGTAGATCTCGAGGTCCTGCGTCATCTCCCACGCCCGTCGGAGCCCCGGCGCGTCGAACGCCGACTCCGGGTACTGCCTGACCCGGGTCAGGGCGAACTCGATGGCGACGAAGAACCCGTTCGCGAGGATGAGCAGCGCTCCGGCGGTCAATCGGAGGGCGACCTCGATACCGTCCATGCGTAGCATTCGCTCCGTCGACGCCAAATAGGTGGCCACGGTGCCCGCGGGGTCGGAACGCTGGCGCCGCTCGCGGTGCGTTCGCGGCGCCGACGAGTGGGTTCGAACCACACCCTCGGACAGTCATAGCGGCGCCACTCACGGTGTGTTCGCGGCGCCGACGAGTGGGCTCGGGCGGGTTCGAACCGGAATCGAACGTGCTCGCTTATGCGGTCGCTGCGCGCGACCGATAGGGTTCGAACCCCCATCCACACCTGCGGCTCGCGAGCTGCTCGCCGCAGGAGATGGGCTCGGGCGGGTTCGAACCGCCGATCTCAGCCTTGTAAAGGCCGCGTCATAACCAGCTAGACCACGAGCCCTCACCCGTTCGAATCCGCCCGGAGCGGAAAACGGTTTCTTTCTCCGGCGCAACGATCGTCCGTGAACCGCCGTCTCCTCGGGGTCGTCGTCGGTCTCGCGCTCTGCGTCCTCGTCGCGGCCGCCGTCGTCGCGGCGAACCCGGCGCTCCTGATCACCGGCTACGAGACGACGACCGTCGAGGCCGTCGACGGCGACACCGGCGAGTCGCTCGCGACCGTCGAGGTCCGCGTCGCCGACGGCCTCGTGAAACAGTACGTGGGGCTCTCGGCGACCGACGACCTCGACGACGGCGAGGGGATGCTGTTCGTCCACGACGACGAGGGCGAGCGCGCCTACGTGATGCGGGAGATGGCGTTCGCGCTGGACATCGTGTTCGTCGCCTCGGACGGAACGGTCACGACGGTCCACGAGGCGGAACCGGAGTCGCCCCCTCTCACCCGGTACCGAGGAACCGGGCAGTACGTCCTCGAGGTCCCGCGGGGGTGGAGCGAGCGCAACGACGTCGACCCCGGCGACCGGATCGTCGTCGACCCGGAGTGAGGAGCCGCCCGACGCGTCGGCCGACCGGCGACGAAACCGATATCCGCCTCGCTGTCGTCGGCTCAGGCATGACCGGGCTCCCCGCACGGATCGCGTGGAACCTCCGCCACCGCTGGCGGCGGGTGTTCGCGCTCCTCGTCGTGGGCGGCGGCGTCGCCGCCCCCGTGGTCACCGGACTCTGGTGGACCCTCCCGCTGGTGTGGTTCTTCGGGCTGTTCATCGTGCTTCCCGTGCTCCACACGCTGACGCGACCCCTCCCCGACCCGAGCGACGGCGAGGAGGAACGGGACGCCGACCCCGCGCTCACCGCCCTCCGGGAGCGCTACGCGCGCGGCGATATCGACGAGCGGGAGTTCGAGCGGAAACTCGACCGCCTGCTGGAGACCGAAGACGTCGAGACCGTCGACCGGACGGACGAGGACGTCGGCGACCGGGTCCGCGAGGGGATCCGGCGCGAGGTCGAACGGATCCGAGAGTGACGGACCGAAACGCCGGCGGCGCGACGGACCGCGTGATCCGGACGTGACCCCGAGCATCCTGACGTATCCGGTGCGCGGGTCGCGGCGAGTCGACGCGCTCGTCGTCGGCGGCGGACTGCACCTGCTCGCCGTCTGGCTGCCGGTGCTCCCGTTCGTCGCGGTGGCGGGGTACCTCGCGCGGGTCCTCGTCGCGACGGCGACCGCGGGACCCGACGCGGACCCCGAGCGCCCCGACTGGCGACCGGTCGGCCCGCTGCTCCGCGACGGACTGCGGGTGACCGCGACCGTCGTCGGCTACCTGGCCGTCCCGGTCGTCCTCCTGACGGTGACGCTCGGCGGGCCGTTAGAGGGGGTCGACCCCACGGGCACCACCGACGGGATCTTCTTCATCGTCGGCACGACCGTCTCGACGCTGCTGGCGTTCGCGCTCTGTTACCCGCTCCCGGCCGCGCTCGTCGCGGTGTCGCGCGAGCGCTCGCTTCGCGCCGCGGTCGACGCGCGACTCGTCGGGGCGGCGACCCGCGACGCCGCTTACCTCGTCGCGGTCCTGCTCGCCGCCGGCGGACTCGGGGTCGTCGCCGGCGCGTACGCGACGCTCAACGCGCTCGCGCTCGGCTTCTTCGTCGCTTTCTACGCCGAGGTCGTCGCCGCGGCGGCGGTCGGGAAGGCGACCGCTCGCGCGTGGGAGCGACGGGGTATCTAAAAGAGTGCCGTGCGGGCGAACGATTCGGAACGCCGCAGGCCGGTGACGGAGGACGCGGGAGTCAGACCCGCGACTCGCTCAGTTCCGCGTCGTCGAGCGACCGGCTGTGGACCGCCTCACCGGTCAGGCCGTCGAACACGTGGATCGCGTTCTCGGGGAGCTCGACGACCACGTCCGTCCCGTCCTCGAGTTGGCGGAGCCCGTCGACGGTCGCGACCAAGTCCGGGCCGTCGGCGAGCGAGAGGTGGACGACGTTCTCGTCGCCCATCGGCTCCACCACTTCGACGGTGGCGGCGTAGGCGTGATCGCCGCCGGCGACGTCCGCGTCGACGCTGACGAGGAGGTCCTCCGGGCGGATGCCGAGCGTCGCGCTCTCGCTGTCGGCGACCGCGGCGGCGGCCGACTCGGCGAGCGGGTAGCGGAACGCGTCGGCGACGAGGGTCTCGCCCTCGACCGCACACTCGACGAAGTTCATCGAGGGCTCGCCGATGAAGCCCGCGACGAACTGGTTCGCGGGGCGGTGGTACGCCTCCAGCGGCGTCGCCACCTGCTGGAGCTCGCCGCCGTCCAGGATGGCGATCCGGTCGCCCATCGTCATCGCCTCCGTCTGGTCGTGGGTGACGTAGACGGTGGTCGTGTCCAGGTCGTGCTGGAGCTGTTGCAGCTCAGTGCGCATCTGCGAGCGGAGCTTCGCGTCGAGGTTACTGAGCGGCTCGTCCATCAGGAACGCCTTCGGCTCGCGGACGATG
>Ga0209965_1000254_pt1 | contig 19183 bp, 26 predicted proteins | sample SalPon2_B_H2O_MG_FD_185707 | JGI IMG/M metagenome (GOLD analysis project Ga0209965, IMG submission 185707) | Salt pond water microbial communities from South San Francisco under conditions of wetland restoration - Salt Pond MetaG R2_B_H2O_MG... | ecosystem: Environmental > Aquatic > Non-marine...
CGACCGTGTCGTGATGTGGCTGGCCGGAGCGACGATGCGAACCGCGATGGACCCGCGGAGGGCACTCGCGGCTGCCGGTGTAAACGTCGAGATTCGCGCCGGCATCGGCCGAAGTGTCCTGCTCTTGACGCTGGCTGCGGCACTCGCGCTGCTCGCTACGCTCGTGTGACCGCGAGCGGCTCCGAGCGGTCGGCGACGATCGTACATCGTCGGTGGCGAGCGTTGCGAGCCGACACGCTCATACGGCTGCCGGCCGCGTGGCGATTCGATGGTCGTTGACCTTCAGGCACTCGTACTCCCGGCGTTCGACGGGCTCGACGCCGCGCCGATCGACGGAGAGCTCGGACCGTGGCGAGCAGCGTACGACCTCGACCACCGCGTCGACGTGCCGGGCATCGAGGCACCGCTTCGGCACGACGGGGCGGGGCTCGCCGTCGTCCCGACGGGCGTCGGGAAGGTCGCTGCCGCGTCGACGACAGCGGCTCTATGTGCAGGCGAGAGCATCTCGCTTTCGGATGCGCTCGTGTTGTCCGTCGGCATCGCCGGCGCGCCACCGGACCTCCCGATTGGGTCTGTCGTGCTTGCTGACAGTATCGTCGACTGGGACGACAAGGTCCGGTTCGACGACGACGGAGCCGAGCCGCCGATCGAACCCGACCCGTACACCGGCACGGCCGGGGTCATCGACCTCGATTCGGCGCTCGTCGCGCACGCCAGATCGATCGGCGAGACGGTGGCGCTCGTCGGCGACGGATCGACGGCAGAACCAGCGCTGACGGTCGGAACGAACGTGTGTGCAGACGAACTGTGGCACGGTCGTCGAATCGCAACACAGGTGACGCAGTTCGTCGAGGAGCGAGACCGCGGGCCGTATCTGGCGACCGAGATGGAAGATGCCGGGACGGTGAGGGCGCTTCGGCGGTTCGGCCTCGCGGACCGCTATCTCAGCGTGCGTGGCATATCGAATCACGATCGACCAGAGCCGGGGACGGCCGCCCGCGACTCCTTTTTCGGCGCGAAAGCGACCGATTCGGCGTCAGCGTTCCGTACCGGACTCGAGAGCGCAGTGCGGGTGGCTCGAGCCGTCGTCGACGATGTGCGGTGAGCAACGACGGATGTGCGGTCGTCGGTGTCGCCTCAGTACTCCTCGTACGCGAGGTTCATGAGCCACTGTGAGAAGGCGTCTGACTGTGGGTCGACTTCTTCTTCGCCGATGAACGGCGAGAGCATGTCACCGGCCATAAGCAGCGTGAAATCAAGGTCGCGCGGGGCGGGCTCTAGATAGTACGTGTTGTGACCGTCGTACACCGCACTCTCACGCTGTATCAGCCCGGATTCCTGTAGCGCCTCGGCGATGCGGCTCCCCTTTCGCGAGGAGACGTCCAGTTCCTTCCAGAAGTCACTCTGGTGGATACCACCCGTCTCGCGGATGAGGTCGAGTCCCTCTCGCTCGTCGGCGGAGAGATCTGACTCCAGTTCGAACGCGCTCATGTCCGGATAGCCGCCTGCGAGTCGCTTAAACCTGGCTTTCCAGCCCGTGTCACCAGTCGGCATCGGAGAGAGCCGAGCGCCTGAAACGGTGGCTCACGACGACTCTGCGGGCACGTCCTCTACGTCGCCTGGCCCGTCCTCGCCGAACGAGGCGGGGACCTCGACCGGGTCGACGGGTGTCGAACACGGTGGACCGTCCGCGAATCCCATCGTCGGATCTGGTCCTGTGCGGAGGCGCGTGAGTGACCGCGTGCCGAATCGATCGCCGTGGAGACACGCACCGAAGTCGTGGTCGGCGAGGACGGCCGTGGCGCGGTCGAGCCAGCTGGCACTCGACGCACCCGCCTTCGGAGCGACCGTCGCTGCGATTCGGCGAGCGCTGTCCGCTCGCCGGGTGCCGGCCTCAGTGCGTGTCTCGGGGATCGAAAACACCGCACGGCCGTTACACACCGACCCGACGTTTCCGACGACGTGTACGCCGGGAGCGAGCGGCGTGACGGCGATCGAGCCGTCGTACGTCAGCTGAAAGGCGGCGACGTCGTCGGCGACGAGTAGGGTGAAGCCATCGTACGCTCGCTCGTCGACGTCCTGTTCGACGAACTGCACGGCCGCCTCGGCGGTCGGCCGTCGGAGGCAGTCGGCGACGAGGTGACCACGGGATCGGTCGCCGTCCCGGTCCGTATCGAGCCACCGGTTGGCGATCGCGACGACCGTGCCCGACTCACCGAGGCCGATCCAGGTTCCGCCCGCCGTTCGGTCACGCGGCGCGAGATACCGGCCGTCGCCACGGACTGCGGGCGGATCCGAGGGGCGGTCGTACGACTCATCACGGGTCGCCACGAGCGCCACCGGCGCGTCTTCGAACGCCTGCCAGGCGAGCGTGAGGGTACACACGACGATATTTCGGGCCGACGGACACAAAAGCCAGTCGACCGGCAGCGCGGCGTTAACTCGAAGCAGAAGAAATCTTTTAGCGGCGTAGAGCCTCCAACGCCTCATGCAAGCGATCGCGGTCTACGAGGGTGGAGACGAGCCGGTGGTCGTCGAGAAGCCGCGACCGGAACCTGCGGCCGGCGAGGCGCTCGTCCGCACACTTCGCGTCGGCGTCGACGGCACCGACCACGAGGTGATAGCCGGGACACACGGCGAGCCACCGGCCGGCGAGGACCACCTCGTGCTCGGCCACGAGGCGGTCGGCGTCGTCGTCGACCCGAACGGGACGCGGTTCGCCGCCGGTGACCTCGTCGCGCCAACGGTGCGCCGGCCACCGGACGGCGGCAACGCGTACTTCGCACGGGGAGAGCCGGACATGGCACCGAGCGGAGCGTACCACGAGCGGGGCATCGTTGGCGCACACGGGTTCATGGCCGAGTACTTCACCAGCCCAGAGGCGTGCCTCGTCGACGTGCCGCCGGCGCTCGCCGAGTGGGGGTTCCTCGTCGAACCGGCGTCGATCACAGAGAAGGCAGTCGAGCAGGCGTTCGCGAGCCGAAGCGCGTTCGAGTGGACGCCGGAGTCCGTGCTCGTGTTGGGGAACGGCTCGCTCGGCCTGCTCACGGCCGCGATGCTCGAGAAGACGTTCGACCGGGTCTACTGTCTGGGTCGACGCGAGCGGCCGGACCCGACGATCGACGTGATCGAGTCGATTGGTGCGACGTACGTGAACTCGACGGAGACGCCCGTACCGACGGTCCCAGCGGAGCACGAGGCGGTCGACCTCGTCTTCGAGGCGACCGGGTACCCGCCACACGCCTTCGAGAGCGTCGACGCGCTCGCGCCGAACGGGGTGGCCGCGTTGCTGGGCGTCCCCGGCGACATGTCACTCGAGGTCGACGTGGGCCGTCTCCACCGCGAACTCGTGCTCCACAACAAGGCGCTCGTCGGGAGCGTCAACTCCGGCTACGGGCACTTCGAGGCCGCCGTCGACGCGCTCGGCTCGCTCTCTGCGTCGTTCCTCTCGGATCTCGTCACGGGGGTGTACCCGCTCGAGTCGTTCGAGGCGGCCTTCGTGGATGACGACACGACTATTAAAACGGCGGTCGAATTCGCTGCGTATGAAGAACGTTGACGACCTCATCGACAGCGCAGCGGAGCTCGCCGAGCACGGCCTCTCGAAGGGTGAGATCGCAGACGAGCTGAACGTCTCACGCGAGACCGCGAGCTGGCTCGTCGAGCGCGGTGGTGGCGGAGAGAACCCCGCCAACGCCGTCGACGCCGCCTCCTCAGCCGACATTCACGTGGACTGGTCCGCAATCGGGCGCGACTCAACGCGGCTCACCTTCGCCGCGCGCGCGATGGCTGACCTCTTGGCGAAACAGGGTGAGGCCGTCGATTTGACCGTCGGTATCGAGAAGGCCGGCGCGCCGCTCGCGACTGCCGTGGCCCGCGAGCTGGACACCGACCTCGGGACGTACGCCCCCGCAAAACACCAGTGGGAGGAAGGCGACATCCCCGAGCACGGCGGCGGGTTCTCTCGAAACTTCGCGGCGATCCGCGACCGCGACTGTTACGTCGTCGACGACATCGTCACCTCGGGGACGACGATGCGCGAGACGGTCGAGGCGATCCGTGAACACGGCGGAGAGCCCGTCGCCTGTGTCGTGCTCGTCGACAAGTTCGGCTACGACGCGATAGAAGGCGTCCCGCTGTACTCGCTCGTCGACGTGGTCAGCGTCGACCGGGAGTGACCGGCCGGAATCCATTTGAGCCGCCATCGCGTATCAGACCGTATGACGTTCCAGCCCGATGCCGACGTGGATCCAGAGACGATTCGTACGGACGTCGACGAGACGATAGCCGAGAACGACGTCGTCCTCTTCATGAAAGGGAATCGACTGATGCCACAGTGTGGCTACTCACAGCGCGCCGTGGAGCTGATCGGCCAACACGTAGAGGAGTTCGAGACTGTAGACGTCCTCCCCGCGCTGGGCGCGTATCGCGAGGCGCTCGAGGCACACAGCGGGTGGGAGACGATCCCACAGACGTTCGTCGACGGCTCGTTCGTCGGGGGGAGCGACGTCCTCGCGGAGCTCGACGAACGCGAAGAGTTGGCCGCCGAACTCGGCGCCGAGTGATAACCTGTGTGGCACCAGTGTGACGATCCGTGCGGGAGAGTACCGAGATCGGTCGAAGAGTAGGTCCTATAAACCTACGGCGCGTACGTAGAGGTAGAACGGTCGATTCCACGCCGCGCCGCGACGGCCGGTTCGATCCCCACCCAGCACATCATGACAGGCCGCGTGTTCCGACTTCACTCGACGCTCGAACTGCCACTCGAAGACGTAGAGGCGTACTTCGACGAAGACCCCGACCTTCCGGCCGCCATCGACGGCATCGACATCACGCGCAGGAACAACACGCTGATCATCAAGGCGCTCTCTGACGACGAGAGCATCAGTAAGTACACCCCGACCGCCCAGCTGAAGGCGTCGGTTACCGAGACGCGGGTGTACGAGGAGGAACCGCCGCGGGCCGGCGGCCCACAGTGGATGGACGACGAAGAAGAAGAGATCCCCTCGGAACTCGTCGAGTTCGCCTGCTTCAAAGGCGACAGAGAGACCGTCCTCCAGAACACGGCGCTGCAGTATCCGATGTTCGTCGTCCTCGAAGAACTCGCCACGCGCGCCGAGAAGGGCACGCTCACCGCCATCACCGAGGTCGACGGCGACCTCGAGGCCACGCGTATCGTCGAGGGTGAGTCTCGTCCGGCGAGCATCGAGGTCGTCGAGAGCCCGCAGGGCACAGGCGACAGCGACAACGGCGTGAACTGGCGCGACAACGAGTTTATTTCGTGAGCGAACGCGCCACGCGCACCCGCGGCCCGTTTCCTCGAGGATTTAACCGCTGACGCGTTAGCGAGTCCATGAGCGACGATTGGGTGAGCCTCTTTTCGGGCGGCAAAGACTCGTCGTGGGCGCTGTATCGAGCCCTCGAGCGCGGACTCGACGTCTCGCGGCTGGTGACGGTCCACCCGGTGGGCGACTCGTACATGTATCACACGCCGGCGACGGAACTGGCACCACTGGCAGCCGAGAGCATCGGGATCGACCTCGTCGAGGTCGAGCCGGCCGACTTCGGCGCGGACGACGTCGACGATGCGAGCACACAGGGTGATGCCGAGTTGGTGCCGCTCGAGCGAGCCGTCGAGGCGATCGCGTCCACCGCGGGCGTGTCACTGGCGGGTGTCACCGCGGGCGCCGTCGAAAGCGAGTTCCAGACGAGTCGCATTCGCACGATGTGTGACCGTCTCGGCGTCGACCTGTTCGCGCCGCTGTGGGGCGAAGACCCGGTCGAACTCGCCGAATCCATGCTTGCTGCCGGCTTCGAGATCCGGATCGTACAGGTCGCCGCTCACGGCCTCGACGAGTCGTGGCTCGGTCGCCGGTACGACGAGGACGCACTCGATGCGCTGATCGAACTTCGTGACGCGTACGGCGTGCATCCGCTGGGCGAGGGTGGGGAGTTCGAGACGTACGTGGTCGATGGCCCGCACATGGATCGGCGCATCGAACTCACCACGGAGCCCGTGTGGGAGGGCGACCGCGGCCACCTGGTTGTGGACGACGCGACGCTCGAGTGAGCCGGGCGCCGACCGCGTCGACCGACACCGCGTATGTCATCTTTTATCAAGTCTCGACCGAATCATCGTGTATGGAGTTCGACCAATACTGTGAGGCGGTTGCCGAAACCCGGGCATCTGCTGGATTCGACGTCGTCACAGAGACCGACCCGCTTGGCCGCGTGTGGCACGCGAGCGACGAGGACCCGACCGTCGGCGACATCTCGCTTTTCACCGCCGTTATCGACGCACGGGAGTACGGCCCAGACGAACTCACCGAGGCGGCCGATGCGTTCCGCCACGTAGTTACAGAGCGTACCAGCCCGGACGACGGTGCGACGCCGATCGGCTACCTGGTGGTCGTCGTCTCCGATCCATCGTCGGACGTCGTCGAGACAGCTACGTCGTACACGGTCGCGGAGCGTCGGACGAACGTCTTTCCACTGGTGTACGATCTGACGACCGAGACGCTCCACACACACCCGGTTCCGCGGTTGAAAGGACGTGGTATCTATCGCCGGCAGATCGACGACGCGGCGCGACTGTTCGAGCCGTCGGCAGACGAGGCCTGACTGGCTACGGTTTGCCGTCGACTCACGGCCAGTTTCCGGCCGCCTCGTACGCGCCGATGACCCGAGAGAGTCCCACGATGTACGCGGCCGTCCGGAGGTTGGGAAGTGACTCTGAGTCGTACGCCTCGACGAGGGTGTCGAACGCCTCCGTGATGATCCGTTCGAGGGTCTCGACCACACGGTCTTCGGTCCACGAGAAGCGCTGCCGGTTCTGGACCCACTCGAAGTACGAGACGGTCACGCCACCGGCGTTGGCGAGAATGTCGGGGACGACGACGACGTCTCGCTCGGTGAGCACGTCGTCGGCACCTGGGGTGAGGGGACCGTTCGCGGCCTCGACGATCACGTCGGCGTCGACCTCGGCGGCGAGGTCCGCGTCGATGGCGTTCTCGAGCGCCGCGGGCACGAGCAGGTCGACGTCCGCGGTCAACAACGTCTCGTTCGTGATCGTGTCTGCGTCGCGATAGCCGACGACACGTCCCGTCTCAGCCTTGTGGGCTTTGACGGCGCTGGTGTCGAGCCCATCCGGATCGTAGATGCCACCACTCGAGTCGGAGACAGCGACGACCGTCATGCCGAGGTCCTCAATGAGTCGTGCCGCGACGGCGCCCGCGTTGCCGTACCCCTGAACCGCGACCGTCGCCCCGTCGACGTCGCGATCGAGCCACCCGAACGCCTCGCGAGCCGCGAGCATCGTCGACCGGCCGGTCGCCTCGACGCGGCCCGCACTCCCGCCCGAGCCGGGAGCCTTCCCCGTGATCACACCCGGGGCGGTCGTGTTCTCGAGCGTTTCGTAGGTGTCTTTGATCCAGTTCATCTCACGCTGGCCGGTGTTCACGTCCGGTGCCGGTACGTCCCGGTCGGGGCCGATGAGTGGACGGAGCTCGGTCGCGAAGGCCCGCGTCACGCGCTCGATCTCGGCGGCCGAGTAGTCGGCGGGGTCGATCGCGATGCCGCCTTTTCCGCCGCCGTAGGGGACGTCGACGACCGCACACTTGTACACCATCCACCCGGAGAGTGCTTTCACCTCGTCGCGTGTGACGTTCGGATGGTACCGAATCCCACCTTTGTACGGGCCGCGGTCGCCGTTGAACTGTGCCCGGTACGCGCGGACGGTCTCGAGTGTCCCGTCGTCGCGTTCGAACGTCAGATTCGTCTCTAACACCCGTTCTGGGGACTTCAGGCGCTCGAGCACTCCGTCGTCGACGTCGAGGTGTGTGGCCGCGTCGTCGATCTGTTCGCGAAGACTCTCGTACGGATTCGTCTCCCCACTCATACCCAACGGTCTTCGTCCCCTGAGTTAACCCTGGCGCATCCGAAGGGAGGAGACGCGAACGGGCCGACACGCCTATGTGGTCACCGGGTGTGAGGCGTCGTGTGACGGGACGTTACTACGAGGAGTTCACCGTCGGCGAGACGATCAAACACGACCGCCGTCGGACGGTGAGCGAGGCCGACAATCAGCGCTTCTGTGACACGACGATGAACCAGCAGCCGCTCCACCTCGACGCGGCGTTCGCCGCCGAGACGCAGTTCGGCGAGCGGCTCGTCAACGGGCTCTACACGCTGTCGCTCGCGGTTGGACTCTCGATCCCCGAGACGACGGACGGGACCATCGTCGCGAACCTGGGATACGACGAGGTAGAACACCCTGCCCCCGTCTACCACGGCGACACGATCCGCGCGGAGTCGACCGTGATAGACAAACGCGAGACGAGCGACGGAGAGCGCGGGATCGTCACGATGCGCGTCGAGGCGTTTAGGCTCGTTGACGACGGCGACGACGAACTCGTCTGTTCGTTCACGCGAACGGCACTCTCGGTGAAGCGGCCCGACGACGCGACGGACCGGTCGGATTAGTCGCCGTCTAACAACAGTCCGAGGTACGACGTAGTGACCTGGTCGTCGACGTCGAGGTCGAGCCGCGCGAGCGTCTCGACGGCAGCCGCACGCGTCTCGTCGATCGCGTCTTCTCGCTCGACGGCGCGTTCGATCTCGACGAACTCCCCCACGTCGGAGACGACGTCGAGGGTGACGGTGAAGCCGTCGAGCGTCCAGTACTCGCGTTGTTTCTCGACGGTGGCGGCCGGCTCGAACCCCAGACAGCCGAGGACGTCGGCGAGCTCGTCGGCCTCGGCGACCGCGGTCTCGTGTTCCACGCGGGTCTTCGACGCGTCGTCGAGGCGCGGTCCCTTGTACGTGAGCCGCGTCGACGCGTCCGCCGAATCCACCGCGTACGCCGTCTCGTGTCGGACCCGGAGCGCCTCGTCCGTCTCGGCGAACGTTCGATGCGGCGCATCGTAGTACACGTCACGCTGGCGTCGCCGGCCACGTCGGTCGGCGCCGGCGTCTGTCAGCCGTTCGCGAGTGCGGTCGACGGACGCCGGAATCTTGATCTCGACCTCGTACACGTGCGAGCGAACGCCGGGCTCCTGCAAAAGCCCACCGGCGCGGCTTCGAACCGAACCGTGCGCCTTAAGAGCACAACGAGTGATGTTGGGCTATGAGCGACCAGGAGCAGGCCGAGACGGCCGCAGATGCCGAAGACGCCGACGTCGAGGCGACCGACGAAGAGCCGGAGGCGACCGGTCTCGGCGACGGCGACTTCGTGCGACTCGCGTACACCATCCGGACGGCTGACGACGGCGAGGTCATCGACACCACGGACGAAGCGACCGCCGAGGAGGCCGCGATCGACACCGACGAGTACGAGTTCGAACCGCGGATCGTCACGCTCGGTGCCGGACACGTCTTCCCCTCCGTCGAATCCGCACTCGAGGGTGAGGAGCCGGGCGACGCCGGCACCGTCGACGTGCCTGCTGAAGACGCCTTCGGTGAGTACGACCCCGAGGAGGTCGAGACGGTCACAGCCGACAAGATCGACGACGACGACAAGTACCCCGGTGCACAGGTGCAGATCGACGGTCGGCAGGGGCGTCTCGAGACGATCATCGGCGGCCGTGCACGGGTCGATTTCAATCACCCCCTGGCGGGCGAAGACCTCGAGTACGAGTACGAGGTGCTCGACGTCATTGACGACCGCGAAGAACAGGCGGCCGGCATGCTCGGCGTCTACTTACAGGAGACGCCCGACGTCCGTATCGAGAGCGTCACCGAGACCGAAGAGACGGTCACCGAAGACGACGACGGCGAAGAGACGGTCGAGACCGAGGAGGTCGAAAAGGACGTGCTCTACATCACCGCGACCCAAGCGATGCAGATGAACCAACAGTGGATGTTCCAGAAACAGCAGATCGCTCAAGACCTCATGGGTCGTCTCGACCTCGACCGCGTCGTCGTAGAGGAGGTCATCGAGGGCGGCGGTATGGGCGGTCTCGGCGGAATGATGGGCGGGATGGGCGGCGCCGGCGACATCGAAGACGCACTCGAAGACATCGACGTCGACGCCGACGAGATCGCCGCAGAACTCGACGAAGAGTAGCCACACCGTCCACCAAGACGACCGGCCGAGTCGGTGTTCCTCGACGCGGCTTCAACCACCATCTCACATAACCGATGGAGTTCGAGCGCGCTCACGAAGACCTCCTCGTCGCGACGATCGGTGCTGCAGCGACCGTTCTCCTCGCACTCGTCTCGCGTAGCGCGACGGCGGTGACGGTCGGAACCGTCGGATCGCTCGCGCCACTCGGCGTGTACGCCGCGTATCGCTTCTCGCGAAAGGGTGGCCCGTACGGTGACCTCGACACCGCACGGAACTGGGCTCTCCTCGCTGGGGCCGTAGGGGGGATCGTACTGCTTCTCGGAGCAGTGTGACCACGACGGCCGCACAGGACCGTCGGCAGCTGGCTCAGGCGATGTCGCGGCTGGCGTCGACGACGACCCGGTCGGTGAGTGCGAGTTTGATCGGTACGTCCAGCGCACCGATTCCCCGTGCTTTCGGCACGACGAGTCGATTCTCGACGGATGCGTCCGTGACCGTCGTCTCGAGTCGAACGACGACGTCGGCGACCTGCTCGGTGAGGAGCCGACACCGTGACCGCGGCCCATCGGTCCCGAGCGCGTGGATCAATCCGACTCCGTCGGCTTCGGCGACCGCGTCGGAGAGACTCGCGAGCAGCGACCGGTACCGCGAGGGTGTCACCGCCTCTAACGGACCGGCGGAGTCGATCACCACTGCTCCGCCGCGTGGGATCGACCGAATCCCGCGACGGGCGCTCGCGACCGCGTCGCCCCGCTTTGTCGTCTCGAGGATTCGTGTCGACGTCGCTCCCTCGGCCGTCGGTTCCTCGAGCCACCGAGTGACCGAGTCGGCGGACCGGACCGTCGTCAGGTACTGCGTCTCGTGAGCGACGGTGAACGCGTTGACGAACAGCTCCGACTGGCTCGCTGGGTCGGCGGTCAACACCACCACGCATCCGGCCGGAACGCCACCGCCGAGTTCACGGTCGAGCGCCGGAACCCCCGTCGACCGTCGGTCCAGCGGGTCTGACGATCCTCGAGCGTCACGACTCGGCGGCCGCGCCGAACGAGCGGTACCGGCGCCGTCTCGTCGGTGTCGTCGGACAGGGCGCTCACGACTACCACCACTCACGCGACGCGCCATCGATCGTCTCCGTACGCTGCACACAGTCGGCGGGCGACGACGTCGTACGCTGACTGGACGGACCGAGTCGACAGCGGCGTCGGCGGTCTAGAAGGAACGGCTCCGAACACGGGACAGCCGAAGAGCGACCCGACCGCGTCGGGCACGGAGTCGGCTCGGACGACGATAGTCCCGACCGGCGGACAGTCCAGCCGGCGGGCGAAAGCCGCCGTCTTCACCGTGTCGTACAGCGCGGCCCGCTGGAGGGGTGTCACGAGCACGCAACCGTCTGCCACCCGAAGCGGAGCCGCGACGTCCGGAGAGACGCCGGCCGGACAGTCGACGAGCAGCGGTGACGACGACGCGACCAGCGTTCTGAGCGACTCGAACGTGTGAGCCAGATCGACGTCTGCGCCTGAGCCGGGGGCATCGAGAAACGTCGGCGACGAGTGCCCGGCAGAGACGGACTCGCCGGCGTCGAGAACGTCAACGACGCTCGGCAGATGCTGGCTGGGAGCCGGCGTCGAATGCGTCGGTCCGTCGACGGCCGCTCGCGCGCCGACCGTCTGCTGTGCCGGTGTCGCGACCCGATCTGCGGTCTCGCTCGCCGCGGCCGTCAGGTTCGGCAGGTCCCAGTCGGCGTCGGCGGCAACGACCGACGCGCCGCGCCTCGCGAGTGCACGAGCGAGCCCGACAGTGGTGGTCGTCTTTCCGCTTCCTCCCTTTCCTCCGGCGACGGCTAACACGGAGTGTCTGCGGCGTCTCCGTACATAAGGCGTCGGTGACGCAGGGTGGTGAGACCGAAAAAGAGTACGGGTCAGTCCTGACAGCAGCCGCCAGCTTCTCCGCCGAAGTCGACGGCGAGTGGCTCGGATATCGCCTCGTTGACGGCCTCGAGCGTCTCTGAGAGTGCGTCCTGTGCGTCGAGGAACTCGCGCATGACAGGCATCGAGTGGAGCGCTTCTTGTGCGTTCTGGACGCGGTGGAGGTCCGACTGGGTGGCGTCTCCGGTCTGACGGGCCTGCATGAACTCGGCACGGAGTTGTTCGAACTCGTCGATCTTCGCCTGGACGGCGGTGTCGCGTTGAACCGCTTCCCGGGCCGCTTCGAACCGCTCGTACTCGGCCGTCTGTGCGATCTGCTCGCCGAGCTCTCGTCCGCGCTCCTCTAACGGGGCAACTTCGACGCTCATGATCGTCGTTACGAGCCGAAGCGTTTCAACCTGCCGGAGGGTACCAGTCCATCGCGGACGGTCAGCGTCCACCCGCGGCGGAGTCAGGGCGCTCCCCGTATGTGCGGACGGGATCGACCGGCTGCCCCTCGTCGGTCGCGGGCGCGACGTAGTCGACGAACGCCTCCACGTCGGGTTCACGGACCCGCACGTCGACGTGAATGTCACCGAGCGCGTCCGGCTCACCGACGGCGAAGTTGACGACGCCCTCGAACGCTGCCTGCTTTTTCAGATCGAAGTCGAACCCCGATTCGGTCGCGTTCTGGGTGAACACGCGACGAGCGGTGTCCAAGATCTCCTGGTCGTAGAGCACGTCGGAGAAGGCGTCGAGCGTGTGTGTCGTCGCCACCAGCCGGCCGTCTTCGTGGACGGGCTCGGCGTCGGGGAAGACGTTTCGAACTGCGTCGCCGACGCGGTCGGTCACCTCCGTGTCGTTGACCGGCGTCTCGATCCGGACGTCGACGCTGTATATCACGGGGCACCACCACCGGCTGGCTCCGTGTGGTCGGCCCCGGCTGTTGGTGTGTCGACGTCGAGGACCGCACGAACGCGGTCGCGGAACGACGCGAGCGACCCCGTATTGTCGATCGTGACGTCGGCGCGCGCCATCGTCTCGTCGAGCCCCATGTCGATCTCGCGGGCGTCGCGCTCGCGGAGCGCCGCGAGGTCGGCGTCGGAGTCGTCGCGACCGCGATCACCGAGGCGTTCGGCCCGCAACTCGAACGGGGCGCGGATGGCGAGAAGGGTGAACGACTCACCGAACGCCTCGCAGAAGGTCTCGAGTTCGACCGTCGATCGGAGGCCGTCGACCACGACGACGTCCCCGTCGCTCTCGTGGACCGCCTCGCGGATCCGTGGCAGCGTCCGAGCGGCGATCGCGTCTGCACCCTCCTCCTCGCGGAGTGCGCCGGCGATTCGGCCGTGGTGTTCAGCCGGGTCGAGGCCGCGCTCCCGGCACGCCTCGCGGATCACGTCGCCCATCACGACGACTGGCACACCGGCTGCCTCGGCGACGGCGGCCGCCTCGCCCTTTCCGCTTCCCGGCAGTCCCACGGTGCCGATGACTCTCATCGCCGAGAGGTACTGGCGTCGGAGCCTTAGACCTGCTGTTGTGTGGCCGACTCGGCGTGAACCACGAGCGTTTTTATCGGTCCACCTGGAACTGATGGTGAGGGCACGTAGCTCAGCCAGGATAGAGCGTCGGACTTCTAATCCGATGGTCGTGGGTTCGAATCCCATCGTGCTCGTTCCTCACTACGTTCGTCACTCACACGACGTACCCTCGCTCGCGTCGCTCGCGAGGATCCCACCGTGCTCGTCCGGCGTTCGTTCGTCACTCGCACGACGTACCCCCGATCGCGATGCTCGCGAGGACCCCGCTGTGGCGACCGACGGCACAGACACACGACCGAAGCTTTCAACCGCACTTGGCGCGGCGTGTGCCGCACGGTCGACGAATGATCAGTACACCCCACGCCCGTGGAGGGCGGCTACAAGAGCGTTCACACCGGTGTCCACGAATCGACCCCACAGTGCGGGCGGGAGGCCGCCGGGACGGTGTCGGAGAGAGACGACTACACGCGTAGTCACGCCTGCGAGTTCATGATACGGGTGACGGACACGCGGTGGTCGGGTCTCGACCCGACGTTGCTCTCGGTCCTCGTCGCCAACGGCGTACCGGTCGCCGGGTTGCTCGCCTTCGACGTGTCCGCGGCCGCCCTGTTGGCGTTTTATCGGCGGTCAAGGCGAATACCCCGGGGCTTGACCCCGGGGATGAAGCCGACAACCCGTGACACAAATCATTGAGCGAACACATGGTTAATCAAGAGACAGCGATGGAGTACAGTCACCGCTACCGCGCCTACCCGACACAAGAGGTAGCGGAGCGACTGGAACACCATCTCGATGTTCATCGCCAACTCTACAACCACGTCCGATGGAACTACGAGAACAGTCCCGAGGACGACAAGCCGAGCGAGTACGACCAGAACAACAAACTCCCCGAGTGGAAACGCAAGTGGCCAGTGTTCGGTGAACTGTACTCGAAGGCCGCCCAAGCGACCAGAAGCCGAACACGATCGCTCGGCGTTCAGTAGCCGCCGGTGGGCGACGCTGCGGGTCATCTACGGGTGGCTCTCGCGTGGGGACGAACGCGACGAGACGTCCGCCTCGGGGCGTTCGTGGCGGGCGCGGCGGATCCGGATCCCACGGACCGACGTCGGGGTCTACCTCGGGACGATTCCCGCGCTCGTGGTGATCGTTCCGATGCTCGCGGTGGTGTGGCTCGGCTACGGCGCGGTCGTCGCCGGCCCGGTTGTCGCCGCGACGAACGCGACCGACACCCCGACGTGGGTGCTCACCGGCACCGGGGTGGTCTTCGTGAGCGAGGGCGGTCAAACGCTGATCACGTACTTCCTGCGTGGTGGCTACCGCGACACCTCGGCCTGGGGTGCGGTCACGGGCATCTTCTGGCAGGGGTTTCTACTCGCTGGCGTCGGCGTGTTCGTGCTCCTAGTCGCGTACGAATTCGCAGACGGGAGAGCAGTCAGCATCGAGGGTGCCGCAAGCGGCCCGCTCGTCTTCTTCGCCGTCACCTGTAAGCTCCTGATCGACCTCGCGCGGTACTACCGCGGTCGGTCGGCGTGAGACCGACGCCACCCGACATGAAGCCCCCACTCACACCGCCACCGATGAGATCCCGGCATCCCACTCCGGCGCGCTCGCGAGGAGGTCGCCAAAAGCGACCTCGAGAGCGCGTGCGAGGGATGAGCGAATCGCCGCAGGCGACGAGCGAATCGGCCCGGGAGGGTGTGGCGGTAACTAATGCCCGGATGTCACGAGGCGTCTCGGTCACATAGTCACTGCCACAGGCGTACGGAATCGCCCCGAGAGGGTGTGGCCCAAAGGGTGCCCGGGTGTCGCAGAGTCAGCTCATCTGCACGACCACTCTCACACGCATACAATCGGCCCGGGAAGGTGTGACCACGTTGAATCGGGCTATCGGTAACCAGCGAGAGAAGCCCGTCGTTCACGCCGGGCGGGGACGTCACTAGCCCACGCGTTCTGTCTGTACGACGATCACCACGGCCGTCGCGGCTCAGTCGGCGATCGTCGGCGTTCCGAGATACTTCTCGTTGAGCTCGTATGCACCCTCCTCGTTTTTTATCAAGTACTCACCGTAGTACGGAACCCGGTTTGCCACGACCGCCTCGAACGCCTCGGCGATCTCCGCACGCGTCATCTCGCCCATCGACCGGAGGTCGTCGTTACGGTTGAGACACCCCTTCAGGTACCCCTCGTGTGTCACCCGAACGCGGCCACAGTTCGCACAGAACGACTCGTTCTCGACGGGATCGACGATCTCGACCATGCCGCCACCCTCGCCGGGTGCCTCCTCGCCGACGTAGTACCGCCGCCGGTCGTGCATCTCCCGGTGTTCGACCCGGTCGGCGATCTCCGCGAGCCAGTCGTGGACCCGCTCAATGTCGATGTTCCACTCCGGCTTGCCGGTGAGCTCCGGCATGTACTCGATGAGCTGGAGCTGCAGCCCCTCGTTCTCGGCGACGTGGTCCACCATCTCTTCGACGTATCCCGCCGTGTGGGTGAACACCACCATGTTGAGCTTCACCGGATCGAGCCCGGCGTCGACGGCGGCTCTGACACCCTCGAGCACCGTCTCGTACGCACCGGATTTCGTCACCGCCGCGAAGTCCTCAGGGTCGAGCGCGTCCTGTGAGACGTTGACGCGGTCGAGCCCGGCCGCCCGCAGGTCCGCCGCACGCCCGGGTAAGAAGGTGCCGTTCGTCGTCATCGACACCTCCATCGAGTCCGGCGTGCGCTCAAGTATCTCTTCGAGGTCCCGCCGCAACATCGGCTCGCCGCCGGTGAACTTCACCTTCTCGACGCCGTACCCCTCGACGACCTCGAGAAACCGGACGACGTCGTCCGCGTCCATCTCGTCGTCGCTCGGATCCATCGGCCCGCGCGTGTCGCCGAGACCCTCGTTGTGACAGTAGACACAGTCGAAGTTACACCGGTCGGTAAGCGACACCCGCACGCCCGTCACCTCCCGCCCGAAGTCGTCAGAGAGCGGCTCGGTCATACCCCGAACTCCGCCTGTGATCTATTAAACATCCGGTTCGACACCCGGAGGACGAAACCACTCGGAGTTACGTCTCGCCCGCGAGTGACCGGCCATGCGCCCAGCGGGCGAGCCGTCTGCACCGCACGACACGGGTCGTGGCTCGTACCGCACACAGACCGGTCACACCGACACGGTGAGACCGTCGGTGGCGAACCGAACTGTCCCGTCGAAGCCGGCGGCACGCACGCTCGCGGCCATCGCTTCTTCGCGCCCGGTCGCGTGGGGATACAGGTGCGAGCACACGAGCGTGTCGACGTCGACGCCCGCGAGCGACGCACCGAGAGCGGTCGGCGTCGGGTGATTCGAGACGTCGACGTCGTCGGGGAACGAACAATCGTGGACGAGCAGGTCGCTGCCGTCGGCGAATCGTGCGAGCCCGGCGAACGCCTCGGTATCGCCCGAGAGCGTCACCGGTCCCGTCGCAGGCTCGGTCGAATGGTCCGGCGGCGAGACGCGATACGCGAGACACGGCATCGAGTGACGCGTCTCGTGCCCGACGACGCCGAACCCGCCGGCGGTGAACGGGCGTCCGGCTGGCACCTCCCGGATCGCGAGATCGATCCGGCCGTCGAGGTAGTCGTGGACGTCGAGCAGTCCGTCGACGAGCGCTTTCGTCCCCGTCGGCCCGATCACCTCGAGGTGCGTCTCACCGGCGAGCCACCGCGCTTTCACGAGCGGGAGCAGCGACGCGACGTGGTCGAGGTGGTGGTGAGTTACGAGCACGGTCGAGACGCCCTCGTAGCCGACGTTCGTCTCGGCGAGACGGCCGAGCACGCCGCTTCCGCAGTCGACGAGCAGCGCGCGGTCTGTGTCGGCGTCCGAGTCGTACGCCTCGAGCAGGTACCCCGACTGCGCCCGTCCCGGCGTGGGCATCGCGCTCCCGCTGCCGAGGACCGTGAGTCGCATCGACTCGCTGCGGGTCACTTGATGAGGAGCACCGGAACGGTTGCGTCGTCCGCCACCCGGTCGGAGACGCTCCCGAGCGACTGGATCCGTTCGCGCGGTGACTTGCCCGTCGGACTCAACACGACGAGGTCGACGTCGTTCGACGCGGCGTACGCGACGATCTCGGTGTCTGGCGTACCCTGCGTGACGGTCGTTTCGACGTTGAGGCCGGCTGCTCCAGCACGGTCGGCGACCGCCTGTACGGCCGTGTCACCCTGTGAGCGTAAGTCCGCGGCCACCGCCTCACGCAGGTCTCCGGAGTTCGCTGCGAGCACCCGGCCGTCCACGACGTAGAGGGCGTGGACCGTCGCGTCGTGGTCACTGGCGAGTGGTATCGCGTGGTCGAGCGCTCGGTCGACGGCCTCGCTCCCGTCGGTCGGGATCAACACGTCGTCGTACATGGGTCGCCGTTGTCTCGGGGATGGTATAACTGTACCCGATGCGTTGAGCATCCACCCGATGTGTTGTGTACTCACTCGGTACGCCAGGCACCACCGATCGACTCACGGGTGACGGAGTCGGCTTTGCCGTCGCGAAAGACGCTCACGCGGCCGGTCTCTTCGCTCAACGTCACCGTCGCGACCACCTCTGGGCGCACCGAAGTCTCGATAGCGCTCATGTGACGCGACCCCATCCAGGGCTCGTACCCCACGTCGTCGACGAGGTCGACCTCCTCGCGTCGTGTCCCGAGGTCGCGGAACCGAACCATCTGTGCTTCGACTTCCCCGTCGACGGCGACGACGACCCCACCGTCTTGGTTGACGCTCACCGACTGGGTCGCTGCGACGAATTCATCCTCGTCGAAGACCGAGGTGCACCGGTCTTTTGGCCACCGATTGTCGCCCATGGGGTCGGCGTACGCCCCGAATTCCCTGTCGGCGACGACCGCGAAGTACAGTCCTGGCCCCTTGACGTGCGGTTCGTCCCACTCGCCGAAGTCGACGCTGACGTACTCCGCATAAAACTGGAGCCGGTCTATCACCTCCCTGACGCGGTCGTGATCCCTGTACTCGATCGCGAGACTATCCATCGACACCCCGTTCACCGCCGTCGGCTCGTAGTCGACTCATCGCCATAGCGTCAGAAACGACTGACTGACATATAAGTGGTTCCGAGTCGGTCCGTGCAGTCTTCAAAAATGTGCCGCGACGCCGGCTACCCGTCACGGAGCTCTAACAGGCCGCTGTCGAATCGGTCCGCCCTGAGAAGCCCGAGTCCGAAGACGCCCGCGACGAGCGCCGGTAGGAGGTTTCCGAACCAGACGTTGATCCCGCCCCAGAGGATGACGAAGCTCACCATGTCGTCGAGCATGAACGGACACCGTCTGAGCCTGGCCAGCACCGCGACGAGGTCGAACGCGCGGTCGAGAGCGACGACCGCGACCACGGCGGATAACACCCAGCCGGCGTAGTTCGAGAGCGGCACGCCGTAGAAGGCCCCGCCGGTAAACGTCCAGAAGCCGAGCGAGACGGCACCCGGGTCCAACACCACGTCCATCGCGACGACGGTCGCGCTCACGGTGAGGAGCCGAAGCCAGGTGTTCCGTGCCCGCTCGCCCAGCAAGAGCACACAGAGCAGGTACGCGTTCACCACGAGTGGGATGAAAAACACCGGCAGCGCGACCGGCACCCCGCCGAGCATCGGTCCGAGGTCGATCGTGTACGCGAAGCTCCCGTACGGCCACCCCGTCTGGATGCCG
>Ga0209965_1000255_pt1 | contig 19169 bp, 13 predicted proteins | sample SalPon2_B_H2O_MG_FD_185707 | JGI IMG/M metagenome (GOLD analysis project Ga0209965, IMG submission 185707) | Salt pond water microbial communities from South San Francisco under conditions of wetland restoration - Salt Pond MetaG R2_B_H2O_MG... | ecosystem: Environmental > Aquatic > Non-marine...
GGCTGTATCGCCCCGTTCACGTCCGACGGCTCCCTTACAGAGGTGAACGTCGAACTCCGGAATGCGGACGACGAAGCGCGGACATTTCACCTCGCGCTCGAAACCGAAGCCGGTATGCTTGACTGGGAGTCCTCCCGTGTCGACGCGGGTGTCGATGAGTTAGTGACGGTAGTCCCGAGCGAAAATGTCTCCCCGCTCGCGTTACACGGAGTTGTCGAGGATTTTGCGGGGAGTGTCGACATCATAGGTGTCAATGATCTTAACGAGAACTACTGTCTCCAATTCCATTTCTGGTACTCGCATCCAAGCGACGAGCGACCGCAGTTGGCACAGGTGGCCAACATCGAATGCTAACCGTGGACCGTTCTGTCGATAGATTCGCATACTTACTGAACAGTCGATCTACACTGATCTCTCTGAGATAACCCTATCTCCGTCACGCATATGCATTGAGAGGACCAGTCTCAACTACTGGTCTTGTTCAAATCAGAGAGCGACCTGAGTCGACAAGAGATTGCATCGTACCTTCGGAAAGTCGCGGATAATCTCGACAGTGGAGATGCTATCACCCTGAAAGCAGGCTCCGAATCGGTAACACTGAATCCCCCTGCCCGACCGACCTTCGAAGTCAAGGCTGAACGCGAAGGACCGGCTGGCAACATGACTGAACGAAGTATCGAGTTCGAACTCGAATGGGGCGAGAACGACGGTGGGGAGAGTGGCGGAAGTGGTCAGTTAGAAATCGAGTAGTTACTCCGGATCCACGCTGGGCAATTGATTCCGGGGAACAAATGAAGCGTTGGCCAGATGTCTACTCCTGATCAGTCCTCAATAACGCTATTTATCACCAATACGTGCGAACATAGATTGCATGGCAGACGACATTCCGGATCCGAATGAGTACGAGTGGGAGTTCGAAATCGACGGTAGCGTCGGTATTTGGTATATGAAGGGATGGCAGGGGTTTGCCGACGAGGATCTCGAAGCCGCGAGCGATCACTATCGTGAGCGAGGCAAACAGAGTGATATCACCGCTACGTTGGCCGTCTTCGGTGATGAGACGAACCTCCCGAAAGAGACACAGGAGTACATGGGCCAAGAGTGGTCGGCCAACGGAGAGTATACCGGCGTCGACAAAATCGGCTTCGTCTCAGATGGAATTACGGCGATGGCAGTGAAATCACAGGTCGACGTTCCCGGTGCCGAGGTCGACAATTTCAGTGACCTCGATACTGCCATTGAATGGGCACAGAGTTAACTGACTCCGACTGACTCTGTATGGGCCTCTCCACGCTGTTTGAAACATTGCATGAGGGGCTACCTCTTGAGTACGACATAGTCGGAATAGAAATCAAGAAGCAATTGAGTGTCGAGGCACGCATTCAGATATTGTCGGCGATATAGGTCTCGATCTCTTCGACGAGTGGCTGTCGGAAGGTCCAAAAGCCATCCCAGACATTCGGTTCGTCTTCAAGAGCAAGGAGTGCTGCGTGGTCTGTAATGTCAGCATCTGACGGTGGCCGAAAGACAACAAACCACGACCGACGGTAGGGGTAGGAGGTACCAGTGTGGACGGTGACCGGCAGATCCTCGGCGGGGTCAGCATCACCGATACCGTAGAGGTGGACATCAACGCCACTGTTGCTGAGTGTCTCATAGACTGTGTAGGTTCCACGTTCGTCGTTGAGTTGAGAGAGTCGCTGGAAGGACGCTCGGAGCCGTCTCCCACCAGTCTCGGCTGCAATTCGTTCGATAACCCGCGAGATACTGATCAACAGGAGTTTCTCTTTGTTCGAGGCTGGATACCCACGAAGTCGGAACGGAACCTCATCAAGACCCTGCAAAACGTCGGGGAGTGTGATCTCATCGAGATCAATGGCTCCCGTTTTGTAGAGGTCGGAATTGATCAGCAACACCGATTCCAAGAGTTCATCGAGTGTTGAGCGAGCGAGCATTTCGTCGTCTTCGAATAGCGCAACAGTATCTGTTTCTTCCTCAGGAACATCAAGATCAGTAATTGAGACGGGCTGGCCATCGAGCATCACATCAAGTAAATTTCGAACAGGGTAGTCAGCTTCCTGATTGAGTACCACGAGATGTCTGTCAGGGGTTTCAATCTTCTCAAAAAACCCACGCAGCGAATCCACCATGATCAGTAAGATAAATTTGTCCAAAGAAAAATGTTTTTTATATCTATAGGTTAAATCTACGGTACTCTCCAATTCTTCAATTTACTTCGTATGGACCACAACTCGCTTACATCAGGTTACCGACACAGTAGTCATAGGATGATCTGATCAATGCGACAGTCACTGCGGTTTGGTATTGGTTTCTCTGCAGGGATTGGGATTCTGGCAGGGTATCTCTATACCGTCGGTGCTGAGACGGTACTGGCACGAATGACTGTGGTTGCTCCATGGGCGCTCGCGATTGTTGCCCTCCTCGTCATTCTGGAAGGACTCGCGGACGGAATCGGTGTTTGGGCGTCGATAGCACCGTTGGGAGGTGGTATTTCGAGAACCAAGAGCGTTCAATTCGCGCTTGCCGGCGATTTCTTCGATACACTGAGTCCAGCAGGCCCAGTGAGTTCCGAGCCGATCATGGCCCGATTTTTCAGCGTCGAGACGGAAACTGGTTATTCTGAAGCGCTCGGTGTCCGGTCGACTGCAAAATACGTCAAGTCGGGCGTCCAGGTGCTCTTTTCAGGAGCTCTTGGACTGTTTATTTTTCTCGATTCACCCGATACAACACCGATCTTAGTGACACTCGGCATCTCACTCACAGGCCTTGTGCTGTTTGGTGGTCTGATTCTCCGATCCCGAACGCATCTCTCTGCTGGCCTCGTCGCTGTTCTCTCGCCTCTCGTCCGTTGGATCTCCGGGTTGTATCGTAACCAGCCCTATGACCGTGTGGTCGTCGAGACTGCTGTCGACCAGTATTGGCAGCGTATCGTAGAGTTCCGAGAAACACCGAGATTGCTGCTGCTCATTGCTGTCGGGGGGCTCCTCGAACAGCTCCTGACTGCCACAGCACTCTGGGTTGCCCTCACTGGATTGGGTTTCGACAGTGTGTTTCTCCCGATACTGGTTGTAATCCCACTTCCTCAGGTCGCAAGCGCGGTTCCGATTCCAGGGAGCCTCGGAGCCTACGACGTGTTGCTCGGTGGGGCGTTGGTGGTGGTCACTGGTGTCCCGAGTGCCGTTGCAACAGCCGCAGTGCTTCTTTTCCGGACGCTCTCGCTCCCATTTAGCGCTCTTGTTGGAGGGATCTGCGTTGGCTATTTGCGTGGATGGCGACCGAGAAATAAGGCATAGTAAGGAATGTATCAACTCAAACGAATAGGTGACCGCCGGTTGACTGATTTATAAATATTCGCTATACTGCGAACGCGTGTCTAACTACTATCGTCATCAGCATACCATCTCCAGAAATCAATCCCAGTCCAGAAGGAGTAGATTACTGCGAATGCGACAAGCAAATAAAACGGGTCGATAATGAACGCACCTACTCCAATCGAGCGGCTTCCAGGAGGCATATAGAGGATTGTAGCAACGAATATCGCCACACCTACGCCAACATTGACTAGGTGCCACAGAAACGTATCTGCGCGCACGAGTTTTCTCTCAAGTGCGTCCATACAATCAATTCTATTCCTGTACAAGTATACCTAGTGGGGAATAGAGGGCCGCTTGGTTTGCTGCATCCGTCCTCTAAGTGTTGCAAAGCTTGATTAGATCGCTCCATCATCTCTATCGATCTCCCAAAACCAATCTCACCCCGATTAGGCCATTCTCAGTCGATCACATCGGGTTAGAGGAAGTGTCTGTTTGGACCTGGTGTGAAAGAAACCCAAACAGACAACAAAATCGAGGAAGAGCATCTGCTTAATTTTGTCGTCAACACTCTCGACGAGGAACTTCCGATAGAACTCGCAGACAGTGTAAAGGTCTCGTCAGAGAAGCTCTATGAGGTCCTCGCTGGCGCCAGCGCCAGCGGGACCTCGGTCAATCACATCTGCGAAACGACCGATGACTCTCCACACGCCAATACCGTCCGTGGACACCTTACCGATCAGTTCGACCTCGATACTGTCGAGCAGGTTGGAGACACGCTGCTCCAACGGGATACTGTCGATACGCTTCCTGATCGACCGGTGGAGGTCGTCGCCGACCTCCACCTCGATCCCTACTACGGCGATGAAGACGAGACAGAAGCTCTCTACTCCTCACTGGCCAAGCGTGGAACAACGACGTTTCACGCCTATGCAACACTCTACGCACGGGTGCGCAACAAACGCTACACGCTAGCGGTTCGCCAGCTGGTCGCTGGCGAAACCTCAAGTGACGTTCTCAGTGAGTTCCTCGAACTGCTCGACGGCCTTGACCTGCGCGTCAAGGCCGTCTACCTTGATCGAGGCTTCTACAATAGCACCTGTTTAGGGCTGCTGTACGCCTACAACTACGCCTACGTCATACCGGTTGTCAGGTGGGGTGAGACGATCCAAGACGAACTCAGCAGCGGTTGGAGCCGTGTGATCGAACACGAGCTAGCTGGGAAGGTGACGTTCCCTGTGTACATCGATTGCGTCTACCAGCAAGGTAGATACGACGAACATGGGGTGGCGCGTCACGGCTACGCCGCTGACGCGCCGTTTATCGAAACGCCACGCGATGCCCGAGAACACTACCGCAAGCGGTTCGGCATCGAATCGTCCTACCGGTTGGCTAGGAAGAGCCTCGCTCTTACGAGCTCTCGTGACGCCGGATTTCGGCTGTTACTGTTTGTCGTGAGCCTGCTGTTACAGAACGTCTGGCGCTATCTGCACTGGATGTACGTGGCGGCGCCCCGCCGCGGGGGGCGCCGCCTTTTGGAGTGGTCGTTCGTAGAGTTCTGTAACATGGTACTCCGTGCTGCCTGGACAGCTCTCGGTGTTCGTCGAGCTGTTCCAGCGAACCAACCGCTCGAAAGCCGGTTCTTCCGGTAGTTGCCCTCGGATCAGGGCAGCGTTCCTGAGTGGCAACACCGTCGCGTCGGCGGCTGATCGCCGCCGACAGCGACTAGATGCCGGTAGAATCCCTAACACCGTCTTGCTGAGGGCTATCCAGCCACCGCAGACACAGATTCAGCACCTACTGGAGGAGGTCGTGAGGTTCTCGATGTGATCGACTGATCTTGTTCTACTCAGAGGGTGAGTTCTTTGCGTCAGGCCGTGTCGGAACGACTGTTGAAGACGCTTCTTTAGGCGAAGCAATCTGGGATAGTGACAACAGCTCGCTCATCTATACAATCTCTGATTACGAACCAATCTCGGTCACACCAGACGAACTTGGTGATATCTTAGGATATGACGATGGTTGGCATCCACGAGGATTCGTTCATGTTTCGGAGCGAGCGATCAACTCGTTGTTGACTGAGTACAGTTCTATCGAAGAAGCGTTTCAAGACCTTCGGTCAGGCGAGTCGACTACTGGTCCATCTGGTCCAGATACTGATGACGAAGACAGGGAAAACGGCGCAGATGACGGTCGTATCCATACGGAGATTCAGTGGTTCCTCGTTCAATTGGGCCAGCAGCATGGTTACGATGTTCACGTCGCAATCAATGACAAGAATAGAACGTACGAAGGTGAACCCTTGGGGGAGAGTTGTATCGACGAACTCGTATTGCCTGGATTCAGCGACGCCGTAACCAAGATCATTCAGTATGTCGACGTGATTTGGCTCGATGGAGATGCAATTGTAGCGATGTTCGAGGTCGAAAGTACGACGAGTATTTACAGCGGCATTCTACGGATGACTGATTTCGTGACCCGGGTACCCAACTTCGCCGTCGACATGTATATCGTCGCACCAGAGTCGGATGCTGATCGAGTTCGAAAAGAGATGACTCGACCAACATTCGAAGCTGTTCTGAGCCCGGTTGAGCATAGCTCACTCCAATTTTTGAGCTTCGAGGATGTCCGAGATACGCACGAAACCGTTGAACGAGCAGGTCCGTTACAGGAGGTCTTCTGAATAAACAAATTCTGATTAGGATGTAGACTCTGCTGAGACAATATACGTTGCCGTGACTAAATCCGGTTCTTCTGGAGTTACATGTCGTTCCTCCTCTAACCGAGAGAACTCATCTTCTCGTTTGCGACGGAGAGAGTCCAGTTCCTGCTTTGCATTCCCAATTGGTGCCGACATGTCCTTGTTTGGCCCATCCTGAGCTCGGTACTGCTCAAGTCTTTCTTCCCAAGTCTCAATCTGTTCTTGGAAGTGTCGCTCAGCATGTTCTCGCTTGATTTTGACTTCGCGCTCACGCTCTTCGCGAGCTTCCTCAGCGAATGATTCGACCTCATTCCAAGCTCTCATGTCGGCAGCACTGTGTAACTCCTCAGCTATCGTTGCCAGCTGATCGAGCTCCTGTGACTGGTCTACCTCACTCGGAGACAGGGTGTCGATGTACTCTGGTATCTCTTTCGTCACCTCTCTATCTGTAGTGACGTACAACCGAGCTAGCTTCTCTGTGATGGCATCCCCTGCACCAGAGACGTACCCAAGCCGGTATGTGAAGCAAATACCTGGTGTAGGCTCCTTGTCGGCTGCAACCTTGACAGCAACATTACCTCCGATTCGATCCGATTCAAGACAGAAGTCGATGAGCGATTGGACAAGCGGGTGGTCCAACGCAATGAAGTCGACGTTGTCCTGCTCGCGAGCCACCTTTCGGGTGAAGGTGGCCTGTTTGTACTGATTAGAGACCTGGCCTCCAGAGAGCACATTTGGCACCTCAAGCTGGAAGATATCCCCTTCAGACCGAGCGGGTCCTGGTCGCACGCCTCGAATGTCACCTCCGAACTCGTCGAAGAACTCCCGAACGAGAATCTCGATATCGTCCTCACTCACATCGCCGTGCTGGCTTCGGTCGATTACATCAAGAATCTCCTCATCCTCATCAGAGAGATCAAACCGATCACGAATGAGCAGTTCGTTTTCGACTGTCTCAAGAGCCTCTTTTCGCTCTCTGATTTTTTGATCGATGTCGGCGATTACCTCGTCCTGGGACTGGTCCTCAGCGACTGCGGTCATAATCGTCTGATCGAGGTCGACGTCTTCGAGGACACGACCGAGGACGTCTGATCGCATACCTAGGTCGGATTCGATCTGGTTCATCTTCTCTACGAGGAGCTTGAGGATCTCACTCTCGCGGGTATTTTTGAAAAACAGATTACGAATCTCAACAGTGTGTTCCTGACCGTACCGGTGCAGTCGACCCATCCGCTGGTCGATCCGTGTAGGGTTCCAGGGCAAGTCGTAGTTTACCATGATGTGAGCGAACTGTAGATTGAGACCCTCCTGCGCTGCGTCGGTCGCAAGCATCAAGTTGGCTTCCTCCTCGAACCGTGCCATCTCTCGTCGTCGCTGGGCTTGGTCGAGATCGCCGTATATTTGTGTCACATCGTACCCGGCAAAGATCTCATCGCGAAGATATTCGAGTGTATCCGTGTATTCGGTAAAAATGAGAATTTTCTCCTTAGGATCATCATCGAGAATTCGGTCGACGAACTGCTTGAGTAACTGTGCTTTCCGATCTGTCTTGATTTGTTTTGCCTGCTGCCAGAGCTCTTTGACGCGATCCAGTTCCGCTTGGACTTGCGACTGGTTCTGGGTGAGCGTCACTGTTTCCAGTTCCTCTTCGACCCGTGTCCTCTCTGCATCAGTCAATGTTTCTGGCTCAGTACTATATCGCGGAATCAGTTGCTGGACATCTTCGGGGAGGTCTTCGGCGACAGCGTCGCTTTGGATCGCTCGCATTCGGTTTTCCAGCGACTTGCGGATGGCATAGATACTCGAGACGAGTCGCTTCTGGTAGATCACCATCGTGAAGCCGACGGCTTGATTCTCTTCCTCCTGAGCAAGGTTGTAGTATTCCCGGATATACTCTGTAACGCCATCGTACAACTTCTGCTCAGCCTGGGACATTTCGACACCAAGGGCTTCGATGTTCTTTTCAGGGAACATTCGCGTCCCATCGGTCTCGTACATATCGTCCTTGAGACGACGGATCATCAAATCCTCGAGAGCCTCTGGGTTGATATCTGACTCATGACTGAAGCGGTAAGGATCCAGTAGGTCGGTTAGGAAGTAGAACTGGTCAGACTTGCCCTTGTGTGGTGTGCCAGTCATTAACAAGAGAGCATCTGTGTTGTGAGCAACTGCTTCGCCGACTTTGTAGCGCTGAGTTCGCTCGATCGAATCGTCACTTGATCGACGGGCGGTAAGATGGTGCGCCTCGTCGAATATGGCGAGGTCCCATTCCTCTTCGAGATTCCTCAGTGCCTCAAGCACATCGTCCTGCTTTGCGAAGTCGACCGAGGTGATTATGAGATCCTCTTGGAGCCAAACGTTCTGGTTTGGGTGTGACTTCCGGTGTGTCCTGACCGTGTCGCGATCGTAGATGACGAAGTTGCGGTCGAACTTCTCGCGCATCTCCTGTTGCCACTGAACAGTGAGAGGTGCCGGGGCGACAATGAGGACACGTTCGGCTCGACCACGGGCGATGAGTTCTTCTGTGACGATTCCTGCCTCGATAGTCTTCCCGAGGCCGACCTCGTCGCCGATGAGGTACCGATGATCGTACGAATTCAGGATTTCGTAGGCAGCCTTGACCTGGTAGGGCTCGATCTCAATCCGGTTGTTCGTCAGCGAGAGGAATCGGTCATATCGGTACGCGAGATCGAGTCGGGTAGCACGCTCGCGAAGGTCGTGGTGGATCGGGTCGGCAATCTGTTTGGCAGTGAGGCGATCGACGATCGAGTCGACCCTTTCGATATGTGGAAGCCCACTCGGTAGCTTCTGGAGCTTACCTTCACTGGTATATACGTGAAGTAGGTGGCTCCCATTCGGGCGTTCCTCTATCTTGGAGACCTCACCCCGTCCACCAGCGAACTTGACCCGGTCGCCGACCTCGTAGTTAGTCATCAGCGACTGCTGACTCCACGATCTCGATTTCCTCGTCGGTCAAGTCGTAGAGTTCATACACGATTTCGTCGATTAACTCGTCAGTGCGTTCTATCTTCTCTTTGAGTTCTTCAGATCTCTCTTTCGTTTGTGTGTAGCTGTCCAGCCCAGCTTCCACATCACTGAGTGCCGGAAGTGTGAGTTTTCGGAGGCGGTCTACGAGCGAATTCGTCTTGGTTGCGGTTCCACGAAAGTCAGCAAACCCACCAGCCTTGTCTACAGCAACCGGGACGAACGCCTCAATCAGGTTAGCCTCTGTCTCGGTGAGATCCGTTATTCGGAGTGCTGGCTGTGGACCTGTTTCGGTGTATCCCCACTGATCGGTTTCGAAGTTGTCCTCGTCAAGGTCATCTTGTTCGCCTGGCTTATACCGAGCAGTCAATCGAATCTCAACCGTGCTGTCGGTCTCCCGAACTACGCTGACCTCACCGACCCGGAGGTTCGGCTTCTCCGTGGCCGTCTGCTGGAGGATTGAATCTGCCAACCCACGTGGGGGCTGCGTCAGGCCCATGTCGGCCAGAGTGGGGCCATCGGAGTAGGAACCGAGGTGGTCTAAGAGGGAGAGGTTGAGGTCTTTAATCTGATTACGACTATTAGACGTAACATCAGTCAAATGGGTTAGTACATCGTGGACAACATCTTCGTGCCTTTCATTACCTTCTAGGCATTCCTCAATCTGTTTGAGAACATCTTTATCTGACTTTTTTGGATTGTTATGGATCTCTATGATTTTTTGTACCTTCTGTTCTCGTACAGGCCCAGGTGTACTAAATTCAATTACTCGTATCGGTAATTGCTCAAAGTACTGTTTTGTGCATGTTATGTAGCCTCCTCGGAACACGTTGCTGATAGATTTCAAACACAAATAGAGGAGGTTCGAATTAATCAGAGCCAAAATATACCCTCTGGAGTATTTAGAGTTGGTTTCCAAAGAAATACTAAATCCACCACTTGCCATCAAAATATAGTCTGACTGTGGTTTGGGATATTTGGAAAAAGATGGACCATTAGCAAGGAGAGGTATCAGAATTTCGGCACTATCGTGGATCTCAAGATTTCTTGCAGCACTATAGCCGTACCATTCCAGAAAGTCCGCTCTATCTTCTAGCGACTCTCGATTATCGCTCAAATAGTCCCATGCTTTAGGATAATTCGACTGGAATTCAGATTCAGATAAAAGGTTGTATTCTTTGTTGTACGGCCAAATCAACCGTTTATTTGCAGAACCAGTGAATGCATATTTTTCAAAATCTGTAGAGTGGATAGGTTTCCTAAGCACATCTGTTTCTATTTCAACCAATTCCGAACTAGTTTGGGATTCGCATGTCAATATCCCGTCCGATTCATTTTTTGCTTCCAATTCAAACACTTTGTCTCTACCAGAGCTAGTTCCACGTGAGATTCCAGCAGCCAATTCTCCTAATATGACTGATTGGCTTTCAGATTTATCGATTATAGATGTAATCTCTCTTGGATGGAATCCCCATATTGATTCAGAAAGATCATCATTACTGAATGTATTTTTGAGCCACTTATCCGAACTCTCAATATCGATGATACTAGCTGGGTCACTATTGTCTCTCAGCTCCCAGTATGTGAACGGTTCCTCTCGTTCATTTCCTTGCAAAAATAGAAGAGTTGTATATGTTGTAGCAGCTTCAGCAAACACTTGGTTTGAACCAAAGTCCACAGCACCGGCTACCTGTTTATTTCTGGAAAGCAGATCCCGTAGGGGCTCTCCATAATCAACTTGGAATATCTTATTTGGTATAATAAACCCGAAACGACTCGTTTCATTAATTAGGTCTAGTCCTTTTTCGATAAACAGTACGTACAAGTCATAATTTCCGGACGCAGTTTGGTAACCCTTTTTATAGTATGATGTGCCGGATTCTGGTAAATTTTGTATCGGTACATATGGTGGGTTCCCAATCACTGCATCAAATCCTGCATCCGACTTGCGCTCTCCATCCTGATCGTAGAACGCTATTGGGAACTCCAGTTCCCAGTGGAAGAAGCGTTCATCCTCGGCCATCGCTTGCGCACTCTTGAACCAGTCTTGCTGCTCTATTTTCTCCCACGCATCACTGTGGAGCGCGTTGGCCATCCGCTCGTCGGCATCGCTAGGTATACCAAGCCCAAACGCGTCGGCAGTGTAGACGTTGGCCATCGCGAGGAGCTTCTTGTAAAGCGAGTCATTACGTACGTCGTCGTAGACCGCCTCCATCTCTTTTGCGTCCTCCAGCGTCTCGTTGTCGATATTGAGCAAGTCTTGGAAGCGATCGGTAACGTGCTCCATCGCACGCTGGCGCGTATGGTCGAACGACTGCTCAAGTGTTAGCTGGCCGTCAGCCGTGGCCTCAGCGTCGCCGTCGGATAACACGTCCTCTATGTCACTCCCTACGAGCGAGTTGCCTGTTTTGAGGTGGTGGTCGAGGAACGCTAGTGGTTGCTCAGCAGCAAGCGTCCGGAGCCAAAGCGAGACCTTTGCGAGTTCTGTCGCAAGGGGATTGATATCGACTCCGTAGATACACCGTTGTGCGACTTTCCGTCGAGCCCAGTTAATGTCGTGCTCATCATCGATGACATCACCATCTTTGTCCTCAGCTTCTCGATTTTGTTCAGTGATGATCGCCCGTGCGAGATAGTCCACAACACTGGTTAAGAAGTGACCACTCCCCATTGCCGGATCGAGAATATTTAGGTCGAATACGCGCTCAGCAAACTCCTCTGCGTATCCTCCGTCTTGGAACCTTTCATCCATCACGACTTCTTTTCGGATATTGTCTACTGGCCCACTGAGCGTTTCCTCAACGATGTACTCAACGACGTACTCTGGTGTGTAGTATGAGCCGGTAGACTTTCGCTCCCCACTGTCTGTCGTGAGGTACACATCATCGCGTTCTACGACGACATCACTGCTTTCATCGGCTACAACGTATTCACCATCGGTAAGCGCTAATGGCTCGTCAGCGACATTGAGCTGGTACTCAAGCAGGCCTTCGTAGATACTCCCAAGGTGGCGAACGTCGAGTGACGAGTAGTCGACAAATATTTTCCCGCCACCGTTGCTACTCTTGCTTCGCGTGAGGAGTTCAATGACGCGTGCAAGATGTTCATCACCGACTGTGTTGTTCGCGAGAAACCGCGCCTCCTCACTTCCAGACTCATCGGGGTTGGTTCGAAACAGTCCGCCATTGTAGGCAGGGATGTACAGGTCCTCTTTAGGAATTCCCCGCGACTTGCTCCCCTGGTCGATGAGCATGAAGAGCTCGTCCAAACGGGATTGAAGATTGCTCTGCCAATCACGATACTTTGGATCACCACTTTCGAGCTCGTCGGCAACCTCCTGTTTCAGTTGGTTGAGGCTGTACTGCGACTCGTAGATCTCGTTGTTGGTGTCCAGTAGGTCGCGACCTTCCGCCTCCGCATAGAGAACGAAGATGATCCGGTAGAGATAGATGAGCGAGCTGTCGTGTATCAGCTCAAGATTCTCTTCATCAAGGTCGTTTTCCGGGTACTGCAGGTAACCTTCTGAGAGGAGTTTAATTGCCTCGTAGATGTTGTCTTGGAGATCCTCTCCTAACTCTTGGGCAAATACGTTGGACTCCTCGTAGACGTCGTCGAGGAATGCGTCGCCAGATGCATCCGGAACGAATGCGTTGTGACGGAAAAAGAGGTAGAAGTACTTGAAATCATCAAGATCGCCTTGTTCAAGAACAGTTGGAAGGTCGATCTCGTAGTAGGAATCCAGTCGATGGCTTGTTGGCTTGTAGTAGAGACGCCACTTCTGGCCGTTGGTGAGGACACCCCACGTAGTCGACGTGAATCGCAGGTACTGGTCGATCTGGTGGCTCGGGTTCTCGTAATCGCGTTTCTTCTTCCCTCGCGTGTCTAGCTTCCGACCCCAGCGTTTGGCGTCAGCGACTGCAACAGCGTTCTTGTAGAAGTCACCGCCCTCCTCGCGTCGTTGGAACGCGTCGACACCATCTTCTTCAGTTCGGAAAAAGCCGTAGTCGGGTCGACGCTGTGTTCCTTCTGTGCTCTCTTCGACCTCGAAGGGGATGCCCAACTTACGGAACATCGGTCGAATGAACTTCTCCTCAAGTTGGGATTCATTTAGCTTTGGAGCGGTGCCCTTTACCCGCCCCCAGAGTTGTTTGATATCATCATACGCTGCTTGGAGCTCGTCCTCGTCGACTTCGTCCCACGCTTCTGTTTCAGGGAGGTGCTCGTCGAGATGATAATTGGAGAACAAGTCTCGGTTCGTACGGTAGTTCAGAGTAGTTTGGGTCGACATATTAAGAGCCTATATCGGATACCGACGAATACCGCTCCTTGTTGATAAAACTTGACACACAGGTGAGTAAAACAGTGGTCTGTTGATCCAGCATAGACCTATTTAGATTGAGTCGAAGATGATTGCCACCGGGCAGGGCAGAAATAAATCTATTATAATATAATCGCGTTATGCTAGAACTCGATTAGAAACTCTTGAGTATAGCGTCTATACCGGGTCGATAGACTCTGAGTAGCCTACCTTTTAATCGCCTTTTCTCGTCTATCTGCCTATGATGTCAGGCTCAGTCGACTCTCTCAATGGTCCCGCTGCTCAAGTCGAGAATAAATGATGTACAGTAGTGACGGATCTCATGATTCTTGAGGATAGAGTTAAAAAATCGGGTTGCACATGGAACCAGCCAGAGACGTATTAGCCCAGTTCCTTGATGATGTAAATGACGATCTGGCGGATGATGATGTTGAGGCGGCACAGAAGAGAATCAAGTCATTTCAGGACGAATACGATCTACAGATACGGGAGGGTGGGATAGCTATCGGTGTCCATATCAATATTTGGTCATATGATTACAAAGATGATATTTACTTTCTCGTGCGAGGATATGATTCGATCACTACTGGTATTGAGGAGGTTGTGGTGAATCACGTTTACTCACTCGTATCTGCGACAGGAGAAGGGGCTGCTGAACGTGCATCTCGAATGCGTGACGAGCCACCAACGGTAACTAAAGAGTCATACGAGTCGATGGAGACTGATATCGACATAGAAATTCATGCTGATGTATATTATCACCGAATTAAAGCGTTCTGTGATGGGAATCAAACCGAGCAGGTGACTCAGCCATCGAAAAGTGACATCATTGAGGCTGTTGAATCCGTCATCTCGGATGTTGAAATAATATAGACTCTTCTCTAGTCTTACTTCCGCGGTTTAGCTGTTTTTAGTCGGTAAGCCCCTTCCTCAAGGAGAAACACAGGCCGAAGGCCAAGTAGCACAATAGGGGGAGAGATACACCGTCCCCAGAAATCTCAACCCGGATTCTGTTCGCGTAACTGGTGAACAGCTTCGGGGCCAGCCCCGAAGCACTCGGCCTGTTCCGCCTGTCGATAGCAGACTCAGATTTGCTTATACTGACTGGAGCTATGCCAACAAAGTTGTCAGATCCGCTTTGAGTGCTTCGACACCAACGTTTTGATTCCAGTATTCGTAGGTCGCTCATGGTTGAGAAAGAAGAAGAGCGTGAAGAGCGGCTTAGCATGCGGATCATGGTGGATGCCTACACTACCGAGGAGCAGGCCTACGGCTGGCACGCGTACCTCGACGATTTGATGGCCTTTCCTTTTGAGGCGCGTTGCACCGGTAAACTGAATGAGTCACCGCTGAAGGAAGGTGAGACAGTCACTGTCATCGGGATGTCGTCGACAGAACCAACACTTAGCCAGCAGTTCGTAACCGTCGAGTGGATGGATCGAGAACTCGGCGTTCCGTTAAGACAGCTGGAGCCAGTCGACCCTGACAACGATACTGAGCAGGCCGTCTCTGATTGGCACTACTGGCTGAAGCGATAAGTTCAGTGACCTCCACCCAAAATCATGGCCTATGACCACATACCGCTATCGCGTCAAATTCGACCCTGATCCCCGATCACTCTGGCGCGACATCGTTGTCGGAGCCGACCAGACGTTGAACGAGTTCCAATCTGTACTGAACCGCTCGGTCGGGTTGAATCAAGATCACCTGTGGTACTTTGGAACAGATCAGGATTACAGACACAGCAATGTGAAGTACAAGTGCCCGCGTGAGATGGAAGAGTCAGCGGGCGGGTTGATGCGCGGCGAGAGTGTCTACAACGCAGGTGAGATTACAGTGGGCCAGATGGCCGATCAGTTGGATCTAGAAGAACGTGACCGCATCTGCTACCTCTTTGATTACGGCGACGAGTGGCGATTCTACGCTATTCTCAAGGAGATCAACAAGGACGGAGACAGCGACAAATACCCTGACGTGGTGAAAGAGAAAGGTGAGCCAGTCGAACAGTATCCGCAACCGGATGAGGATTGGTAGTGTGAAAATTTTGGGGTGTTACGTGCTTCCCGTCGATGCTTCTTCCCACTAACTATGCCACTCTTCTCCAGCAAGGACAAGTAGCTCTCATATCCTATATCAACTCAGATGCGTATCTCGTTTGACGATGGAACGCTTCTGCTCGAAGATGCTCCTGATACGGTCCCCTACGCGGAATGGGACGACCGTGTCGACGAGTATCGGGCACGAGCACAGCAGTACCGTGACATCCGGGAGTGGGCCAATGGAACTGACGGGCAAGCGACTCTCTCTGAATCGACAGCTGCTGTAGAGTCTCTTACCGACGACGCCCGCAGTTATTCCGAGTTCCACTTCAGGCCATCTGTAGCTATCGAACCACGCGACTACCAACAAGAGGCTCTTGCTGCGTGGCGAGACAATGGGAGACGAGGTAGTGTTGTTCTACCCACCGGAAGTGGGAAGACATTTCTTGCTGTCCAAGCCATCGCCGATGCTGGTGTCAGCACGCTCGTTGTCGTCCCAACAATCGATCTGATGAACCAGTGGCACGCAACGCTCACCAATGCCTTCGGCGACCAGCTCCCAGACGGGGTCGGCGTTCTCGGTGGGGGAAGTCACGACGTGAGCAATCTTACCGTGACGACATACGACTCCGCATATCGCTACATCAACGAGTATGGTGACCAGTTCGGCTTGCTCGTTGTCGACGAAGTCCACCATCTCCCAGCCCCGACCTACCAACAGATCCCTGAGATGACGATTGCGCCGTATCGCCTTGGATTAACTGCCACCTACGAGCGTGCCGATGGCGAACACGAAGTACTCGAAGATCTCCTCGGAACCGTCGTTTACAAAGAGGAAGTCGACGAGTTGGCAGGCGAGTACCTCAGCGAGTACGAGACACTTCATCTCCAGGTTGAACTCACATCCGATGAACGAGAGCGATACGACGAGGAGTATCAGATCTACCGGGACTACGTCGACAGTCACGACTTCGATCTCTGGAAAGAAACGGGCTACCAAGAGTTTCTCAAACGCACGTCCTACGATCCTGACGGTCGTCGAGCACTGATTGCGAAGCAGCGAGCCGAAAAGATCGCCCGAACAGCTGAAAAGAAACTCGACACACTCGATAATCTACTAAAGCGACACTATGATGACCGAACGATCATCTTCACCGCAAACAACGATTTCGCCTACGAGATCTCTCAAGAGTTCGTTGTTCCCTGTATCACCCACCAGACCGACACTGAAGAGCGGACTGAGATCTTAGAGCGGTTCCGTACAGGCGAGTACTCGATACTAGCGACATCCCAGGTGCTCGATGAGGGAATCGACGTTCCAGCCGCGAATGTCGGCATTATTCTCTCTGGGAGTGCATCCAAACGGCAGTATGCACAGCGGTTAGGCCGGATTCTTCGTCCAACGGAGGACAACCAACCTGCCCGTCTCTACGAGATTATTTCTGAGGACACGACGGAAACCTATGTTTCTCAACAGCGTCGACAGGGGGTGAGCTAACGTGCTGACAGCTGATCTGGCACGCTCTCGGCGTTCTGATGGGCAGATTCGACCGGCGTTCATCGATCCTAATGAGCAACGGTACCGCGAGACCGCCGCAGAACTCATCGACATATTTGAAGACCATCTCGGCGAGCCGAAAGGCGATTTGGAGGACACAATTGACGAGTTGACCATCACAGACACCGACTACAAAATCGTCCAAGGACTGGCGAAGTTGCTCCAAGATGAGTGTGAGTTCGAGGTCTACGCTCCAGTCGAACCACGAGAGATCCGGCAGGAACTCTTTGCAGTGGCAAATGAGAACCAACCAATCGTTCGTCAACCAACGTTAGCAGATGATACTAACTCACTGTGGGTCTACAGCACGGTTGCCGACCGACTTGGGATTTCACTCAAAGAATGCTACCGGGGGATGTACGCCGACCTGGAAGAAAACAAGCGACTCGTACAGTTTGGAGATCTCGTTTTCGATGATCACCACCAGACCGACGATTCGTCGACAACCACGCGACTCACCGGTGACAGCGAAGAATCCTATGCGGACGATACGATCAGCGTCGAGTGGCTGTTGACTCGCTACAATCTCGCGTTGGCACAGGCTGTTCTGTATGATGCGACCGAGATGCGGGTACGGGTCTGGGACTCATTTGCGACAGTGTTCAGCTACGTCAAGTTGTTCGGCCTGATGCATCGTATCTATCCAACCGACAACACTGGAGCCCGTGTTGAGAGTACAGACCTCGCAGATGGCTACGAAGCACGCTTGGATGGAGCAGCATCGCTATTTTCGAAGTCACGAAAATACGGCATTCGCATGGCGAATTTCTTGCCTGCCCTCCCGTTGTGTGATCGGTGGGAGATGGAGGCAGACATCCTTGATGATGAGGGTGGGTCACACAATCCGACACTCTCATTCGAACTTGATCATTCTGAAGGGCTATCGTCACACTACTCGGCCCAGAGTGACTTCGACAGCGATGTCGAACGAACACTCTCAAAGAAATGGCAGCGAGCCACTACCGACTGGGAGCTCCGACGTGAAGATGATGTCCTGGATTTGGGCGCGGAAGTAATGCTTCCAGACTTTGCGATTGAACATCCTGATGGTCGACGTGTAATCTTTGAGATCGTCGGCTTTTGGACTCCTGAGTATCTCGAAGAGAAACTGGCGAAGATACGGACTGCCGACCGCGACAATCTCATTGTTGCTGTTTCAGAGCGACTCGATTGTTCGGCAGAGGATTTTGAGGGGATCGACAACCGTGTTCTCTGGTTCAAATCCGGTATTCACGTCTATGATGTTGTAGAGTTAGCTGAAGAATACGCTGTAGAGGCCTCTTAGTATCGGTAGTTCGGCTGAGAGCAATCAATATCACACAGACTCGATAGATCATAATAAGGTTAGATTATTTTCTTAGATCCGAATATATATTTCTAAGATGTGTATCTTAGATAAGTGTCTTAGATGGGTGTCTAAGATAAGTGTCTGACAAAACTTCATTAGCAATCACGTGTAGAGTAGTAACATGCTGGCATACACAGTCTACTCAGAAGCAGGAGGGGTAGGCAAAACATCGCTTGCTTCAAATCTGGCAGTAGCACACGCTCGGGCAGGGCTCAATGTCTTAGTCGTTCCTCTCGATCCACAAGACGGTAATCTCAGCCGACTATTTGGGGTCGACGAAGATCGAACAAACAGCAAGGCCGATAGCCTTGTTCGACACTTGGTCAAGAGTCCCGGAGGTCCATTTGATGATCTCATCCAAAGCGTCGAAGGGATCGATATTATTCCCGAACACAATACTCTCGCAGATCTCTCAGACCATCTCAATCGAGAACAACAAAAGGCCACAGATCTGGGCGATAGCTACAACATCTACGCACAGTTGCGTCGTGTCCTCGATGAGGCCGATGTTCCAGACAGATATGATGTCCTAATATGTGACCCACCTGCAACTGAATCAGATCATCTGTACAACGCAATCTATGCGACGCGAAACCTCCTAATTCCGGTCGAGCCATCATGGAAGGGACAGGCGTCAATTGATGGGTTGGAACAGATGGCGACCAACTTTGCAGATGAACTTAACATTGATGTTGGTGTGCTTGGAGCTGTACCACTGGGCTACAAAGACACGATTGACCAGCGAGAGATGATTGAGAACGTACCGTTTTCCATCCCAGAAGTAATTGGAGAACGTGCAGCCCTAATGGAGGGCTGCTGGAAACAGCAGTGTTCTGCCTTCCGCTATGTTCGTGATCACCGAGCTCAACGACGTGACTACGAAATAGA
>Ga0209965_1000258_pt1 | contig 18983 bp, 17 predicted proteins | sample SalPon2_B_H2O_MG_FD_185707 | JGI IMG/M metagenome (GOLD analysis project Ga0209965, IMG submission 185707) | Salt pond water microbial communities from South San Francisco under conditions of wetland restoration - Salt Pond MetaG R2_B_H2O_MG... | ecosystem: Environmental > Aquatic > Non-marine...
AACTCGTCGGGATCGATCGCTTCGTGGGTTGCGTCGACGTCGGGGCGGCCGCCGGAGCCGCCGTCGTCGCCGCCCTCCGCGTCGGTGTCGTCGGCGTCGGTCCGACCGGCGTCGGCGTCCGAACCGTCCGTCGGGACCGCCTCCCCCGCCAGAAGCGCCGGGAGGTCCTCGGGCGGGAACCGTCTGCCCATGTAGAAGGGGCCGAACTCCGCGAACTTCGAGGAGGAGGGGTGAAACCGCATCTCGTAGAGGAGGTGTTTGATCTCCGTCGGGTCGTCGGCGAACAGCGTCACGCCCCACTCGTAGTCGTCGAAGCCGACGCTGCCGGTGATGATCTGGTTCACCGTCCCGGCGTACTGGCGGCCGATGTCGCCGTGGGCGGACATGTGTTCGGCGCGCTCCTCGAAGGGGAGGTCGTACCAGTTGTACTCGGGGTCGCGGCGCTTGTCCATCGGGTAGAAACAGACGTGTTCGGCGTCGGGCATCTCCGGGTAGATGCGCTGTTTCATGTAGTTTCGCATCCCCGCGTCCTCGATGTCCTCGATCCCCTCGACCAACTCCTCGTGCATGTACCCCGAGACCTCGGTCACGGAGACGTAGGAACTCGCCCGCTCGGTGAACCCGGCGAAGGCCGTCGACTCGAAGCGGCGTTCGGCCCGATCGAGCGCCGCCATCGTCGGCCGGAGGTGCAGGATCATGAGGTCGGCCTTGTGGCCGACGACGGAGAACACCGCCGAGGCGCCCGCCTCGGCGTCCTCGAGGTCGACGTGCGAGCGGAGGTGCTCGACCCCTTCCTCGAGGGCCGACTCGCGGTCGCGTTCGGTGGCCTCGCGCCAGCCGTCCCAGTCGATCCGGCGGAGGTCGTGCAGCGCGTACCATCCTTCCTCGGTGCCCGGTGGCTTTCGTCCGTCCATACGCGCGGTTCGGACGCACGGGTAATGTGGGTTTTGCGTCGTCTCAGTCTCCCGCAGCGTGGGACGAGATGGCGTATCGCAGAACGCGTGGCCCGCTCGCGCTCGGTGGGTCTCATTCGGCGAGTGGTAGTTCCACGACGAATGTCGCTCCGTCCGGGTCGTTGTCTTCGATCCAGACGTCGCCGCCGTACTGGTTTATCAGCGTGTCGACGAGATAGAGCCCGATGCCGGTCCCGGGGCTATCGAGGCCTTTCTGTTCTTTCCCGAACACCGTCTCCTTGCGCTCGTCAGGGATCCCCGGACCGTTGTCCGCGACACGAATCCGGACCACCTCGTCGTGGCGAGTCGCCGAAACGGTGACCTCGCGGAGTTCCTTGTCGTTGTGCACGACGGCGTTGTTCAGCACGTTCCGGAACACCGATTCCAGCATATCGTCGGCTAGCACCTCGACGTTCGGGATCGTTCCCTCGACGGAGACGATGGTCCGTTCGTGGATGGATTGTACGTCGTCGATTTGCGTTTCGAGGACGTGTCGGATGCCGACCGGATTGCGGTCGGCCTCCGATCGGAGCATCGCTTCGGTGACCTCCCGGGCAGTCGTCGTGATGTCCAAAGCGTCTCGGGCCGCCTTGAGGATCTGCCGGACGTATTCGGCATCGTCTTCGGGGACGTGCTCGCGAAGTATCTCGGCGTAGCCCGACACCAACTGGAGTTCGTTACGGATGTCGTGGCGTACGACCTGGTTGATGACTTCGAGGTTGTCCCGCTGGGTTTCGAGCCGTTGTTCGTACTCCTTCAGTTCGGTTACGTCGCGGGCGTACCCCAGCACGGCGTCCTCGCCGCTGTCGGGAATCTGATACGGGATCTTCGTCGTCTCCAGGATGCGCCGTTCCCCCCCGGCGGTCGTCAGCTCCTCTTCGGGAATTGTCCGTGGCTCGCCCGATTCTATCACCTCCACATCGTCCGTGCGGAACTCCTCGGAGTCGTCGACACTGGGGATAATGTCCGCCTCGAGTTTGCCTTCGACCTCCCCCGGAGTCAGCCCGTACGCCTCCGCGGTCGCTTCGTTGGCCAGCAGGTACTCACCATCGCGGCTTTTCGCGAAGATCAGGTCCGGGACGAGATCGATGACCTGCCTGAGTTCCTCCTGGGCAGCCTCCAGAGCGTTTCGATACTCTTTCCGGTCGGTGATATCGGTCAGGACTCCGATCATACGACGGGAGCCGTCGGCGTCCGCAACGAGTTCAGCACGTCCTTCCACCCATAGTCGTTCGCCCCCCTCGGTTTGGATCCGGTACTCGGTTCGAAGGGGTTCACCCGTGGAAACCGTCCGTTGTATCTCCGTTTCGAGCCTCGATAGATCGTCCGAGTGGACGTATTCGGTGAACGCCTCGTAGGTCCCCTCGAACGTGCCGGGGGCGACTCCGAACAACCGTTCCATCGACTCGGTCCAGGCGACCTCGTCGCTCTCTAGGTCCCATTCCCAGACGCCGAGGTTTGCGCCCTCGACCGCGAGTTCGAACCGCTCTTTGAGTCGCTGGAGTTCCTGTTCGCGTCGTTTCTGCTCAGTAATGTCGGTCGAGACACCACAGATCGCCGTGATCTCGCCGTCGTCGTCGTAGACGGGCGATTTTCGCGTGAGCCGTGCTGTGTCCCCAGCGTTCGTCGGGACCGTTTCCTCGATTTCGATCGCCTCGCCATCTTCGAGAACGCGCTGGTCGTCCGATCTGGCCGCCTCCGCGACGTCCGGGGGAAAGAGGTCGTCGTCGGTCTGCCCGACGATATTCTCATCGTCGAAGTCGAATAGTTCGCGGCCAGCCCGGTTCATCAGGAGATATTCGCCATCGGTGTTCTTCAGGAACACCACCGCGGACATAGTGTTTAGTACAGTTTCGAATCGACGGTCCGCGCGCCGGAGCTTTTCCTCTTGCTCTTTTTGTTCGGTGATGTCCCGAGCAACCCCGATAATGCCGGTTACCCGTCCGTTTTCGGTAATCGGCGTGAGTTTCGTCCGCCAGTAGCTAGTCCCCCCCGGAAACTCTAGGGTTTCTTCGTACTCGATCGTCGCTTGCTGTTCGACACAGCGACGGTAGTTCGCCGCGACAGCGGCACCCTGTTCGTCGCCGAGAAGTTCCCGTGGGGTCTGTCCGCGGAATTCGTCCTCGAAAAAACCGGTCCGTTGTTGGTGTGAGGCGTTGTTTCGTCGGAACCTGAACGCGTAGCCGTCGTCGGCCTCTTCGACATCGATCAAGAAGACGGCATCCTCCATCTCGTGGAAGATTACCTCGTAGACGCTCCCCGACTCACCGTCGGCCCCATCAAACCGCTCAGTATCCGTGTGCTCGTTAGGTCCTTGTCGCATCCCGTTTTCTCGGCGATACGTACGAGACCACAGCGGATATACCTCGGGATCAACTCGACAGAACGTCCCGATTCCGGGGCGTTTCGGGGACGTTCGGCGTCTCCTCGTTACGGGACGTTCGACGCGAACGCCTCGCCGTTCAGTGCGGGGGGATGCGATGACGTAGGCAGTTCCGTGTACGTTCGCGGGGACGATGGGCTCGTGTAATGCCCGTCTTTGGCACCGATGACAGCCTCCATCGGGACGGCGGGGCCGTCACTCCGGCGCGCGCCGGACGTGTCCCGACCACTAAGCATCCACTACTGCGGACGAGATGGCGGGGCTCGAGGGGAGGATCCGTGGGATATATTCTATAAAATATTTCTGAAATAAGCTTTCTCTCGATCGAATAAAATGTTATCTCCGCTCTCGAAACGTCGTTAACGAACGGACCGTCGGGCTCAAATCGCGCGAAACGGGCGAACGATCCCGAATCGACGCGAAGGCTCTGTTGTTTATATAGGGGTGGCAACACGTAGGAACGGGTGAGGAGATCACCAATGTCCAGTGCCACCCCGTCCCGTCAGACACCCTCCGTGACGAACGACCGAAACGCCGCCGTCACCTGGCTCGACCGGGCCGCCAGCGGCGTCCGCGCGACCGCCTTCTGGACCTCGACGGTCCTGCCGCTTCTCGTCGTCGCCGCGCTCGTGGCCGGCGCGGCGGGGCAGTACCCGGCGATCCTGGCCGGCGTGTTGGCGTTGAACGTCGTCTGTGCCGTGGTCGGCCACGGCCACTCGCCGGGCCGATGACCGTGGCCGGATCGAACGCGGCGTCGGCCTACCGCTCCTACGGCGCGAAGCGCCTCGCGGAGTACCTCCGGGCCGAACGCGAGCGTATCGACGGTGATCTCTACGTCAACGGCGACCGGCTCGCCGAGGACCTCGGCCGCCCGCCCGCCGAGATCGAGCGACACCTCCGGTCGCTGTCCGGCTCGGCCCCCGGGCTCCGGATCTCGCTCGAATCCGACTCCCCGCGTGCGGTCTGGCGCGTGTCGCGGCGGTAGCGCCCCCGCGGTCGCGTCGGCGGTGAGGCCGTCGCCCGATCGCGTCGGCGGTGTCGCCGTCGCCCGGTCCCCGGCGCTTTCGCGCCACGCGTTTATAAACCATGTATAAATCCGACGCCAGACGGGCCTAGCTCAGGAGCCACGGAACGAAGAGCAACCCGAGCAGGCTCAGGATCATTACGGCGCTTATCCCCGTCGTCACCACGCCGACGGTCCTCGCGCTGGCCTCGCCCGGCAGCCGTGCGGCCGTCGCCTCGACGCAGGCGTTGAGGATGTGGCCGCCGTCGAGGGGGTACGACGGGATGCAGTTGAAGATGCCGAGGTTGATGTTGACCCACCCGGTCCAAAACAGGAGGTTCACGAGCGCGAAGACGGTGCCCGCGCCGAGCGGCCCCGACACCGCATAGAAGTTGGTCACGGCGCCGTTGAACCCCGCGAAGTTGTAGCCGACGTTCGGGTCGACCGTGTTCAGGAAGGGCAACACGAGCGCGCCGAACGTCCGCGTCACGAACGACGTCACGGGGTCCTCGCCCGGCCCGTTCCCGCCGAGCATGGCGTGATACCGATCGGCGGGATACGTGTCGATGCCGAAGTCGTCGACGACGACGCCGCTCGTCCCCGCCTGGATGCCGCCGACGCCGAGGAAGCCGTGGGCCGCCTCGGGGTGTTCGCCGAGCGTAACCGTGTATACGTTGCGCTCGCCGTCCCAGGGGTCGCCGCCGTCGCCGTGGTAGGTGACGACCTCGACCGTCTGTCCGGGATCGGTGTCCTCGAGGACGGCCGACAGCGCCGCCGGATCGGGGGTGGGCTCCCCGCCGATGCTGTGGACGATGAGCGGCGTGTCGGGCGCGCCCTCCGCTCCGAGCGGCTGGTCCGCCGACACCGTGCTGACGAAGGTCCCGACCGGGAACCGGACGGTTCGGGACGCCTCCCCGTCTCCGTTCCCGTCGTCGCCCGCGAGGCGCAACTCGACGACTTCGGCCCCCGACAGCGCCGACTCGAACCCGGATTCGGTGTAGACGGCCTCGCCGTCGACGTGCGTGAGTTCGGTGCCCGTCCCGATCGGCCCGTCGACGACGGCGCGGGTGGCGATGAGGCTCCGCTCGACCGTGACCGGGTCGGCGTTCCGGCGGTCGACAGTGACTTCCCTGTCGGCGTCGGCGAGGGCGGCACCGAACTCCTCGTCGCCGTCGACCGGTTGGCCGTCGACGCCCACGAGCACGTCGCCGCGGTCGATGCCGGCCTCCTCGGCCGCCGATCCGGGGAGGGCGCCGCCGATCGCCACGCCGGGGACGACGGTGACGAGGCTCGCGACGAGGGCGAAAAGCAGCGCGAACGAGACCGCGGTCACGAGGAAGTTGTTGGTCACGCCGGCGGCGAACATCCGCGTCCGGCCGCCGCGGTCGGCCGCTTCCTGACTCTCCTCGTCGGGCTGGACGAACGCGCCCATCGGGACGAACGCCAGCAGGGCGACGCCCATCGACTCGATCTCGATGTCCTCGACGCGACACAGCAGGCCGTGGCCGCCCTCGTGGACGACCAGGCCGACGAGCAGGCCGACGACGATGTCGACCGCGGCCGCCCACGGGAGGAACTGGTTGACGCCGGGGATGACGAGGGCGTCCTGCGGGCGGACGAAGCCGGCCGCCTGCGGCTGTGAGATCGTGCTGACCGCCGACAGCAACACCGCGAAGAACGATCCGACCATGATGACGAGCGCGACCCCGACGCCCAGGTTCCCCCACGCGCGCCAGAGCCGCTTGGGCGAGGCGAGCCACTCGAGGAACGCCCGCCCGCGTTTCGTGTGGATCGTCAGGATCGGCCCGGAGAGCCTGAACGACGACGGCAACAGCCCGCGCGAATCGAGCGCCATCGCGCCGACCGTGTAGACGAGGATCCCGACCAGAATCCAAGACAGCGTGTTCATCGAGTGCACGTAGGGTCTCGGCTACTGAAAAGTCGTTCCGTCGGGGCGGGCCGTTCCGAAACCGGGGGTGCCGCCGGCACGGCGAGGTCGGGAGGCGACGCGATCGAGCGGTCGCGTCACCCCTCGCGTCGGAGCCGCCGGACGACGAAGGCGTCGTCCATCGCCGCGAGGAACGGCCCGAGGCGCGGCCCCTCGGACTCGTCGAGAAAGAGCCGGTAGCCGGCCGAGAAGAACTCGCCGACGTCGACGTCGTGGTCGCGGGCCGTCTCGTAGATCGCCTCCTGGAGGGCCTCCTCGTCGGGCGATTCGGCCGCGACGAAGTCGGCGAGCGCCTCGAGAGCGGCCTCGGTGTCGGGCTCGAAGTCGGTCTCCGGGAGCGACTCCGCGAGGCGGTAGTTGAACTCGTTGTCCGTCCGGACCGCCCACGCGCGCGCTTTCTCGACGCGTTCGAGCGCGGCGTCGATCTCGGCGTCGGTCGCGTCCTCGGGGAGGTGTCCCGAGCGCCGGGCCATCGTGACGCGCAGGTCGCGGTCGTCGGTCATCCCGAGGACGGCGGCGAACGTGTAGGGGATCCGGATCGGCCGCGCCGTCGCGTCGTCGACGACCATCGGGTAGGCTCGATCGGCGAACTCGGCCTCCTCGGCGGATACATCGTCGGTTTCGCCCTCGAAGTAGGCCCGCTCGAAGCGGTCGAACTCGTCGACGAGCCGATCGATGCGGCCGACGTCGAAATCGCGCTGTTTCGTCGGGTTCTTGGTGAAAAAGTACCGCAGGACCGCGACCTCGAGGAGGTCGAGCACCTCGGCGACCGTGATGAGGTTGCCGGCTGACGACGAGAGCGCGTCGCCGTTGAGGGTGAACCACTCGTAGACCATCGGCACCGGCGGCTCGAAGCCGAACACCTCGCGGGCGACCGCCTCCCCCGAAGGCCACGAGCCCTCGGCGTGGTCCTTGCCGAACGGCTCGAAGTCGACGCCGAGGGTCAGCCACTGGGCGGGCCACTCGAAGCGCCACGGGAGTTTGCCCTCCCGGAAGGTCGCGGTCCCCTCGTGGCCGCAGCCCTCGATGACGTCGTCGCCGGTCTCGACGTCGCGACAGACGTACTCGACGGTTCGCGACTCGAGGTCGACGTCGGTGACCGTCTCGGTGAGGTGGCCGCACGCCGAACACTGCGCGAAGAAGGGGACGTAGGCGTCGTCGACCTTGTCCTGGAACTCCGAGAGGACCTCGCGTGCGGTGTCGCGGTTCGAGAGGACGTGCTCGACCGCGTCGTCGAAGCGCCCCGACTCGTAGAGTTCGGTGTTCGAGACCGTCTCGATCGGCACGCCGACGGCCGCCGCCGAGCGACCGAGCAGTTCGGTGAAGTGCGCGCCGTAGGAGCCACAGCAGCCGAAGGGGTCGGGGACGTCGGTGTAGGGCGTGCCGAGGTTCCGGCCGAGCGCCCCGGCGTCGACCTCGCCGAGACCGACGACGTTCCACTCCAGGTCGGCGAGTTTGCGCGGGAGCTTCCGGAGTCGGTCGCGGTCGTCGGTGGTGAACACCTGCTCGACCTCGTGGCCGCGCGCCCTGAGCGCCTCGGCGACGAAGTAGCCGCGCATGATCTCGTTGAAGTGACCGAGGTGCGGAACGCCCGAGGGCGAGACGCCGCCCTTGATCACGATCGGGTCGGCTGGGTCGCGCGATTCGATCTCGTCGGCGACCGAGTCGGCCCAGAAGGCGCGGTGTTCGCCCGTCCCGACGTCGTAGAGCTCACTCATCCGGGCGGACCTCCGTTCCGTCGGCGTCGCCCGCGACCGCGTCGGCGATCCGGGACGGCTCCGACCCGTCCAAAACGACGGCCCGGAGCCCGGAGCGCTCGATGATCTTCGCGGCGAGTAGGTCGACGGGCGCGTTCGACCCCGCAGCGGTCTCGATGGAGGAGATCACGTCGACGAGTTCGCCCGCGCTCAACTCGTCGTAGCGTTCGGCCCCCGAATCGACGTTCGGGTCGGCGGAGAAGACGCCGGGGACGCTCGTGGCGTAGACGAGCAGGTCCGCGCCGACCATCTCGGCCAACAGCGCGGCGACGGCGTCGGTCGTGTGGCCGGGGATCGTCCCGCCCATCACGGCGACCTCCCCGCGCCGGAGGGAGGCCCGGGCGGCCTCGTGGGACTCGGCCGGTTCCGGCGTCGCGGAGCTGTCGAGGGCGGCGATCAGGAGCCGGGCGTTCAGCCGCGTCACGTCGATCCCGAGGGCGTCGAGGTCGTACTCGGTCGCCCCGAGGTCGCGAGCGGTTCCGATGTAGCGGCGCGCGACCCCGCCGCCGCCGACGACGGCCGCGACCTCGTGGCCCTCGGCGACCAACCCGTCGAGGACGTCCGCGTGGGCCTCGACGCGACCGGCCTCGAGGTCGGGAGCGAGGACACTCCCGCCGATAGAAACGATGATTCTCATTACCGAACGGTTGCCCTGTTTCGCTCTTAAGGGTTGTCAAGCCCTCCGACACCTACAAGCGCCCGCGGCCGAACAGAGAGCGTATGTACACGGTTTCACTGCTCGGATCGGACGCCGACGCCGCGGCGCCGCGGCTCGCGGACGCGGCCGAGGGTCGGACCGGGATCGTCCGCCGGGAGACCGACGCCACGCCGGACGGGGGGCAAACGCTGTCCCGCGCCGCGACGGAGTACGTCGTCGACGACGGCTGGCGCGCGAGCGGCGAGGGGCTCTCCGTCCGGGACGCGGTCGATCGGCTCGCGCCGGATCACGATGTCGCGCTCGTCCTCGGCGCGCCGGGCGCGCGGCTGCCGGCAGTCGTCGTCGGCGACGCGGACGAACCGGTCGAGGAACCGATCGTCGACGCCGAGGGGATCGAGGGCCTCGACGCGGCCGAGGCGGTCGAGGCGATCGAGGCGACGGAGCCCTACGAGACGCTCGAGTCGCTGGTCGCGGCGGTGAAACGGTCCGAGGAGGCGACGTACTCCGGGGCGATCGCCACGTTCACCGGCCGCGTCCGCGCGAAGGAGGACGAGGCCGACGAGCGGACCCACTACCTCGAGTTCGAGAAGTACGACGGGGTCGCCGAGCGCCGGATGGACGCGATCGAGGCGGAACTCGAGGAGCGCGACGGGATCTTGGACGTCCGTCTCCACCACCGTACCGGGCGGGTTCCGGACGGCGAGGACATCGTCTTCGTCGTCGTGTTGGCGGGGCACCGCCGGGAGGCCTTCCGGGCGGTCGAGGACGGCATCGATCGGCTGAAGGAGGAGGTCCCGCTGTTCAAGAAGGAGGTGACCGACGGGGAGACGTTCTGGGTCCACCAGCGGGAGTAGATACCGGGACGGATGGAAGGGACTCCGACGGTCCATCGGGGCCTCGGCGGCGGCCGACTCGATTTTACCGCGTTGCGGGGCCGTTTTTCGCCGCGAAACGTGTTTTATCCGCCCTATCTGTGCCGATATTTTGTATTAAATTTCTTTTATAGTATTAGCGGAAGAAAATCTAAGCATGAGTTATAAAACGTCCTAGTGGTTCTAAAGCATTTATAAAACGTGCCTTTTTCGCGCGTTCGCCCCGAATCGAACCGAAGGCATCCGAAGCTTCGCCCCTTTATATACCCGTCCGGCAGCAAGGGGGAAGTGAGGTGTCAGATATGAGCGCAACAACGGACTCCACGACGGAGAGCAAGGAAACGCGGCTTCGCCGGTATCTCAGCCAGCGGGCCGAGGACGGCGAGGTGTACATAAAGAGCAAGTTCATCGCCGACGACGTGGAGCTCTCCCCGAAGGAGATCGGCGCGCTGATGGTGAAACTCCGCGAGTCGGCCGCGGAACTCGAGATCGAAAAGTGGTCTTACACCTCCGCGACCACGTGGCGCGTCACCCCTGCGTGACCCGCACGCGACGGTGTACGACCCGGTAGAGTGGCTCGACCCGTCCCGACGAACCGCCCCGACCTGACACCGGTCCGCCCGACCGGTCCCCCAATATAAACGCGGCCGTACCAGCAGCCCCGGTCGCTGGCACGGGATTTATTCCTGTCAGACGCCTTCTCTTCCACGATGGACCCCGCCGATCGGTCGCCGAGCCACGCCGGACCGCCGCCGGAATCGCTGCTCCCGGCGTTCCGGACGGCCGAGGTCGACGTCCGGGAGGACGGCCGGATCGTCTACTACGGCCAGCCGCAGACCGACGCCCGCCGGCTCGAGCGCCAGGTGTGGCCGCTGTTCCGCGAGCGCGGCTACGAGGTCCGGTTCGACACGGTCACCCGGAGCGAGGCCGACCCGATAACCGGCGTCGAGATCGGCGAGCGGCGCCGCGCGCTCGTCGCCGAACCCCGCCGGATCGGCGTCGACGGGGTCCCGTGGACGAACGTCGTCATGCTCCTGGCGACGGTGCTCACGACGCTGTACGCCGGGACGATCTGGTACTACCAGCCGGTCGACGGGCCGCTCGACCTCCTCGCCGGGTGGCCGTTCGCGCTCGCGGTCCTGGGCGTGCTCGCGGTCCACGAGTTGGGACACTACGCCCTCTCGCGGTACCACGGGGTCGAGGCGAGCCTTCCCTACTTCATTCCGGTGCCGAGTTTCATCGGCACCTTCGGGGCGGTGATCTCGATGCGGGGCCGCATCCCCGACCGGGAGGCGCTGTTCGACATCGGCGTCTCGGGGCCGCTGGCGGGGCTCGTCGCGACCGTCTGCGTCGCGGTGGTCGGCCTCCACCTCGATCCGGTTCAGGTACCGGAGTACGTCCTCGAGAGCGAGGGGTCGATACAGCTCGCGTTGGGCTATCCGCCGCTGCTCGAGTTCCTGGCGTGGGCGACCGGCGGCCAACTCACCTACGAGGACCCCGGGCTCGTCGCCAACCCGGTCGTCTTCGGCGCGTGGGTCGGCCTCTTCGTGACGTTTCTCAACCTCATCCCGGTGGGACAACTCGACGGCGGCCACGTCGTCCGGTCGCTGCTCGGCGAGCGCGCCGAGACGGTCGGGTCGTTCGTCCCCGCGGCGTTGTTCGGGCTGGCCGCGTACCTGGCCGTCTTCGCCGACGTGAGCTACAACGCCCCGGTGCTGTGGGGCTTTTGGGGGCTCGTCTCGCTGTTCTTGGCCTACGTGGGCCCCGTGACGCCCGTCTTCGACGAGCCGCTGGATCCGAAGCGGAAGGCACTCGGGGTACTGACGCTTCTGCTCGGGGCGCTCTGTTTCACCCCGGTGCCGATCGAACTCGTCGGGGCGTGACCGCGAGGGGACGCAGACAGCGTCCGCGCGGCGGCCGCCTCTACCCGTGTGTGAACCCGCGGTCGGGCAGCGGTTCCCCGTCCATCCGGACGCCGTCGTCGGTGACGGTCCCGATCCGGGTCACCTCGGCCGGAGCCGCCTCCGCGGCGGCCGAAAGCGACGCCTCTGGGATCGCACAGACGAGTTCGAAGTCCTCGCCGAAGTGGACCGCCGACTCGCGCTCGTCGGCGGGGGAGTCGGCCACCTCGCGGACGGCCGGATCGATCGGAACGTCGTCGTACGAGACCGACATCCCGCAGTCGCTCGCCGCCGCGAGTTGGTGCAGCGACCGCGCCAACCCGTCGCTGGAGTCCATCATCGCGCTCGCGTGTGGCGCGAGCGCCCGCCCGGTCGCGACGCGGGGCTCGAACCGGAACAGTTCGTTCGCGCGCTCCGTGGCCCCGGATTCGAAGAACCGCAGGGCGGCCGCGCTGCGGCCGAGGGCCCCGGTCGCGCAGACGGCGTCGCCGGGCGTCGCCCCCGACCGATAGACGGGGTCGTCGCTCCGGCCGATGGCGGTCGTCGAGACGGTGAACTCCCCGTGCTCGTCGAGGTCGCCGCCGACGTACTCGGCGCCGACGGCCGCGCACACGTCGAGACAGCCGGCCAGAAACGACTCGAGCTCCGAGTCCGCAAAGGACGGCGCGCCGTAGACAGCGAGCGCCGCGGTCGCTGAAGCCCCCATCGCGGCCACGTCCGACAGCGACGCGCCGACCGCCCGCCAGCCGGCGGTGTACCGCGTCGTCCCGTCGGGGAAGTCGCTCGTCTCGTGGAGCATGTCCGTCGTCGCGACGAGGTCGTCGACGACGGCGCAGTCGTCGCCCGCCCCGGGGACGGCCCCGCCGACGAGCGACAGCGCCGCTTGTTCGTCCATGGGGGCGGATCGGCGCCCGGAAAAATAGGCCCATCGGTGCGGTCGACGGTCGGCGTCGGCCCCGTCGTCCGCGTGCCGGGACCGCCGAACATCAACAAGGTTAAACGCGACCGACGGGAACCGAGAGCCAATGACGACGTTCTACGACGTACCCGCCGAAGACCTCATCGAGGCGGTCGCCGAGAAGCTCGAATCCGACCTCGAGGAGCCCGAGTGGCTCGCGTACACGAAGACCGGCACCGGCCGCGAGTTGCCCCCCGAACAGGAGGACTTCTGGAGCCGCCGCGCCGCGAGCCTCCTCCGGAAGGTCGCCGTCGACGGCCCCGTCGGCGTCGAGCGACTCCGGGGCGCCTACGGCGATTCGGCCAACGGGACGACGCGGTACCGCGTCCGGCCGAATCACAAACACGACGGCTCCGGGAACGTCATCCGGACCGCGCTCCAGCAACTCGAGGACGCGGGCTACGTCGACACCTCCGAGAAGCGCGGCCGAACCGCAAGCGGCGAGGGCCGCGCCCTCCTCGACGACACCGCCGAGGAACTCATCGAGGAGCTCGACCGCCCCGAACTCGAACGCTACGCGTAGGCCGTCGCCGGATCGGCATTGACCGGTTCTTTCCGCTCTCCGATCACCCCCGGCCGAGACCACAAGGATTCTAATCCCGCCGCGACAGGGTTCCGAGGATGAACGTCCGCGATCGGACCGTCGGGGCGGTACTCGTCCTGACGGCGCTTTCAGTGGCCCTCCGGCTCGTCGGACTCGGCACCCGCATCGCCCACTGGGACGAGGGGCGTGTGGCATACTGGATCCTCGAGTACGCCGAAACCGGCGTGGTCTTCTATCGACCCATCGTCCACGGCCCGCTGTTGAAGCTCCTGAACGCGCCGCTCTTCGGGCTGCTCGGCGCGAGTGACTTCACGATGCGGCTCGTCCCGGCTCTCGTCGGCGGGCTGTTGCCGCTCGTCGCTCTGGCGTTCCGGCACCGGCTCCGGGACGCCGCCGTCGTCGCGCTCGCGGCGCTTTTGACGCTCGACCCGGCGCTCCTGTACTACTCGCGGTTCATGCGGAACGACATCCTTGTCGCGGTCTTCTGTTTCGTGGCTTTCGCCGCGGTCGTCCGGGCGATCGACTTCGACGACGGGCGATACCTCCCGGTCGCGGCGCTCGCGCTCGCGCTCGGGTTCGGGGCCAAGGAGAACGCCTTGGCGTACGTGTTCGCCTTCGTCGGCGCGGCGGGGCTGTTGGCGGGCCACCGGCTCGCGTTCGCGTGGTACGGGGGCCGGGCGTCGGGGTCAGGGGTCGGATCGGCCGTCGCCGTGCTGCAGGACCTGCTCCGGTGGGGGTACGCCGGGACGCGCCGCCACGTTCGGGCGATCCTCGGCAGCGCCGTCGCGTTCCTCGCGACCGTCACCTACGTCTACGCCCCGCGCGGATCGGTCCCCTCCGAAGGGACGTACTACAGCTCCTGTCGGGGCTACGATCCGATCGTCGGGATCGAGGGCGCGCCGACGCTCGGGGCGGCGCTCGCGAACCCCCTCCGGCTCCCCCGTCTCGGCTGGCACACCGTCGGCTCGACCGCCGAACTGTACGCCTGCCAGTGGATCACCCCCCGGACCGACGACCCGAACCCCTACCTCGAGTACGCGGGCGAACTGGCGGCGATCACGGGGGAGTCCTCGGCCGCCCTGATCGGCCTCGCCGTGGCCGGGTTCGCGGCGACGCTGTACCGGCCCGGGCTCCCCGACGACCTCGTCTCGTTCGGGTTCTACTGGGGGGCCGCCTCGCTCGTCGGCTACCCCCTCATCACCGACATCGGCGGGGCGGCCTGGCTCGTCGTCCACGTCGTGCTCCCGCTGTCGCTGCCGGCGGCGTTCGGGGCCGGCGCGCTGTACGGGATCGGACGCGACGCCCGGATCGACGGCGATACGGCGAGCGCCGCCGTCTCCGTGACGGTCGCCGTCCTGCTCGTCGGCTCCGTGCTCTGGAGCGGGTACGCCACGAGCGTCGCCGGGCCGACCGACGACGACAACCCCCTCGTGCAGTACGCCCAGCCGTCGAGCGACCTCCGGGCGACGCTGGTCGAGACGCGCGAGCTCGCGGATCGAACCGACGGCACCGACGTCGTCCTCGCCGGCGGGAACCTCACCAACCCCACGTCGGGCGGGGAGCTCGACCGGCGGCCGAACTGCGCCGACTGGTTCGAGATCACCCCGCTGCCGTGGTACTTCGAAGCCGGCGGGATAGAGGCCGACTGCGCGCCGACCGGGATAGCCGTCGATCGGGCGCTCGCCGACGACCCGCCCGTCGTCGTCGTCACTGAGACGGAGGCCGACCTCGTCGAGCGCCGGATCGGCGACCGCTACGACCGTCGCACCCACCGCATGCGGACGACGGACACGGAGTACGTCTACTACGTCGACGACTCGCGGCTGTCGCGGTCGGCGGAATCGAGGGACGGCTGAGACAGGACGGGATCGGGGCGGAACGGGACCGAATACCCCATCCCAAACGACAACACTCTCTATCGTCGCGACACGAGGCAACGGCATGAATCACCGCACTCCGGCAGCGACCGTCGGCGTCGTCGGCGGCGGGCAGTTGGGCCGCATGATGGGCGAGGCGGCCGGCCCCCTCGGCATCGAGGTGGTCGTCTCGGACCCGACGCCCGACTGTCCGGCCGCGCCGGTCGTCCGCGACCAGGTCGTCGGCGGCTTCGACGACGAGGAGGCGATCCGCGAACTCGCCGAGCGCGCGGACGTCCTCACCTTCGAGATCGAACTCGCCGACCCCGACGCGATGGCGCGCGTGAGCGAGGCGACCGACACGCCGGTCCACCCCGACCCCGACACGCTCCGGACGATCCAGGACAAACTCGTCCAGAACCGCGCGCTCGCGGACGCGGGCGTTCCGGTCCCCGAGTTCCGACGCGTCGACACGCCGGCGGACCTGCGCGCGGCTGGCGAGGACCTCGGGTGGCCGCTCATGCTGAAGGCCCGCGAGGGAGGCTACGACGGCCGCGGGAACCGCCCGGTCGAGGGACCGGAAGAAGCCGAGGCGGCGCTCGAGGAGATCGGCGGGGCAGCGCTCGCCGAGGAACTGATCGACTTCGAGCGGGAGGTGGCGATCATGGGCGTCGTCGGCGACGGCGACCGGCGTGCGTACCCGGTCACGGAGACGATCCACCGCGAGGAGATCCTCAGAGAGTCCGTGACGCCGGCCCGGACCGACGAGGCAGTCCGCTCGCGGGCGCGGGAGGTCGCCTTCGACGTACTGGAACTACTCGAGGGGCGCGGCGTCTACGGGATCGAGTTGTTCGAGACCCGCGAGGGCGGGATTCTGGTCAACGAGATCGCGCCCCGCCCCCACAACTCCGGGCACTGGACGATCGAGGGGGCGGCCTGTTCGCAGTTCGAACAGCACCTCCGGGCCGTCCTGGGATGGCCCCTCGGGGGGACCGAACTCCGCGCGCCCGCCGTGACGGCGAACCTGCTCGGTGACGTCGGCGAGCCCGGGCCGGTCGAGCTGTCCGGGAGCGAGGCGATCCTCGAAGCCGACGCGGCGTCGCTGCACTGGTACGGCAAACGCGAGGCGCGGCCGCTCCGCAAGATGGGCCACGTCACGCTCGTCGACGACGTCGGGGGCGACACCGACGGCGAGGACGGCCGGGAGGCGCTGCTCTCGCGGGCTCGGGCGTTGGTCGACGCGACGACGTTCGCGTGACTCTTCCCAAGAGGGCGGCGGCGATGGGTCGCGTTAAGTTTGGCGTGAATTGTGGTAGACAGCGAGGGCTTCGAGCCAATTTTGAGCTGTCTCTAACGCGACATTGCTGAAACTATTCGCAAACGATGATGTTCGTCGTTCTATCTCCCAAAAGACACGTTCGATAGCGTTGCGATTTCCATGTCGAATGACTTAAAATCGATAGCCGTCGTCAGCGAGAACAGATCCGAGATAGCCTGCGTCATCGACGAGAAATTCCACGTTATCGAGCTGGTAACGCCGGTGGAGCTCGGTGAGAAACCATCGCGTCGTCTGTTTGTTTGCGGTCGGATAGAGACTCACGTGAAGGATCTCGTTCGTCTGTGGATCAACCGCACCGTACAGCCAGAACTTCTGGCCGTGGAGGCGGATCATCTTTTCGTCAACCGCGAGTTGATCCTCTGAGACGGTCGAGATCGGCTGTAGATCGGCTTTATGAACCCAGTTATGGATCGCGACGTGGCTCCGAACGATCCCAAACCTTTCGAGATGCTTACTTACCTCACGAAGTGACATACCGGCCAAGTGACAGCGGATCCCTACTTCAATCGCCCATCGCGGTGTTCGATCTCGCTCCACAAACGACAAGTCAATCCACGCGATACCTTCGCTGAGGCGCTCGGTTTCGGCCATAGACACTCTGAAGTCGAGCGCCTCATCCTCTAACTTAACGCGACCCGGCGATGCGCCCGGCGATTTATATACCGTAACGGGAGCAGACCGCCCGTGGACTGACGCGGAGCCGACAGCCGGCCGGGGCGGTCGCGTGGATCACCGCTGTCGGATCGCGCCAACCTCGATCCACCTGTTCGCCAACTGTCGGCCCCCGGTTCGACGGCGGTTCGGGTCGGCCTCCGACGCCGGCCGGATCGGCGTTCGACCGGGTGGGGCGTGCGTGCCGGACGGACACCACCGATCGCTTTTTGACCCCGTAGTCCGGGGTACGAACGATGGAAGTACCCGACACGGGACGCGGCCGGCGGTCGGTGCTCGCGGCGATCGCCTCGGGGAGCGTCCCCGCGGTCGCCGGCTGTCTCGGCGGCGCGGCCGGACCGGACGCGGGCGCCGACGCCGGCGGCGGCGACGCGGCGGGCGAGGACACGTCGTTTCCCGATCACCCCGGCGACGAACCGCGCGACCCGCCCGCTGGGCGGCGTTGCGACGGCCCCTGCGGGATGGAGCCAGCCGACTACCCGGAGTCGAACGCACAGATCGCCCACGCCGACGGCAGCGGGGTCTTCTTCGATAGCGCCGGCTGTCTCGTCTCCTATCTCCACGACCCGACGTTCTACGGCGGCCCGGCGGCGGCGGTCGAAAACGTCTGGGTGCGGGACTTCGGGACGAAGGCGCTCCTCGACGCGACCGACGCGAGGTACGTCCTCGATTACAGCAAGGAGCGCCACGAGGAGGTGATGGCACACAACCCGAAACCGTTCGCCGACCGCGCCGACGCCGTCGCCTACGTCGACTCCTACGACGACCTCGGAGAGGCCGATATCGTGGGGCTCGACGCGTTCGGGGCCGAAGCGGCCCACCGGTATCGCGACTACCCACTTTCCGAGGGGTGAGTGTCGAAATCGGGACGTCGGCGTGCAAGAGGCCACTGAAGAACCACAACGCCCAAGCGAGCGCCGCCCGCCGTCCCGCGTATGACCCGTTCCGCCGAAGTGGAGGCGCTCATCGACCTGTTCGAGGCCGAAGCCGACCGCGACCGCCCCGAGGGGGAGACGCCCGACGTCGGGATCGTCATGGGGTCGGACTCGGATCTCGACACGATGTACGGCGCCTACGAGGCGCTGACCCAGCTCGGCTTCGAGGAGGTCACCGACTACGACGACCCGCCGGAGAGCCGCTTTAGCTTCGAGACGTTCGTGGTCTCGGCCCACCGGACGCCCGAGTTGATGTACGCCTACGGCGAGACGGCCCGCGAGCGCGGCCTCGACGTGCTCATCGCCGGGGCGGGCGGCAAGTCGGCCGACCTGCCGAACATGACCGCCTCGATCGCCTACCCGCTCCCGGTCGTCGGGGTGCCGGTCCAGGAGAAGTCGGTCGATTCGGTCGTCGGAATGCCGACCGGCGCGCCGCTGGTCGCCGTCGACGCCGGCAAGTCGTTCAACGCGGCGCTGTCGGCCGTCCAGATCCTCTCGCGGGCGCACCCGGAGCTCGAGGAACGGCTCGACGCGTACCACGACGACCTCCAGGACGGCGTCGGGGCGGTCTCGGCGCGACTCCACGAACTCGGGACGGAGCGGTTCCGCGAGGGACGCTAGCCCGTCCGAGCGATGGGGACGGAGCCGACGGCGGCGAAGGACGCCGCGACGGGGCGCGACTCGGTCGGGGAGTCGCCGGCGCGGGCGACCCTGTGGGTGATCGTCGCCTCCGCGACGCTGACGGTGATGGCCGGCGCGATACTGGGGCCGGTCGTGCCGGACATCCGGGACGGACTCGGCGTCTCGGAATCGCTCGCGGGACTCATTATCACGACCCACGGGGCGTTCATCGTCCTCTCGAGCCCGCTCGCCGGGAAGCTCGTCGACCGATACGGTCCCCGCCGGCCGTACGTCCTCGGCTTGGGCCTGTACGCCCTCGGCGGCGGCGCGGGGCTCTTCGTCGACTCGTTTCTCCCGCTCTTGGCGTCGCGGGCGGTCCTCGGCGTCGGCGTCGCGTTCGTCTACACCGGAATTACGGTGCTCATCTACGACCTGTACCGGGGAAAGGGGATGGATCGGGCGCTCGGCCTCCGAAGCGGGGCCAACAGCGTCGGCGCGGCGATCTGGCCGCTGGTCGGCGGGGCGCTCGGCGTCCTCTCGTGGCAGTCGCCCTTCGGAGTGTACCTCGTCGCGGCACCGCTCG
>Ga0209965_1000259_pt1 | contig 18979 bp, 17 predicted proteins | sample SalPon2_B_H2O_MG_FD_185707 | JGI IMG/M metagenome (GOLD analysis project Ga0209965, IMG submission 185707) | Salt pond water microbial communities from South San Francisco under conditions of wetland restoration - Salt Pond MetaG R2_B_H2O_MG... | ecosystem: Environmental > Aquatic > Non-marine...
CGGCGAGGAGTTCCCCGACCGCGTCGGCGGTGTCGGGCTCGGAGAGCCGCTCGTCGACGTACTCGATGGTCTCGTCGATCGACGCCCGGACCGGCGCCGGCACGTCGACGCGCCGCTTCGTCATGGTTGGCCCCCCAGCGAGAACGTCCGTCGCGTCACGCCGCCGTCCTCTCTACTCGGCAAACAGTGGTCATTCGAGCGCATATATGCTTATCGTAATAACGTACAATAGCTTTTTGGACTCAAACATACACGATTCAACGTGGGTTCGGGTGAAAATTGCATACGATCGTCCGTCCGACGGCCGTTATACGTCCGGAAAGTATCGCCCGTGGAACCCGAACGGCTCGGCGTGGGGGAGCCACGCCCGCGCCTCGACCTCGAGCGTCGCCGCGTCGAAGAGCAAAAGCGCCGTCCGCTCGCGCTCCGTGTCGAGCGCCGTCGCCACCACCACGCCGTCGTCCTCGGCGTCCCCGCCCGGGCGCTGGACCGGAATCGGTTCCTCGACGTACACCGACCGCTCCCACCACTCCCGGGCGGTCCCCGAGGCGCAGTCGACCTTCACGAGGCCGTTGGCCCCCTCGCGGTCGGTCGCCTGCCCGTAGGCATAGCGGTGTCGCCGGCCGACGCGGGACCGCGCGACCCTGGGGAGTTCGATCCCGCCGTCGTACAGGCGGGTGCGGTCGACGGCGCTCGCGGCCGGATCGATCCGGTATCGAACGAGACGGCCGTCGGGCACGTCGGGGAAGCCGACGCCGTCGAGAGCGCCCAACGAGAGCGCGTCGACGATGTCGGCGTCCGGGAACTCCACGAGGTCGAGGACGATCCCGTCGTCCGCGTAGGCGTTGACGTGGTGAAAACAGAACGCCGCCCCCACCGTCGGGTCGGCGAGGAGGTCGCCGCTGTCCCGGTCGACGACGAGCACCCGCGTCGGCCGGTCCGGGTTCCACTCGAGCATGTCGATCGCGCCGTCCGAGAGGGGGTTCAGCGCCCGGAGCACCGACAGTTCGAGCGGCGACTCGACGAGGATGACGTGGTCGGCAGTGACGCTGCAGTCGTGGACGTAGGCGGGGCCGTCGGCCTCTATCGACGCGATCCGCTCGCGGCGGCGACTCCCCTCGGGGACCCGATGGACGTGATACTGCGGCGGCAGCCCGAACTGGGTGGCGAAGCCGACCACTTCGTCGCGGTGTGGGTCGTCGACGAGGTGGGCAGCGGTGATGTGTTCGGTCAGGTCGTCCTCGAAGGTGAACTCGCCGCGCGTCGCCAGCGTCTCCGGGTCGAAGGCGACCCGCCGCGGGGCCTCGGTCAACGCGACGTACTCGCCGCCGATCCGGGCGACGTGGACGTTCGCGTTGTCGGTCGGCTCCGGGAGCCCGAACGAGGTGACGGTGTCGAGGAGCCGCCGCCACCCCCGCGTGTCGGTGCCGAACTGCCCGGTGAGTCGCCCCTCGGCCGCGTCGGCGTAGGCGTCGGTGCGCAGGAAGCGATTCGAGTAGCGCACCTCGCCATCGTCGAAGGCGTACCGGCGCAGCATCGCCAGCCCGTCGAACCAGTGATTGACGCGGCTGTCGCCGGCCTCGAAGCGCCCGGGGCCGTTCCGGACGAGCGTCCCCGAGAGCCACGTCGGGATCGACCCCTCGACCTCCGGGCGGTAGCCGTCGTACTCCGACTCGATCGATCTGAATCCCGGCCCGGGGGCCGTCGGCTCCGTCATACCCCCACTCGGGGCGGGACCGAAATCAATACTGGGTCGCCCCCGTTGTCGGTGGGTTCGCAGGGATCCGCTCGCCGCCCCGGAACACAACCCTTAGGCGTGTTCGCAGCCAACCGCACGGCATGAGTGACGAAGAGCCATCGGACCACGAGTTCTCCGAGGGCCAGGGCTTCGACGACCCCTACGAGGGGTTCGACCTCGACCCGCCCGAACTCGACGTCGATCCCGGGATGGTCGACCCGGTCGACTCCCGCGTCGTCGCCGACACGCTCGATCGCCGCCAGATCCCGACCGAGGCGGTCGACGCCGAGGAACTGCTCGAAGTCGGCATCGAGTACATGCGGATCAAGCGCTTCGAGCAGGCGACGGACGCCTTAGAGCGGGCCGCACAGTTCGCCGACGACGACGGCATCGCCCAGGAGGCCTGGACCAACAAGGGGGCCGCCCACGCGGAGATGGAGGAGTTCCAGGCCGCCATCGACGCCTACCGCGAGGCCCTGCGGATCGACAGCGACTCCGAACACGCCGCCAGCGCCGAGACGAACCTCGCGTACGCGCTGTGGCAGGACGGCCAAAGCGAGCAGGCGCTCGAACACGCCGAGCGGGCGGTCGAACTCGACCCCCGCTTCCCGCAGGGGTGGTACAACCGCGGCTTTTTCCTGCTCGAACGCGGCCTCGCCGAGGACGCGGTCTCCTGTTTCGACAACGCGGTTCGGCTCGGCTACCGCAACGCGGACGTCCTAGAGGAGAAGGCCCGCGCCCTTGAGGAGCTCGGCGAGGACGAACGCGCCGAGGAACTCGCCGACGAGGCCGAGGAGCTGCGCGGGGCGGCCGAGGAGCAACTCGTCGAAGAGCGCCGATGACGGCGCTGCTCCTCCGCGAGCGCTCGACCCCGGAGGGGCTGTTGGTCTCCGTCTGCGACGCCGACATCCTCGGCGAGACGTTCGAGGACGGCTCGCTCTCGTTGACGGTCGATCCGGAGTTTTACGACGGCGAGGCCGTGACCGAGGCGGAGGTCGCGGCGAGCCTCGCGGAGGCGTCGGTCGCGAACCTCGTCGGCACCGAGGCCGTCGGGGCGGCGATCGAGGCGGGCTTCGTCGACGAGTCGAACGTCCTCGAACTCGAGGGGACGCTGCACGCCCAGTACCTCCGGATGTGACGTTCGGCCCCGTCCCCGCCCCTGACCGCCGGGACCGCATCGGGAGCCCGGCGACGCTCCCGACCGACCCGACCCTCCGCGATCCCCCTGTTATTAAGGGCTGTGACCCATAGCCGCATCCGGAATGTCTTCCAACCGATTCGACAGCCCTCTCACGCCGCGGCGACAACTCGTCGTGGTCGTGGTCGCTGCCGCGTTGATCGGAGCCGTGTTCGCTCCGATCGTCTACGCGAACGCGAACGAACCCAGCGGCACGGTCGCCGTCGTCGAGATCGAGGGGCCGGTCAACACCGCCCTCGCTGACGACGTCGAGAACGAACTCGCGGAGATACGCAACAACGGCTCCGTCGAAGCCGTCGTGCTCAAGATGGACACCGGCGGCGGCGCGCCGGTGGCCTCCGAGCGGATGTACAAGGCCGTCCAGCGGACGAGCCAGCAGATGCCGGTGATCGCGAGCGTCCAGGCGATCAGCGCCTCCGGCGGTTACTACGCGATGGCCCCGGCCGACGACATCTACGTGCTGCCGACCTCGACGGTCGGGTCGATCGGCCTGAACGCCCCGGCCCCGCAGACGACCCCGCCGGTACAGGGGCCGAGCGGCCCGGACAAGGCCGGCGGCAACGAGATCCAGGGGTGGGCCAGACAGCAGACGCTCGCGGACACGTTCATCAACGCGATGATGGCCGAGCGCGGCGACCGCTTCGAACTCTCCCGCGAGGAGGTCGCCCACGCGGACGTCTACCTCGGCACCAAGGCGGTACAGAACGGCTTCGCCGACGAGATCGGCTCGCTCAACGAGGCGATCCACGAGGCCGCCACGCGCGCCGGGATGAGCGACTACGGCGTCGACACGCGCGAGACCGGCCCCGACGGCGGAGTCCCCTTCCTCGTTCGGACCGACCAGCAGGTCGTCGCGATCCACTCGAACGATCCCGGCTACGCCGACGTCGAGCCGATGGGAATCGCCTACGTCCACTGGGAGTCGGTCCCCCACGTCGACACCATCGAGCGCTTCTCGGAGGACTCCCTCCCCGTCGAAGGAACCGAAAGCGCCGGGGCCGCCGGCGCGAACGCGACGGGCGACACCGCCGCCGCCAACGGGGGTGAGAGCTCGTGAACCACACCGAACGGCTCGCGGTCGCCTTCGTGGCGACGCTCGCGGTGATGGTCGTCGGCGCGACGCTCGTCGGCTTCATCTCCGCCGACGGGGCCGCGCCGGCCCCCGAGATCGAGAACGACCACTACACCGACGAGGACCTGATCCACGACGACACGCCCGGCGAGGCCGACGTGACGATGTCGAGCAACCAGCCGTCACGGACCGTCCTCGTCGATCCCGGCGTCGAGACCGCCGGGGCCGCGCCGGCCAACCCGCTCGCGCTGCTCGGCCTCGGCGGCTCCGGGGTCGCCGATCGGGACATCCGGCCGCTCGCGAACGTCCTGATCGAGAACGGCCACGAGGTCCGCGTCCACGCGCCGTCGGCCGGCGGGGCGGCCGCCCCGCCCGGTCCGTCGGGACAGAACGGCGGGACGCAACTCGGCGCCGAACTCGAGGAGGCGGACGCCTTCGTCACGTTCGACTCGGAGTACTCCGAGGCCGAGCGCGAGGCCATCGACTCCTTCCTCGAGAACGGCGGGACGGTCGTCTCGATGACCGATCCCGACGAGGAGTTCGACCAGCCGGGTGCCGCCGCGCTCGATTCGACCCTCGGCGTCACCACGGAACCGGGCTACGTCTACAACCTGGCCGAGAACGACCTGAACTACCAGCGCGTCTACGCCGAACCGGCCGGCGAGTCGAGCCTCACCGACGGCGTCGACCGGGTCGTCTTCCCGTCGGCGACGCCGGTCGGCGCCGCCGCCGGCAGCGAGGCGTTCCGCCCGATCGAGGGGACACAGCTCTCGACGACCCGCGCGTCGACCGACGCGCCGCTCGTCGTCGCGGACGGCGGCGTCATCAAGATCGGCGACGCCGACTTCCTCTCGCCGGAGAACGCCCAGCGCGCGGACAACGACGTGTTGATCGGCAACCTCGCCGACGAACTGGTGTCCTCGGGCGCGGCCGGCGGGGCGGTCGAGTTCCCCGTCGGCGGCCCGGCGGATGGTTCGCCGCCCGCCGACGGTCCCGTCGTCGGTGAACCGCCCGAACCGCCGACAGCCGAACCCGACGCGGCGACCTGACGCCGCGTCGAGTCCCCGCGACTCGCCCCGCCGTCGGTCGAGTCAGTCCCCGCTTTTCTCCCGGTCCCCGTCGATCCGGAACTCGAAGCGCGCACCGCCCGCGGCGCCTTCGGTGAGCCGCACCGACCAGCCGTGGGCGTCGGCGATCCGCCTGACGATCGGGAGGCCGAACCCGGTCCCGTCGTCGTGGTCGGTGTACCCGACCTCGAAGACCCGCTCGCGGTCGGCCTCGGGGACGCCGGGGCCGTCGTCCTCGACGAAGAACCCCTCGGCATCGGCGAGCGACCCGACCCGTATCTCCGGGGCGGGAGCGGCGTGCACGACGGCGTTTCGGAGCAGGTTCTCCAGGAGCTGTCGCAGCCGGTCGGAATCGGCCTCGAGCGCGAGGTCGTCGACCGAGAGCGTCGCTCCCTCCGCCTCGACGTTCCGCCACGCGCTCTCGGTGATCGCGGCGAGTGAGACCCGATCTGTGTCGCCGACGGCCCGACCCTGCTTCGCGAGGTCGAGGAGGTCGTCGATGAGCGACTCCATCGTGTCGAGGGCGTCCATCGCCGCCCGAAGGTGTGTCTCGTCGTCGTCCTCGAGGGCGAGTTCGATCCGCCCCTTGGCGACCGACAGCGGGTTCCGGAGGTCGTGGCTGACGACGGAGGTGAACTCCTCCAAGCGCTCGTTCTGCTGTCGGAGCCGCCGCCGTTGGGTCCGGAGCGTCTGCTCGCGGTCGGCCCGGACGAGCGCGGCCTCGGCGGCCGCCCCGAGCAGTCCCGCGACCGTCTCCTCGAGGTCGTCGAATCGGTTTGGCTCCGTCGACCCGAAGTTCATCACGCCGACGTCGCCGAGCGGGACGATGATCTCCGAACGGACGACTGTCTCGGGGTTGTGCCGGGACCCGACCGCGGAGAGGTCGTCGTAGCGCTCGATCTCGCCGGACTCGAAGGCCGCCCACGAGAGGCTGTTCCCGGGGCGGTACGTCGGCGGCGTCTCGAAGGTCTCGCTTGCGGGTTCGGCGACCGTGGCCGGCCGGAGCGCCTCGGCGTCCTCGTCGTAGAGCCAGATGCCCGTCAGCGGGATCCCCAACACCTCGTTGGCGATCCCGACCGCGCGCGAGCAGACCTCGTCGACGGTCGTCGCCCCCGACAGCGCCGTCGTCGCCGCCTGGAGCGAGCCGATGTAGGCGGCCTTCTGTCGATTCAACGCGTCGTAGCGGCCGGTGACTGCCCCGACGAGCGCGCCGCCGGTGGCGGTGACGGCGACGACGTATCCCGGCCCGTGGAGGGGGTTGCCCTTGAGCACCTGGTGAGCCGCGACGAGCAGCGAAACGCAGGCCAGCGCCAATCCACCGATGTAGCCCCACGCGACGGTCGTGGTGATCGCGGCCGCGTCCAGCCGGCTCCGGTAGAGCAGCGGCCCGCCCGCCGCGAGCGCCGTCGCGAGAAACAGCGGAAACACGCCGCCGAAGAGCATCCCCGAGAGCGGAAGCTCGCTCGTGAGGATGTGGTTGAGATGAACCGCTGCGAAGGCGAGCCCCAACGCGCTCATCGCGGCCGCCCCGACCGGCCGCGGGACCGAGACTCGCTCGTCCGTGGCGTCCATTACCCCGTCTTCGGCCACAACGTATATAAATGATTGAGAGGTCTCGACGGCTCGAAGCACCCGCCGAGCGTCGCCCCGACCGAAGGAGTAACCAGCCTTCGCTCCTAAGGGCCGGTAATGAGTAAACAGGCCGAGACGCTCGATGTCGAGCGGATTCGAGAGGACTTCCCGATCCTCGAACGGGAGTTCGACGGCACCCAACTCGTCTACCTCGACAACGCGGCCACGACCCACACTCCGGAGCCGGTCGTCGAGACGATCACCGACTACTACCGGACGTACAACGCCAACGTCCACCGCGGCATCCACCAGTTGAGCCAGGAGGCCTCGGTCGCCTACGAGGAGGCCCACGACCGCGTCGCCGAGTTCATCGGTGCCTCGGGTGGCCGCGAGGAGGTCGTCTTCACGAAGAACACCACCGAGTCGATGAACCTCGTCGCCTACGCGTGGGGCCTCAACGAACTCGGCCCCGGCGACGAGGTCGTGTTGACGGAGATGGAACACCACGCCTCGCTGGTCACCTGGCAGCAGATCGCGAAACGGACGGGCGCCGAGTGCAAGTACATCCCCATCACCGACGAGGGCCGCCTCGACATGGAGGCGGCCAACGAGTTGATCACCGACGACACGGAGATGGTGTCGGTCGTCCACGTCTCGAACACGCTGGGGACGATCAACCCCGTCTCCGAACTCGCCGACGTCGCCCACGACCACGACGCGTACATCTTCGTCGACGGCGCACAGTCGGTGCCGAACCGCCACGTCGACGTCGAGGCGATCGACGCGGACTTTCTGGCCTTCTCGGGGCACAAGATGGCCGGGCCGACCGGGATCGGTGTCCTCTACGGGAAGCGACACATCCTGGAGGGGATGGAGCCGTACCTCTACGGCGGCGAGATGATCCTGAAGGTCGACTTCGAGGACTCGACGTGGAACGAGTTGCCCTGGAAGTACGAGGCCGGCACGCCCGTCATCTGCCAGGGGATCGCCCTCGCGGCGGCCTGTGACTACCTCGACGACATCGGGATGGAGCGGATCGAGCGCCACGAGGCCGAACTCGCCGCCTACGCCTACGACCGGCTGAAGGAGAACGACGACGTGGAGGTGTACGGCCCGCCGGGCGACGACCGCGGCGGGTTGGTCGCGTTCAACTTGGAGGGCGTCCACGCCCACGACCTCTCGAGCATCCTCAACGACAGCGCGGTGGCGATCCGGGCCGGCGACCACTGCACCCAACCGCTCCACGACGTACTCGGTGCCACCGCGTCGGCGCGGGCCTCCTTTTATATATACAACACGAGAGCGGAGGTCGACAGGCTCGTCGAGGCGGTCGACGACGCCCGCCAGTTGTTCGCGTAGCCCGGCCTGGCCTCGGCTCTCCGGGGAGCGGCTCCCGTCGCCGCCGGATCGGTATATACCTACCCCGGTGACCGGTGGGCTTTTGCGTTTCACACCCCTTTTCTGTGGTAACGATGGGACTCGGATCCGATATGTACCGGCAGCAGATCCTCGATCACTACAAGAACCCCCGCAACTACGGGGAACTCGAGGATCCCGACATCGAGCACGTCGGCGAGAACCCGATGTGCGGCGACACGATCAAGATGTTCGTACAGCTCGACGACGACGAGACGATCGAGCGCGTGCGCTTCGTCGGCGATGGCTGTGCGATCAGTCAGGCCTCGGCGAGCATGCTCTCGGGGGAGCTCCAGGGGATGTCCCTCGACGCCGTCGAGGCGATGGACAGAGACGACATCGTCGACATGCTCGGCGTCGAACTCAGCCCGATGCGGATCAAGTGCGCTGTCCTCGCCGAAAAGGTGGCCCAGGACGGCATCGCGCTCCACAAGGGCGAAGAGATCGACATCGAGAAGACCCAGACCGAGTAGCGCCTCCCGAATCGAACCGACCCCATGGACGTCCTCGTATTCGGCGCCGGCAGCCTCGGCAGCCTCCTCGGCGGCCTCCTCGCCCGCGAGCACGACGTGACGCTCGTCGGCCGGGACCCACACGTGCGCGCCATCGAGGAGGAGGGGCTCCACGTTACGGGCCACGTCGAGGCGACGGTCCACCCGGCGGCCCGCCTCGACGCCCCCGAATCGGCCGGGCTGGCCGTCGTCTGCGTGAAGTCCTTCGACACCGAAGCGGCCGCCGACGCGCTCGCCGACTGCGCGCTCGACGCCTGCCTGTCCGTCCAGAACGGGATGGGCAACGAGGCGGTCCTCGCCGACCGGCTCGAGTGTCCCGTCCTCGCCGGCACCTGCACGTACGGGGCCGTCCGACCCGACCCCGGGACGGTCCGCTGTACCGGCGTCGGCGACCTCACGGTCGGGCCGCCGGCGGGCGGTACCAGTGCCCTCGCCGAGCGCGTCGGGCGAGCCTTCGAGGCGGCGTCGGTCGTCGCTTCGGTCGTCGACGACATGCCGGCCCGACTCGTCGAGAAACTGGCCGTCAACGCCGGCATCAACGCGACGACCGCGCTCGCGCGCCTCGAGAACGGGGCCGTCCTCGGGGGCGACGCCGGAGCGCTCGCGGGGGCCGCCGCACGGGAGACGGCCGCCGTCGCCCGGGCCGAGGGGATCGACCTGTCGGATCGGGCGGCCGAGCGGGCGCTGGAATCGGTCGCCGCCGACACGGCGGCGAACACCTCCTCGATGCACCAGGACGTCCTCGCCGAGCGCCGCACGGAGGTCGACGCGATCAACGGCTACGTCGCCGACCGGGCCGACGAACTCGGCGTCGACGCGCCCGTCAACCGGACGCTCGCCCGGCTCCTCCGCGCCTGGGAGGCCGGTCGGGGCCTCCGGTAGCGGACGACGCGGCCTTATATACGCCGTCCGTCGCCCGGCCGTTCGGCGGCCACGCTTAACCCGCTGGGCGACGATCCACCAGTATGCTCCACGCCACCGGGCCGCTTTTGACCGTCGAGTTGGACGGCTCGACGACCGCCGAGACGGACATCGAGGACGCCGCGCGCCGGTACATCGGCGGCCGCGGCCTCGCGACGAAACTCGCCCACGATCGCATCCCGTTCGACGCCGACCCGCTCGGCCCCGAGAACCGCCTCGTGTTCACGACCGGGCCGATGCAGGTCTCGGCGATGAGCTTCACCGGCCGGACGAACTGCACGGCGGTCTCGCCGCTGACCGACGGTCTCTGTTCCTCGAACGCCGGCGGCTTCCTCTCGCGACATTTCGCCGACACGGGCTACAGCGCGATCGAGTTCGTCGGAACGGCCGACGAACCCACCGTCGTCCACGTCACCGACGAGGGCGTCACCTTCGAGGCGGTCCCCGGCCTCGAGGGCGCGACCGTCCCCGAGACGGCCGCCTATCTCGACGAGGAACACGGCATCGGGAGCGACCGGACGGCGATCGTCGGCCCCGCGGGCGAGAACGGGGTTCGCTTCGCCTCGATCATGACGACCGAGGAGCGCGCGTTCGGCCGGGGGGGCCTCGGCGCGGTCCTCGGCTCGAAGAACGTCAAGGCGTTCACCGTCGGCGGCGACTCCCGGCCCGACCTCGAACTGCCGGGGACGGCCGACGAGATCCACCGCGAGGCCGCCACCGACGACCACGTCATGAAACGGCAGGGGACCGTCTCGGTGCTGTCGCTGGCCAACGAGATGGACGGCCTGCCGTCGTACTACTTCTCGGAGCGGTCCTTCGAGGGGGCCGACGGGATCGGCGGCGAGGCCGTCGAGGCAAAGAAGTACAAGAAGGGGACGTGTTCGGCGTGTGCGTTCGCCTGCAAGCTGCCGACCCGCGACGAGGCCCGAGGCGTCGAGACCGAGGGTCCCGAGTTCGAGGTCGCGATGGCGTTCGGCTCCAACGCCGGGGTCGACGACATCGTCGACGTGATGATCTCGAACGAACTGTGTGACCGCTACGGTCTCGACGCGATCTCGACGGGCAACACGATCGCCGCCTACCTCGACAGCGAGGACGCGTTCGGCGACACCGAGTTGATCCACGACCTCGTCGAACGGATCGCCCGCCGCGAGGGGATCGGCGACACCCTCGCGGAGGGGATCCACCGGGTCCACGACGAGTTGGGCGTCGGCGACTGGACGGTCAAGGGGCTGGACTTCGCGGCCCACGAGGGGCGGCTCCTCCACGGGCAGGCGCTCTCCTACGCGGTCGCGAACCGCGGCGCGGACCACATGTACGCGACGTTTTACTCGGTCGAGTACCCTCTCGTCGACGCCGCGGAGGCGATGGACCCCGCCGGGATGGCGGGCAAGGCCGAACGCCTCGTCGAGCGCGAGAACCTGATGGCGCTGAACGACAGCGGCGTCGTCTGTAAGTTCTCCCGGGACTACATGACGCCCGAGCGCTACGAGGCGCTGTTCGGGGCCGACTTCGAGGACCTGCTCGCGGTCGGCGCGCGCACCGTCACCCTCGAGCGTCACTTCAACAACCGCCGGGGCTTCGACCGAACCGACGACGCGCTCCCCTACGACATCCCCGACCTCGAGCGCGGCCTCGAGGAGTACTACGAGGCCCGCGGGTGGGTCGACGGCGTCGTCCCCGAGGAGGCCCTCCCCGAGGACGCGGCGGGGGCGACGGTCTAATACTGACGGACAAACGAAGACACACGACGCAGGAGGAGCACGCCGTTCGACGGGGCGAACGGCGGACCACTCGTGCGTCGGTTTCATGTGATTTCGTCCATCAATATGAGCGTTCGCCGCGGTCCGGACCGGGGGCAGCGGCCTCAGAAGTATATAAATAACGTGCGACGGCGGCAGGGTTAACTCGGAGATATATAAATAGTAGTCGACAGAGGCAGCGTTGGTTTATAAATAGTAGTCGACAGAGGCAGCGTTGGTTTATCAACGAGCGGCCGTCGGGCTACTCGTCGTAGAGCGCGTCGGCGAGCGCGTTCCGGTGGAGCGCGTTCGGCCCGCCGGCGATCGTCAACAGCCGGGCGTCCCGGAGGTACCGCTCGACGTTCCGCGAGGCGGTGTACCCGACGCCGCCGTGGAGTTCCAACGCCGCGTTCGTCACCTCGACGGCCGTCTCGGTCGCGTCGATCTTCGCCGCCGCGAACGCCCGGGTCGGGTCGGCGCCGCGGTCGGCGCGGTCGGCGGCCCGAAGCGTCAACAGCCGCGCCGCGTCGACTTTCCGGGCCATGTCCGCGACCCGCCACCGGGGGCCCTGAAACGACCCGACCGGGCGGTCGAACTGCTCGCGGTCGGCGGTGTACTCGACCGTCTCCTCGAGGGCGGCGCGGGCGATGCCGACCGCGCGGGCGGGCACGTTGACGCCGGTGTGGACGCGCCCGCGGTCGAGGGCCGCCGTCCCGACCTCGCCGACCCGCCGGCGGTCGGGGACCCGGACGTCGCGCAGCGTCACCCGGGGGGACTTCAGCGCCCTCGCGCCGAGGGTGTCCCAGACGTGATCGACCTCGAAGGCATCGGTCGGGACGAGGAAGGCGGTCACGTTCCGCGGGGCCTCCGATTCGGGGCCGGTCTTCGCGTACGTGAGCACGTAGTCGGCCCCGAAGAAGTTCGTCACCCACCGCTTGTGCCCGGAGAGCACCCAGTCGTCGCCGTCCCGTTCGGCGGTCGTCTCCAGCCCCGTCTTGTCGCTGCCGGCGTCGTCCTCCGAGTAGCCGAGCGCGCAGACGGTCTCCCACGCCGCCATCTCCGGGAGGAACTCGCCTTTCAGCGCCGAGGAACCGAAGCGCTCTATCACGCGCGCGACGCCGAGGTGCAACGAGAGCGCGCTCGCGACCGGCATCATCGCCGCCGACAGCTCCTCGACGGCGACGACGAGTTCGACGAGGCTACCGCCCTCGCCGCCGTACGACTCGGGGACGGTGAGCCCCGTGAGCCCCATCCCCGCCATCTCGGTCAGGACCCCGTCCGGGAACGTGCCCTCGCGGTCGCACTCGCCGGCGATCGGGGCGATCTCCGCCGCGGCGAACGACCGGACCGCCTCGCGCAGCGCCCGCTGAACCTCGGTCTCCTCGAATCGCATACGGACCGGTCGGTCCCTCGACAAAAAAGTCTGCCGTCGGCGACCCCCACGACGGATCGGGAGGCGAAACGGAACAAAGCGAAACGGAATCCGAAACGCTCGCGGCCGTCAGAACGGCGCTTCGGGGCCCTCGTCGTCGTCGCCGCCCCCTTCGCCGGGGAACGACGGCGAGACCTGCCCGCCGGACATGCCCTCGCTACCGCCGTCCGCGCCGGTGTCGGCGTGGACGGTGTCGATCTCGGGGATCTCCTGGGTCATGCGGCTCTTGATGGCCTGGATCGTCATCGGGGAGATGCCGCAACCGGAACACGCGCCGCCGAGCATAATTGTCACTTCGCCGGCCTCGCGGTCGAGGTTCTGGATCGCCGCGCTGCCGCCGTGCATCTGGATCTGCGGGAAGTTGCGGCGCAGGAAGTTACTGATTCGCTCGCGGAGTTCGTCGTCGGTGTCGGCCGTCTCGGTGCTCATGGATTCCGGTACGTAGCGCAGCCGTATGAAGATTTGCCTCCGGAGCGTACGCCGCTGCCGCGTCGCCTCAGATCACGTCCCGTGCTGCCAACTGTCCATGTACTCGCGTTGCTCGTCGCTCAGCGCGTCGATCCCGATCCCCTCGGCGTCGAGTTTGATCTCGGCGACCTCCCGGTCGAGTTCGTCCGGGACCTCGTGGACGCCGGCGTCGTACGAGTCGGCGTTCTCGACCATCTCCCGCACGCAGACCGCCTGGATGCCGAAGCTCTGGTCCATCACTTCGACGGGATGGCCCATCGCGACCGGCGAGGCGAGGTTGACGAGGCGGCCCTCCGCGAGGACGTTGATCCGGCGGCCGTCGGCCATCTCGAACTCCTCGATGCCGTCGCGGACCTCGCGGCGGGCGACGGCCTGGTCGTCGAGCGAATCGAGGTCGATCTCGACGTTGAAGTGGCCGGCGTTCGCGAGGACGGCGCCGTCGGCCATCCGCTCGAAGTGCTCGCCGACGATCACGTCGCGGTTGCCCGTCGTCGTCACGAAGACGTCGCCCTTTCCGGCGGCTTCGGCCATCGGGCAGACCTCGTAGCCCTCCATGTGGGCCTCGAGCGCGCGGCGGGGCTCGACCTCCGTGACGATCACGTGGGCGTTCTGCCCCTTCGCCTTCTTCGCGACGCCCTTCCCGCAGTAGCCGTAGCCGGCGACGACGACGGTCTTACCGGCAAAGGAGAGGTTCGTCGTCATCGCGATGTTCGACAGCGAGGCCTCGCCGGTGCCGTGGACGTTGTCGAAGAGCCGCTTCATCGGCGTGTCGTTGACGGCGAACATCGGATAGTGCAACTCGCCGTCGCCGTCCATCGCGCGCAGGCGGTGGACGCCCGTCGTCGTCTCCTCGCAGCCCCCGAGGATCGAGTCGATCAACTCGGGGTACTCGTCGTGGATCGCCATCACGAGGTCGCCGCCGTCGTCGACGGTGACCGTCGGCCCGTGATCCAGCGTGGCCTCGATGGCGGCGTAGTACGCCTCGTCGTCGACCTCCCGTTCGGCGTAGGAGGTGATCGCGTCGTTGGCGTCGAGGGCCGCCGAGACGTCGTCGTGGGTCGACAGCGGGTTACAGCCGGTGATGGCGACCTCCGCGCCGGCCTCCGCGAGGACCTCCGTCAGGACCGCGGTCTTCGCCTCGACGTGCATCGCCATCGCGACCGTCTGGCCCTCAAGGGGCCGTTCGTCGCCGAACGTCTCGGCGATCGAGGTCATGATCGGCATGTGCTGGCGGGCCCACTCGATCTTCTTCCGCCCGGATTCGCGCGCCCCGGACGGGTCGTCGAGTCGGTCGGTGATCGTCGGATGACTCATACCCGTTGTGAGGGGCGAGCGCCGGAAAACGCTACCGAACGGCGGACGGCGCGCCCGGTTCGGCCGGGGGGTCCCGCGTCGGTCAGCGACCCGGCGGACCGTTCCCCGGACCGTCGTCGCCGTTTCCGGGGGCGTTGCCGCTGTGCCCGGGACCGCCCCCTGTCGACCCCTCCTCGTCGTCCCGATCCGTCCCCTCGGCGCGTTCGTCCGCCCCGTCGTCGCCGTCGGCTTCGCCGGCGTCGTCGTCCCGATCGGCGTCGGTATCCTCGTCGCCATCGGCGTCGTCGCTTCCGGGTCCGGCGTGCTCCGGTGGTCCGGCGTGCGCCGGCGGTCCGCCGTCGCCGTCGGGTCCGGCGTGTGCCGGCGGTCCGACTCGGCCGTCCGTCCCGGTCCCGTTCGCCGAACCGGTTCGGTTCCCGGCGGTCGCGTTCCCCGGACCCGCGTGTGCCGGCGGATCGCCGGGGTTGTTCGAGGTCGCGAACTCGGCGACGCGCTGGCCGACGGTCCCGTCGCCGACCTCGGAGAGCCCGCGGACGAACGCCGCCACCTGGAACCCGAACGGCTGTTCCGTCCCGCGTTCGGCCATCGGACCGGTGGCGTTCCCGGAGTCGGCCGGCAGCGTCTCCCGCGTCGTCGCGGTCCGGTCGCCGACGGTCGCCCGAATCGTCGCGTTCAGCCGCTCCTCGGGCGTCGGAAGCTCGAGGGTACCGTTTTCGTCGGTGGTGTACGTGCCGGCACCCGCGTACGCGTCGGCCCCGGTATCGACGCTCGCGTTTCGATCGGCGGGTTCGTCGTCGTCTGCCGTCTCGTTGCTGTCCTCGATCGTTTCGTTACCGTCCGCGACGGTTTCGTCGTCGGGCGAGGCGTCTCCGTCGTCGACCGTCACGTTCACCGTGGCGTTCGCCGCGGCCTCGCCGTCGTCGGTCACGGTCACGAGGACGCCGTCGTTCACCGAGGCGTCGACGGTCAGGTTCCCGTTCGGCGATTCCGTGTCGGCGACCGCCAGCCCGGGTCCGATCATCGACAGCGCCAGCAGCGTCGACAGCGCGACGGCGGCCAGCCGTGTGTTTCGCTTCATGTTCGTCCGTCGCTACGCAGAGGACCCGATTAAACCGGGGCGCTCGTTCAGTCGGTTCACGCCGTTCGTCGGACGCTCGAGCCGGACGCAGGACGCGCTATATCGTTTATAACTGCATCTGAGTGTTCAATCGTCCGACTCGGCGCGCTCGATCAACGCCCCGGCGCGCCGTTCGGCCTCGCGCGTCACCGCCGCCTCGTCGAGCGTCAGGAGCTCCCGGTCGCGGACGACGACCTCGCCGTCGACGACGGTGTGTCGGACGTCCGACCCCCGGACGGCGTAGGCGAGGTGGCTGAGGAGGTCGTGAGCGGGCGTGAGGTGCGGCTCCTCGAGGTCGACGACGGCGAGATCAGCGAGCGCGCCCGCCTCGATCCGCCCCGACTCGAAGCCGAGCACGTCCGCCCCGCCCTCGGTCGCCGCCCGGACGACGTCGGGTGCGGCGACCGCCGCCGCGTCGTCGGCTTCGAGTTTCCCGACCATCGCGGCGTCCCGCAGTTCGTCGAAGACGTCGAGGTCGTTGTTCGAGGCCGCGCCGTCGGTGCCGATCCCGACGGTCACGCCCGCCTCGAGCATCGCCTGCACGGGGGCGATCCCGCTGGCGAGTTTCATGTTCGAGGCCGGACAGTGGGCGACGCCGACGCCGCGCTCGGCGAGCAGTTCGATCTCCGTCTCGTCGACGTGGACGCCGTGGGCGATGAAATCCCCGGCCTCGAGCAGCCCGAGATCGTCGGCGTGTTCGAGCGGCCGGACGCCGTGCGCCTCGAGGATGGGATCGACCTCGTCGGCGGTCTCGTTGGCGTGGTAGTGCAGCGGCACCCCGGCCTCGCGGGCCCGCGGGGCGTACTCCTCGAGGAGGTCGGCGTCGACGGTCGTCAGCGAGTGCGGCATCAGCGCGCTCCGTATCCGACCCCCCGCCGCGCCGTCGAGTTCGCGGGCGACCGAGAGCCCCTCCTCGAAGTCCGCTCGCGCCTCGGCCTCGTCCTTGCCCACGGTCACGATCCCGTGGCCGACGCGCGCCCGGAGTCCGGCCTCGGCGAGGGCCTCCGCGACCGCCGGCACCTCGAAGTACATGTCCCCGAGGGCGGTCACGCCGTTCTTCAGGAGTTCGACCGCGCCCAGACGGGTCCCGGCGACGACGTCCGCCGGTTCGAGGGCGGCCTCGACCGGCCAGATGTCCTCCCGGAGCCACGCGTCGAGGGGCTTGTCGTCGGCGTACCCGCGAAGCAGCGTCATCGCGGCGTGGCAGTGGGCGTTGACGAGGCCGGGGACGACGAGACACCCATCGGCGTCCAGCGTCTCGTCGCCGCCTGCGGTGTCGCCGGTCTCGAGGATCCGTCCGCGCTCGCGGTCGGCGAGGACGTCCGCCTCCCGAACCGTCATGTCGGGGAACAACACCCGTCCGCCGGCGATCTGTAGCGTGCTCATGCGACCGCGTTCGGCGGGGATCGGGTTGAAACCCCCGGACGCGCCGCCCCGGCTCCGGTGATCGGGGGCTTCGGCCGCCCGACCGAAGCTACTTGATCGAGCCGGGCGAGGCCGCGGTATGGCGACGGCGTCGCTCCCGGAACCGACGGTTCTGGCCCACGCGAAGGAACGCCTCTTCGACGACCCCGACGGGGCGGACACCTACGCGGTCTGTGACACCCAGTTCGCGGCCGAGGAGTGGCTGTCCGGTCGACCGATCCCCGAGGCGGTTCGCGAACGGCTCGCACCGTTCAACCACGTTCGCGTCGGCTCCGGCTACCCGGACCTCGTCGGGGCCGGGGTTCCGGACGCGGACCTGCTGGCCGTCGAGCGTCTCGACGACCGGCCACCGCTCGTCGTCGTCGAGGCGAAGGGCCACACCGACGGCGGCACCGTCGACGTCGAGCGCGGGATCGTTCAGGCCCACGACCGCCTCGGCGGCGCGAACGCCGCCTACGTCGCGGCTCCCGCGGCGTCTGTCTCCCCGTCCGCGCGGACGCTCGCGAGCGAACTCAACGTCGGGGTGTTGGGCGTCGCGGCCGACGGCCGGGTCGAGCCGATCGAGCGACCCCGCGTCGTCGGCCACCGCACGGACGACGACGCGGCTGCGATCCGGTTTCAGGCGAGCGCCCAGGGCGTCACCGACGACTCCTTCGGACTCAACCACCCGAAGAACTACCTCGGGTATCCGATCGCGCTCGCCGACGCGGGCGACACACAAGCCGCGATGGAGTCACACGTCGTCGGTGCCGTCGACGACGCCCGTCGCGGCGCGGCCGCGCTCGGATTGATCGACGAGCGCCCACACCGGACCGACCTCGCGCCGCTGGGCGAGGAAGTCGTCCGCTTTGCACTGTCGCGGCACGGTTCGACCGGGGCGGCGCTCGAGGCGCTCGAGGCGTTTCGTCGGTCCCGGGCCCGCTTTTGCGAACTCGCGCCCGAGTGGGGACTCCTGGCCCGTCGCGTTCTCTGGGCCTATCCCGCGGCCCGGCTGCTCGTCACGGAGCTCCAGACGATGTTCGACGACGGGATCGAATCGCCCTCCCTCGTCGAATTCGTCGAGTGGCTCTTCGTCCAGCACCCGACGTTCGCGGTCGAGTTGTTCGTCCGGGGGACGGGCGACGCACGCGGGCGTGTGCTCGACGGGTCCGGCGAACTCCGGACCGACGCGCTCGAGGGCGGTGACGTCTACCACGCCCCAACTGTCTTCCAGTTGAAGGCGATGCTGTACCACGCGGGGCTCGTGACCGAACGCGGCGCCGAGCCGAGCCGTCTCGACCCGACGACGGACCGGTGGGCGCTTCGGGAGCCGGTGTCGGTGGGGAACGACAGGGGCCGCGGGACGGGCACGTCGACAGACTGGAGCTGACCGAGGCGGTGTGGAAACGCACCCGGCGCATCGACCGCCCCGTTTTTTGTCGCCCTCGACGTGGGGCCGGGCATGGACGAGGAACTGCCGGAGCCGGGGATCACCGCCGAGCGGACGTTCCGGGTCGAACCGCGACACGCGACGGTTCTGTTCGGCGAGCAGGACGAACCGCCGGGACTGCCCGCGGCCGCCGACGCCGATTCGGACGAATCCATCGGGGTGTTGGGGACGCCGCAGTTGCTCGCCGAGGTGGAGTTCCTCGGCCGGGAGTCGCTGCGCGGACACCTCCCCGAGGGCACCGGCGTCGTCGGCGTCGACGCCGAGGTGACACACCGCCGAGCCGTCCCCGTCGGCGAGTCGGTCTCGGTGCGAACCGAGGTCACCGACGTGACCGACCGGACGATCACCGTCGCGGGCGACCTCTCGCTCGCCGATTCGGGGGCGTCAGTCGGCGACGTCCGCAACCGCCTCCGGGTCGTGCGCCGGGCGGCGTTCGCGGATCGGATCCCCTCGCGGTGAGAGGCGGCCCCGCCCACGCACCGTCCCGGAAGCCGAAAGGGTTGTACCGCGTCGCCGAGACGTCCCCCCGTGGTCCCCTGGCCCGTCCGCGCCGTCC
>Ga0209965_1000267_pt1 | contig 18681 bp, 22 predicted proteins | sample SalPon2_B_H2O_MG_FD_185707 | JGI IMG/M metagenome (GOLD analysis project Ga0209965, IMG submission 185707) | Salt pond water microbial communities from South San Francisco under conditions of wetland restoration - Salt Pond MetaG R2_B_H2O_MG... | ecosystem: Environmental > Aquatic > Non-marine...
TTGTCCAGCGGATCGGGCTGGTTGGTCACCCGCACGCACCTCCGGTTGTTTGTGTGCCATGACACTTTCTCGAATCGCAAGACGGCGCGGCTGTCGGGTTGTAGCGTTTTCGTGCGTTATTGGACATCGTTTGGCTCTCCTGAGAAGGGCGAAATCAGCCGAGAGAGCCTGTAAGGCCGCTGAAGCCTAGGCCGGAATTTGAATCCGGGGTCTCGTCCTTACCAAGGACGCGCTTTACCGCTAAGCTACCCAGGCGCACTTTCACGTATCGCGGTTGCGTTGTTAGTCGTTTCGATTCAGGGGCCGTCCGCTACCGCCTGTCACGGCCTCGATTCGCTCGCGGGCGGCGGTGTCGAACAGGATACCGGGGTCGGGAAAGCCGCCCGTGTCGTCGTAGTGCTCGGCGAACTTACGGGCGAGGGCATCCGTTTCAAGCGGCATTCCGCCGCCGGTCGATGCCCCGGCTACGAGCGCGAGTTCGAGGATATCGACTTCGAGTTCGTTGTTCTGCACGCCCGTTTTGTGGCTGACCGTCTGGTCGTGGCCGAACGACTGGACGACGGCGACGGCGTCCGTCGCGGCTTCCGTCTCGGCGAGCAGATAGAAACCCCGGGCGACGAGTACGTCCGCCGCGAGGATGTCGATGTTGGCCTGCGTGGGGTCGTCGGTATCGGTCCACGGCGGGTCGGCCGCGAGCCGGCGGGTGAGCCGGAGGCCGTCGTAGATGAGTTCGACGCCGACGGCACGGTCGAGCACGTCCGGGGTGTCGCGGCCGACGCTGTCGGCGGCGAGCAGGGTCAAGACGCCCGGAACAAACGAGCCCTCGTCGAGAAACGCCACGATATCGTCGTGAAAGGTCTCCGGGACGACATCGCCGACGGTCGATACTGCTCCGTCACGGACCGCGGCGATTTCTTCCATTGCGTGAATATTGGCTTGCGAGTGGCAAAGACCTTTGGAAGCCGGGGTCACCGCAGCGTATGATACACACACGCGACGACGACGGCGTCCGGGTCGTCACGCTCTCGCGGCCGGACGCGCGCAACGCACTCACGCTCGACGGACTGGATGCCCTCGCGACCGCTGTCGAGGCGTCCCCTGAATCGGTCGTGCTCGTCCGGGGTGCGGGCGAGGCCTTCTGTGCCGGTGCGGACCTCGCGACCGTCGCCGAGGTCGCGACCGACGCGGACCGCGCTCGTGCCTTCATCGACCGGGGACAGGAGACGATGACGCGCATCGAACAGGCCGCCCCCGTGGTCGTCGCGGGTATCGACGGCCCCGCCCGCGGCGGCGGGGTCGAACTCGCGCTCGCCTGTGACGTGCGGGTCGCCACGCCTGACGCCACCCTCGCAGAGCCGGGGGTCACCTTCGGACTGTTCGGGGCGTGGGGCGGGACCGTCCGACTCCCCGAGGCGGTCGGGACGACCCACGCGAACGACCTCTCGCTGTCCGGGCGGGTCGTCGACGCCGACGAGGCGCGGTCGATGGGGCTCGTCTCGCGTGTCGTGGCCGACCCGCGGACGGTCGCCGACGAACTCGCAGCCAACGATTCGGGTGCGCTCCGGGCGCTCGGCCGACTCGGCTCCCACCGCGGGTCGACGGCCGACCGCGAACGGGCCGAACGCGAGGCGTTCGTCTCGCAACTCCGAGCGCACGCCGACGCGCTCGCCGAGCACCGAAACAGGTAGGGCGCTCGGGTGGCGACAGAGTGTATGCCCGACTGCGACTACTGCGGGGAGTCGTTCGACGCCGAGGCTGCGTATCTCTCGCATCTCGGGGCCGAACACGCCGACGAACTCGGCGCAATCGAACAGCGCCAGGTCGCCAACGCGACCGACGAGGACGACTCCGGTGTCGGCGTCGTCCCGCTGGCGCTCGCCGGCGCGATTCTGCTGGCGGCGGTCGTCGGTGGCTACCTGTTCCTCGCCGGCGGCGACGGTGGCGGCTCCGGTGACCTCCCCCAGAGTGTCACGCAAGTCGCACAGGAACCACAGTACAACGCGGCCGGTGACACCCACGAGCACGGCCAACTCTCCATGACGGTCATGGGGTCGACGGTCGATTTCACGCAAGACCAGTACCAGGTCGGCGAGACGCGCAACCGCCACTTCCACTTCGAGGGTGACGGCCGGTGGCACAAACACACGCCCGGCGTCACGCTGGAGTACGCCATGTCCACGCTCGACATCGGTGTTCAGAACGGCGGGGTGTGGTACGACGGCACCCGCTACGTCGGCGGCGAGAACGCCAGCGTCTCCATCACGGTCAACGGCGAATCGGTGGACCCGACCAGCTACGTGATTCGCGACGGCGACGAGATCAGCATCACGGTTACCGAGAGCTGAACGCGGCTCTTTTGGGCGTCTCCACCCAACGTCGTGCAATGAGTGCAGAGACAGCGGCGGGGACGACCGACGACTACGGCGGACTGCTCACCGCGTTCCCGTACGCGTTCCGACACAGCGACTCGCGGCTGTTCAGACTGTACACCGTCGTCGGTGGCCTGTTCGCGCTACTCCTGGGTATCGCCTTCGCGCTCGCAGCTATCATCTCCATCTCGCAGTCGGCCGGCCTGGCCGTCGGCGGTACCGACGCGTTCGTCCGCACGTTCGTCGTCATCGTCGGGTTCATCGTCGTCGTGCCCGTGGTCGCGCCCGTCCTGCTGGTCGCGCGTCGCCACCGCCGCGAGCAATCGACGCCGGCGTACGACCGCGCGCTCGCCGTCGCCGGACTCGTCTATCTCCTCTCGCTGTACCTGATGCTCGTCGCTTCCATCCCGGAGACGTTCACGCTCGACGGCGAGACGGTTCCGCGTCCGCCCGCGACTGGGCTGTTCGGGCCTGTCCTCTCCGGCCTGTACGCGGTTCCGCCGATCGCCTCGCCCGTGATTCCCGTCGTGGCTGCGGCCGCCGGCTGGCTCGTCCACCGGCGCTACCGGTGACCGACGGGGTGAAACGGCTCGCGGTCGTCCCGCTGGTATGAGCGACGACACCACAGACATCGAGACCGCAGACGTGGAGGTGGACGGCGAGTCGACGCGGTACGTCGTCACCCACGCCGAGGACGACTCCGCCGTGCTCCGCGATATCGACTCCGGTCAGGTCCACACGCTCGCCGACAATCCCGGTGTCGAGGCCGGCGACGTACTCGACGCGACGCTCGCCCCCGAGCCGCCGCTCGAAATCGCCGACCGCATCGTCGAGGTCGATTCGCGCCGCCACGTCCGCCGCCACGAGAGCGAGGAGCCGCCGACCGCCCACGAACGGGACCTCGCTACGGACCAGGCGGTCGGTGAACTCACCCGGCACGAACGCGCTGGCATGGGTGAAATTCACGTCATCACCGTCCCCGCCGAGGACACGAGCGAAGCCGTCCAAGACGTGCTCGAGGACGAGGGCACGCTCGAACGCGCCGGGAGAATGGAAAACGTCGTCCGCGTCGAGGTTCGCTCCGACGAGGAGACCGGCACCATCAGCGTCCGGTATCTGCCCTGACCGTCTCGCCGATTTCGAGTTTTTCACCTACCGATAGCGTCGCCCCCACGGTTTCGCGTGGGACGCGTGTGTTCACCATCAGCCGGAAGTAGTGGTCGTACCAGTCCTCGTTTGCCCACTCGGGGAGGGTCGCCTTTCGCTCGCTGACGAATCGCTCGCGAAACCCGGACGTCTCCGCGCCGGTGTCGGGGTCACGCGTCGGCACGACGCACCGCTGGCAGGGATTGCGTCCCTCGAAGCTCGTCCCGCCGATGGTAAACGCGACCGCCGACTCGCGGTCGGCGTACAATCTGTCCTCCCAGAACGGCTCGACGCCGCCGACGATGAGATTCGGCCGGAGCCGTCGCCGGAGTTCCGTGGCGTCGATGTCGTCGTACCAGCTCGCCACGGTCTCCAGCGTTCCACGGGAGATGAGCGTCGGCCCGGCCGCGTGGGTGTCGTCCGGAAACCCACCGGACGGGTCGCGGTCGATGGTCACCGCGTAGCCGAAGTGGTCGCTAAGATAGTTGCTCGCGGCCGCGCGCTCCTCGGGAAGCTGGAACGCTTCACGCTCTCCTTCGCGGGGACCGACGGTCCATGCGCCGGTGTCGGGGTCGAAGCTGCTCGCGAGCCGGTGGACCGCCCGTTCGCGCTTCCCGTTGACGTATTCGCCGTCCCCGTCGCGGATGGCGTACTCGCGGTCGAACTCCAAGCCGCCCGCCTCGCGGACGGTCGTCTGGTCTGGCTCGATACCGTCAAGCGACTTGACCGGGTAGACGTGGATCGATTCGAGTGTCGCTGTCATTGGCTGCTCTGTGGCACCCACCGGCTTGTACCCTCTGCTGTTTGAGAAGGCTTATCGGGTGTCTCACACGAGTGCCCGTATGGTAGAGTTCGAGATACCGGATGTTGATTACACCCGGTACTCAAACCGTCAGCTCGTCGCGATCCCCCTCGCGATACTCGGGCTGGCGCTCGTCATCCTGCTCGGCAACTTCCTCATCACGGGAACGTCACCGGTCTCGCTCGGCATGGCCTTCACCGGCGGGACAGAGCTTCGCATCCAGACAGCCGACACCCAACCACAGATCGAGCGCACCTTCGACGCCGACGTCGAGTCGATTGCGCCGATCCGCTCGGAGGAAAACGAGTACATCGTCACCTTCCCGCCGAGCGACGCGGACCCCCAACAGCAGGCGCAAGCCGCCGGCTACGAAGTGATATCGAGTCAGGAACGGGCCGCCTCCTTCGGCGCTGATACCCAACGGCAGGCGTTCCTCGGAATCGGCGCCGCCTTCCTCGGGATGGCGCTGCTGGTCTTCGGACTGTTCCGCACGTTCATCCCCTCGATTGCCGTCGTCGCGTCAGCCTTCTCCGATATCGTCATCCCGGTCGCGCTGATGAGCATCTTCGACATCCCGCTCACGCTCGGGACCGTCGCCGCTCTCCTGATGCTCATCGGGTACTCCGTGGACTCGGATCTCCTGTTGAACAACCACATCCTCCGGCGGCGCGGTGACTTCTACGAGTCGACCTACCGGGCGATGCGGACCGGTGTCACGATGACGCTCACCTCCATCGCTGCGATGACCGCGATGACGATTGCGGCGAGTCTCCTCGCGATCGACCTGCTACCCTCGGTGGGTATCATCCTCGTGTTCGGGCTCGTCGCCGACCTGATGAACACCTATCTGCTCAACGTGAGTCTCCTCCGTTACTACAAGTACGAGGCGGTCGCACAATGATTCGGAAAAACTGGCGGCTCATCCTGCTGGTCGTGCTCGTGCTCGGTGGCTCGCTTGCCCTGTTCGGTCCCCTCGGAGCCGGTGGCGGCGAAGGACCGACGAATCTCCAGTACGGGCTCGAACTCTCCGGCGGAGCCAGCGTCCGCGCCCCCCTCGTCGGGATGACCGCCGACCCGGTCGACCTAGAGGGGACCTCCGGGCAGGACCTCGAACGCAACATCGCCGAAGAGCTCGGGCTTTCGCCGCCGACTATCGAAGTGCGGTATCCCGATTCGGATGAGGCGACCACTGAGGGCACCGTCGAGGTGTACAACGAGTCGGTCACGCAAGCCGAGTTCGCGGCCGCGCTCCAAGCGGTCGGACTCGACGCCGACGAGTCGGTCATCGAAGCCGGACTCACCCGGGCGACGTACGACACGGCAGAGCGCGTCCTCGACAGCAAGATTAACGCCGGCGGGCTGACCGGCGGCGACGCCAGCGTCACCACCGGCGCGAACCAGACGTATCTGACCGTCGAGGTGCCGAACGCAAACCGCTCGCAGGTGCTCGAACTCGTCGGTGACCCCGGGCGCGTCCAGATCGTCGGGCTTCACCCCGCAGAGGGAGGTTACGAGCGTGTCCCGCTGTTCGATCAGGAGACGCTCAACGTCAACGGCGTCAGCCAGAACCAACGGACCGGTCAGTGGGGCGTCGACGTGTCCGTCGCGACCCGTGAGGCAGCCCAGCGGTTCTCGACCATCATGCAGGAAGAAGGGTACACGGACAATCAGGGCCAGTGTAACTACGAGATCGGCTCCGGCCCGGACGGTGACAACGCCTACTGTCTATTGACCGTCCGCAACGGAGAGGTCGTGGACGCAGTCAGTATGGGCGACCTCGCCACTACTATCGAGAGCGGTGACTTCGTCGAGGATCCGCGCTACTTCATCAGCTCGAACTCACAGGAAGACGCCCGCGAACTCGAAATCAATCTCCGTGCCGGCGCGCTCCCGAGTGCCCTCGACGTGGAGAGCGGGACGAACTACTTCCTCCAGCCGTCGCTCGCACAGGACTTCAAGTTCCTCTCGCTGGTGACCGGTGTCATCGCCGTGCTCGCGGTGTCGCTCACCGTGTTCATCCGCTACCGCGAGCCGGGCGTCGCCCTCCCGATGATCCTGACCGCCGGTGCCGAGGTGTATCTGCTCCTCGGCTTCGCGTCGCTCATCGGACTCGCGCTTGACTTATCCCACATCGCGGGCTTCATCGCCGTCATCGGAACGGGGGTGGACGACCTCATCATCATCGCCGACGAGATTCTCCAGGGCGAGCGCGTCTCCACCGGCCGGGTGTTCGAGTCCCGGTTCCGGAAGGCGTTTTGGGTCATCGGTGCCGCAGCCGCGACCACCATCATCGCGATGAGTCCCCTCGCCGTGCTCTCGTTGGGTGACCTCCAAGGGTTCGCCATCGTCACCATCGTCGGTGTCCTGCTCGGCGTGCTCGTCACCCGGCCGGCGTACGGGAACATCCTCCGGAACGTCGTCCTCGATTAGGGATTAGGCTCCGCCGTGCGTTCGCGGTCGACGGACCCCTCCGGCCCCGCCGTGCGTTCGCGGTCGACGGACCCCTCCGGCCCCGCCGTGCGTTCGCGGTCGGCGGACCTTCAGAAATAGTCGAGCGCTGACTGTTCTGCCGCCGCCAACACGTCCTCGCTCGTTTTCCACGACGCTCTCGCACAGTCCGGCAGCTCGCCGTGCTCGGACACGTACTCACGGAGAAACTCGCGTGTCGCTGAATCCGAGGGATAGCCGCTCCCCACCGCACCGTACGTCTCGGCTAACGACGCGACGTGGTCGTCACGGGCCACTTTCGCGATGATTGAGCCGGCGGCGACAAGCGAATTATCCTCATCGGCACGGTGGCGCGCGTCTACCTCGACAGCGCGCTCACAGCTGTCGGCGACCCGGCGTGCAAACCGCGATTCGGAGGTGTCGCCCGCGTCACACAGGCCCGTGTCCCCGTCCCTCGCGCCGGCGTTGATGGCCTCGGCGTGGGCGCGGACGGTCAGCGTGTTCATATCCTCCTCGCCGTCGATGCTAGCCACCGGAATCTCGGCGACTCCCACGTCGCAGGCGTCACGAATCGCGGTGTCGAGCGCCTCACGACGCGTGGGTGACAGCCGCTTCGAGTCGGCCACGCCGTCGGGCAGGTCCTCTCGATTGCCGCGCACACAGGCCGCGAACATCGACCCGAGCACCGGTCCCTTCCCTGCCTCGTCGACGCCGAAGTGCATGGCTGGTCGTTGCGTGCAGGTGAAAAAAGGCTCGCGGTGGGCTACGACTCGCGGTGACTGTTCTGGCTCGCCGTGCGTTCGCTGGCCGGCGAGACCTGTTAGTCTCCGCCGTGCGTTCGCAGTCGGCGGAACTGTCAGTCTCCGCCGTGCGTTCGCTGGTCGGCGAGACCTGTCAGTCTCCGCCGTGCGTTCGCTGGTCGGCGAGACCTGTCAGTCTCCGCTTGGGGTCGGTGCGACCGGTTCCGTCTCGGCGTCAGGCTCCGGTTCGTGCTCGGCTCCATCCCCGACCGGCTCGGCCGCAGGGCGTTCCTCGGGTGGCTCCTCGCCCTCTTCTTCGTGCTCGCCGGTCAGTTCGCGCATCCGCTCCAGGTCGCCGATTGGTTGTCGGTGGCACATAGCTTGCGACACCAGAATCTAGTATGTGAGTGAGTCACATAAATTCCGTCCCGAACGGCTACTCGTCGCGGAAGTAGTCAGGGTGTTCGAACGGTTCGTCCTCGCCCTCGACTGAGAGCACGTCGAGTGCCGTGACGGTCGCTGCGGTGTCGAGCAAGCCCGCCAGCGACGGCTCCGTCCGCCCCTCGTCACTGGAGATGAGTTCCTTGATGTACAGTCCGCCGGCACCGTGTACGTCGATGGTCGCGTGGGTGTCGTCGACGAGTTCGCCGTCGATTTCGTACACCTCGCGCTCGCGCACGAGGTCGGCCCGCCGGTGGTCGACGCGGTGGGGGGTCCGCTGTTCGACGGTCGCACCCTCTAGGGTTTCGAGGGCGTCTGCCAGCGCGGCCCCGTCAACGGACGCATCGAACTCGACCTCCGCGCGGTAGGTCTTCGAGGCGTCGTGCTCTTTCACGCGAGCGGTCATCTCGTGGGTCGCGAACCGGAGGTCGTCGACTTTCACCGCGTCGCTGGCTTTGTTGATTTCGTCCTCGATAGTCGCGAGGTCCACGTCGCGCCGGTGGGGGTGTTTCACCTCCAGCACGAACGGGCGACCGTCACCGAGCATCAGCGCGTCCACGTCCTCGCGTCCGGCACCGTGAAAGACGCCTTCGTCGCCGCGCAGCGCCGTGACGAGCGGCGGGGCGACCTCCTGTTCGACGCTCGTGTGATACCGGTAGCCCGTGCCGTTACACTCCGGACAGGCGCGTCCGCCGTGGAGCTGTCCGGACTCCCCGCAGTTCGAGCAGGGCCACTCCGTCTGGGGCACGTCCCGTTCTACCTTCCGGTAGCGCCCGTAGACGGCGACGGAGTTGATTGTCACGTCGATCTCGTCGGTGTCGAGGTCGATGAGCAGTTGCACGTCCGGCCGCTCGAAGCCGACCTCCTTGCCCGTCCGCTGGCCGACGCGCTTCCCTACCTCCCGATTGAACTCCGATTTCAGCAGTTCGCCCGCCTCGGGGTCGAGCCCAGCGTCCACGCGCAGCAGTTCGCCGTTCTCCTCCACCAGCGGGGGGACGCGTGTCCCGACCTGATAGGTGAAGAAGTCGATTCCCTCGAGCGCCTCGACGGCGCGGTCGGCGTACTCCTCGAACCGGCCACACAGCCCCTCACAAACCCAACACGCCTCGACGTCGGGCGATTCGTACGGTTCGTCAGCATCGAGCGCGAGCGTCGTTCGCAGCGCCCGGCCGCGCTCGTCGTTGCCGAGCCCGAAGCTCCGGTCGGCGAAGGGGCGACCGAGACAGGCATCACACACGGGACCTGTGGCCGCCAGTCCTTCGGCGTCGTCGAGAATCGTCATTACCGTCGTTCGGATGGCTCGCGGGAAGTGTGTGTCGGCTCGCCCGTCCAATCGCCGGGTTGAAGCCTCCCGCTTTCCGCGTTCGCGTATGTCGGAGTTCCGTATCGCCGTCATCGTGGGTATCCTCCAGGGTATCTTCGAGTGGCTGCCCATCTCCTCTGAGGGGAACATCGCGCTGTATCTCACCGCCGTCGAGGGTCTCACGCCGGCGGCGGCGACGGATTTCGCCCTCTTTCTCCACGCCGGGACGGCCGTCTCGGCGGCCGTCTACTACCGGGGTGAGTTCGCGGCCCTCGCGCGTCGGCTCCCCGAGTGGCGGGCGACGCGGGACCGCGAACTCTCCTTCCTCGCGCTGGCGACCGTCGCCTCTGCCGTCGTCGGACTCGCCGCCTACGCAACCATCGAGGAGCTGTTTTCGGCGCTCACCGGCGGCGCGTTCATCGTCCTCGTCGGTCTCCTGCTCGTCGCGACGGGTCTGTTCCAGCGGGTCGCGAACGCTCGCCTCGGCTCGCGCACGGAGCCGACGCTGTTCGACGGCCTGCTCGTCGGTGTCTTGCAGGGACTCGCCATCCTGCCGGGCGTCTCGCGGTCGGGGTCGACCGTGTCGGCGCTGCTGCTCCGCGGTTACGACCCGGAAGCCTCGTTCCGACTCTCCTTCCTGCTCTCGATTCCGGCCGCCCTCGGTGCCGGCGTGCTCACGCTCACCGACGGCGTGCCAGAACTGTCGCTGGTGGCCGGCGTGGTCGCAACGGCCGTCGCGGCCGTCGTCGGCTATCTCACCATCGACGCGCTCTTGCGCGTGGTCTCGCGGGTCGCCTTCTGGGCGGTGTGTCTCGGGCTGGGCGGACTGGCCATCGTCGGTGGAGTTGCGACGGTGCTGTAGCTGACTGGCTCTCCTCGTTGTGACGGACCGTCGGGATTGATTTTATTCCGCCCCGAACCGCGAGGCGTTCGGCTCGGACTTTCCATGAACGGAGATGGTAAGGCATCCACTCTCGAACGGCGTGGTATGCAGGACCCGTTCAAGGAGCTGATGTTCCGCTCCTTCAAAGACGCGATGGACCTCGCCGACGACTACAATCGGTGGGCTGCGGAGGCGTTCGACGAGCCGCTCGCGGTGCAGGCGAGTGCGATTCCCCAGATGGCGATGATGCTCTACCGGTGTCGACTCCAGGCGCGACTCGGTGACGATTCTATCGAGTTCCCCGAAGCCGACGAGCGCATGTTCGATTGACGGACAAAGCGTTTACCACCCGTCCCGGTAACTGTCGGTATGACAGTTTCGACGGGAGTCGTCTTGGCGGCCGGCGAGGGGACTCGGCTCCGCCCGCTCACCAGCACACGCCCGAAGCCGATGTTGCCGGTCGCCAATCGTCCGATTCTCGAATACGTGCTCGACGCGCTCGTCGACGCCGGAATCTCCGATCTCGTCCTCGTCGTCGGCTACAAGCGCGACCGCGTCCAGAACCACGTCGGCTCGACCTACCGCGGCGTACCCGTCACCTACGTCCATCAGGCAAAGCAGTTGGGCAGCGGACACGCCCTCCTCCAGGCTCGCGAGGCGGTCGACGGTCCGTTCCTCACCGTCAACGGCGACCGCGTCATCGACCCCCAGACAGTCGGAGACGCGCTCGATGCCTTCGACGGCACCCCGACGATGGCCGTCCGGGACCACCCGAACGCGAACGAATACCCAAACGGCGCGGTTCGACTTGACGGTGACCGCGTCACAGAGCTCGTCGAACAGCCCGACGGTCCCTATCGGCTCATCAACGCCGGCGTCTACGCCTTCCCGGCCGGCTGGTTCGACCGGCTCGCGGCGACGAAGCGGCGCGGCGGCGACCTGTATCTCCCCGACGCCATCGTCGAACTCGCCGCCGAACGCGGCGTCGTCGGCGTCCGTACCGAGGGGTTGTGGGTCGATATCACCTACCCGTGGGACCTGCTCGAAGCGACCCGTCAACTCCTCGGAGCGGGTCTCGTTGACGAGCAGGCGCACGAATCCGGTGTCTACGTCCACGAGACGGCCCGCGTCCACGAGGACGCGACCCTCCAGGGCCCCGTCGTGGTCGGTCCGGACGCTGAAATCGCGGCGGGCGTCGTCGTCGGTCCCGACACCGCCGTCGGGCGCAACATCACGGTCGAGGCGAACGCGACGATCGAACGCTCGCTCGTCGGCGCGGACACACGCGTCGGCTCCGGCGCGACGCTCTGTGACTGTGTCACCGGAATGGCCGGCGAAATCGGTCCCGGCGTGGTCGTCCCCGGCGGCGAGACCGACGTACGAATCGGCACCGACATCCACGAGCGCGAACGGCTCGGCGCGGTCGTCGGTGACCGGGTGACACTCGCCGGCGGGTCGACGCTTGGGCCCGGAACGCTTCTCGGCGTCGGCGCGACCGTCGGGGTCGGTGCCATCGCCCGCGACCACGTCGCCGCCGGCGCGGAGGTGGTCCGCTGATGTGTGGGATTATCGGCTGTGTCGGCCGCGGCGACGACACGCTCGACACGCTGCTCGACGGACTCGACACGCTCGAATACCGTGGCTACGACTCCGCGGGCGTCGCCCTCGCCAACGGCTCCGTCCAGACGGCAAAGAAGGCCGGCGAACTCGACGCCCTGCGTGAACACCTCGCCGACTGGTCGCCGTCGGGGACGGTCGGCATCGGCCACACCCGCTGGTCGACCCACGGACCGCCGACGGACGCCAACGCCCACCCGCACTGCGACTGCACCGGTGAGGTTGCCGTCGTCCACAACGGCATCATCGAGAACTACCAGACGCTTCGCGACGAACTCGCGACCGACCACGAGTTCGTCTCCGACACCGACACCGAGGTGATTCCCCACCTCATCGAGGACGCGCTCGCCGACCACGGTCCCGAGGCTGCGGTCCGAGCGACCCTCGACCGCCTCGAAGGGAGCTTCGCCATCGCCGTCGTCATCGCCGGCACGGACGCCATCTTCGCCGCCCGGCAGGATTCCCCGCTCGTGCTCGGTATCGACGACAACGCCACGTACCTCGCCAGCGACGTGCCCGCGTTTCGCGTCCACACCGACCGCGTCGTCTATCTCGACGACGGACAGTTCGTCCGGCTCGATGCCGACGGCTACACCGTCACCGACTTCGACGGGACGCCGCGCTCCCCCTCGGTCGAGACCGTCGACTGGGACCCCGAGGCGACCGGCAAGGCCGGCTACGACCACTTCATGCTGAAAGAGATTCACGAACAGCCACGTGCCCTCAGACAGTGTCTCCAGGGCCGGGTCGACGAACTCGCCGGCGATGTCACGCTCGACATCGACCCCGACATCGACCGGGTCCAGTTCGTCGCCTGCGGGACCTCCTATCACGCCGCCCTCTACGGGGCCGCGCTGTTCCGGGCGGCCGGCGTCCCGGCACAGGCGTTCCTCGCCCACGAGTACGCGATTCAGACCCCGCCCGTCGAGGACGACCTCGTGGTCGCCGTCTCCCAGTCGGGCGAGACGGCCGACACGCTCGCGGCAATTCGTGAAGCCGACCGTCGTGGGGCCGATACCCTCGCGCTCACCAACGTCGTCGGCTCCACGATGGCGCGTGAGTGTACGGACGCGCTGTTCATCCGCTCGGGGCCGGAAATCGGCGTCGCGGCCTCGAAGACCTTCTCCGCGCAGCTGACGGCCGTAAACCTCCTCGCGCTGGCGACCGTCGGTGCCGGCGACGAAGACGTACGCGACCTCATCGGCGCGTTGCGCGACCTCCCGGCGGACATCCAGACGATTCTCGATGCGTCTGGTGCCCGCGAGGTGGCCCGCGAGTACGTGGACAGCGAGAGCTTCTTTTTCATCGGGCGGGGGTACCACCACCCCGTCGCGCTGGAGGGGGCACTCAAGTTGAAGGAGATCTCCTACACCCACGCCGAGGGGTTTGCTGCCGGCGAACTCAAACACGGGACGCTCGCGCTCGTGACGCCCGACACGCCCGTCTTCGCAGTCGTCACTGGCGACGGCGAGGCTGCCCGCAAGACCATCGGGAACGTGAAAGAAGTCGAAGCACGCGGTGCCCCCGTGATTGCCGTCACCGACGGCGAGAGTGACGTGGAGCGGTACGCCGACGCCGTGCTCGAGATTCCGTCGACTCACGCCCGGACCGCGGCCGTGCTCGCGAACGTCCAGCTCCAGCTCGTCGCCTACCACGTCGCGAACGAACTCGGCCGTTCCATCGACAAGCCGCGCAACCTCGCGAAATCCGTCACGGTCGAGTAGCGGGCGGGTGCGCCGGCGCACGGGTCGCTGGCGGATAACGCGGCTCAGTCGGCCGTGAGTTCGGTCGTCGACTCTACACTCTCACTCGCCGACGGCTCCGTGACCGACTCGTCGAGCGCTCGCGCCAACGCGAACACGGCGTCCTCGTGGCTGCGTTTCGACGCGTGAATGGAGTTCGGCCGTACCCGTAGCCTCTCGTAGGTCTCGGTGTCGACCTCCGTGTCGAGCGTCGTCTCACAGAACTGTTCGACAGCGGCCAACAGCGCGTGAACGTGGAGTAGCTCCTGTTTGCGCATTGCATACCACACTGTGTCCCACACGACAACCAATTACGGACCGAACATCTTCGTTCCAACTGCCTCGTTCTGCTATATTGCCCTCTGGTCGTTCGGCTGTGACTGTCATCGCCGCATTCGAATTGAGCGCTTCTTACGGCTCTATAAAACGTTTAGCCGCCGCAAAACCCGGGATAAAACGTTTTATACACTCCCTATCGACGCAGCTGTCCGGTGAATCGACGCGAAAACGAACTCAGCGTCGACCCGGTATATGTGGGTAGCCATTCAACGCCTGAGCAGAGAGATAATGTCCACCGAGTCCTCTCCCATCGACGCCCTCCCTGACGCGACGCCGTCGCGACTCGCACAGGTCACGCGAGCTGCCGGCACCGTCACCCGCGGACTCGCCTTCTGGACCGGCATCACGCTCGCGTTCGCACAGGTCCCCCTCTTCGCCGTCGGGGTGACGAGCACCGACCCGACGCTGTTGGTCGCGCTCCTCGTCGCCAACCTCGCGGCGTTCGCACTCGGCAGCGACTACCGCGCTTAACGGTCGTCGCGAGCGTCCTCACTGCGGTCCTCGGGTTCCGGCGGCACGAACAGTCGGGCGAGCCACCGTACGACCCGCGACGACTCGGCGAGTCGCCGGCCGCGGTCGCTGAGTGCTGTTGCCACCTCGTTGAGTCGCGACTGCTCCCATCGTGTTACCATCGGTGTGACCAATCGCTCCAGGAGTCCGAGTACCGGTCCGATGGTGTACGTCTCTCGGAGGTTGATGGTCACGACCGTCGGGTCCGGTTCCGCGGTGAGCCACTGGTAGAGTCGCGAGGTATGGAGTTGCCGACCCACTGCCCGTTCGAGCCGTTGAGCCGTCGTCACGGGAAGCGTTGCTGCGAGTCGGTCACGAGCGGTCCTTGCGACTCGTCCAACTACCGATTCGCTCAGGGCCGTCCCGATACGCTGGTCTCGACTCACTGTTCGACGCTGTCGACCTCACCCACGAATTCGTACTCATCGGTTGCGACAGTGAGTTGTCGGCCGATTCGAATTGGTTCGCCTCCGTACATCGGTCCTGCAACCGTGTCTCTCGCCACGAACTGCATCTCGATGGTGAGTCGTTCGCGGTCTCCCATCGTTTGGCCACGAGTCACGTCCTGTACTGTCACGACCGTCTGTCCAGCAAGCTGGTATTCGTCGCCCGTCCCGACCGCATCAGCAACCGCCGTCGAAACGTTTGCCGTCAACGTCGCAGTGACCGAGGTCGTCACGATTCCCTCTGTCTGTCCAATATTGATGACGGTCGCCTCGACAGTGTAAGCTGGTGTGGTCAGCCGCCGGACCGTCCCGTACCGGAGTTCCGCTCCCTCTGTCGTGAACACGTCGTCTTCGACGATACCGTCGACTCGAACTGCGGCCACGATGCGAATTCCATCGTCTGTCGGCGTCCGGTACACGCCGGTCAGCGTGTGGTTCTGCCCGGCAAACGTGACCGTACCGGATTCGATGAGCGCTGCTCCATCCGGCGGATGTGTCCCTAACTCGACTGTTACTGTCCGGGTCACTTGTTGTTCGCTTGGCTCGCCCGATTCGTCCGAACCGACGACGAGCGCGATGCCGGCGACGGCGACTGCGAGCACGAACAGCACGACGAGCAGATCGATGATGTTGACGATACCGAACACACGACCGTGCTCGTCCAGCAGTTCCATACCCGGAGGTCGGGTGTCGGTCACATAACGGCTTCCGTCTTCCAGCGGGATACGAAGCTACTTGTGGCCGGTGGCGCAACGTCGGATTATGTCGATTCTCGTCACCGGCGGCGACGGCTACATCGGGTGGCCGACCGCCCTCCGCATCGCTACCCGCACGGACGAGCGCGTCATCGCCGTGGACAACTGCGCCCGCCGTGAGTGGGTCGCGGAAGTCGGCGCGACCAGTGCGACGTCTGTCGCCGACCCCGAGACCCGCATCGAGGCCGCGCGTGAGGTCCACGGCGCGGCGAATCTCTCCTTCGTCGAGGGCGACCTCACGGACCGCGAGTTCGTGCTCCGCCTGCTCGACACGCACGAGCCGTCGGTCGTCGTGCATACGGCGGCCCAGCCGTCTGCGCCGTATTCGCAGATTAACGGCGAGCGGGCGAACTTCACGCAGCACAACAACATGCAAGCGACGCGGAATCTCCTGTTCGGGCTGTCCGAACAGGGGCTGACGGACACGCATTTCATCGAGACGACGACGACCGGCGTCTACGGTGCGCCCGAATTCCCGATTCCCGAGGGCGGGGCGACGATGGAACACGCGGGCGAACAGGACGAGGTGCCGTTCCCGGCGATGGCGGGGTCGTGGTATCACCTTTCGAAATCACATGACGCGGCGAATCTCCGACTCGCCCACGACCAGTTCGATATGCCGATTTCGGACGTGCGGACGGCGATTACCTACGGGGCGGAGACGGAGGAGACGCGGCCGGACGACCGACTTGCGACGCGGTTCGACTTCGACTACTACTTCGGCGTTGTCGCCCACCGATTCGCGGCACAGGCCGTCGCCGGCTACCCGCTGACGGTGTACGGCAAAGGCGAGCAGCGGAAGCCGTTCGTCTCGCTTGAGGATGCAGTCGAGGGACTTGCACGGCTTGCGCTTGGGGAGACGCCCGACGGACATACCGTGTACAATCAGGTGACGCGGCCGATTGCCATCGTCGAGATGGCCGAGACGATTCGCGAGGTTGCTGCCGAGCACGACCTCAATGTTGAGGTCACGCACGTCGAGAACCCTCGCGACGAGGACGAGACCCACCAGATGGAGATCGACAACGACCGGTACATGGACGTAATTGACGAGCAGCGAGCCACGTTCGCCGACGGGATTGACGACGTGTTGGAGACGCTGCTCGCGCACCGAGAGACCATCGTGAGCCACGAGGACCGCTTCCTCCCGGATGCCCTACAGGAATGAACGTTCTCGTCACCGGGGGGTGTGGCTACATCGGGAGCGTCCTGATACCACTGCTCCAGCGTGACGACCGTGTGGAGCAGGTCACGGTACTCGATGATTTCTCGGCGAGTTCGCCGCGGTCGCTGTTCGGCAGTATCGGTTCGGATCTGACCTTTCACAACGGCGACGTGCGCGAGTACGGCGACGTGGAGACGGCGTGTCGCGGGGTCGACACGGTCGTCCATCTGGCGGCAATTACCGGGGCTGGCAGTACCCACGAGCGACGGGAGGAGACGTTCGCGACGAATCTGGAGGGCACACGAAATATCCTCAACGCTGCCGGGAAGACGGGTGTCGACAACGTCGTGCTCGCCTCGTCGTGTAACATCTATGGGCGAGCGCCGGCTCGTGATATCGACGAGTCGGTCGAGCCGGAGCCGCTGAATCCGTACGCGGAGACGAAAGCTGAATCTGAGTCGCTGCTCCGGGAGGCGAAGGCAGCGTTCGGCTTCGAGGGGACGGCGTTGCGGCTGGCGACGAACTACGGGAACGCGCCGGGCGTCCGGTTCAACCTCGTCGTGAACCACTTCGTGTTCCGGGCGCTCACGGACCGGCCGCTGACGGTGTACGGCGACGGATCGAACTGGCGACCGTTCATTCACGTGCGTGACGCGGCACGGGCCTACAAGCACGCGGCACTCGCGCCCGACGACTGGGTCCACGACGTGTACAACGTCGGGAGCAACGACGAGAACTACCGGATTGCGACGATTGCGGATATCGTAAGCGAGGAAGTCGCTCCCGTGGATATTTCCTATCTCGACGACGAGCACCCCGGGCCGTCGTATCACGTGAACTTCGATCGCCTCGGGGCGACGGGCTACGAGACCGAGTGGACGCTTCGCGAGGGTGTGCGTGACCTCCGGGATGCGTTCCGTGGCGACGTGGAATCCACCTGACTTTTGCTCGCGGCCGTCCGCGTTCGGGTATGAGCGAGCCGCCACACGTCGCCGTCACCGGAGCCGCGGGGTTCATCGGGAGCCGCGTACTCGGGCAACTCCGACGCGACCACCCCGACTGGGAGCTCACCGCGCTGGACAACTTCTACCGTGGCGACATCCGGGAGGTCGAAGGCGTGCCGGTCGAGCACGTCGACATTCGCCACCGCGACCAACTCACCGACGCGCTCGCGGGCGCGGACGTGGTGGTCCATCTGGCGGCGCTGTCGGGCGTCGAGAGCTGTGACGCCGACCCAGATCTGGCGTACGAGACGAACGTTGTCGGGACGACGAACGTCGCGTACACGTGCAAGCGCGAGGAGATCGCCCTCGTCTTTCCGTTCTCGGCGGCCGTGCTCGGCGACCCAACCGAGTTCCCGATTACGACGGCAATGGAGCGCGAGCCGCTGAACTGGTACGGCGAGACGAAGGTACTCGGCGAGCAGGCCATCGAGACGCTGGCCGACGGCTCCTTTCCGGCCCACCAGTTTCTCGTGGCGAATCTCTACGGCCAACACACGGTCGGTGACCGGACCGTCTCGAAGGATGTCGTCATCGACTTCTTCGTCGAGCGAGCGCTGGCGGACGAGCCGCTGACCGTGTACGAACCGGGGACGCAGGCGCGGAACTTCGTCCACGTGAACGATGTCGCAAACGCGTTCTGTCTGAGTGCGGAACACCTGCTCGACGCCCACGCCCGCGGGGAGACCGGCAGTACGGCCTTCGAACTCGGAACCGAGGAAGCGCCGAGCGTGATGGAGATGGCTGAGCTGGTCGCCGCGATTGCTCGCGAGGAACGGGGGCTGGACCCGACGGTCGAACTCGTGGAGAACCCGCGTGCGGCCGAGACGCTCGTGGACGAGTTCGGTGTCGAGACGACTGCGGTTCGCGAGACGCTCGGGTGGGAGCCACACCACACAGTCGAGGCGACGATTCGCGAGCAACTTCGTGAGGCGTAATTTCTGGATGTCGACGAGAACAAGAGCCGGCCAACG
>Ga0209965_1000268_pt1 | contig 18656 bp, 16 predicted proteins | sample SalPon2_B_H2O_MG_FD_185707 | JGI IMG/M metagenome (GOLD analysis project Ga0209965, IMG submission 185707) | Salt pond water microbial communities from South San Francisco under conditions of wetland restoration - Salt Pond MetaG R2_B_H2O_MG... | ecosystem: Environmental > Aquatic > Non-marine...
CGTCAACGTCGCCGCCAACACGAACGAGCCGGGCTTCCGCGGCCCGGTGTACCCGGACGGCACCTTCGCGTACGTGCCGATCCCCGAGTCCACGGCGACCCTCTCGCGCGACCGGTTCCCAACCGATGAGCCACTCCCGACGTACGACGACCTGTCACTCTCGTTTGACGTACCGGACAGCCTTCGGTCGACACCCGTCCACGCGGACCCCGAGTTTCCCGGCGTTCACGGCCGCGAGAACGCGACCTACGGCGACCCCTACGCGGTGAAAGCCGGCCGGATCGCGACGCTCGCACCCGGCGACTGGCTGCTCTTTTATGCCACCCTCACGCTCCGACCACACGACTGGTGCGGACCGGGCTCGACGCGCGTCGGCGACGCCGACGCCGACGACCGTGGCGGCGAGTGGCTGTCCGAGCACGGGGTCGCCGTCGACGACGACCTCGCACCCACGTGGGGCGCGTACCTCGTCGCCGGCCTCCGCGTCGAGCAGGTGCTCGAGACCCCGACGCGCGAGGCCGCCGCCGACCGCGTCCCGACCAACGCCCACCTCAAGCGCGACCCCTTCGACGCCCGCGTCGTCGTCGCTGGCGACCCGACCGCGTCGGGCTGTTTCGACCGGGTCGTACCGCTGAGTGACCCAAGCGCCGGTACGACGGCGAACCGCCTGGTGACCGGGCTGTCGAGCGACTCCGGGAAGGGTCCGTGGTGGCGACGCCCGCTGGCGTTCGACGACGACGCGACCCGCACGCTGTGTGCCCGTTTCGACGTCGTCTGAGGCGACGTCGCCGCTACGCCACCGCGGTGTCGACAATTCTTGCGGCTAGCTCCGTCGACGACGAGTCTGGCCGACCGCAGTTGGCCGCAGAACGAAGCGGCGTTGCCGTCGGCTCGACGCCGCTACGATTCCGGGCCAAGTGTCGGGCGTGTTCGGTAGCCGCAACGCTTGCCCGAAGGTGGTTGCACCGCTCATAGTTGTCGGTTTCGGGGGGTATAGGCTTCGAGACGGCCAACGAACGTTCGATGTCAGATCTGAACGTCTCTCACGAGTACTTCACGTGGAAGCTGGTACAAGACGTCGCAGAAGAGAACGGCTACTTCGCGGAGGAGGGCGTCGAGGCGGACCTCTCGTACTTCGCTCCGGGGACACAGGACTTCGAGGGCGAGAACGCACACGACGCCGATTGGTGGGACGACCTCGACGACGAGGGCAGCACCCACGGGGTCTGCGAGTGGAACGCGGTCCAGGAGGCGTCCGAGACCGACCGCGACATCGTCGGCTCCTACAGCGAGTGGGACCGCGTCGTCTTCGTCCGGGCTACAGACGAGGCCGAGACCGTCGACGATCTCAAGGGTCGACCGATGGGGATCAACAAGTACGCCACGTCGTTTTACTCGATGCGGGAGATGCTGGAGACGGCCGGGTTCGAAGACGACGACATCGTCCTTGAACACGTCGGCGAGGCCGAAGAACGCTTCGACGCGGTAAAAGACGGGGAGGTCGACTCGATCGCGGTGTTAGAGCCGTTCGTCACGCTCGGCCGATACGACGAGGAGCTGAAAGAAGTGTTCGAGGGGCCGTGCCGCGCCGCCATCACGACGCGCGAACAGCCCGAACCGGAGAAGCTGGAGGGGTTCCTCGCAGCGCTGAATCGTGCGGTCGCCGACATCAACGACGACCTCGAAGGATACACCGACCGCTACGTCGAGCTGCTCGAAGCGGAGGCCGCCGACAAGCCCGCCTTCGACGACGTGAACTTCGAACGACTCCGTGCGGAGTTCGAACTCCGCGAGTTCCTTCCCGTGCGCGCCCCCGACGAAGAACGGATCGACGCGACCACGAGCTGGATGCGCGAGAAGGGGTTCGTCCCGGACGACGCCGACGTCGGGACCGCAGAGGGACTCGAAGACGAGGGTGTGATTCCAGACGACGAGTCCGACTCCGAGACGGACGAGCCCGAGGCGACGGCCGACTGACCGATGTCGCTCGAGTCCCGTTCGGCGACCGACGACGATAGCGCCGAGCCCGAGCCCCGGTCCGACGCCGAACCCGTGGTCGGCGACGACGCGGACTACCGCGCCGCCGACGCGGCGTCGATCGTCGCTGCCGGCCTCACGAAACGGTACGACGAGACGCTCGTCTTCGACGGGCTCGACCTCTCGGTCGACCCTGGCGAGGTTTGTTGTCTCCTCGGGCCGTCCGGCTGCGGAAAGACGACGCTGTTACACCTGCTCGCGGGACTCGAAGTTCCGACCGACGGCCGCGTCGAGATCGACGGCGAGACCGTGACGAGTCCCGACTACCGGTGGGGCGTCGTCTTTCAGGACCCGCTCCTTTACCCGTGGCTCTCGGTGCGTGAGAACGTCGCGATCGGTCCGCGGCTCCGCGGCGAGGAGCCAGAGGCGGACCACGTCGACGACCTGCTCGAGCTTGTCGGACTCGACGGTTTCGAGGACGCAGCCCCCGCGGACCTCTCCGGCGGGATGGCACAGCGCGCGTCGCTCGCGCGGACGCTCGCGAACGAGCCGGAGGTGCTGCTCCTCGACGAGCCGTTCTCGGCGCTCGACCAGCTGACGAAGATGGAGCTACAGGACGAGCTGTTGCGGATCGTCGACGAACTCGGCGTCACCGCCGTGTTCGTGACACACGACATCGACGAGGCGGTGTACCTCGGCGACCGCGTCGCGATCATGGGGCCGGTCCCCGCGGGTATCGAACACGTCGAGCGGATCGACAGCGACACGCGGTCGCGAGACGACGAGGCGTTCCTCGCGGAGCGGGCGGCGACCTTCGAGCGCCTGGAGGCAGTTGGATTCGAATGACACACGACCATCACACAGATCACGGCGATATCGACCCCGACGTCGCTGCGAGCGCGAGAACGCTCGTCGGCGGCTCGGGCTGGCGTAATCCATCGAAGCGCGCCCGCACGAGCGGGCTCTCGCGACGCGCATTCATGAAGGAGTCCGGGCTCGCGTCGCTCGCGGCGGCCGGCGTCGGCGCTACTGCGGGGTGTCTCGGCGACGACGACGGCCCGCCGACCGCGGAGATCGGCTATCTGCCGATTACGGACGCAGCACCCTTGCTGACGGGGTACGCCAACGACCACTTCACGGACCACGGCGTCGACGTCGCGGAGCCGACCTTGTTTCGCGGCTGGTCGGACCTCGCGGAGGCGTTCCTCGCCGGCGAGGTCAACGTCGCGCACTTCCTCATGCCGATGACCGTGTGGATGCGCTACGGCGACGAGCTGGACGCCAACGTCCAGGTCGTCGCGTGGGACCACACGGACGGCTCCGCGCTGACGGTCCAGCAGGACATCGACGAGTGGTCGGACCTCGGCGGCGGCACCGTCGCCGTCCCGTTCTGGTACTCGATCCACAACGTCATCCTCCAGCTCGGACTCCGCGAGGCGGGGCTCACGCCCCGGACGGACTCGTCGGCCGACGCGGTCGCCAACGATGAGGTCAACCTCGTCGTGACGCCCCCGCCGGACATGCCCGCGGCCCTGGAGAACGGCTCCATCGAGGGGTACATCGTCGCCGAGCCGTTCAACGCGATCGGCGAGCTGGAGACCGGCGGGAAGGTCCTCCGGTTCACCGGCGACATCTGGCGCGAGCACGCCTGCTGCGTCGTCGTGATGCGCGAGGAGCTGGTGGAGGCCCGGCCCGAGTGGACGACGGACGTGATGAGCGGCATCGTCGACGCCCAGCAGTACCTCCGCGGGAACCGCTCCGAGGCGGCGCGGCTGCTCTCCTCGGAGGGGAGCGGCCTGCTCCCGCAGGGCCCGGAGCCGATCGACCGCGCGCTCACCCACTACGACGAGCACGAACCGTACCTCGAGTCGGGCGCGATCCGGAACGAGGAGTGGGACATCGACCGGATCGGGTTCTACCCGTACCCGTACCCGTCGTACACGGAAGAGTTGGTACGGCGGATGCGCGAAACGCGCGTGGAGGGCGAAGACGCCTTCCTCAACGAGTTGGACCCGAGCGAGGTCGCCGACGATCTCGTCGCGTACGACCCCGTCCGCACGGCGCTGGAAGCGGCCGGTGGACCATCAGCATTCGACGTCCCAGAGGACGATGGCTACGAGAGACGAGAGACGATACGATTCTGATCTGGTCGGGGACGCCGGCCGCCTGCTGCCGGTGGTCGGGCTCCTCGGCGGCCTCGCCGTCTGGTGGGCGGTGACGGCACTCGGCAGCGGCATCATCACGAACTTCGCGCCCGCAGCAGCGTTCGCCGTACTCATAGAGCTGGTCACTTCGACCGCGTTTTACGGCCACGTCTTCGTCAGCGTCTACCGGTTCGCGGTCGCGCTCGGGCTCTGTCTGGTCGTCGGGCTCCCCGTTGGCGTTCTCGTGGGCTACTTCGAGACAGCGGAGCGCGCGACCACGGTGTTGTTCCAGTTCATGCGCATGATCTCGCCGCTCGCTTGGTTCCCCATCGCTATCATCGTCTTCGGCGTCGGGACCCGGTCGGCGGTGTTCGTGATGTTCGTGGCTGGACTCTGGCCTATCGTGTTGAACACGGCTCACGGCATCGCGACCATCGACGACGACTGGATCACGGTCGGCGAATCGCTCGGCGGCGACACCCGTGCCCTGCTCCGCCGAGTCGTCGTCCCCGCGGTGATACCGGATATGCTGACGGGCATCCGCCTGTCGATCGGCATCCTCTGGATCATCCTCGTCCCCGCGGAGATGCTCGGGGTGAACACCGGATTGGGGTACCTGATCTTGGACGCCCGCGACCGGTTCGCCTACGCGGAGATCCCCGCGATCATGCTGGTCATCGGGTTCATCGGGTTCTGGCTCGACCTCTCGGTTCGCCGGCTCCACGCCCGGTGGAACTGGGGGTAGCCTCGCGTCTCGATCACGACCCGTCCGCGTCGAGCGGGTCTTCGAGCTGTCCCATCACCGCCTCGAGGGCGTCGGTGGCGGTGACCAACCCGACGACCTCGCCGGCTTCGATCACGAGTGCGAGCTCTTGTGCTTGCGCTTGGAACTGGTCGTAGGCGTCACTGACGCTCGTCTCAGCAGAGAGCGTCATCGGCGGCGCGGCGATCTCAGCGAACGTCACGTCGCCGGCAGTGAGCGCCTCGAAGTTGGATACGATCGAGGGGGCGTACACGATTCCCTCGACGTCGCCGAGGTCGTCGCCGACGAGCGGGAACCGACTGTGTGGGGTGCCGCAGATTCGCTCGAGGTTCGCGTCGACGGAGACCGCCGTCGACAGCGCGACGACGTCCGCCGGCGGCGTCGCGATCTCGGCGACGGGCTGCTCGTCGACGTCGAGGGCGTTCAACACCTCTTCGCGGCGTTCTTCGGGAAGCTCGACGTCTTCCATCATCGACCCGAGCCGGGTCCGCAACTCGGCGCGCGACTCTAAGACGTCCGTTTCGGTCTCGGTCCACGAGCCCGTCATCTCGACGCCGAACAGCCGGAGCGTCGCCTTCGCGACCCAGTCGCCGACGCGAATCAGCGGCGAGATGAGCCACGCGAACCAGTACAGCGGCCGGGCACCGTACGCGACGACCTGCTTCGAGCGCTCCACGCCGAGGTACGTCGGCGTCTGCTCGCCGTGGGTGAGGTGTGCCATGTTGATGAGGAAAAATCCGAGCAACGAACCGGCCCCGGCAGACGCGAGCGCGGTGTTCGCGAACAACGGCTCGAACAACGCGGCGAGCCCGGGCTCTGCGACGACGCCGAGGGCGATGCTCGTCCCGGAGATCCACACCTGACAGGTCGTCAGGTAGAACTCGAGGTCGTCGGTCATCTCCCAGGCGCGCTCTAACGCCGGCGTGTCGATCTCGGAGGCCGGATACTGTCTGAGTCGCGTGAGCCCGAACTCTACGGCGACGAAGTACGCGTTGATCAGGATCAACGCGACCCCGGCGAGCACCCGAAGCCCGATCTCGACCGGGGGCATCGCGACCAACGGACGAACGAGCGGGGCCGAAGCCGCAACGAGCGTCAGCGTGGCTACCATCGGATCGGGATGGCGACGGCTCCAGCAAAAAGGCCGCGCCGAGGACGCCGCGTTCCCTCACGCGAAGTCGTCGTACGTCGGCCGCCCGATCGCCGGCGGGAACGTCTCGACCGGTGCCGTCGTCTCCGCACCGCTTGCCATGTCTTTGACCGTCACCTCGCCGTTCGCGAGGTCGCGCTCGCCCACGATCACGACGGTCTCGGCGTTGATCGAGTCGGCGTACCCGAGCTGTGCGCCGAACGACCGGTCGGCGACGTCGGTCTCGACGACGACCGCGTCGTCGATCGCTCGGAGATCCCGGGCTATCCGTGCGGCCGTCTCGCGGGTGTCACCCACCGAGAGCACGTAGTAGTCCGTCGAGAGCGACTCTTCGGGCCAGACGCCGGCACGCTGACACAACAGCGCGAGCGTGGCGTGGCCGGGCGCGACGCCAACCGCCGGCGTCGGCTGTCCCCCGAAGCTCTCGATGAGGTCGTCGTAGCGGCCGCCGCCGAAGACGGAGCGGGAGACCGTTCCCGTCGAGTCGAAACACTCGAAGACGACCCCGGTGTAGTAATCGAGGCCGCGTGCGGTCGTGAGCGAGACCGTACAGTAGTCGCCCGCGCCGAAGTCGTCCGCGGCCGCGAGCACGTTCTGGAGGTTCTCGACCGCGTCGGCGACGTCGTCGCCGCCAGCCGCAGCGACCGCGTCGAGGTCGTCGACGGTGTCGACGCCCGCGATCAGTTCGTCGAACCCGCGGGCGGTCGACCGCGGGAGCCCGGCGTCCGAGAGCAGCCCGAGGTACTCGCCTTCGTCGACTTTCGCGCGCTTGTCGACGGCGCGGATCGCGGCCTGTGTGTCGACGGCGTCGGGGTCGTCGGCGAGCGCCCGCACGAGCCCGCCGAGGATGTCTCGGTGTGAGACCCGGAACTCGAAGTCGTCTGCTGTGAGCCCGAGGTCGGTGAGCGCGTCGGCGGCGACCGCGAGCACCTCGGCGTCGGCCTCCGGCGCCGCGGATCCGAAGACGTCGATGTTCGTCTGGTAGAACTCCCGGAACCGACCCTGTTGGACCTGTTCGTAGCGCCAGAACGGTCGGGTCGAGACCCACTTGATCGGCTTCGAGAGCTCCTGGCCGCGCGCGACGACCATCCGCGCCACCGTCGGCGTCAACTCGGGGGTGAGCGTCACCTCCCGACCGCCGTTGTCTTCGAAGGCGTACAGCTCGTCGACGATGGCCTCCCCGGACTTGTCGACGTACATCTCGGTCCGCTCGAGCGCCGGCGTCGCCACCTCCCGGAAGCCGTAGCGGGCCGCGGCTCGCTCGACCGCGTCGGTCACCTCCCGACGAGCCGACTGCTCGCCGGGGTAGAAGTCGCGAAAGCCTTTGAGTCGGTCGTACATGCACGGCGATTCGCCGAGCGTCCGCTTGAAACCATCCTTTCGGCGGCGTGTGGCCGCCTCAGTCGGCTCGGTACTCCTTCGCGAAGCCGCGGAACTCGGTCCGGTGTGCCTCCTCGTCGGAGAGCAACATCACGGCGAGGTCTTCGGTGACCGGGTCGCCGGCGTCGTCGGCGACGTCGACCAGCTCGCGGTAGGTCGCGATCGCGTCCTCTTCGGCGTCCAACACGCCCTCGATGACGGCCAACACGTCGGTCGAGTCGGCCGGCGGCTGCAGTGACTCTTGACGGGCGACGAACTCCGCGGAGCCCGGCGGCCGCGCGTCGAGCTGTTTGAGCCGCTGACCGAGCTGTTCGGCGTGGCCGAGCTCCTCTTGGATGTCCGCTTTGAGGCTTTCTTTGATTTCTTCGGCGCGGACGCCGTCGAGGACGATGGCGTTCGTCTGGTAGTTCATCACCGTCTCCAGCTCGTCCATGTACGCGGCCTGTAACAGGTCGATGACGCGGTCAGATGCCATACTCGCTCTTCAGTGGCCGGTCATAAAACACTGCTCGGGCGTTCCGGTACGTCGGGAAGCCGCTTCACGCTCCGCGCGAGACTGCTCGTACACACCACGGTCAGACTCGAGACGCTCAATCGTTCCGACCGCGCACGTACGTCTGGTGGTGTGCGGGAAAGACCTCCGCTACGGCCTCGGTACCGTGTTCGTCGGCGATGAGCGTCCGCAGCTCGTCTTCGTAGTCTGCTTTCGGCACCTCCTCGCTCGGCCCCTGTTCGACCTCGAAGGTCGCCTCGACGAGGCGGTCGACGGCGTGTCGACCGAACCCAGACAGCGGCGAGAGATAGTCGACACCGTGACGATCCTCGAGGCTCTGTGCCTGTGCGCGCGAAACCGTCGGGACGCGGTCGTCGCGTCGGGTGCCGTCTGCGATCGCGTCGACGTCCCGGTCGGCGATCGTCTCGAGTGCGTGTTCGTGGACGCGCTGGATCCCGTTGCGCGGATAGCCGTCGGCGACCATCGTCGCGGCCGCCTCCGTGGCGACGTCCGGATCGAGGTCGACGCGGTCGAAGGGGAACCCGAGGGCGTCTGCGGCGCGCGCCGCGTGCTCCCAGTCGTCGGTGAGCCCGAAGCTCCCGGTGACACATCGGACGTCGTAAAAGCGGTCGAGCAAGACGGCAGCCAGCGAGGAGTCTTTTCCACCACTGTACAGCAGCGCGAGCTCCATCTACCGCCGCCGGATGTCGAAGCTTTGTTGTTCGGGCTGAAGCTCCTTGAGCAGGTCGCGCATCTGGTCTTCGTCGATACGCCCCTGGACGCGGCCGCTTTGGGCCAGCGACGCCACCTGTTGTTTCACCTGCTTTGCGAAGTCGGGCTTCGACATCTCGACGGCGTTGAGCCGCTGGCGGGCGCCGTCGGTGAGGTACTGTTTCAACACCGCCTCCTGTTGGGCCTCCGCGCGCTGTTGGGCCTCCTGGCGGGCCTCGGCACCGGCGTCGCCGTCGCCGCCGGCACGGTCCTGGAGTTCCTGTAGCTTCTGTTCGCGCAGTTCTTCGAGTCGGTCGTCGTCTGGGCTCCCGCTCATGGACACACGTTCACGGTCCGAGCGAAAAACGATTTCGGAGGCTCGCGCGGTCACGTCGCGATCCAATGCCGCTCCGGCCGTCGAAGCCACCGCGCACCAGGTCGGGTCGCTTAAACGCGACACCGCCGTACACGTCGGTATGAGCGAGTCGCGTGAGTTCTGCCCGCGGTGTGGCGACGCCGTCCCCGAGCGTCGCGACCCTCTCCCCGGCGAGCCGAGCGGCCGGGACGCGCTGTTGTGTGACGACTGTTACTTTGCGGACTTCTCGCTCGTCGACGCGCCCGACCGGATCGAGGTCCTCGTCTGTGCGGGCTGTGGTGCGGTCCACCGCGGCGACTCCTGGCGGGACGTGGGTGCGCGCGACTACACCGACGTCGCGGTCGACGAGGTCGCGGGCGCCCTCGGCGTCCACGTCGCGGCCGACTCCGTCGAGTGGGGCGTCGAGCCCGAGCAGGTCGACGAGAACACGATCCGGATGCACTGTCGGTTCTCGGGGGTGGTTCGTGGGACGCTTCGCGACGCCGAGGTGACCGTTCCGGTGAAGATCTCTCGTGGAACGTGTGAGCGCTGTGGGCGGATCGCCGGCGGGTACTACGCCGGGATCGTGCAGGTACGCGCCGACGACCGCGACCTCACCGCGACGGAGCGGGCGCGAGCGGTCGAGATCGCCGAGTCCTACGTGGCCGACCAGGAGGCCGACGGCGACCGCGAGGCGTTTCTCACGGAGGTGAAACAGACGCCCGACGGGCCGAACGTGAAGCTCTCGACGAACCGACTGGCCCAGAACGTCGCGACGCAGATCACGACGGAACTCGGCGGCAGCTACGAGTCGTATCCGACGCTCGTCACCGAAGACGGCGACGGCAACGAGGTGTATCGGGTGACGTTCGCGGTGCGGCTCCCGCGGTACGCCCCCGGTGAGATACTCGATCCGAACGACGGTGGCGGCCCGGTGCTCGTCACCGGCGTCTCCGGACGGCTGAGCGGCGTGCGGCTCGCGACCGGGGCGTCGTACGCCTCCTCGTTCGAGGCGGGTGCCGCACCCGACGCGACGCGACTCGGGACGCGTGCGGACGCGAGCGAGACGACCGTGGTGACCGTCGAAGACGACCACGCGATCCAGGTGCTCGACCCAGAGACGTACGCGGCGCGCACGGTGCCGAATCCCTCGTTCGTCGACGCGGACGCGGAGACGGTACTCGCGTTTAAACACGGCGACGCGGTACATCTCGTTCCGCCGGAGACGTAGGGACGGAACGGACCGCAACAAAAAGCGTGTGTTAGTCGGCGCGAGCCACCGGTTCGTTCGTAGCGGCCGCCGAGCGCTCGGCCTCGGGGACCTCGATGCCGCGACGTTCGAGCTGACGGACGAACGACGTCTCGCTGAGTCCGGCCTGCGTCGCCGCCTGAGAGAGCGTGAGTGTCCGTGCACCGTACAGCGTCATCGCACTCGACAGCGCAGTCGATGTCATACACCACCCTTCCGCGTGAACGTTTATGAAGATTACTACTTCATTCAGGGGCCTGATACACCTTATACGATATATATTAACAGCCGTTTTCGACGATGAGTGCTATGACATATATCCACACGCAGGTGGATCTCCCGGAACCACTATACTTCGGGCGATTTGACGGTGGGTATGGACAGACAGCAGCTCATGGCCCTGTTCTTCGCGTTCCTCATGGTGAGCTCCATGCTCGCGTGGGGAATCAGCTTCCTGTGAGGGCGGAGACGGCGAGCCGGTGGGGCCGCCGTTGCGACCACCGTCTTCACGTCCGTGACCGCTCACCCGTCGCCCCAGACGTCAGAGAGCGGGTGGTTCTCCCGACGGTCGGCGTCGGCTTCAGAGCGCGTGCGGCTCCCGGAGCGCGGCCGAGACTCGGCGTCCGGGCGCGCTGTGGTCGCGTCCGTCGACCCTGACGCGCCGGTCTCACCCGCACCGGTCGGGTCGGCGTCGATCGCGGCGAGCGCCGCCGCGGGGTCGAACGGCGGGAGCGACGGCGTCGTCATCGCCTCGACCTGGTCGCGAAACCACGACGGGGTGTCGGTGCGCGCGCGTTCGAAGAGGTCGAGCAGAGAGTCGTCCGCGAGGTACGTTGCGCCGTAGTCGTCCGGTGCGCGCACGACCCGCCCGCACGCCTGGATGACGGTGCGCAACGCGACGCGATGGTACCACCCCCACTGGTCGTCCGCCAGCCGACGAGCGACCCGTGAGTCGTTCGTGTTGCGGTACGGTGCCTTACACACCACCTGCCAGCGGCAGGCGTCACCGGCGAGGTCCAACGCCTCCTCCATCTTCACCGAGACGAACACCGACGGCTCGGGGCTCGCCTTCCACGCGTCGAGCTCCGCGTCGCGGTTCGCCCGCGCGTGGTGTCTGAGTCGTGTCCCGACCCCGAAGGCGGCCAGCCGGTCGACGAGCCGCTCGGCGATGTCGTACGAGTGTGCGTGTATCAGCCCCTTTTCCGCCGGGTGGTGTGCCATCAGCCGGACGATCAGCCGTGCGATCTTCGGAATCGTCTCGTCGCGGTGCTCGTACGTCATCGACCCCTGGGTGACGTCGTACAGCCGGCGATGCTCGAGCGGGAAGGTGTGTTCGACGTCGACGAGTGCGACCCGTGAGGGGTCGAGTCCGACGCCGCGACAGAACGCCGACTTCGACAGGATCGTCGCCGACAGCAGCGCAAATCGCTCACCGCGGTCCCAGACGGTGTGTCTGAGATAGCGAGCCGGATCGAGCGGTTTGATCGCGATCGGCCCACCGCCGTCGCCCGCCCCGGGCGACTGGTCGACGACCCACGTCGTCGGCGACGTCCGGTCGCGGTAGTCCTCGAGGAACCAGCGTAACTCGCCGATCAGCTCTTGGAGTCGGTCACGGCGAGCGACCGCGTCCGGCGTGAGTTCCGGCTGTCCCGTGAGCTCGTCTTTCGCGCGGGTCGCGACGCCGACGAGCGTCTCGACGAAGCGCGCGGTGCGGTCGAGTGCGCCCTCGTCTGCGGCCGCGTCTCGCTCGACGTCGGGCACACCCACGTCGTCCCAGACGGGCACCCGCTCGGGGGAGAGCTCGATGGTCGCGTACATCTCGGCCCACTCGGCGAGTCCGTGGGCCTCGTCTATCACGACGACGTCGCGTTTGCGGAACAGCTCGGAGCCGGCCGTACGCATGAAGTACGCGAGCGTCATCGCCGCGTATCGGCCGCCCGAGGCGATTGCCCGGTCTGAAAAGTACGGACAGCGGTGTTCGATAGCGCAGTCGAATCCCTGCTCGCGAGCGCAGGGGGCGCGGTCGACCGGCGTGTCGTGTTCACCCGGGAGGATGCAGTCGTAGTTCGACTTCCCGCGAATGATCCGGAGGTCGTCGAGCAGCTCGTCGCCTTCGACGTCGTCGAGCTGTGACACCTGCGGCGTCGTGTAGTACGCCCCGGTCGGATCGCTCGGTGCGGCTTCCCCGGCGGTCCGGGCCGCGCCCATCACGGCGCGCGCAAGCAGCGACTTGCCGCTGCCGGTCGGTGCGCGAACCAAGACGACCTCGTTGCCGGCAGCAAAGGCGTCACGGATGTCAGCGACCGCCCGCGCTTGTGCGCCGCGAAAGCTCGGCGCCGGGAACGCGTCTGGAATCCGATCGGGGTCCACACGACTCCCTGGTGCGCTCTCCGAATTAAACCCTCGGAGGGTGGCGGCGTCGACCACGTCTGCGCCACCGGATCGATTATGTGTGTCGCACGGCTCCTCGGCGGTGTGTACTCCGGAGAGACGGGCCAGGTGGTGTCGCCGTCAGTGCGCGAGGAGACGCTCCCGCAGCTGTTCGAGCGCGTCGCCGCCGACGCCCCCGACCGCGTCGCCCAGCAGTACAAAGGCGGCGTCTACGACCGGTCGCTCGTCGACGCCGGCGTCGTCGATCCCGCTCCGGACGGCGCGTACGCGTCGCTCACCTACGCCGACCTGCGCCACATCGTTCGCCGGCTCGCAGCCGGATTTCGGGCGCTCGGGCTCACGCCGGGAGACCGAGTCGCCATCGTAGCCGAGACCCGCATGGAATGGGCCCACGTCGACTTCGCGACGCTCGCCGCGGGCGGCGTCGTCACGGCGGCGTATCCTGGCGGCTCGCCCGACCGGCTGGGCGCGTTCCTCGCAGACGCCGACCCAACGCTCGTCGTCGCGGGGGGTGCAGCCGGGATCGACGCACTCGGGGCGCTCGATGACGACTGCGCGACCGGACCCACGACCGTGGTGACGATGGATGCGGTCGAAGGGACGGGCACCCTCGGTGTGCGCTCTGACGCCGATGCCGACGGTGACGCCGATGCCGACGGTGACGCCGATGCCGACGTCCACACGCTCGGGGACGCCTACGAGCGGGGCGAGCAGGCGTTTGATGCCGACCGGTATCGAGCGTGGGTCGAGGCGGTCGCCCCCGATGACCTCGCGAGTCTCGTCTACACCTCGGGAACGACCGGCCGACCGAAGGGCGTCCGGCTCACCCATGCCGCGTTCCGCGCGAACGTCGCCCAGTGTCTCGACCGTCTCGGCGACGACGCGGACGATGACCCCGAGCTCGACGCGGACGACGACGGCATCGGGCTCGACGCCGACTCGACGGCGTTGTCGGTCCTTCCGCTCACCCACGTCTTCGAGCGGACGATGGGCCACTACCTGGTGTTCGGTGCCGGCGGCACGGTCGCGTACGCAGAAGGGCCGACGACGCTGGCGGCAGACTTGTCACTCGTGCAGCCGACGATGGCGTCCGGCGTCCCACGGATCTACGAGAAGGTGTTCGCCGGGCTGACCGACTCCGACGCGGAGGCGGCGACACGGGCGGCGTTCGGCGGGAATATCGACTGGCTCGTCTCCGGTGGCGGGGCGCTCTCGCCCTCGCTATGTGCGGCCTCCCACGAGGCCGGCGTCCCGATCCTCGAGGGGTACGGGCTCACCGAGACGGCGCCGGTCGTGAGCGTGAACTCCCCGACGGACCCCGCCGTCGGGACGATCGGTCCCCCGGTCGCGGACACCCAGATCGCGATCGACGAGCGGGTCGGTGAGGGTGTCGACGCGCGTCCCCGCGACGGCGACGACGCGCACGGACGCGACGACGGCGACGACCCGGTCGGCGAATGCGACGACGGCGACGACCCGGTCGGCGAGCTCCTCGTCCGTGGCCCGCAGGTGACCGACGGCTACTGGAACCGACCAGACGCCACGCGGGAGGCGTTCTCGTCGCCGGCGGCGCTTCCGGACCTCGTCACGGTCGGGCCGTCACCGGCGGCGTGGGGCGGCGATCCGGACGAGCCGTGGTTCCACACGGGCGACGTGGTCCGGCTCCGCGCCGACGGTCACCTCGTCTTTCAAGAACGCACCAAGCGCCTGCTCGTCCTCTCGACGGGCGAGAACGTCGCGCCGAGACGCATCGAGACGCGGCTCACGGACGACCCGCTCGTAGACCAGTGCGTCGTGCTCGGCGACGACCGCCGGTTCGTCTCGGCGCTCGTCGTCCCCGACCTCGACGCCGCGGCGCAATGGGCCGCAGACGCCGACCTCGACCTGCCGACCAACCGACCGGCGGCGAGTCGGGACTCCCGGCTGCGTGCGCGGCTCGCGACCGCCGTCGAGACGGCCAACGACGACCTCGAACCCGTCGAGCGCGTGAAGCGGTTCCGGGTGATTCCGACGCGGCTCACCCCCGAGAACGGGCTTCTCACTCCGACGCTGAAACAAAAGCGCGAGGCGATACGCGAGCGGTTCGACGATGCGATCGAGTCGATGTACGCGTGAGGACGCGACGGCCGACCGGCCTCGACGGTCACGCCGGTGTGGCCATTCGTCACCCAGTGACGTCGTTGACAGGTGATCCCGCACAGAAATATCCACGTTTTATATTCGGTGTTCGTAGTATGATGGTAGATGCCTCCCACCGACGACTCCGGGTCGCTCGTCCAGTACGGGATCGAAGACAAACCGCCGCTTAAGACGTCGCTCTTATTGGGCATCCAACACTACCTCACGATGGTCGGCGCCAACATCGCGGTGCCGCTCATTCTCGCGGCGGCGCTGGGGATGCCAGAGGAGATCGTCCCGCGGTTCGTCGGTACCTTCTTCGTGGTGTCTGGGATCGCCACGCTCGCACAGACGACCGTGGGCAACCGGTACCCGATCGTCCAGGGCGCGCCCTTCTCGATGCTCGCGCCTGCGCTCGCGATCGTCGGCGTCGTAACCGCGAACCCGCCCGCGGGTATCGAGGCGTGGCGAGCCGCGCTGATACAGCTCCAGGGCGCCATCATCGTCGCCGCGCTCGCCGAGGTCGCCGTCGGCTATCTCGGTCTCATCGGGCGGCTGCGGCGATTCCTCTCACCCGTCGTCATCGCGCCGGTCATCGCGCTCATCGGCCTCTCGTTGTTCAACTCCCCCGACATCACGACGGCGACACAGAACTGGTGGCTCACCGGGTTCACCCTCCTCGCCATCGTCGGATTCTCACAGTACCTCGACGTGAACGCCAAGCTGTTCGAGCTGTTTCCGGTGTTGCTCGGGATCGTGACGGCGTGGGTTCTCGCGGCGGTCCTCTCTCTCGCCGGCGTCTTCGGTCCGGAGGCGTCCGGCTACGTCGACCTCGCGAGCGTCGCGGCGGCCGACCCGGTCCACCTCATTTACCCGTTACAGTGGGGGACCCCGAGCGTGACGCCGGCGTTCGTCATCGGCATGCTCGCCGGCGTCGCCGCCTCGATCATCGAGTCGATCGGCGACTACCACGCCGTTGCTCACCTCTCGGGTGAGGGCGCACCGAGCGGCAAGCGCATGACACACGGGATCGGGATGGAGGGACTGATGAACGTGTTCTCCGGAGTGATGGGCACGAGCGGGTCGACGTCGTACTCCGAGAACGTCGGTGCCATCGGTCTCACCGGCGTCGCCTCGCGCTACGTCGTCCAAGTCGGTGCGGGGGTCATGCTCCTCGTCGGATTCGTTGGGTACTTCGGGCAGCTCGTCGCCACCATCCCGGGGCCGATCGTCGGCGGGCTCTACATCGCGATGTTCGGACAGATCGTCGCCATCGGGCTCTCGAATCTCACGCACGTCGACCTCAACTCGTCACGAAACATCTTCGTGCTCGGCATCACGCTCTTCACCGGGATGGCGATCCCGGAGTACGTGCGCAACGTCGGGGGCGCAGGCGCGTTTCAGGAGGGGCTCGCCAACACCTTCCTGTTCGGTCCGCTGCTCGGCGGTGACGTCGTCGCCAACACGATCTACGTCATCGCGTCGACCGGGATGGCCGTCGGCGGCATCGTCGCGGTCGTCCTCGACAACACGATCGGTGGGACCGACGAGGAGCGCGGACTCGCCGCGTGGGAGGCGCTTGCGGAAGCGGACGTCGATTTCACCTCCCCGTACGACCGCTTCCTCGCAGACGATGAGTCGACGTAGCTGTCCACGCTGTCGGTTCATCAAGGCGCATCAGGAACGTTCGAGTCGCCGGCCGACACGCTCGCTGCTGTCGTCGATGCGTTCGTGTGTAACCCTCACGGCGAGAACGACGGCGCGGCGTGGGCGTCGTCTGCGGGCCTCGCTTCTGTACTGCCGTCGCTCTGTGTCGACTCCGTACGCTCGTCGGTCGACTCGACCCCGCCGTCGGCGGCCGTGACGGTGTCGGTGCCGCCCGTGGCGTCGCCGGGCGTCGTCGGCTCACCGAACGCGTAGACGGTGTTGTGGCCGGTCACCGTCACCGTGAGGAAGTCACCGACTGCGACCCCGTGGTCGCTCGCGTGCTGGACGATGATCTGGCGGTAGGCGCCGTCGCGACACTTCACGGAGTCGCCCGTGCCCGGCTCGACGACGAGCACCTCGAACGTCTCACCGACCATCGCCTCGTACGCCTCGCCGACGACGTCCATCTTCAGTTCGGTCATCGCCTTCGAGCGCTCCTTTTTGATCGTGCCGCCGAGGCCCTTCATGTCGGCCGCGTCGGTGCCCGGGCGCTTCGAGAAGCGGGTGACGTTGATCTTCTCGGGACGCACCTCACGGAGCAGGTCCATCGACCGCTCGTGGTCGGCGTCGGTCTCCGTCGGAAAGCCCACGATGAAGTCGGTCGAGAGCGTCCAGTGGTCGAGTCGGTCGTCGAGGGCGGCGACGACCTCGCGGAACTTCTCGACGCGGTGTTGTCGGCGCATGTCCGCGAGCACGGTGTCGCTGCCCGACTGCACCGGCGCGTGGATGAAGTTGTACAGCTTCTCGTTGCGCGCGAAGACGTCGGCGAGCTCGTCGTGGATGCCGTGGATCCCGCCGGGGTTCGCCATCCCGAGGCGGACGCGAAAGTCGCCGTCGATCGCACAGATCCGGTCGAGCAGCTCGGGGAGCTTTCGCTCGCCGGTGTCCCAGCCGTACACCCCGGTGTCCTGGCCGGTGACGCGGATCTCTTTGGCACCCGCGTGCACCAGCGCCCGGGCCTTCTCGACGTTCGTCTCGACCGGCGGGGAGTCGACGCGGCCGGTGGCGAACTTCGTGATACAGTACGAACAGTTGCTCATACAGCCACGGGCGATCGGGAGGAGGCCGACGACGCCGTCGAGGACGGGTTCGGCGTCGGGCGTGACCGTCGGGCACTCGCCGTTGAGCACGTGTGCTGGCACCTCGTCCCAGTGGAGGATCTCGGCGTCGATGTCCGCCTCGCGGAACGCCTCGCCCTGTGCGAGCGCCATACAGCCCGTGATAACGAGCTCCGTGGTCTCCTCGGCGAGCGTCTCAGCGCGCCGGAGCATGTTCTGTTCGGTCTTCTCGACGACCGTACACGTGTTGAGGATGGCGACGTCGGCCGTCTCGGGACCCGCCGCCGGGCGGTGACCGCCGTCACGGAGCGCCCGCTCTATCTCTCGGCTCTCACCCCGGTTCGAACTACACCCGTACGTCTCGATGTGGTACGTCGCCATCAGCTACCAATTCTTGACGGTCGCCACGCAAAAACACGACGGATCGTGGGGGTCGGTGGCGTCGGTGAGTGGTGACACCTCCGCACAATGAGACGCCGCTCACTCGGCGCCTGCAGAGACGTCCGCCTCTGTGTCCACGAGTTCGAAGAGACTGCCCCACCCGTCGCTCCCGTGGCCGCCAGGGAGCATGTCGCGCAGCTGTTCGACGTCCGAGCGCGGCGCCACCTCGCTCACGAGTGCCACGATCACGCGGGCGTGGTAGGCCGCATCGGACCCGTCACAGCCTTCGATCTCGCTCACGCGCTCGACGAACGTCGGCCAGTCGAATCGTTGGCCGTGCTCTGTGACCGCCCCCGTGAGGTACCACTTGATCTCGATCGGTAGCGACGCCGCGAGGTCGGCGGCGTTCTCCTCGGGGATCCGCGAGCCGAGCGTCGAGAGGGTGGCACGGATCGCCCGAAGCGTCTGTCCGGTGTCGGCCGTACCGAGCCGGTTCTGGGCCTGCCCGGTGAACTCGTCGAAGTTCATGCGTCGATCTGGCCGGCGACGGTGTGTCAACCTGTGTGTTGTTCTCAGTGCGTGAGACGTTCGGTCGTCGGTGTCACACAACTGCGCTGTGTGCCGCTCACGCGTCGGCGACGTGGTCGCGGCTCGACTCGAGGATCTCGACGCTGGAGGAGGCGCCGATCCGGCTCGCGCCAGCACGCACCATCGCCATCGCCTCCTCGTACGTCGAGATGCCGCCGGAGGCTTTGATCGCGGTGTCGTCGCCGATCCCC
>Ga0209965_1000270_pt1 | contig 18626 bp, 12 predicted proteins | sample SalPon2_B_H2O_MG_FD_185707 | JGI IMG/M metagenome (GOLD analysis project Ga0209965, IMG submission 185707) | Salt pond water microbial communities from South San Francisco under conditions of wetland restoration - Salt Pond MetaG R2_B_H2O_MG... | ecosystem: Environmental > Aquatic > Non-marine...
AGTAGTGAAGCTGTCCGGAGTAGGAAAAAAATTCACCAACAGTTATTATGTAACAGATGCTAAGCATCGGATAGGTGAGTCAGGATACCGCATGACAATTAAGGTACGTATGTTATGAACAGCGACAATCGTTCGGATGGATTGTATGGGGTGTATATCGGAATCGTTTCCAAGACCAAAGACCCCGAGAACATGGCTCGGGTAAGAGTCAAATTCCCCTGGCGGGACGGCAATCATCAGAGTGCGTGGGCTCGGATTGCAACTCCCATGGCGGGCAAAGATATGGGGACATTTTTCATGCCCGAAAAAGGTGATGAGGTGTTGGTGTCGTTTGGTGACGGAAATATCAAACACCCGTATATACTCGGCTCACTTTGGAACGGCAAGCAGAAACCACCGGTGAAAAGCACAAAAAAGAACACGGTCCAACAAATCAAATCGAGAGCCGGCCACACGATCACGCTGGATGATAAAAGAAACAAAGGAAACATTGAGATAAAGACCAAAAAGAACCAACGAGTCATTATTGATGACACGAAAGACGAAATTAAAATTGAGGACTCAAATGGAAACAAGATAACGATGGACAAGGACGGTATCGAAATCAAATCAAAGAAAAAGACCACCCTCTCTGGAAGGGAGGTCGAAATAAATGCAGACCAGAAACTCTCGCTCTCAGGAGGAAAACTTGACGCGAGCGCCTCTTCGAAGGCGACGATATCTAGCCGTGGACCGCTAGATATCTCAGCGAATGGCAAAGCATCGCTACAGGCACTCGGGTTGCTTAATATTAAAGCCACGGGCCCTCTACGGATGAAAGGGCTGCCGATTATGCTAAACTAACATCATGTATGCAATCAAAAACAAAGAGCCGACGTTCAGGTACAGTTGCACGACCCAAGTCACCGATGTAGTCATTGAGACTGGTGATAAATAATGTTTGGGCGACCTCTTGCACGCATGGGTGATCAGACGGCACACGGAGGCCGATTAGTAGGTCCCCCGGGAGGGAGCAAAAACGTTCTTATAAATAAACGGCCGGCCTGGCGGTCGATTGTGGATTTCTCAACGTGCCCAGTTGTTGGTATCTCCCCACACATAGGTGGTTTCACCATACCTACGAACCCAACAGTTCTCATCAACAAGCTGCCCGCAGCAGCGGTTGGCAACCCGATTTTGGAAGTGAGCCCAATACCAAATCTGATTGTCCGTGGGTCTCCGACGGTACTTATGAAATAGCCATGCCACTGGGTAATTCTGGAGATGGGGTTCCGGGGGCTGGGTTGGGGTTCCCGGTAACGACGGATCACAAAGGCAATATCGCACTGTCTTCCGGCGAAGAAAACATTCAGGACTCCATTCGAATCATCATCGGCACGGCTAAAGGCGAGCGGGTGATGAGACCGGAGTTTGGCTGTGAGATCCATGAACACGTTTTCAATAACATTACTGGGACGACGATAACACTCGTTGAGAGCAGTGTCGAAGAGGCGTTGATCGAATGGGAACCCAGAATCGATGTCGAAGATGTCAACGTTCGCCGCGATGCGGACGTCCCGAGCAAACTACTCATAGAGATACACTATATTGTTCGATCGACCAACTCAGAGGGGAACATGGTGTATCCCTTCTATCTAAACGAATGACGGATTATTTAACATATACATGACAGATAACCCAGTTTTGGACGGTCGCACCCGTGAGGACCTGCTTGACCATCTAAAAGATATTGCACCGTACTACGTTGAAGATTGGGATCCAACACGAGACGACGTGGGAACGGCAATCGCCGAAATCTTCTCGGATATCACCGAGGACATTATCGAGCGATTGGACCGGGTTCCGGAAAAGCATCAGGCAGCCTTTCTCAATATGCTCGATTTCGAGCCATATCCACCGCAGCCCTCGAAGGTACCGATAAAATTCGCAGTCGACGACAGAGCGGAGGAGAACGTGGCTATCGAGCCCGGCACAATCGCTGTCGCAGATGGAACTAACGACCGACCGGAACAGCGGTTCGAAACCGTCAGCGATGAAACGTTTGAAGCGACACCGGCAGTGATCAAAGACGTTTATGCCACAGACCCTGGAACGGACTGGATTGTCGATCATAGCTCACTGCCAGAAGGCGATGAACGGACGGAGTTGTTTATGGGTGAGAACTGCCAGTCTCACGAATATTATATCGGCCATCCTGACGTGCTGAATCTTGAAGCCGGCTCGACCCTCGAAGTCGAGATCGACACGAATGCACCGACATCAGCACTTCGGGATTATATCGAGTGGGAGTATTTCGGTGAAGACGAACACGGCGACGAGGGATGGCACTCACTGACTGTACTCGATCGCGTCGAACACGAAGTGGCCCATATGTCTCAGTACCAACAGGTAGAGTCGTTTATCAAGAAACATAGAACGTATCTCAAAGATCACGGCTACACACTTATTACCGATCAGGACGGGTACGATACGCTGGTACGGTCGATTGCTGATGACATCCGCAAAGGTCGTTTCCAATCCGGCGACGATGATGAAGAAGCCGTGTTCGAGTTACCGGCCAACCTATTTGACACACAGGATGTAAGTGAAACAGTCGTCAGGAGGATGCAACACGGGCTAGAGGGACTGCAAAAGCGATTGGAAGCAACTACTTTCAGTACACAGCTATCGACTGATTTTGACCAGGTTTCCCTCTCATTTGAGATCCCCGGGCAGGTAACTGAAATGTCCGTTGACGGGATAGAATCCCGTTGGATCAGGGGACGCATTCCGGATAACGAACTTGCTTCGCCGCTTTTTGATATTCTCATCGATTCGACGAGACTCGCTGTTGGGTCCGATACTGAGTCGTCATCGTCTGGACTGAGTCCTGATATTATGATCGCAAACGATGTGCTACTAGAGATGCGAGACGAGCAGACCATATTTCCTCTTGGTGATAACCCGGCCAAAGGAACGAGCTTCTATCTGGCCTGTGAGGAAGCACTCACGAAGCCGGGGGCACAGGTAACAGTGACGTGCAAGCAGCCAGAGCCGGCCGATGGAGACGATGCAGCCGATGAAATTGACCCGAATCTGGCGTGGGAATACTGGGATGGGAAGGGGTGGCGACGGCTGTCAGTCAACGACGGAACAGCGAATATGCAATCGGCGGGGACAGTCAGTTTCGAGGTTCCACCAGATATTGCATCGACGAGTGTCTTGGGCCACCAGCAACGCTGGGTGCGGGCGAGACTCATTGGCGGAAGCTATGGGGAGTTTAGAATGGAACAAACGGATCCAAACAACTGGGAGCGTATCGACGATACGTCACCACCGGAGTATAGTGAGATCTCGGTTCAGTATAGGCAGTCTGAAAAGACACCAGATCACCAGATAACGTATAACAGTCTCTCATACACTGATGTCTCCGGCCAACAGGAGACGTTCAAACCGTTCAAACCACTCGAACGGGAGAAACAGACACTGTATCTCGGCTTTGACGCACCACTTTCCGACGGTCCCATCCGGCTGTATCTTCCTATGGAGGGAGCGGCCTATCCGCATGATTTCAATCCGTGGATAGACATGGAATACTGCGTTGACCCGAGCAAGGACAAGTGGTCTCTCCTCAGCTTTCGGGATACCACGGCAGATTTAACCGAACGTGGTATGCTGGAGTTTTCGCTTCCCGAAGAGACGAGCGAGTTTAAGCTGTTCGGTGAGAAACGACACTGGATACGCATTTCTCTCACAGGCCACGAGTTCGACCGAAGCGAACGGGGGCTGTTCGGGCCAATAGAGAACACGGAACTGCCATCGAACAGCCCCCGGGAGTTGTCGAGTGTTACACTCGCAGAACGTGAGCAAAGCGACCGGACACGAGCGCCCCCAGTTCTGAAAGGCCTTCACCTGAATACGGTATGGGCAAAAAACATAGTCACCATCGAAGACGAGATACTTGGTTCAAGCAGCGAGACCGCAGATCAAGAGTTTTCCTTTTCAGAGACACCGGTACTTACCGCGGATATCTGGGTAGATGAATTTGGTTCAATATCGAAGCGCGAACAACGTCGGCTCGAAAACGATGACTCAACAACAGTCGATAAAGAAACCGATTCGGAGGGATCCGTGACTGCGTTCTGGGTGCAGTGGACAGGTGTTGACAACTTTTTCAATACGGACGCGTCATCAAGACATTACATCTTAACTCAGTCGGACGGAACCGTCAGGTTTGGGAACGGTAATCAGGGTGCTATCCCACCTGCTGGAGAGAACAATATCAAGGCGGAGTATCAAACCGGCGGTGGTAGCGATGGCAATATTTCGGCGGGTGATATCACTGGTTTGGTAGATGATCTTCCCTTCATCGACTCGGTCACGAACCCGGACGGCGGTGAACACGGTGAAGACAAAGAGACGGTCTCGGAGTTTGTCTCTCGGGCGCCAAAACAGCTCCGAGACCGGGACTGTCCTGTGACCCGAGACGGGTTCGAACGTATCGCGTCTTCCGCCGCCCGCGAGATAGCACAAGTTCAGTGCAGGGCTGGCAAAGCGGAAACCGGTGCAGTCGGGAATGTCACGCTCATAGTCGTCCCAGACACCGCCAATCGGAAACCGGTCCCCTCAGAAGGATTACTGAAGACTGTTAGGGAGCAAATGCGTACAAAGGTCCCTGAAGCAGTCGTCGCCGAGGAAGGACGACTCACAGTACGAGGACCGGACTACGTGCAGGTGACAGTTGATGCCGCTGTCGTGCCTGCTGGATCAAGGAATACAACAGGTATGGAGGAGGAAGCAAAAACAGCGTTGACTGAGTTCACTCATCCACTCACTGGCGGTCTAGATGGCGACGGGTGGGAGATTGGAACCGTTCCGGCCCCTGCAGAATTTTCGTCGTCATTGGAACGTCTCGATTCGATAGAGAGAGTTACAGAGTTGACTGTCACGTACGACGATGGTGAGAATAAAGTCACATCGGCAAGCGGTGGTGGTGCACCAACCGTACCACTAGATGTCCTCATCTACAGTGGCAGACACACCGTCACGGTTGAATTTAATAGGAATCAATGACAAGACTGCCAGAGAGTCAAACAGTGCGATCTACGTCGCTGTTCAGACGGAACACGGAAGTACAGAGCCAGTGTCAGCAACCAGCGGCCACCACCGTTGACGTGTCGGTGGATTCCCGGACTTCGCGCTCTCCGAGAAAAGTCCCACGACCAGCGCTTTCTAACCGAGGGATGGCGTTCAACACAGGACTTGAGGCGGCGCGTTCAGGGTCTCCGGCATCGGGGCTGGCTGATAGACAGTCTGTCTATCCGGGCCCGCTGGTCCAGATGGGCGCGGCTCTCCGTTCGTCACGTCGTCAGATCGGGCTCACACGCTTTCTTTCACCGTTACGGCGGATGAGCTCTTGCGCTGTGATATTGTGACTACAGGCAGGGAGAAACTCTAATGGGAATAGACATACCGAACCTAGACGACCGATCGTTCGAAGAGATTTTCGAACAAGCTAAACGCCAGATACCGGTACATACGGACGAATGGACAGATCACAATGCTCACGATAGCGGTATCGCCATTCTAGAGCTGTTCGCTTGGGTGTCCGAGACCTACACGTACCAGATTGACCAAGTCTCTAACGCGGACCGAGAAAAGTATCTTTCCCTACTGGGTGTCTCTCGCCGCCCACCAGAGCCGGCGAAAACGCAAATTTCAGTCGCTGTCCCAGATGGTGCGGGGGGTGTGAAAATACCTGCTGGGGAACAGCTTGAGGTAGATGACAGGTCTGAAACGGACAAACGATTTGAGACGGACCGTGAGACGGTGCTCACTGAGGCCGAGTTAGTGAGCGTCGTTACACATGCAGACGACGATACGGTGAACAACACGCGTGAAAACCGGATGAAAAACACACGGTTCTATCCGTTTGGAGACGACCCAGACACGGGCGACGCGCTGTATCTCGGTTTCGATCGATACCCATTTGCCGATGCTGACCGACTTACGTTGAGCTTTGATTTCCGCGATGAAGACCTTCCAGATACGGCGACACACGGTACATATGAGAGTACATTCGAGCCGTCAGTCGCTGTGCGATGGGAATACTGCACCGAACACGAAGTGGAAGACGGAGGAGAGACATGGACTGAGGTCCCTGTTATTGTGGATGAGACGAACTCGTTCTATCAGGGTGGCAACGTTACGCTCGGGAAACCCTTGAGCTGGACTCCCGATCATGAAGATACCAACGCTACCCAGATATGCGACCAACAGTCCGAGTTATTCTGGCTCCGATGTACAGTAGAGACACCGGGATACGAAGTCGTGCCGCGGCTTAATGCCGTCCGCCTGAACGTTCTCTATGCCAGCCATCGACAAACTATCCACGACGAGTTGCTGTGTCACGACGATGGGACCATCGAAACGACAATCGAATCTAATCAAGAGTTCGTCTTCGAACACTCACCGGTTCTGTCGGCAACGATCACAGTCGATGGGAAAGAATGGACAGAGGTTGACGATTTCGATAGCTCCGGGCCGACAGATAAACACTACACGCTCGACAAACTCAGCGGAACTGTAACGTTCGGTAATGGCATCAATGGCACAAAGCCAGCGGTTGGTAAACAGGTTGTTGCAGCAAGCTATGTGCATGGTGGTGGCGCTGACGGAAACGTCTCTGAACGTGCAGAATGGGAGTTTGCCGATAGCCAGAAAGAAATCGGCCCTGAGGTATCTCTCTCCGACCTTTCACTGACACCGCTTTGCCCCGCTTCGGGCGGAACGGAGATGGAGTCGATTGGCGAGGCTATAGATCGGTACAAGCAAGACCTCAACACACCGTATCGCGCCGCGACACTAGAGGATTACAAGTACGTGGCATCGCACACGCCGGGGCTGCGATTTGGTCGGGCCGAGGCTGTCGCCGAAACCAAGCAGCGTCGACGGCACCGGACACCACATGGTATCGAGCGACAGGAGATCCACGTCGTTATTGTTCCGTATAGCACACAGTTGAAACCGACACCGAGTGACGCGTTCCTTGAAGCCGTCGAGCACCATCTTCAGCGACATCGCCTAATTACGGATCAGGTAGTAGTACACGAGCCAAAGTACGTCGACATCGACGTGAGCCTGGTCGTGACGGTGCTTTCCAGTCAGTCTGACGAGGACGCAATCAGACAAATAACGACGGAGCTAACGGAGTATATCCACCCGATTACTGGGTATGACGGCGACGGGTGGCCGTTCGGACGGACCCTATATGAAACCGAACTGGAGGACATTGTTGCGACGCTCCCGATTGTAAAAGGAGTCGTGGATATAACCCTTACAGCGAATGGCGAAGCGGAGATTGATGATTACGGCAACGTCATCATCGAGGACACATCGCTCCTGTCGCTCTCGGAAAAAAATGTCTCAGTCACAATTGCGGAAGAGAAAGACGGTAATGGTGACGTTCGATGAACAGTGAGTTCGCGTTCATTACAGCCAGGACGAAATCGGACTGGGAACAGTGGTGTACGCGGAACGTTGACGTTGGTGAAGAAGGTCTCACAATAGCCAAGAAAGCAACACTGGAGACAGACCGGCTCGGTTTCGAGGCGATAGATTTCGATACGGATCCGAGCGGCAACCTCACGGTGCTTTCGACCTCGGGCGATGTCTGTGTCTACATGGCTGAATCGGGTGAGTTAGTCTCATTATCGCTAGACGGCTACGATTCGGCTGGGCTGAGCCAGCCGAGCGCAGTCGGGACGATAGGGGAACAGTTGTACCTCGTTGACGAAGCGGAGGGCCGGATCGCAGCATTCTCCCGCCGACGCCGCAGCCTCGACTGGACGACCGATATCGATATGAAATCGGCTAGCATACTCGGTACCAGACACCGCGCCTATCTGCTTGATTCGGGGGCCGGTTCAGATGACGGCTGTGTATACACGCTAGATCCGGAAAACCGCGCGACACGCATCCTCTCTGGCCTCGATAATCCGACTGATATCACCGTTGACACAGCAGACACACTGTCCATTCTCGCCGAATCCGGGACCGGTCACGTCGTCTTACGGGCGACATCCGACGCGGTGACGGTACAGAACCCACCCAAAAAAATGGAAATCACGCTGCCGGAGGATTTCACACCGAAGTGTGTGAGCACTCAGACGGCGGAGACGCTGTATCTTTCCGGTGTGGACGGAGACGGGAACAGCCAGTTGATTCAATATGATCTGCAGACGGGCACGTCCGAACTACTGTCTCTCCCGAATGAACGCTGGGCAACGCTTCGCAGGGGGACAAGTGGCACCGAGAAACCACTGTATCTGCAGTCCTCTTCCAATAACAGCATCTGGAAGATGCGCGAAGCACCTGTCAACAAAAAAGACCCGGAAAGCAATCGATACGAAGGAAGACTCATCGGTCGGTTCGACTCAGGGTCTTCGAACATCCAGTGGCATCGGACGACGCTCGATGCAGATCAGTTCGACCCTGATACACGGATCGATGTGAGCTACTACACCTCTAACGGGGATGTCGACGGAATCGATGATTTCACCCGACTCGACGGGATCACACAGTCACAGATCAGGCAACTTGAATCGGTGGGCATTGATGGTCTCTGGGACCTCATTGAGCACACAAAGACGGAACTTATGAATGTGTTGCTGGAGACCGAGCCTGAAGTGATCGAACGCTGGCTCGAACAAGCACAGGACACACTGGAGCGTGAGTTTACCGAGCGTGACGATATTCGGGAGGCGACCGACCCGGAAGATATGTTGCTAACGGAGGCAACTGGTCGATATCTCCATATGGAAATCCGTCTAGTCGGTCGTCGCAATTCGTGGCCTCGGCTCAGATCGATCAAAACGTACTGTCCGCGGAAGTCATACATTAGGTATCTGCCAGAAATATACACGAAACAGGATTACAACTCCAAGTTTCTCTCTCACTTCTTATCACTGTTCGAATCAGTGTTCGTCGACATCGAGGAGGCGCTCGAAACCCACACGGAATATCTCGACCCGGACACAATTCCAGTGGAATATCTGTCCTGGTTGAACGAATGGCTTGCCATCGATCTGGGTGGGGGATGGCCTGAACAGGCACGTCGAGAACTAATTTCACGGGCGCCGGAGCTGTATAAAATCCGAGGGACAAAGCAAGGGCTGTCAGCTCTTCTCCAGTTGTATCTGGACCACGTTGATCTGCCACAGCGGAATTGGGAGCCATCGCTCGCGCGTATGGAGCGGAGATACGAGTCACTCGTTGCTGACGGATACGTGACGAGCAGGGAGGCTGCCGATGAAATTGAGCGGTATCGTGCTCGGAGTGACCGAGAGTCCGGTGGCAGTTTCTATTTTGTCGAACACGATGATCTGAGTAGTATTACAGATGAAATGCAGCGAAAGGCCTATTCCGACCTTATCGGCCACTCACGACGATTCCAGGTGCTTTTGTCCCCAAATATCTCTGATTCTCACCAGAGGCACATAGAGGAGATCATCGACTCGGAAAAGCCGGTTTACACAGATACCGGTGTAAAGCAACTTGACAAACGGTTCCAGCTGGGACAGAACACCTACCTGGGTATAAATACTGTGTGTCCAAGTCGGGAGTCCGAACTCGGTGAATCGACGCTCGGCCGGCAGACGATATTGGGGGGTTGATCGTCTCCAGTGAGTGCAGACAACGGTGTCTCAGACAAATAAAGCAACCACAAACATAATTACAGCTCCTCCTCATACATATTAATTGTGACGCAGAAAGAGGACCAACGGGAGCCCAGCGAGTTTTCCCTCTCCCATTTCGAGAAGAACCGATACTTCCGGGGAAAGCTCATGACGGCCCGTGACATGCGCAGCGACCAAGAGTATCATAAGGGCCGTTTGGAGGCGATCACGAAACTCACTACCGGCACTGGTATTGTCTCTGGGCTCGAGATATCGGAGTTTTCGGAGGAAGACGATCAGCTTGAGATAACCGTTCAGCCGGGGCTTGCAATCGACGGCAAAGGGAGGCCACTTATCGTTCGGGGCCCGACAACGCGTTCGCTCCCTGTGCCAAACGGTGATGAGGTGTATCTCTACCTCGAATACGACCAGGAGCTGAAAGATCCGGTTCCCGTTCCGGGCAAGGAAGCGATGAGCGAAAAAAAATCAGAGGAGAGCCGAATCCTCGAAGTGTTCAATATCACAGCCAGAGAAACGCCACCGGAAGTAGATTTCTCACCTCCAGAGACAGATCTCTCCACAACGACGAAGCCAAACAGGGGTCGCGAAAAGCTGGCTGCGGAAATTGCGGATTCGTATCACCGATCGGAGCGCAGTGATGTCGATGATGGAACTGGCACGGACATATTTATTGGCGCATTTAACTTAACTCCCGAAGGAGACTGGCGTCCAAGCAAGGCAACGAAGCGACGGCCGTACGTATATGATAATGATATGCTATTTTCCATATTGATCGATCATATCTCGGATACAGACAATCCACACAGTACAAGAGTCGGTGAACCGGCTGAGCACGTAGAAAACGAACTGGACCAAGTCGAAGGGTTCTCAACACAGCTCCAGCAGTTGCGGAGTGAGATGCAGGAGATCAACGATCAACTCGACGTACATACCGAATACACCGCGCATAAATCACTGAAGACACTGATTCGGTTCTTAGATGAGGTTGCCGATACGTTCGAGGGCGAAAGCGAGATCAGTCGGTCTTCACTCACTATTGTTGATACGACCCGGGAGGCAATTCACAGCGATGTGCATACAGACCCGGACAGGTACGCTGAGTTTATCTCCCAGATACTCACAGATGTTCAAGCGCTAGCCGATGCACTTGAAGGCAAAACAACAGAAGTCAGCTATCAGCAGTTTCAGTCCGCTGTCACTGACGCTGAACAACTCTCAGCAGAGAAAGCAAGTGTTATCGAAGTTGCACGGACAATAGATAGACTGGCTGAAACAGCGGATATGCTTAGGAAGCCAACGGGAGTCGTCACTGGCGATGATGAGTAATGGAGCGATTCGAATGAGCCAATTACAACGGGTCAATCCAGTCAGATCTGGGTCCCATAACTATGTGGAGGGCATACGATGATTCTAAGGATTATAAACAGAATTCGTAAGAAAATAAAGAAGGCGAAACGGGCTCCGAGGAAGGCGCTTCGGCCCGTAAAACGGTACAAGCGCGTATTCAAACTGCTCAAACCGATTGCAAAAAAACTCGTTGTCTTCCCAGTCGATACGTTCTCAGGCAAAAGCTTTGCCAGCGCTCAGACAATCGCCATAGCAAATCTCATTCTGGGGGCGGTCTATGCAGGAGCGTGGTGGCGGGACAATGTGAGCCTGATGCAGGAAGTGACGCTCCCGCTTCAGATCGGCATACTTGCACTTGGGCTAGCTATCGCTCAGTTTGCCATTTCGTATCCACTTGACAGGCGAGACCTGATCAGATCGTTCCTCGTCGGAACCGGAATCCGACAGCTGAGTCGCCAGTCAACGGGCCTTGTCGCTGGGGGCATCGCATCCGGTCTTGCGCTTCTCTCAGTGGTCCCGTCTGCTAGGCTCTTTCTCAATGGGAGCTTGACAGTCAAGTATCTGCCAGAGGGTATTACGGCTGTTTCTCTGGTGTTCGTTAGCGTCTTTCTCAGCACGTTAGTAATTTCCTACCGGCTACTCACAGGGTCTAGCGAGATGTCCGTTCGCACCGATCTTTCGATCGTCGAAGTTCACGAAACACCAGTTGGTCAACGGGAACCAGATGTCCAATCGTCGCAGCAACAGTCTCATCCTCAGGGTGAAGGAGGTGAGCAAAAGCCGGCTCAAGTTATTATCCGAAACGACAGCAGTGAGCGGGTGTCGCTCAGTAAGGCACAGATAGAGGATTCACTGGGCAACGAGTATTCACTTGACCGCCAACCCCAACTTCGGCCCGGCGAAAAAGTTACACTTGAGCTCCCAGAAACATTTGAACTGCAAGAGACAAAATATAGGAATCCGGCAGGACTTAGTCTCGTGTATGGTGACATTAGTTTTGCAAAAATATATACCCGTGCGGGAGATACATTCCTGCTCGGAGAAGATTCATAGCCAACGCTGTTGGTCCCGTTGAGAAAACAGACGCTGGCGTCCGGTTTGATTGTCTCACACGCACAGTACAATCTGGGGCACAGCGGATGCCTGCCCCCGGAAGGTGAACGACTCCGGCACGAAGGCTATCTCTGCGACTCCGACTGGATCACCGACGCTTAGCCTCGCCGACGCTCCAGATCCGCCATTCGTCCTCATCTGTCCGAAGTTCGTATTCAAGCTCGGTTCGCTCGTCGTTCAACTCCTGTACAAACTGGAGTACCACTCGGTTGTCATTGTCAATGATGCGCTCAAAGTCGCTGGCTATCTCAAGCGTACTGCTCTTCAGGAATCTAAGCTCTTCGGTCGAAAACCCCGCGTCGTCGGTGTCACTGTGATAGAGCGCCTGTACACCGGACCGGTCGCCCGAATCAAGCATATCGAAAAACTCCTCAACGACTGCGTCCGGTGACTGCTCTGGCGTTCGGTCGGGAGCAGCAGGCACGGGGTCGCTAGAACGGGTGGTAGAGTCATTCCCTTCAGTGCGCAATAGTTCTTTATACTCTCCGAAATCAGACGGGTCAAGCATCTTATCCAATTTATCGTATTCGCGCTGGATAGCTTTCACAATATGTCGCATCCGAACAACCATCCCGTCTTCAGCACCAAGGACCGCTGCCGTCTGGGCCACGTTACGGATGTTTCCGCCTGTGAGTTCTAATTGGGCGAGAAATTCGTAGTCGATATCTTCGGTGGGAGTTTCTTCTGGGAACGTCACCTGCCAGATCGCCTTTCGTGCCGCCTTCTCCGGGCGCTGGAAGGATACAGTCTGATGAATCCGGCGCATGAACGCATCGTCGATATTTGACTCGTAGTTTGTTGTCATCAGGACAATGCCATCATACGTTTCGATACGCTGCAGCAGGTAGTTTACCTCCGCGTTGGCGTATCTATCAGTCGCGTCACTCACTCCAGCACGCTGGCCGAAGACCGCATCGGCTTCATCGAATAATAGAATCGCGTTCGAATCTCTGGCTGCATCGAAGATACGTTCCATATTTTCCTCGGTCTCGCCGATATACTTGCTAACGACGCTCGATAGATCGATCTTGTAGATGTCCATCCCGGCATCATTCGCGATGATCTCAGCAGCCATCGTCTTGCCTGTCCCCGAAGGCCCGGCAAACAGGGTGACAACCCCAGTACCACGGGAGAACCGCTCTTCGAATCCCCAGTCTTCGTAGACAGTCCCGCGATATTTGACCCGGGCGGCTACCTCTTTCAGCTGGCGCTCGGTATCGCTCGGGAGAACGATATCGTCCCAGTCCGCGTTCGGCACCATCTGCTCGGCTAGGTCATCCAATCCCTGGGCTGACTGGGCCTTACAGCCTTGAATCACGGCTTCTCGATTGATCTCTGTTGGCTGCTGTCGCTCTTTGGCGCCACCAGCAGTGTCGGTCAGCGCGTGTGCCGTCGCGATCGCGTCAAGAATCTCTCCTTGCGTAAGTTCGAATGTGTTTGCGAGTGTCGTAGGGTCGACATCGTCACCCAAAATATCGGTATGCTCACGCCAAAGCTCTTCTCGGAGGTCGAACCCCGGCTTGGGAAACTCAATGAGCACGTATCCCGTCTCACGAACGTCCGACGCGGGTGTCCACTGCTTTCCCCCAGTCAGGAACAGATCGTGTTCCAGCGGTGCGAGTGCTTTAACAACTTCATCAATGCTCAAATGATTGGTCGTGTCTTCAGCCTCTGAGTCGTCCGTCCGGCCTTCTTGAGTGGTTGCCTCGGTGACGTTGGTCAGGTGGACCGGACAGTCCTGTAGCAGCGCCTCACGACGGAACCGGTCCAAGAGTTCGTTCTGAAGCACGGCTTCTAAATCAGCTCGGAGCAGCTGTTGGTCAGTCAGCGAACGGACCGCTCGCTGCTTTTCGGCCCCCTCGGGGCCATAGAAGTAGTGGATGCGACTGCTTGTACTCGACTCCGTGTTTGTGATCTTCTGGAGCCGCCGGCGTATCGACGGCTCCAGTTGCAGGTCATCCGGTGTCAGCGTCGGCGTTTCGAGGGTCACGATTTGGTTCAACACTGGATCGAGGTCTCGGTGTCCTTCGAGAAACGAGAGGAGCCGGGGGTCCACAGAAAGCAGTCGCCGCCGATGGGACCGACTGGCCCCGACCGGCTCGGACAATTCGATGAGTCCGTGCTGTCGAAGCGGCGATCCGGGACCAACCAATGCCGTTGCAGCAAACCGACTGCTCTCGTTTGTGGCAAACAGTGAGGCGATAAAGCCGACGGTCGCGTTCATCGCGCCCGTGTCATTTTGCAGTACTCGAAAGCTATCTTCAAAGTCCGGATCGAGGTCCGGTGCGGCCGCGAGCAAGAACACGTCGAGATGGTTTCGAGAGAGACCAAACCGCTCTGCGAGTGTCCGGAGCCGCAGCGAAACCGACTCATCTGTTTCAGCACAGCGCGTGGCGATTTCGTCAGCGCGATTCTCGATGGCAGTTGCAGCCTCATCCGGAAGGTTTAGCTCCAGCCCTTCGGGGTGCTGTGCGAGGTCAACACTGTCGTCGGTCTGCTGGGGTTCGCTCGGCATATCGGCCGCATCGGCGTCCCAATGCTCCAGAATCTGGCTCACGCGTTCGAGTTCGTCAATGAGATGCGCTCGTGTGTTTGTATATGTCATTGCTCAAAACACTCAAAGTGGCGGGATTGAGAGTCGCATCCCAGCCTCGATATCCCGCGGGTTCTCGATGTCGTTGGCCTGTGCGATAGTGCGCCAGTGGGCGGTATCTCCGTACTCTTCGGCCGCAATGAGCCACAGCGTGTCCTCCTCGGAGACGGTCCAGACTTTCATCTTGTCTGTCGACTCGTGTTTGATGGTCGATTTTTGCTGTTTGGGTTTCTTGTACTCTCTGAACGTGACATCGACCCACGCTCGAACGGGCACCCCGTCGCTACGGAATTTTGTGAACCGTTTGTCAGCCTCAAGGAGGACGGACTTGAAATCGAGGCCGCCACCCCACACGAACCGACACTTCGGCGGCGCGTGGAGTTCCCCATCGACAGCTAGCAGCGAATCAAGCTTGTCTATGTACTTCGACCGGACGTCTTTTTTCTCCTGTGTCGTGTCGAAAAACAGTTCCATCGACAGTTCATCAGCGACGCCGCTGGTAAACTGCTTAATGGGAACGTTCAACAGCGTCTTGTGCTCGCTGTAGTCGACGCTTTTTCTGATTGTGTACTCCTGTGGATTGAACGCACACGTGATTTTCTTGCCTTTGTTCTTCCCGTTGAGGAATTTGATCTGGGCTTTTTCAAGCGAGCCCCCTGTGCTCCTCTTTGTCCTCCTCGTTGTTCGTCTATTTGTATTCGGGTCAAAAAGCGCTCCATTCGGGGGTTCGGCTGGGTCTTCGGGTGTTGCAGGGCCCGGTGCTTCGAAGTCGTCGATCTGTTCCTCGGGGTTCTCTGCAAGGTCGGTAAGCTCCTGCGGGTTGATCTGCTCCTTGAGGTTCTCTGCAAGGTCGGTAAGCTCCTGCGGGTCGATCTGCTCCTTGAGGTTCTCTGCAACGCCTAGTAGCCCTTCGAGGGTATCAGTAAGGTCGGTAAGCTTCTGCGGGTTGATCTGGTCCTCGGGGATCTCTGCAATATCTAGTAGCTTTTTGGGGTTCTTACCAAGGTCAGTAACCTTCTGCGGGTCGATCGGCATACCGACCCCAGCCCCACCTGCAAGGTCTAGCAGGTCTTCGGGGTTCTTTACAAGTCCTAGTAGGTCTTTGGGGTTCTCTGCAAGGTCTGGCAGTTCTTCGAGAATTTCTGCAAGGTCAGTAGCGTTCTGAGGGTCGATCGGCATATTCTCCCCAGCCTCACCTGCAAGGTCAGTAACCTCCTGAGGGTCGATCGGAATATCGCCCCCAGCCTCACCTGCAAGATCTAGTAGGTCGTCAGGGATCTCTTCAGAGTTTAGCAAGTCTTCGGGGTTTTCAGCAAGGCCGGTAAGCTTCTGCGGGTCGATCGGCATATTGCCCCCAGCCCCACCTCCAAGATCTAGTAGGTCTTCGGGGATCTCTCCAGGGTCTGGCAGTTCTTCGAGGATCTTTCCAAGATCAGTAAGCTGCTGCGGGTCGATCGGCATATTGCCCCCAGCCTCACCTCCAAGATCTGGTAGGTCTTCGGGGATCTCTCCAGGGTCTGGCAGTCCTTCGAGGGTCTCTCCAAGGTCGGCAAGTTGCTGCGGGTCGATCGGCATATCGCCCCCAGCCCCACCTCCAAGGTATGGCAGTTCTTCGAGGATCTCTGCGAGGTCGGTAAGCTTTTGTGGGTCGATCGGCATACCGCCCCCAGCCCCACCTCCAAGATCTAGTAGGTCTTCGGGGATCTCTCCAGGGTCGGTAAGCTTCTGCGGGTCGATCGGCATATCGCCCGTATCGATGTCGAACTGCTCGAGAACCTGGTTTACGCGGTCGAGTACGTCAGTGAGATTCTCTTGTAGATCTGTCATCGCTCAAAATACTCAAAGCGGCGGGATTGAGAGTCGCATTCCGGCCTCGAGATCCCGCGGATTCTCGATGTTGTTGGCCTGTGCGATAGTGCGCCAGTGGGCGGTATCTCCGTACTCTTCGGCCGCAATGAGCCACAGCGTGTCCTCCTCGGAGACGGTCCAGATTTTCATCTTGTCTGTCGACTCATGTTTGATGGTCGATTTCTGCTGTGTGGGTTTCTTGTACTCTTCGAACGTGACATCGACCCACGCTCGAACGGGCACCCCGTCGCTGCGGAATTTTGTGAACCGTTTGTCAGCCTCAAGGAGGATGGCCTCGAAATCGAGGCCGCCACCCCACACGAACCGGCACTTCGGCGGCGCGTGGAGTTCCCCATCGACAGCTAGCAGCGAATCAAGCTTGTCTATGTACTCCGACCGGACATCCTTCTTCTCCTGTGTCGTGTCGAAAAACAGCTCCATCGACAGTCTATCAGCGACGCCGCTGGTGAACTGCGTAATGGGGACGTTCAATAGCGTCTTATGCTCACTGTAGCCAACGCTCTTTTTGAGTCGGTACTCCTGTGGGTTGAACGCACACATCATTTTCTCGCCTTCGTTTTTCCCACTGAGGAATTCGATGTGGGCTTTTTCAAGCGAGCCGCCGGTGCTCATTTCTGTCCCCTCCGTTGTTTCTCTATTTGCATTTTTCTCTCGAGTTCACGATACAACCGTCCGGTAAGACGGTCCGTAGCGCTGTCAGAGGCAAGCACATCCGATAGCTCGACGTCAGCGGCCTGTGTCAGACTACTCGGTGCCCTGTCGTCGAGCATTTCGGTCCCATCGCTTGAGACAGGACGCGACTGTGAGACGTCCTGTGACTTCGGTTCGTGGGCTGCTCCGGGGTAGTCATGTCGACGCTCCGTGCCCCGGTGTTGACTCTCCTGTGATTGCGATGAGCGGCCCATAGCGGGCTGCTGTGTCTGTTGCAGTGTGTCTCTGTCACCCCTTGACCGGCTTGCAGGACGTGACGATGGCGATTGCTGTCCCTGCGTGGGTCCATGTGGGGTCGGTGACTGCTCTGGCGTGTGCCGGTTCTGTCGATCCGTCTGTGATCCGCCTCTCTCGCCCGTCGGACCTTCGCGGCGGTGTGACAGTGACGGCTCGGGTTTGGTGGGTTCCGGAGTCGCCTGTGTATCTGCCGCAGTAGCGGTTCCTGTGTTCCCGGCTATTTCAGTCCGGCTCTGCCACCCCCCACCTTTCGACGCCCCGAATGTCGGTGGGTCCGTTTGAGTCACCGGAATCGGCTGCAGACTGGCAGGCTGTTTGGGGTACTCGGCTCTCAACCGACTCTCCGGTGTCGTCCGGGATCGCTCGTCATCTCTCGGTGTTTGCCTGGTAACGAGTGTCGGTGCAGACTCGTCGCTCCTCAGGCGCCCCCCTTCCGACGGCGTATCGATGGCACCCCTAGTATCGCGTGACGAGAGCTGAATTGCTGGTTGCATCGAGGAGACCTGTGGAGACCTCACTGCAAGGCTCGATTGTGTGGACTGACGACGCGTTGACGATGCGCTTGATTGCCTCCCCGAGACTTGTGCATCTCCCGACTGGGAGGTCGTTTCGTGGATAGTTCCAGTGGGTGTCGATTGCAGCGGTCGCTGCGCTGAAGACGACGGGGTGTCGCTATCCTGTTCGTGTGGGCTGTGACCGTGTTGCAGCGAGTCACCAACGGATGTCTGAGGCGATTCTCCAACCGGACTGGAACCACTTGTGACTGAGCGCGTGCGGATAGTGCTGGGAATGTTGATGATTTCGGACTGTTTGGCTACCAGTCCCGCTGAAGACGACGGTGTATCGGCATTCCGCTCGTGTGGGATGTGACCGTGTTGCAACGAGCCATCGACCGATGGCTGAGGCGATTCTCCAACCGGACTGGAACCACTTGTGACTGAGCGCGTGCGGATAGTGCTGAGAACGCTGGTGATTTTGGACTGTCTGGCTACCAGTCCCGCTGAAGGCGACGGTGTGTCGCTATCCCGTTCGTGTGGGCTGTGACCGTGTTGTAGCGAGTCGCCAACGGATGTCTGAGG
>Ga0209965_1000273_pt1 | contig 18572 bp, 16 predicted proteins | sample SalPon2_B_H2O_MG_FD_185707 | JGI IMG/M metagenome (GOLD analysis project Ga0209965, IMG submission 185707) | Salt pond water microbial communities from South San Francisco under conditions of wetland restoration - Salt Pond MetaG R2_B_H2O_MG... | ecosystem: Environmental > Aquatic > Non-marine...
CAATATAGTCGCTTCTGTGATCATCGTGACCCAGTCATCCTACAAGCGACAATCGAATCGCGGTCTCTGTCCCACAAATCCGAAAATAAAAACCATGGCGCGCGCCTCGTGAGGTCGCCGGAGGCGGACTCGCGAGCGCGTGCGAGGGATGAATGAGGGAAGACGAGGCGGAGCCGTAGGCGACGACTCGTCGCACCGAGTGAATCGGCTGGGGAGGGTGTGGCCCAATTAGTGTCCGTGTCTCGCGGAGTCATCTCGGTTACAACGGTACAATCACGCACGTACTGGGGAGAGTGTGGCCAACTGGTGTCCGCGTGTCACGGAGTCGTCGTGGTCACACAGCCACGCATATGACCAGATACGTCACACGCTCAGTGTGCGGAACCGGTGTACTGGCACGTCAAAGTCGTTGAACTCACCGTCAGCACCGATCGAGGCTGTTGTCTCGATCATCGCTGCCATCGCAAGCGTGTAGGCGTCACCGAGTGTGACACGGTGCGTACAGAGACGTATCCCGCAGTCTTCGCGCGGATCGGCGACAACCCGCTGGACCAGCCCCGACCGCGCTTCGTGAGGATAGAAGACACGATGGTATCCGACGGCGGCAGAAGTGAACGTTTATATTTTCTAGTTTCGTTACTCTATACAAGATGAGCTACGATACAGAACACGTGCGGAATGCGGGGGACACTCCAGGGATGGTCACGAGCATTCCCACATTCACAGAACTGGTCGAGAACCAGTCTCTTGCGAGCCTCTATACCGTACTGCGACGGTCTGGGACTGCCACGGCTCCCGACCTCATTGAAACAACGACCGTCTCAAAGAAGACAGTGTACGACTATCTTCATAAGCTAGAACAGGCAGGCCTACTCAGTAAGGATGACACCGACGGCGATGCCGCTGTATACACGGCTGAAGCGTTCGAACTAATATTGGTGGTCCGCGAGACGGAGGTCTCAATCACGCCTGATCTCATTGAAGTGATTGCACAGAAACGCGAATACCCCGCTCTCGAGCGGGTTCTAAACGACCACGGAATTATCACGTTTGCGCTCGCGTACGACCTCGTGAACGCACACAGCGCTGGGACTGTTACAATCCGACAGATCGCGAGCCTCACACACCTCTCGCTTGGAACGACATACGATCTTGTCGAAGCCCTCTATGCAATTTGTGATCTCGGTGATGACGAGTCATCGCCGACGACGTACGCACCGACTGATGTTGATTCGGACGAAGCTGATCGCTTCGAAGAATTTGCCGACCGATGAACTGAATGGGAAGTATATACACCGCGAATATTGTCGACACGGTGCTGTTTCGAAATCTAGGGAAACATCCTAGTCCACATCTCCAATCACACTAACCGATTGGGTATGCTGAGCGACCTGAGTTTTTGTGATTTGCCAGTTACAATAGTGATAGTCGCTCAAGGCGAGTATATTTATCCGTCTACCAACACAGTGTGTGTATGATTGGTATCCAATCGATGTGTGGTTGGAGCTGTTTGGGAGTGCATTTCAAATGAGTCTTGATGCTCGAGACGTTCGTATTCTACGCTCGATCGCGGAGAACGGCTCTACCAGTCCGGAACGCATACAGGAGGAGACAGATATCCCTAAATCGACAGTTCATTATCGTATTAAGAATATGAAAAAAAGAGGGATAATTAAAAATGATTTGTTTGAGATCGATTTCGAAAAGGCCGGATTGGGTCTCACGGTTATTTCGGAAGTGCTCGCTGAGTTTGGGGAAGGGTATCAAGAAGAGGTTGGGAAGGCGTTAGCCGAGATCGAAGGAGTGAATGAGGTTTATTTTATGATGGGAGACACTGATTTTATTGTTATTTCACGGCTTTCGTCTCGTGATATGGTCGAAAAGCTTGTTGAAGAATTTGAGGCTATTGATCGAATCCAACGGACGAATTCGAAGTTTGTGATCAGCTCGATCAAAGCTGATGAGAGCGTAGGGATGCTACGCGACTACACTGAAGAAACTATACTGAACTCACACAGGCTCGACGAGACAGTAAAAAGTTGAGTAGTCTACTCTATTGAATTTACAGAAGCTGGAAGGGTAGCGTCAATTGAATGTCAGCGGCGAAGCGGAAGTGCTGTGCCAATTGTTTGGTGCAGGTCTTCGTCTCAATATGTCATAGGTTGTATTGAGAGTCTGAGATATCCTGTGGTTCATGATGACTTAGTATCATCACAGTCACATTACTAAACCGGGAGACGACACGATACATAGTGATATAGGCGATTTAGCGGGGATTATTTCGTATCCATTCTAGAACTTCATTTGCGTGTTCGTCTGGTGGGAAAATCGGATAGAAGACATGTTCGATACGTCCTTCAGAGACAATCAGCGTTAATCGCTTTAGATACTCATCGCCCTCGATGGAGAACGTCGGCAGGTCAAGCTCGTCTGTAAGCTCCCACTCGGCATCGCTGAGCATCTCGAAAGGAAGGTGCAGACGGTCACGCACCTCCCGTTGGTACTCAATTGACTGCGTAGACAGGCCGAACACCCGTCTGATTCCGCTACCTCGAAGTTCCTCGTAACGGCTCTGAAAACCGCGTGACTCAGGTGTACAGCCACGGGCACCGGGAACGTCTTCCCACCCGTCGGGGATTATATCCTTATCTGGCCGCCCTGTTAGTGGGTAAACGTAGAGTACCGTTCGATGCGGGAGTTCCTGGAGGTTAACAATCGTGTCGTTCGTCGCCGTGAGAGATACATCGCACATCATCAACCCTTGGAGGTGATCAGCCGCACCGTCGTCTTCCGGCACAGGGAGGCCGTCTGGCAGCGGAAAATCTTTAGACATCGTGCTACTCAGCACAGCCAAAATACATAAATATTCGTTTGAGTATATGTTTTTGAACGTGATTCGGTATTTAGGTTGCTGTGTGTGCTAAATGAGTTTACCTGCCGTGATTTGCGAGAACATCACAGATCGATTCGGTGATAATATCCATTCCGACCTCCGCTTGGCGTTGCGTCAAGACGAGCGGTGGAAGCAAGCGAAGAACACTCTTGTGGCGACCAGCGTACCACACGAGAACGCCTCTGTGGTAGCACTCGCGCTGGATCGATTCGACAAGAGACTTTGAGGGGCCACCATTCAATTCGAACTCGATGCCAGTGAATTGCCCTTTTCCGCGAATATCGGCGATCTCAGGCGTGTCTTCGGCGAGTTCTTGGAACCGCGACCGGATATAAGTCCCGACCTCGGTCGCGTGCTTGAGGAGATCCTGTGACTCGATATACTCTATCGCCCGTGTCCCACCGACAAACGCGGGGACGTTCCCTCGGAACGTTCCAACGTGACCGCCCGGACCCCACGTGTCGTACTGTTCGTGATACATCATCGCACCGATAGGGAGACCGGAGCCGCCGATACCCTTCGCCATTGTCATTGCGTCCGGCGTCACGTCCCAGTGTTCAGCTGCAAACCATTCGCCGGTACGTCCAAACCCGGTCTGAATCTCATCGAAAATGAGGAGCGCATCATTGTCGTCGGCGATGTCACGGAGTCCTTTCAAGAATCCCTTCGGGGGTACGACAACGCCACCCTCGCCCTGAATTGGCTCGACCCAGATCCCTGCGGGTGATTCGTGCCCCCCATACGCGCCCTCGAATTTCCGTTGTACAGCATCGAGTGCACGCGCACAGGTACCGTCTTGACAGCAATTTTCGGCGGGACAGAATGGCTCGACATCACCGGTCGGTCCCGGCTCGGTAGGGTCCGGAAACGGGACGTGGACGGCGTCAGCCAGCAGCGGCCCGTATCCCTTTTTATACGCTTTACCGGCGGTGAGACTGAGCGCCCCGGCCGTGGTTCCGTGATAGGAACCCTCGAAGGCAAGCAGGCCATGACGGCCGGTGTTATGTTTGGCGAGCTTGATTGACCCTTCAATCGCGTCGCTCCCACTTGGCCCGCCGAATATGACCTTACTGTTCCCACTGAGGCCCTCAGGTGCGATGTCGTTGAGCCGTTCGATGAACTCGATTCGTGCCTCAGTCGGAAAATCAACCGTGTGAGTTATTTTTTCCAGTTGTTCGTGGACGCCCTCAAGTACATACGGGTTAGAGTGACCGACGTTCAACACGCCAATTCCGGCAAAAAAATCGAGGAAGGTGTTCCCGTCTACATCCCTGATAGTTGCACCTTTAGCCTCCTCAATCGCGATTGGTATGCGCCGCGGATAAGCAACGGCGTTGCTGTCGACTTCTCGTTGTCGAGCCAACAACTGTTCTGTCCGTGGTCCGGGGACCGTCCCCATATCTGGTTCCATCGAAAAGTGGATGTCGTCAATTGGTGGAATTGATACCATGTATTGCGTATCTCATATGAGCACATACATATAATTAATGTGTGTTCGAATAAAAAGTTATAATTGAATTCAAATATTACTAAAATTCTTCTTTTTGAATTCAATTCAACATAACTCACGGGATCCACACATGCGCATTCGTATACGCTAGCCGATCGGAACGGCGCCAATCGTACTATCACAGAGATTCGAGGAGAAAGTCTACGACTTAGTCGTGGGGAAAGTCACGTCTGCAAATGCGCTATCTCGCCGCCGAGTCATGGTGGTCCCAAAATCGCAGTGCAGAGCCGATCCGTTCAGGTGTTGTCCGGTCGGGATGCAAGCTGTTTCGTTGCCTCTGCGAAGGTCTGCGCGCCTGCAACCGCGTCTTCCCACTCGGTGTACTCCGCCTCATTGTGAGTCTTCCCGTTGACGCTCGGGACGAATATCATTGCTGCGTCTGTAATTTCGTTGAGATACGTCGCGTCGTGGCCAGCGCCGCTAACCATGGCCTGATGATCGGCTTCGACCGTTTTCGCGGCGCGTAGCGCCGTCTGACTCACCCGCGGCGAGAACTCAGTGTGGGGAATCCGCCAGATTTCTTTGAGATCGTACGTAACGTTCTCACGGTTGCAAGCACCCTTGATTTCTCGTTCAACTCGACCAACGAGTTCGGCGACAGTATCGTCGTCGTAGCTCCGAACGTCGATAGTCAGTCGAGCCTCCGCAGGAACGACATTTATTGATCCGGGTGAAACCTCAAGCTCGCCGACTGTGGTAACGACATCGGCTGCAACACGGTTTGAGAGCCGTCGAACCGCACTGACGATATCAGACGCGGCGACGAGCGCATCCCGTCGGGAGTGCATCGGTGACGGTCCTGCGTGATCCGCATCACCATAGATCGTAGTCTCTAGCCATGCCATTCCGAAAACCCCCTCAACAGCGCCGACAGAACAATCAGCCTCTTCCAATTTTGGTCCCTGTTCGATGTGTAACTCCAGATAGCTATCGTACGGTTCCCGCGGCTCACATGGTTCATCTCCACGATAGCCGATCTGTTCTAGTGCGTCTGCGACAGTGGCGCCGTCAGAGTCGGTATGTTGCAGTGTTTCAGTCAGGTCAAACTCACCAATGAACGTACCGCTTCCCATGAGTGCGGGGTTAAACCGCGAGCCCTCCTCATTTGTCCAGTTCACGATCTCGATTGGTCGTCGATGTTCGATCCCCGCATCCTCAAACGTGCGGAGTGTTTCGAGCGCTGAGAGCACTCCGAGTTGTCCGTCGAACCGACCGCCAGACGGCTGGGAGTCGAGATGTGATCCGATCAGCACAGGGGCCGCGTCCGGATCAGTACCTTCTCTTCGACCGAAGATGTTCCCGATCTCATCAATGCGAACATCAAGCTCTAGCGATGTAAGATCCTTAACAAACAGGTCGCGCACTTCCCGGTCAGTTTCCGTCAGCGTAAGACGATGTATGCCGTCGGCGTCTGTGCGGCCGATCTGTGAATACCTGCGGAACGTATCTCCAAAGCGATCAGTATCAATGGTGACCATGCGCCGCCGTAATTTTAAACATAATAATAAACTAGGGTGGCGGCATTTGCTTCTGTTTTTATATCATGGATCATATTTCATTGCTAGAACACTTCTTGGCCGATACGCTCCTCAGAGTCAGGTCATCACAACGAAATCCGGCCCACAGAGGGTTAGTGGACACTCATGATCCCCTAATATTTATCAGATGGTTACCAGTTATATTAGATCATCTTATCATACTGCACATATCGACTCAAAGTAAGTTATAGATCAAGCTAATATCTTCCAAATCGGTTTTGTTAATAATGTCAGCTGATATTTTAGAAAGATGTAAAATGGTGGTTGGCAGGTAACGCCACTTTGATGATCTACTTAGCGACCAAATCATCACCCAAATCAAAATTAAAACCTCTTTATTGTCAATAATCTATACATATTTATACACCGTTCGAGATATTTAGCACTGATAAAACAGAGTTCCATATTATCTTCCTAGACGCAGTAAAAACCAATACCAACCAAACATTTAAGTGTATGCCTTCCAGTCTCGCTATTGGATGTCATACCTATGAAATCGAACGACAATTCTGAGATGACTGATCATAGTATCGATTATTCGGATGAGAAGAAAAGAGCCCGCGGAAGCCGGCGCCACTTCCTCCGGACAACCGGGGCCGGTATTGCAGCCGCCTCTATGGCGGGCTGTCTGGGAGGGGGCGGAGATGGCAGTGGCGGGCTAAAAGTCGGATTTTACGGTCCATTCTCCGGCCCTGCATCAAATATCGGCGAACAGAAACAGATAGCTGCCGAGATGTCCCGGGACCTGATCAACGAGAACGGCGGCGTGCACGGTCAGGAAGTCGAGCTCGTATTCGGTGATTCGGAGTCACAGCCTTCAGCAGGACGCAACGAGGTTAACCGTCTAATCCAACAAGAGAACGTTGACGCTATCGGCGGTGGATTCCACAGCGACGTTGCGCTCGCAACAGTTGAGGTCACTGCTGAGCAGGGAACTCCACAGGTAGTCGATGAGGCGGTCTCAAGCGAGATCGTCACCAAAATTAACGAACAGGAGTTGTGGAACGTGTTTAAAACTACGCCACCATCGGAGGCATATGCGGTTGGGTGGCGGCAGCTGCTTGAGCAATTCCAGGAGAATGATACGGGGTACTTCCCCTACGAAGACCAATCAATTGCGCTAATCGGGGAAGACACGTCCTACGGCCTCTCGATCATGGACCTGATGGAGAGCGAACTTGATGAGATCGGATGGGAAATCGTCTCCGAGGATGAGGTCAGTCTTGATGCAACTGATTTCACCTCGCTGCTCTCACGGATTCAGTCGAACGAGCCTGATGTCGTTTGGGCCGTTCAGACTTCCTCTTCGGGTGCCGGGAATCTCACCCGACAGTTCTCCGAGACTGGGTTCGAAGATACACACTTTTTCCACAACTATGGTCTGACAATTTCTGACGCACGCGAGACTGCAGGCGGAGCGGCTGACGGGGCGCTCACGATGCTAAACGCAGGCCGCGTCGACGCGCTTCTTGAGGAACAAGGTGCACTAGAGGCGTGGAGCGAACGAACCGATATGGATATGACCGGTAGCGCAGCCTTATCCTACCAGAACATCAAGGCTATAGCCGAGTACGCCTCCGCCTTCGATAGTCTCGAGGCATTCCGCTCAGCAAGCGTGGAAGAGTGGGAATCAACGGTCCTGGACCACGAGCCAATTCTCGGAGGCAGCGGGTATATTAGCTTCCAGGACAATCACCAGGCTGCTTGGGGGGGGACAGATACTCAGTCCGCACTCGGTTACCAAGTTCTCGATCAGGAGCTGAATTTTGTGTGGCCTTCGGAGATTGCGGCCACAGAGGTCGACACCTCAGTCTACTGATCAGGAATGCAGACACACGATCGGGTCGGTGGCATTAGTCCGTGCCGACTCAGTAAAATTCGAACAGAGGCCGCCATGGGGGGTAATTGGTGCACATAGCGCCTGTCACGTCAGCTGACGAGCGTGCGGCCGTGTTCCCCGTTCTCCAGCAACTTCGCGACCACCTCGACCGAGAATCATTCGAGGAGCTGTATGAGTCGATGGCTCAAGAGGGTTACCGGTTGTTCGCAGGCTACGTCAATGACGAGCCTGTCGCTGTCGCCGGGGTCACAATATCGACGAACTTCTACCTTGGTCGACACGCATATGTCTACGACCTGGTCGTCGATGAGAATAAGCGCTCGAAGGGATACGGGACGGAACTTCTCGAGTACATTCACGGCTGGGCTGCAGACAACGATTGCGTGGCCGTAGAACTCGAGTCCGGGCTCTGGCGTGATGATGCACACCACTTTTATCTCGAGTTGGGCTATGAAAAATACTGCTACTCGTTTAAATATGACCTCAAGTAACAACCAAACCAACCCCTGTTATGCCTCCGCAACGACACTCGCTGCAGAGATTCGCCGGGGGGAGCGCTCGCCCGTCGCAGTCGTCGACGCGTTCCTCGACCGGATCGAGCGGGTGAATCCCAAAATCAACGCGTATGTCACGGTGTGTGCAGAATCGGCGAGAGAGGCTGCACGAGAGGCTGAACGAGCTGTCGAACGCGGTGACGACCTCGGCCCGCTTCACGGGATCCCGGTCGCAATTAAGGATTTAAATAGCGTCGCTGGCGTGCGGACCACGTTCGGGTCCCCAGCCTTTGCCAACCACGTTCCAGAACAAGACGATATCGTCGTTTCACGACTTCGGGAGGCAGGGGCGATCATCCTTGGAAAGACGAACACCCCAGAATTTGGTCGTAAAACGAAGACTGATAACCCAGTATTCGGCGCGTCCGGGAACCCGTGGGATCCGAGTCGGACGACCGGCGGTTCTTCGGGTGGAAGTGCAGCGGCAGTCGCCGCCGGATTAGCTCCGATCGCACTCGGGTCCGATGCGGCTGGCTCGATCAGGATCCCATCAAGTGCCTGTGGTGTGTTCGGATTGCTGCCAGATTTCGGCCGCGTACCTGCAGGACCGGTTCGTTCCGACGCGTTTCAAGACCTCCTCCCGTATACGTTCCTCGGCCCGATCGCTCGGACTGTCTCGGACGCAGCGCTTATGATCGAGACGATCGCTGGGCCCGACATCGCCGATCCTAATGGGCTCCCTGCGCCAACCGGTTCCTACCGCGACGCAGCCGCGTCAGCCCCTGATATCGCTGACCTCCAGATCGGTTACTCACCGGACTTTGGTGACTTCGCTGTCTCCAAGACGGTCTTAGAAACAGTCGAATCGGCCCTCGATGACCTGTCGGCGGCCGGCGCGACTGTTGAGGAAGTCAAGATTCCATTCAAACGAAATTGGGAGGAACGTCACGACGCGATCGAGTGGATCCTCCAGTCTCGATACGTGGGGTTATATGAGAATCTCAAGCAGGATTCCGGCATCGATCTGCTGAGGATCGATGAACCGATCACTCCCGAAGTCCGCTCGCGGATCCGGGCTGGTCTCGAACTCGATACAACGACTCTTTCGAGGGCACGCCGCCGCAGAACTGCGGTATACGATGCGATTACCGGAGTACTTGACGACGTCGACGTACTTGTGACACCGACGCTCGGCCGGACCGCATTCGATCTTGACGTCGACAGCCCAACAGTGGACGGAGAGTCCGTTCACCGTATGCACGGCTGGACACTCACGTGGCCGCTGAACCTCAGCGGCCATCCCGCGGCCTCAATCCCCGTTGGATTCGACGATTCCGGACTCCCGATCGGGATGCAGGTCGTTGGTAGCCGGCTCAGAGATCGTGAGGTGATTTCTGCGAGCGCAGCGATTGAGGAGACCATCCCTTGGGAGAATTCGTATCCTCCGAAAGCGATCGAAGGTGACGGATGACACCAGTACTTTCTGTCGACAACGTTAAGAAACAGTTCGGTGGTATCGTCGCCGTTGACGGCCTAGACTTGGAAATAGAGTCTGGTGAAATCGTCGGTCTAATCGGTCCGAATGGCGCCGGTAAGACGACCACGCTCAACCTAATCACTGGATTCTTAACCCCAAACGAGGGACGAATCTCACTCAACGGGACAGAGGTCACCGGCGACTCGCCCGACTCTATCTCGAAACGCGGGATCGGTCGGACATTCCAAATATCGAAGCCGTTTGGTCGGCTCTCTGTGTACGAGAATCTACTCGTTCCAAACGTCTCGTGCGGTCCAACCGAACAGGAGGCCCGGATTGACCGGCTACTCCAAGAACTACATCTTGAGAAAGTTCGAGAGAACCGCGCCGACGAGCTCAGTGGCGGCCAGAAGAAACTGCTCGAACTTGCGCGGGTGTTGATGCTCGAACCCGATCTGATACTCCTTGACGAACCTGCGGCAGGGATCAACCCGGCACTGATGGACGATATCATAGACGACATCCAGCGTATCAACGAGCAGGGGACCGCAATCCTCGTTATCGAACACGACATGTCCGTAATAAGTGAACTCTGTGAACGCGTCGTCGTGATGAACGCCGGTCGAAACATCGCCTCAGGAGCCTTCGAGGAGATCCGTGGAGACGAGACAGTGCGTGAGGCGTACCTCGGGGGTACCTGAGATGAGCCTTATCCAACTCGACGCTGTCGATGCCGGATATGGCGAGAATCAGGTTCTCCATGACCTCTCGCTCACGGTTTCCGAGGACCGAGTGAACTGTATTATCGGCCCAAACGGATCTGGGAAGTCGACCATGTTGAAATCCATGTTCGGGATGGTTGACGTTTGGAACGGGACGGTCACGATCCGAGAAGAAGACGTCACGAATGACCATCCTCGTGAGGTACTCAAACGCGGGGTTGTGTTACTCCCACAGGGTGGAAGCGTCTTCCCGGAAATGAGCGTCAAAGAGAATCTCCAGATGGGTGCTTACCTCATCGACGATCAAGATTTCCTCGACCGGCAGTATGAAGAGGTATTCGATATGTTCCCTGTGCTCAAGCAGAAGCGCGCCCAGCGAGCCGGCGACCTCAGTGGTGGTCAACAGATGATGGTCGCGTTCGGACGGGCATTGATGTCCGATCCAGATATTCTGTTATTGGATGAGCCGAGCGCGGGACTTGCACCTGACCTCGTTGACGATGTCTTCGAGCAGGTAGAGGTTCTGAAGGATCGTGGGCGAGACATGCTCATCATCGAACAGAACGTGCGACGAGTGCTTGAGATTGCCGAGTACGTCTACGTCCTCGATCAGGGACGACTGGAGTACGAGGGAGAAACCGAGTCGCTCCGCAACGAGGAAGATATAATGGAGATGTACATTGGAGAACGCCACAAATGACGGAGACAAGCATCTGCGAACACGCACGGAACCACACATCCCTATCGCGGGGTGAACACAATGGTTAGCATCGAACTACTCGTCCAGCAGGTGATCAACGGACTGCTTTTCGGCGGTCAGCTCGCCCTGATGGCGGTCGGTCTCACGTTGATCTGGGGCGTCGCACGAGTGTTGAACTTCAGCCACGGGGCGATGTTCATGGTTGGGGGATTTGTCGGCTTCTTTACCCTCGGTCTGACCGGAAACATAGCCGTGGGAGTTGTTTCTGCGGCCCTCATCGTCTTCATTCTCGGATATCTGACCGAGATTGCACTCATCAGACCCCTTCGTGACCGTGAAGAATTCGGAATCCCATCAATGGTGGTCACCCTCGGGCTTGCGTTCTTCCTTGAGAACGCCTTCATCGTCTGGATCGGCTCACAACGCGAGTCGTTTCCACGATTCACCAGCGTGGTCTGGAATGTCGGTGGGATCAACCTAAGTGCACAGCGAGTGCTGATCTTCGTCATCTCAGTCATCACTCTGGGTCTCCTTTTCTATGTCATCGCCCGAACCAAACTTGGGCTCGGTATTCGCGCCGTCTCTCAAGACAACGATACAGCGCTGCTGATGGGCGTTCGACCGAATCGAATCTACGCAATAACCTTCGGGATCAGTGCTGCGCTCGCGGGGGTCGCGGGAGTCCTGTTGGCCCCGCTTTTTGCCGTCTATCCCTCGGTTGGATGGTACCCGTTTCTCCTCTCGTTCGTCGTCGTGATGGTCGGTGGGCTTGGGAGCGTTCGGGGAACACTGCTGTCGGCGATGGGACTTGCGGTTATACGGAGCATCAGTACAATCTGGGTCTCCAGCGAAATGGCGATGGTAATCCTCTTTGGAATCATGATACTCGTACTTGCCGTGTACCCTGACGGAATTGGAGGGTACCTCGAATGACCGCAATTAATTCGCTCCGGTCTGGGATCGCCCGGACTGCCGAACGTCTGAAACAGGACGCCCGTTCCCGGAACGGCGTTGCCTTCGTGATCGCCGGCGTCTTGGGGCTGCTGGCACCTGTGCTGGTCGGCGGCTACACCCTTGACCTGGTTATGCAGCTGATTATTCTGATCCTCGTTGTCACGAGCTGGATCTTCATCGCGGGCTACTTCGGAATGTTCAGCTTCGCACACGCTGCTTTATACGGGATCGGAGGGTACGCAGCGGTCCTGCTAGCCGGCGAGATGGGGATACACCCGCTAATCGCAGTCCTACTTGGCGGTGTCGTCGCTGGGGTTCTTAGCATCCCAATCGCGCTGCCGGTGCTTCGATTATCAGGGGCATATGTCGGGATGGTTACACTAGCGTTCGCGGAGATCGTCTATCGGCTGGTGATCGTCTTCCGCGAAGTCACTGGTGGCCCGACCGGCTACACTGAGTTCCCAGCTCTGTTCGCCGGGGACAGGATCGCGTTGTACTACTTCGTGTTCGCGCTCATTACCACACTGCTTGTCGTGCAGTACGGGCTGCTGGTCAATCGCTTCGGCCTTGTGGCGCGAGCGATACGTGAAGCCCCCGACGCAGCGCGGATGTTAGGAAACAATGTCCCAAGATACAAACTCACTGGATTCGTAATTGGGTCCGCTATCGCTGGCATCGCCGGCGGGCTACAGGCTCACACCGTTCTGATCATCTCGCCACCGATGATAGAAGTCAACAGAATGATTGAGTTCATGGCGATGGGCATTATCGGCGGCCTCCGGACAATCGGCGGTGGAATCTTTGGGGCAGTGATCGTCTTCGGACTCTCGGAGGGCCTCCGTGACCTCGGAGAAGTCAGACTCGTCATCTGGGGTGCGCTCTTGATCGTTGTAACGGTCTACTTCCCGGACGGACTGGCAGGGAGTTCACTTGATCCGCGTGAGCGACTTCGTGAGCTGTTCAACCGGAGGTGACCAGGGATGGGGTCTTTTGATCGACCACCTCCCGACACGGCAGCTTAGATGCGGCGGCAGTATCGGTAAACGAACACACCACAATGAAACGAGATACACTATGACAGATAAAGACACACTGGCGGAAACAATCGAATCGAAAGAATCAGACCTTGTTGACTTGCTCGGCGAGCTTGTGGCCGCACAAACCGTGACCGGTAACGAGGCCCCGGGGCAAGAGGTAATCATCGATCGACTTGAGACAATAGGTCTAGAACCGGATGTCTGGGAGCCGTCGGCCGACAATCTCGCAGACCACGAAGGATACTTTGAGACGTCCTCATACGAGGCATACGGATACGAAGGGCGTCCAAACGTTGCCGCTCGCGTCGAAGGGGGGAACGGCCCAACGCTGTCGATTGGCGGCCACATCGACGTAGTTGACGTGACCGAAGACGAGTGGACACGCGATCCGTGGTCCCTAACGCGAGAGAGAGACACTCTCTACGGTCGCGGTAGCGCGGATATGAAAGGAGGACTCGCAGCGGCCCTGATCGCAATAGAGGCACTCGATTCGCTCGGAATCGAGCTCGGCGGCGACCTCCTCTTTCAATCAACAATTGAGGAGGAAGATGGTGGTGTCGGTGGAGCGTTGTCAGTCCTTGAGCGCGGATACGTTCCCGATGCGGCTGTCATCGCGGAACCCTTCGATCTCCCGAACGTCGGGATCGCCGGTGCGGGCGTGATGTACTTCCAGGTAGAAGTTCCCGGCAAGAGTGTTCACGCGGCCTGGGGCCATGAAGGGGTTAACGCGATTGGGAACGCCGCCACAATATACCGTGCTTTAGAAGAGCTCGACAGTGAACGGAAAGCACGGGTCGACTACGAGCCGGCCTACCAAGCAAACCCTGGCCTAAAGGGGAACGTCACGAACCTCAACGTTGGAACGATCAAAGCGGGCGACTGGCCATCCACACTGCCTTCACAGGCGATTCTTGAGGGACGGATAGGCTGGCCGCCCGGAGAGAGTCGGGCCGAGGTTCGGTCACAAATCGAAGAGACGATTGCTGAGGCTGCCGCCGCCGACGAGTGGCTTGCCGACCATCCGCCGACCGTCGAGTGGTTCGGTTGGCAAGCCGAACCTCACGAAGTTGACAGCGACGGCGAACTTGCAACGCTCGCTAAACGCGTCGGTGAGGATGTCACAGGTCGTTCTGGCTCGTTCGTCGGCGGCAATGCGGGACTTGACGAGCGCTTCTACGATCTTTATTATGACGTTGACGCAGTCTCTGTTGGGCCAACTGGAGCGAACCTTCACGGCGCGGACGAACACACAACTGTACCATCCCTACTGGAGACGGCGATAACGATCGCCACAATCGCTATCGAGTACTGCGGAAACAAGGAGTAAAGTGAGCTACACCCCGTGGCTCCCTCTGGAATCAATACATAAAAACAATCGGAAAAATACCACCAACATACTATGACAGCAGACATAACGGTTTATTGGGACGATCGGATGCTTGACCACGAACCGCCGAAGGGGGCTTTTAAATTTCCCTTTACGCCCATTGTAGCGGCCCCTGAAGTACATCCTGATCGCCGCGAACGCGTCCAAAACATCCAGGCGATGCTCAGGCATGCCTTCGGTGATACCTCCGAAACCGTCTCACCGGACCCGGCGAACCGGAAAGCGATTGAACGGGTGCATCATTCCGACTATCTTGACTGGCTTATCGAGTTTTGTGCTGACGGCGGTGGTCGCATCGATGACACGACGACTGGACTGAACGAGCACACGTACGACGCCGCTCGCGTCTCGGCCGGGGCTGCAATCGCTGCCGCCGGACAAGCACTTGACGGATCAAAAAGTGATGGCCACAAATCCCTCCCCTACGCGCTGTGTCGTCCCAGTGGCCACCATGCCCAGCCCGACTGTGCAGACGGATTCTGTTACCTCAACAACGTGGCGCTCGCAGCAGAGGCTGCGCTCGCTACTGATGGGCCGGCTGACACCACAGCAGACCGGGTTGCGATAATCGATTGGGATGTCCACCACGGTAACGGCACACAGGAAGCATTCTATGACCGCGACGATGTGCTATTCGTGAGTGCGCACAACAATCACGGCTCTTGGCACCCTGAGTACCATCCACAAGAAGGCTCTATTGAAGAGTTCGGTGAGGGCGACGGTAAAGGATACACGCTCAACGTCCCACTTCCACCGGGAACAGGAAATCGGGGATACGAGGCGTTTTTCAAGCGGATTGTTAATCCGGCGGTTACCGGGTTTAACCCCGACCTCATCCTCGTCAGCGCTGGCCAGGATGCTGGACCGTCGGACATGAATGGTCGGAATATTGTGACCCGCGAGGGGTTCCGTCAAATGGGCGATATGGTCCAACAACTCGCCGATGAGACGGCAGACGGTGCGCTCGCACTGATTCAAGAAGGGGGGTATCAACCCTCTCACCTCTCGTTCGCTACGCTTGGTGTTTTGGAAGGCGTTCTGGATCGCACAGTGGATCTTGATGGATATGGGACCGGTGACCCCTTCGAATTTCTTGATGAACCGACTGAACTGGTTGACGAGTGGCTTGAACAAGCAGTTGACCACCATCGCAAATCGCCCGTTTTCACCTAGCAAGGTGCCGAGAGTGAAGATCTCCGCGATAAAGTAGCGCTCGATGGGAGGCGGTGGACCGGCGATGAACAATGGTCGGTAAATCCAGACGGAGCTCATCTGAGGTGGCTACTTATCTGTGGGATGACCCAAGCTACAACATGAGCGACTCGGCGTCTCCAAGCGGTTCTCTCTCGCTATCTGAATCAGTTAACGTTCCAGACAACCTGAGTCGGGCTGGTATTGAAGAAGCCACAAGCGACGACTCGTCTCACCGAGTGAGTCGGTTGGGGAGGGTGTGGCTAACTGGTGTCCGTGTATCACGGAGTCGTTGTGGTCACACAGTCACCGACACCCACGTATGGACTCGGCTGGGGAGGGTGTGGCCCAATTGGTGTCCGTGTATCACGGAGGCATCTCGGTCACAACAGTATCATCACGCACGTACCAGGGAAGGTGTAGCCAACTGCGGTCCGTGTGTCACGGAGTCGTCGTGACCAGATCCTCCCCAGCCGATTCCGGCCGTGTCTGGGAGTAGCTGTATGACCACAACGACCGCGTGACATCCGGGCATCTATTGGCCACACCCTCCCCAGCCGATTCGCTCGGTGCCTGCGGCCCCTCGCTCATCCCTCGCACGCGCTCGCAGGCACGCCATGGGCGACCTGCGAGGCGCGCGCCACCGGATGTGCTAGGCACGTGTCACCGGATATGCGTGACCGTCATGTAGGGTTTCGAGACGAGTATGCGCGCATCGGAGAACGAAGCCCTTATGATCGAACCGACTCCAGTACGAGTAACTCGCTGGTGTGGACCGCCAGTGGGCACTCGCCGCCGGACGAGCGTGACACGCACGTTCGGGACGAGACGACATGTGGCCGGGGACCGGCCGAATCGCAAGCGTCCACAGGCAACCATGGCACGAAGCTTCTACTCACACATCAAGCAGGCGTGGCAGTCCCCCAAGGAAGGGAAACTCGCAGAGCTCCAGTGGCAGCGCAAACAAGAGTGGCGCACCGAGGGCGCCATCGAGCGCATCGACCGCCCGACCCGCCTCGATACGGCCCGCGAGCTGGGCTACAAGGCGAAACAGGGCGTAATCGTCGCCCGCGTGAGCGTCCGCAAGGGCGGGTCGCGCAAACAACGCCACAAGGCCGGCCGCCGATCGAAGCGCCAGGGTGTCAACCGCCTCTCGCGGCGGAAGTCCATCCAGCGCATCGCCGAGGAGCGCGCCTCCAGAAAGTACCGCAACCTCCGCGTGCTCAACTCCTTCTGGGTCGGTGAAGACGGCTCCCAGAAGTGGCACGAAGTGATCCTCGTCGACCCCGCTCACCCCGCGATCGAAGCCGACGACGACCTCGCGTGGATCTGTGATGACAACCACAAAGGCCGGGCCTTCCGCGGGCTCACCTCCGCCGGGACCAAGGGCCGCGGTCAGCGAACCCGTGGCAAAGGGACCGAAAAGACCCGTCCGTCGGTCGGCAGTCACGACCGCCAAGGCAAGTAACGTCGACCCGCGGTTTTTTCACTCGTCTCTCCGGTAGCAAGCCGACTCGACAGCCCGTAGTCACACAGCAGCTATCCACCCCCGAGCCGATTCTGTACGTGTGTGGTGGTTGTGTGATCAAGACGACTCCGCGACATCCGGGCACCATTTGGCCACACCCTCCCCAGCCGATTCTGTACGTGTGTGGCGGTGAGTGTTCTATCAAGACGACCGCACGACACACGGACACAAGTTTTAGCCACACCCTCCCCAACCGATTCCGTACGTATGTGGCGGTGGTTGTGTGACCAAGACGACCGCACGACATCCGGACACAATTTACAGCCACACCCTCCCCAGCCGATTCGCGTCGTCGCCCACGGGCGACTCGCTCATCCCTCGCACGCGCTCGCAAGCCCGCCTCCGGCGACCGTGCGAGGCGCGCGCCACTGCAGTTGAGTGGGTACACGGTGACTCGGCGGGGAAGTGATTATACCGGTCGCGAGCACACGCGAGAGTATGTCGCTCTCGCTCGACTCGACGCAGCTCGACCGCTACTCCAGACACATCATCATGGAGGAGGTCGGCCCGGACGGCCAGGCGCGTCTCCTCGAGAGCCGGGCGCTCATCGTCGGCGCGGGCGGCCTCGGCGCCCCAGTCATTCAGTACCTCGCGGCCGCCGGCGTCGGCAACCTCACGATCGTCGACGACGACGTCGTCGAGCGCTCGAACCTCCAGCGACAGGTAATCCACACCGACGCAGACGTCGGTGAGCCCAAAGTCGAGTCGGCGAGACGCTTCGTCGAGCGACTCAACCCCGACGTGACCGTCGACGCCCACGAGACGCGTCTCGACGTCGACGACGCCCCCGAGCTGATCGACGGCCACGACGTCGTCGTCGACTGCACCGACACCTTCCGAACCCGCTACATCATCAACGACGCCGCCCGGCTTGCGGGCGTGCCGGTCGTCCACGGCGCAATCTACAAGTTCGAAGGGCAAGCGACGACACTGGTGCCCGATGGGCCCTGCTATCGGTGTCTCTTTCCGGAGGCGCCAGAGCCCGGGACGGTCCCCGACTGTGCAACGACAGGCGTCCTCGGCGTCCTCCCCGGTACCCTCGGCTGTATCCAGGCGACCGAAGCGGTCAAACTCCTGCTCGAGACCGGCGAGCCGCTCGTCGGCCGACTCCTCTTTTATGACGCGATGGACATGACCGTCGAGACAGTCCCATACCGAAAGAACCCGGAGTGTCCGGTCTGTGGTGAGGACCCGATCGAGGCGATTCGCGACGTCGACTACACCGGTGGCTGCCGGATCGACGCGGATTGAACGAACCGAGTTGGGAGCGTCACCAAAAAGGCGTCATCAACCGAGCATCA
>Ga0209965_1000276_pt1 | contig 18485 bp, 21 predicted proteins | sample SalPon2_B_H2O_MG_FD_185707 | JGI IMG/M metagenome (GOLD analysis project Ga0209965, IMG submission 185707) | Salt pond water microbial communities from South San Francisco under conditions of wetland restoration - Salt Pond MetaG R2_B_H2O_MG... | ecosystem: Environmental > Aquatic > Non-marine...
CTGCTGTCTCTGACGCCCGATCGGCTCCACGAGCGCACGCCGCTTTTCGTCGGCAACGAGGCGTACATCGAGCGACTCGAGGCCGCGCTCGGGTGACTGCGACGGGGCGATCGGCCGGGTCCGCCGAGACGACCGAAGCCGTCAGAGCGAAGGTCGACGCCGTCCCAGTGGGCGTATGATACGGGAGGGAGAGACGGCCCCCGACTTCGCGCTGCCGGGCGTCGAGGGCGGCGAACCCGCGATCTACGAGCTGTTTCGGCCGATCGAGGCGGGGGACGCCGTGGTGCTTTGGTTCGTCCCGACGACGTTTCTGCCGACCGCGACGGCGGAACTGCGCGCGATCGAGTCCGCGGGCTGGCACGACCTCCCCGGGCTCCGGGTGTGGGTCCTCACGACCGACACCATCTACGCGGCGGCCGACTACGCCGACCGACACGGGCTGTCGATGGCGTTTCTCGGCGACGCCTCGAGCGCGGCGGCGTACTACGGCGTCCGCCGCGACGAGTGGGAGGGCCACTACGACGTCCCGAAGCGGGCGGTCTTTTTTATCGGGACCGACTGGGACGTCGCGTTCGCGTGGGTCGGCGGGGACGCCTTCGACGCCCCCGACCCCTCGCCCGTCGAGGCGGTCGGCGACGCCGTCTCGGATCGGTTCCCCGAGGCCCGAACGGACGTCGCCGTCGACTACGCGGCGGTCTCGCGGTGACGGAAGCGCGGTCGCCGGCCCACGACCGCGCCGCCGGGCGCAACGGCACGTCCCCCGCCGACGGCCATTTATAAACGCCAGGGGCGGCCGGACCGAACCGACGCGACCTCCGAGCCGCCGCGGGCCGGGCGCGCCATTTATACGATTTCCCGGTGGTTTGTACGCTTTCTCGGTTTCACATACCGTCCTGCCAATTTATATATCGTTCAGCGGTGCGGCGGCGCGCGCTCGGAGCCGTGCCCGAGGCGGGCGGTAGGCGGAGCGAGCCACCCCGCCCGAGGGACGGCGCGAACCCACGTGCGAGGGCTTCGCGAACGGAGCGAGCCGAGGGGCCGCCGGGAGCCTCCGGAGGTATGTATAAACGGACGCACGGACGGCCGTCTCAGGGCCAGTTGCCGGCTTCCTCGGAGGCGTTCAGCACCCGCTGGAGCGCGACGACGTAGGCGGCCGTCCGGAAGTTCGGGAGGTCGTACCCCTCGTAACACTCCACGAGGCCGTCGAACGCCTCGACGATGTGGCGCTCTAGCTCCTCGTTGACGCGCGATTCGGTCCAGTAGAACCGCTGGCGGTTCTGGACCCACTCGAAGTACGAGACGGTGACCCCGCCCGCGTTGGCGAGGATGTCGGGGACGACGGTGACGTCCCGCTCGGTGAGGACGTCGTCGGCCTCCGGCGTCAGGGGGCCGTTGGCCGCCTCGACGACCACGTCGGCGCCCACCTCCGTCGCCAACTCGCCGTCGATGGCGTTCTCCAGCGCCGCCGGCACGAGCAGGTCGACGTCGAGGGTGAGAAGCTCCTCGTTGGTTAGCTCCTCCGTCGCGTCGGCGTAGCCCGTCACCGAGCCGGTCTCGTTTTTGTACTCCTTGACCGCCTCGGCGTCGAGTCCGTCGGGGTTGTAGACGGCCCCCGAGGAGTCCGACACCGCGACGACGGTCGCGCCGTGGTCGGCTTCGAGGAGCTTCGCCGCGACGCTGCCGGCGTTGCCGTATCCCTGGACCGCGACCGAGGCGCTGGGCAGGTCCTTTCCGAGGTAGTCGAACGTCTCGCGGGCGGTGAGCATCGTCGAGCGGCCGGTCGCCTCGACGCGGCCCGCCGACCCGCCGGAGTCGATCGCCTTCCCGGTGATGACGCCCGGCGCGGTCGTGTTCTCCAGCGTCTCGTAGGTGTCTTTGATCCAGTTCATCTCCCGCTGGCCGGTGTTGACGTCGGGCGCGGGGACGTCCCGGTCCTCCCCGATGAGGGGGCGGAGTTCGGTCGCGAAGGCGCGGGTGATCCGCTCGAGTTCGGTCTCGGAGTACTCGCGGGGATCGATGACGATGCCGCCCTTCCCGCCGCCGTAGGGGATGTCGACGACGGCGCATTTATAAACCATCCAGCCGGACAGCGCCTTCACCTCGTCGCGGGAGACGCCCGGGTGATACCGGATCCCGCCCTTGTACGGACCCCGGTCGCCGTTGAACTGCGAGCGGTAGGCCCGGAACACGCCGACCGATCCGTCGTCGAGTTCGACCGAGAGGTTGGTTTCGAGCACCCGCTCGGGGTTTTTTACGCGTTCGAGCACGCCGTCGTCGACGTCGATGTGCGCTGCGGCGTCGTCGATCTGTTCTTGGAGGCTCTCAAAAGGGTTTACCTCGTCAGACATATTCCGACGATCGTCCAGCGCTTTCATAAGCGTGGCGACCCGCCTCCGACGGATCGGTCAGTCTCTCTCCGCCGCCTCGTGGCGCTCGAGGATCGTTCCCGCCTGCGCGATCAGCGGGGCGTCGATCATCTCGTCGTCGACGCGGACGACCCCACGACCCTCTCGTTCGGCCGCATCGGCCGCCGCGAGCACCCGCTTTGCCCACTCGACGTCCTCCGGAGGCGGCGTGAACGCCTCGTTTATGATGTCGACCTGCGTCGGGTGTATCGCCATCTTGCCGTCGTAGCCGAGTTGTCTGGCGAACCCGGCCTCCGACTTGAGGTGGTCTTCGGCCCCGATGTCGGTCACGAGCGTGTCGATAGCGTCGACGCCGGCCGCGCCGGCCGCCAACACGACGTGTTGGCGGGCGTGGGAGACTTCCACCCCGTCTTCCGTCCGCGTCGCACCGATGTCCGCCGAGAGGTCCTCGGCCCCGAACGCGATCGCATCGACCGGGTCGGCGGCCGCGATGTCCTCGGCGTCGAGAATCCCCGCGGCCGACTCACACAGCGCGATGACCGGGCAGTCGTAGCCGCGGGCGGCGATCAGATCGTAGATTGCGTGGACGTCCCCGGCTGACCCGGCCTTCGGGACGGCGATCGAGTCGAGGCGGGGATCGGTGGCCGCGATGGCCTCGGCGTCCAGCGCCGCGGTCTCGGGATCGGGGTTGAGTCGCACGCACACCTCACAGTCGGGGTCGAACGCCGGGTCGCCGAGGACGTCGGCGACGGCCTCGCGGGCGGCCGCCTTCGCCTCCGGGACGACCGCGTCCTCGAGGTCGAAGACGACGGTGTCGGCGCCGGTGCGTGGTGCGTTGCGCATCAGTTCCGGCCGATCCCCGGGGGAGAACAGGACGCTCCGTCGAGCCATGGGTGCGTCTACTCCGCGGCCGATATAAATCACGCGGGGGGAAGGCCGTCCGTTCGGCTCGTTCCGCTCCGCTCGCGGTTGCGGTTCGTCGGGTCCCGTATCGCCGCGTCCGTGCCGTCTCATACTGACGGACGAACGAACGGACACACGACGCAGGAGGAGCACGCCGTTCGACGGCGCGACCGGCGGATCACTCGTGCGTCGGTGTCATCTGCGTTCGTCCACCAGTATCAGTACACGTGGTACAACAGCGCGTAGATGACGAGCCCCATCGAGAAGGAGACGAGCCAAAGCGTCGCGGCGATGCGGCCCGCCCGCCGGTGGTTCGTTCCGGGGAGTTCCGAGACGGAGTGGGTGCCGGCGGACAACAGCGCGTAGAAGACGAACGGGACACAAACCACCGCCAGCGAGACGTGGACGGCGAGAAACGGCAAATAGAGGTACGTCCGGACGGCCTCGGGGCCGGGGAAGTCGCTCGGCCCGAGGATGGTGACGCGGTAGAGGTACAACAGGAGGAAGGCCGCAAAGAGGCCGAAGCTGGCGAGCATCCGGACCCGGTGGCGGGCGACGTCACCGCGCCTGATGGCCCGGACTCCCGAGATGATGGTCCCGATCGCGGCGACGCTGATGGCCGCGTTGAGGTGCGGGACGAGGGTCAAAAGCGCCTCCGAGCGCGGGAGGACGCCCGCTGGGATCATCCGCAGCACCGCACCGAAGACGAGCGCGAGCGAGACGGCCGAGAGAAGCACGGTCAGTTCGGGGACGCGTCCGCGAGCCCATTCCTGAGTCGACATACACATGATAGCGACGGCGGCCGAATAGGTGTTTTTCATCGCCGCTACGCTTATGCCTATCGATACCATACCTCGTACTGAGACACCATGCGAGGAACCCAACCGGACACCGAGCCGATCTACGAGTGCCTCGACTGTGGCGCTCGCGAGACGGATCCCGACGGACGGCTCTGCTCGTGCGGGGGCTACCTCCAGAACCTCGGCGTTCAGCGCGAGTAGACCGTCGAACGACGCGGCGGCCGCCGGGCCGCTGGCTGTCGGTGCTGTTTGGTGAGAAGTTTGCGTGGGTGCTGTCTGCGAGCACCCGCACTGGACTGGCGGCGGTGGGCCGCCGACAGTGCGTGGGACCGGACTTGAACCGGACGAAGACTCGCTACCGCTCGTCTTCCAGGGTTCAAATCCGTCGCCCGAGCTCGGTTCGCACACTAACGGACGACTGTCGTACTGCACGGTGTCGGTGCTGTTTGGTGAGAAGTTTGCGTGGGTGCTGTCTGCGAGCACCCGCACTGGATTGGCGGCGGTGGGCCGCCGACAGTGCGTGGGACCGGATTTGAACCGGCGGACCTCTACAGGACAGCGCCCTCAACGCTGCGCCGTTGGCCTGGCTTGGCTACCCACGCACGGTGTGTCTGTCCGCACTCTTCCGTAATTCGGGGGGCAATAAAAGGGCTTTCCTTTGGCCCCGGGGACGCTCGTTGGGTAGCGATTCTACCCCTCCCGAACGGGGCCTCCGGGCGCGGTACCGCAAGTTCAAGTGCGTTCCGGCAGTTCGGGGGGTATGGCGAAGTACTCCACCGGCGGCGTCGGGGGCGACTCCGGCGGTGCCTGCGAACTCTGCGGGGCGGAGGGGCGGTCCCTCGAGACCGCGACCGTCGCGGGGGCACGACTCGAGGTCTGCAGCGAGTGTGCCGAACACGGCGAGTCGGATTCGCGCGCGGACGACGATCGGACGCGCGAGCGCCGTCGGAAGGCCGCACAGAACGCCGCCAAACTCGACGACGCCCGGTCCGTCGAGACGGACTGGGAGGCGGGCACGGACTACGAGGACGACCCGCTCCCGTACCTCGTTCGCGGCTACGGCGACCGCGTCGAGGAGGCCCGGCAGGCGGCGGGACTGCAGGTCGCCGAACTCGCGGCCGACGCCGGGATCGACGAGGACGACCTCGTCGCAATCGAGCAGGGACGGGCCGCGCGCGCGAACGTCGGCGGGGCCGCCATCGAGTCGCTCGAGGCGTGTCTCGGGATCGAACTCGCCGAGTGAGGCGTCGGCGCACCCACGACGGCGCTACGCGTCCGTCTCGGCGTTTGCCCGCCGCCACGCGTGGACGTACACCGGAACGGCGATACAGAGCCACGCGACCGCGCCGGCCCGAACCGCGAAGTTCGCGCGTTGGCTCCACGTCGTCAACTCGAAGGGAAGCGACGAGAGCGCGACGGCTGGCGCGCCGACGACGATCGTCAACACGAACGTCGTCTGCATGACCCACCCGTAGTCGATGCCCTCCGGATCGGTCGTCTCGACGCGACGCATGCTCCCGTTTCGGTGAGTGAGCGTGTAAGCGGTTACGGTTCGGCGGCGCCGGCACCTCGGAAGCGAGAGCGTTTAACCCCTCGGGGGCCGCAGTTCGCGTATGCGAGCGAAGGACATCCGTGCGAAAGCCGGCGAGGAGCCGATCACGATGCTCACCGCCTACGACGCGCCGACGGCCCGGTTGATCGACGAGGCCGGCGTCGACATCGCGCTCGTCGGCGACTCGGTCGGCAACACCCGACTCGGATACGACTCGACGCTGCCGGTCACCGTCGACGAGGTGGCGAGTCGCACCGCGGCCGTCGCCCGCGCGACCGAGGACGCCCTCGTCGTCTCGGACATGCCGTTTCTCTCCTTCGGGGCCGACACCGACGACGCGATCGAGAACTGCGGTCGGATGCTGAAGGAGGCGAACGCGGACGCGGTCAAACTCGAGTGCGGGCCCCACACGGTCGAGTTGACGCGTCGCCTCGCGGAGATCGGCGTTCCGGTGCAGGCCCACCTCGGGCTGACGCCGCAGCGGGAGAACGAGACCGGCCTCTACCGGCAGGGCACCGACGAGGAATCCGCCCGGAACCTCCTGGACCTCGCCCGCCGACACGAGGCGGCGGGGGCTTTTTCGCTCGTCTTGGAACACATCCCGGCGAACCTCGCCGGGGCCGTCACCGAGGCGCTGTCGATCCCCACTATCGGGATCGGCGCCGGCCCCGACTGCGACGGCCAGGTGCTCGTCGTCGACGAGGTGATCGGCCTCTCGGAGCGACCCGCGCCGTTCTCGAAGCGGTTCGGCGACGTTCGCGGCGAGATGAAGGGGGCGATCGACGACTACGTCGACGCCGTCGAGTCCGGGGCGTTCCCCGCCGAGGAGCACAGCCACCACGAGGACGGCCTCGACGACGTGTACTGAGGCCCCATCGGCTCGCGTCGGCTCCCATCGACTGTCGAACGTCACGGCGATCCGGGCAGCTGGGCGGCCGGACACGACTTATCTGGCTCCGACACTTTCGTCTCAGTATGGCTGAACGCGGATCGACCGGCGGGCAGTCGAATGTCGGATGCGCCCCAGCTGATGACGGGACCCACGACGGCGACTCCGAGTATGGCTCGTCGGACGGCGGTCGAACGCGCCGCCGAGCGGACACCGACGCGGGCGCGCCCCGTCCGGACCCCCCCGCCCTCGCCGTCGACGGCATCTCGAAGTCCTTCGGTGACGGCGACGATGCCGTCGTTGCCGTCGACGACGTGAGCTTCGCCGTCGATCGCGGTTCGGTCGTCGGACTGCTCGGCCCCAACGGTGCCGGCAAGACGACGCTGATAAAGTCCATCCTCGGGACAGTCGTTCCCGACTCGGGGACGGTACGGCTGTTCGGGGTCGACGCGACGTCGGATCGGCGGGCGGCGTACGCCGACATCGACGCGATGCTTGAGGGGGCCAGAAACGACTACTGGCGGCTCACAGTGCGGGAGAACCTCCGGTACTTCGCGACGATCGGCGGCGTCGACCCCGACTCGGTCGCCGCCCGCCACGACCGGCTTCTCGACCGACTCGGCCTCGCGGAAAAGGCGGACACGCCCGTCCGGGAGCTCTCGCGGGGGATGAAGCAGAAAGTCTCGCTGGCGAGCGTTCTCGCCGGCGGCGCGAAACTCGTGTTCCTCGACGAGCCGACGCTCGGACTGGACGTCGAGAGTTCGCGGACCCTCCGGCGAGAACTCCGCCGGCTAGCCGACGAGGACGACCTCACCGTCGTGCTCAGCAGCCACGACATGGACGTCGTCGAGGCCGTCTGCGACCGTGTCATCGTCGTGGCCGACGGCCGAATCCTGGCGGACGACGCCGTATCAGCCCTCCTCTCACGGGCGAGCGCCGATGTTGTCGAGGTCGCGAGCCCGGACTTCGAGGAGCGCTCCCTCGCGGCACTCGACGAGCGCTTCGAGGTCCGGTCCGTCACGCCGGCCGAGACCGGGGGCCGGACCCGGATCGAGGTGGCGGCCGGCGGCGACGAACTGTATGCGCTGATGGACCACCTCCGCGAGGCCGGCGTCACGATCGACGACATCCGGACGCGTCGCCCCGATCTGGAGGACGTGTTCGTCGACATGACAGAAACCGAGACAGAACACACTGGGGCGTCCGACGCGGCGAGGCGACAGCGGTGAGTCCCACCGATCCCGACCGCCACACCGACGGGCGGACCGACGAAGCGCCCGGCGCGAGTACCGCCCCCGAGACGCCGCGCCGGGCGACGTACTACCACCTAGTGCGGGCCGTTCTGTACCGCGAGTTCCTGATCTTCGTCCGGTACCCGGCCAACGCCGTCGGCGGCGTCGTCGTTTCCGTGTTCTTCTTCGCGCTGCTTTTTTACGGCGGCCGGCTGCTGGCCGGGGAGGCGCTCGCGGACTCGATAGAGGGGATCGTCGTCGGCTACTTCCTCTGGACGCTGTCCGTCGGGGCCTACTCCTCGGTGTCCAACGACATCGCGAGCGAGGTCCAGTGGGGAACCCTAGAGCGACACGTCACCACCCCGTTCGGATTCGCGCCGGTCGCGCTCCTGAAGGGCGTCGCGAAGGTCGTTCGAACGTTCCTGCTCTCGACTGTCATCCTCGCCGTGATGTTGCTCGTGACCGGAACGACGCTCAGCCTCGATCCGATCACTATCGTCGTCGTCGCCGGACTCTCGATCACGTCGGTCCTCGGCCTCGGGTTCGCGGCCGGCGGCGTCACGGTTCTTTATAAACGAATCGGCAACTGGCTCAACCTGTTGCAGTTCGGCTTCGTCGTTCTCGTCTCGGCCCCGGTGTTCGACGCCCCGTGGACCCGAGTCCTGCCCCTGGCCCACGGGAGCGCGCTGCTCCAGCGGGCGATGGTCGACGGCGTCCGGCTCTGGGAGTTCACTCCCTTCGACCTCGGGTTGCTCGTCGCCGTCTCGGTCGGCTACCTCGCCGTCGGCTATCTCGTCTTCCAGTACGCGACCCGGCGGGCGCGGCGGCTCGGGGTGCTCGGAGACTACTGAGGGCCTGAGTAGCTTACTCCCACTCGCCGTCGACGATGTCGGCCTCGGCCTGGTGGGCCATGTTCACCTGATAATCCGGGAGGTGGAGCGCGAGGTCGGTCGTCGTGATGATCCCGACGGCCTGGCCGCCCTCGACGACGGGGAGCTTCTTGACGCCGTTGTGTCCCATCCGCTCGGCCGCGGTTCGGACGGATTCGCTCCGGCGAACCGTGACGACGGGGTCGGACATCAACTCGCCGACCGGCGTTTCGGGGCTGAGCCCCTGGCCGACCGCGGCGACCACGTCGGACTCGGTGACGATTCCGAGGAGGCGGTCGTCGCCCACGACGAGCGAGCCGATGCTCTTCTCGCTCAGTATCCGCGCGGCGTCGGCCATCGTGGTTCCTTCCGGCACGGTTTCGACCGGCGACGACATCAGTTCCTCGACACCTTCGTCCTGTTCCGTCATATCCGCCCGTACTTCACGGACGATCATAATAGTATGGCATTCGTCGGAGGAGGAATCACGGCGGACGGCGCCGGGTCGATCGGGTCGGCGACGCGTTCATTCGTCCCACTCCGACCGGCACGCCGACGTACAAAAGTGCGTCGTCGAGACCGATCCGTCCTCGATCCGCGTGACGACCTCGTGGGTGGGTTCGTTCACGATCGGCTCCGAACACACCGCACAGCGCGGTGCCGTTTCCTCCGTCACGTCCTCGCCGAGATCCGATGTCGGGTCGACCATCTCGTTGCAGGGTCGTGGTGCAAGTATATCAACGATTATGTTCGAGGGAAGCGCCCGGTCGACGCCGGCCAGTCACGTCACTCCTCGAGCGTCGTCTCGTCGAGTGCCGGCGGTTCGCTCTCGTCGGCCTGCCGGCGCACGTCGACGTGGTAGTGCTCGAGGATGTCCCGGCCCAAGAGCAGCGGGTACTCCATGTGCCCGCGGTCCTCGATGCTCGCCGTGACGGTGTGCTGTTTGCCGCCGACGCCGACGACCAGATCGACGATCGGGCGCGACCGGCCGGACTTGACGCTCCCGGATTTGATCTTGACGATGTCCTTTATCGGGCCGGTGCCGATCTCGGCGGCGAGGTGGGCGTCGATGCTCGTCCGCGTCGCGCCGGTGTCGGACTTCGCCATCACGGTCCGCTGGCCGCTCGTCCCCATGACGACGACCTCCTCGACGTAGCCGATCACCGGCGTCTCGGCCGGGACCGACGTCTCGGGTTTCGGCATACACGCCGGCCGCGAGTCGTCGAGGTTCGCCGTCAGTTCGTGGACCCGTTCGGGGTCGACCTCGCCGCCGGCCCGTTCGATCGCGAGTCTGGCGATATGGGGAGCGGGCGAGCGGTCGGTCGCCTCGAACAGCCCCCGGAACCCGGCCGTCGGGTTGACCTCGAGGATGTAGTAGCCGTCCTCGCCCTCGACGATGTCGACGCCGGCGTAGTCGAGGCCGATCTCGTCGGTCGCCCGCTTGGCCATCGTGGCGGCCGCCTCGGGCAACTCGTCGGTCGCGTTCTCGACGCGGCCGCCCAAGGCGACGTTCGTCCGCCACTCGCCGTCCGGCGCGTAGCGGTTCATCGCGCCGACGATCCGCTCGCCGACGACGTAGATCCGGAGGTCGTGGTGGCGCTTTTCGTCGTGTTCGACGAGTTCCTGGAGGAACGCCTGCCGCGAGCCGACCATCGGGTTGACCGGATCGTCGGTGTCGAGTTTCCAGGTGCCGCCGCCGTGGGTGCCGATCGCGGTCTTGTAGACGACCTCGTCGCCGAAGCGATCCCGGCGGGCGTTCAGTATCTCGCCCGAAAGCGCCATGAGCGCGTCCGGGACGGGCAACCCCGCCTCCGCGAGGGCGGCCCCGGAGGCGAACTTGTGCATCGCAGTCATCGTCGCGGTCGGCGTGTTCAGCATGGGGCGGATGCGGTCGAGCATCGTCGCCAGCCCGAGCGCCTCCGCGGGCTGTTCTTCCTTCGAGAGCAACAGCCGGTTGACGACGATGTCCACGTCGGGTTCGAGCGTCACGGCCCCGTCGGTGATGTCGACGGCGGTGTTTTCGGCGCGGAGCCACGCGGTGTCGTAGCCGAGGTCGTCGACGGCGTTGAGTATCGCCTTCGTCTCCTTGGAACTGTGGAGGCTGAGAACGCCGACGGTGAGCGGATCGGACATACGCTCGCTGCGAGCGGTTTCGGCAAAACGCTGCCGATCCACGGGTGCGCCGGCGTCGACCCGGGGCCGATAGCGCACCGAGACGCGTCCCCTCGCGGCGGACGGCGTACTTATACCCCGTCGCGTCGTGGCTCGGGTGTGTCGGAGAGATTTACGTACGACGGCGGTGCCGTCGACCCCGGCGAGACGCAGGACCTCCGTTTCACCGTCAGCGAGACGTACCTCGGCGACCCCGTCCGGATCCCCGTTACGGTCGTCAACGGCGAGCGCGAGGGGCCGACGCTCTGTCTGACCGCGGCGGCCCACGGCGACGAACTCAACGGGATCGAGATCGTCCGGGAGGTCGCCCACGAGTGGGATCACTCCGGGCTCCGCGGGACGCTCGTCTGCCTCCCGGTCCTCAACGTCCCCGGGTTCATCGCCCAACAGCGGTACTTGCCGATCTACGACCGCGACCTCAACCGGTCGTTCCCGGGCGACGACTCGACGACGAGCGCGAAGCGGATCGCGGCCCGAGTGTTCCGGAACTTCGTCGAGCCCTGCGACATCGGGCTGGACTTCCACACCTCGACGCGGGGGCGGACGAACATGCTCCACGTCCGCGCGGAAATGGACGACCCCTCGGTCGCCAGGGTCGCCAACGCCTTCGCGTCGAACGTCATCATCGCGGGGGAGGGGCCGAGCGGATCGTTGCGGCGTGAAGCGAGCGAGGCCGGCACCTCGACGGTCACGGTCGAGTTGGGCGAGGCCCACCGCTTCCAGCGGCCGCTCATCGACGCGGCGCTGGAGGGCGTCCTGTCGGTGATGGCCGAGTTCGGGATGTCGGCGACGGAGACGGTGAAGTGGCCCGGGTGGCGGACCGTCATCGACGCCTCCGAGGAGAAGACGTGGCTCCGGGCCGACGCCGGTGGCCTCGTCGAGATGCACCACGACCGCGGCGCGCTCGTCGAGGCGGGCGAGGCCGTCTGTACCATCACCAACCCGTTCAAGACGGACGCGACGACCGTCGAAGCACCCTTTACGGGCGTCCTCGTCGGCGTCCTCGAGAACCCCCTCGTCTACCCCGGCAACCCGCTGTGTCACCTGGTCGCGCTCGGCGAGCCGACGCTTCGGGCGTTCCGCCGGTACCACCGTGGGCGCGAGTAACAACCTTTTTAATAATTTTATATACCCGGCTCCGGCCGCCGACGTCGCCCCCCGAGCGCACGCCCGCTCTCGACCCCACGATCGGCGGAAAACGCCGGCGAACACCCGCGAGACGTTCGTACGAACGCCCACGAGACGTTCGCAGGTAGTAACTACTATACCACCGGGGTACCGACCCTAGCGTGCATGAGTCAATCGTACGACCGAGGTCTGATAGAGGACTTCGGGCGGTGGCAGGAGTTCTCCGCCGGTATGTGGGCTTGGATCTTTCACAAGTTCACCGGCTGGGTGCTCATCGGCTACCTCTTTACCCACGTGGCGGTGTTGAGCACCGCCACCGTGGACGGGGCGACGTACACGCAGACGCTCCAGGGGCTCGAAAGCCTGCTTCTCGTCCGGTTCCTCGAGGTCGGCCTGCTCGCGGTCGCCGCCTTCCATATCCTCAACGGCGTCCGCCTGCTGTTCGTCGACTTGGGTGTCGGGCTGGAGGCACAGGACAAGGCGTTCTACGCCGCACTGATAGCGACCGCGGCCATCACGGTCGCGAGCATCCCGACGTTCCTCCTGGGGGCGTTCTGAGATGGCAGAGCACTACTCCTCCTTCGAACCGAAGGGGACGCGGTGGCTGCTCCAGCGGATCACGGCCGCGTTCCTCGTCGTCGTGTTGGCGTATCACTTCCTGCTGTTGCACTTCGTCAACCACGCGGCCGACATCACGTTCGCCGGGACGCAGGTCCGGATGAGCCAGGTCGGCTACTTCGCAACGATGGTGTTGTTCCTCGTGACCGCCGCCTTCCACGGCGTCAACGGCGTCTACAACGCCCTCGTCAACCAGGGTCTCGACGGCACCCAACAGACCGTCGTCAAGTGGTCACTCGTCGCCGCCGGAACGCTCCTCGTCGTTCAGGGGATTCGCGTCGCGAGCGCCATGACGGGGTTGTTCTGATCATGAGTACGCAAGTCCAAGAGCGCGAAAGCGAGACCGAGACCGAAGAGGCGTCCGAGCATCAGGAGCGACGGCTCTCCGAGAAGCGCGAGCGCGCGGGGATGCGCGAGCGCGCCGAGACGGACCTCTCGGAGACCGACGAGACGGTTCGGATCAAGGTGTTCCGCTACGATCCCGAGGTGGAGGGCAAAAAGGACCCCCGATTCGACACCTTCGAGGTGCCGTTCACGAAGGGGATGACGGTGCTGGACTCGCTGATCTACGCGCGGGATCACTTCGATTCGAGCCTCACGTTCCGACACTCCTGTCGGCAGGCGATCTGTGGCTCCGACGCGCTGTTCGTCAACGGGAAACAGCGGCTCGGCTGCAAGACGCAGATGGTCGACCTGGAGTGGCCGGTCCGGATCGAACCGCTCCCGCACGCCGAGGTCGTCAAGGACCTCGTCGTCGACATGGAGCACTTCTACGACCAGATGGAGGCCGTCGAGCCGTACTTCCAGACGAACGACCTCCCCGACGGCGAGGAGCAACGACAGACCCGCGAGAACCGCGAGAAGGTCAAGATGTCCACGCGCTGTATCTGGTGTAGCGCGTGTATGTCCTCGTGTAACATCGCCGCGGGCGACAACGAGTACCTCGGTCCCGCCGCCATCAACAAGGCCTACCGCTTCGCGATGGACAAACGCGAGGGCGAGGAGATGAAGGAACACCGGCTCAACATCATCGAGCAGGAACACGGCGTCTGGCGCTGTCAGACGCAGTTCTCCTGTACGGAGGTGTGCCCGAAGGACATCCCCCTGACCGAGCACATCCAGGAGCTCAAACGCGAGGCCGTCAAGAGCAACCTGAAATTCTGGTAGCAGTAGCCTAAAGTCGTTCAAAACCCAACTCAACACCATGACAATACACGAACACGATGTGATCGTCGTCGGCGCTGGCGGCGCCGGCCTCCGGGCCGCTATCGCGGCCGACGAGGAGGGCGCGGACGTGGCGATGGTCACGAAACTGCACCCGGTTCGCTCGCACACGGGCGCCGCCGAGGGCGGCATCAACGCGGCGCTCCGTGACGGCGACGACTGGGAACTGCACGCCTACGACACGATGAAGGGGTCGGACTACCTCGGTGACGCCCCCGCCATCGAAACGCTCGCCCAAGACGCCCCCGAGGAGGTCATCCAGCTCGAACACTGGGGGATGCCCTTCTCGCGGGAGGACGACGGGCGCGTCTCGCAGCGCCCCTTCGGCGGGCTCTCCTTTCCCCGGACGACCTACGCCGGGGCCGAGACGGGCCATCACCTGCTGCACACGATGTACGAGCAGGTCGTCAAACGGGGGATCCAGGTCTACGACGAGTTCTACGTCAGCCAACTGGCCGTCACGGACCACGACGACCCCGAGGACCGGGAGTGCCACGGCTGCGTCGCCTACGACATCAAGTCCGGCGAGGTCGTGGGCTTCCGCGCGACGAACGGCGTCATCCTCGCCACCGGCGGCGACGGGCAGGTCTTCGATCACACCACGAACGCGGTCGCCAACACCGGCGACGGGCCGGCGATGGCGTACCGTGCGGGCGTTCCGGTCGAGGACATGGAGTTCGTCCAGTTCCACCCGACGACGCTGCCCTCGACGGGCGTGCTCATCTCCGAGGGCGTCCGGGGCGAGGGCGGCATCCTCTACAACGGCGAGGGCGAGCGCTTCATGTTCGAACACGGCTACGCGAACAACGCCGGCGAGCTCGCTTCCCGCGACGTGGTCTCGCGCGCCGAGTTGACCGAGGTCAACGAGGGCCGCGGGATCAACGACGAGTACGTCTACCTCGACATGCGCCACCTCGGCGAGGAGCGCATCTACGACCGCCTCGAGAACATCATCCACCTCGCGGAGGACTTCGAGGGCGTCAACCCCGTCGAGGAACCGATGCCGGTCAAGCCCGGCCAGCACTACCACATGGGCGGCATCGAGACGAGCGAGCACGGCGAGACGTGCGTCGACGGGCTCTACGCCGCCGGCGAGTGCGCTTGCGCTTCGGTCCACGGCTCGAACCGACTCGGCGGCAACGCGCTGCCGGAACTCATCGTCTTCGGCGCGCGCGCCGGCCACCACGCCGCCGGGCGTGACCTCGGGGAGGCCGAGGTACCGATCGGCCCCTCCGCGGAGAGCGAACCCGAGGAGAGCCTCGACACGCCGGTCGAACCGGGCGCGCTCGATTCGACCGACGGCGACGTCGCCGCCGACGGCGCGCTGGTCGAACCCGCCGAGGTCGTCGAGCACGCCGTCGAGTACGAGCGCAGCCGCGTCGAGGAGATGCTCGAGGGCGACGGCACCAACCACGCCGAGATCCGCGAGGACCTCCAGACGGCGATGACCGAGAACGTCAACGTCTTCCGGGAGAAGGAGGGGCTCAAGGAGGCCTTAGAGGTCATCCGCGAGTGCCGCGAGCGGTACCAGAACGTCTCCGTCTCGGACCCCTCGCGGACGTTCAACACCGACCTCATCCACACGATCGAGACGCGGAACCTCATCGACATCGCCGAGACGATCACGCTCGGCGCGCTCGCACGCGACGAGTTCCGCGGCGCCCACTGGCGGCGCGAACACCAAGAGCGGAAGGACGAGGACTGGCTCAAACACACGATGATCTCCTGGAACGGCGGCACGCCGAAGCTCTACTACAAGCCCGTCATCCTCGAGGGCGAGAACAAGGAGTACGAGCCGAAGGTCCGCTCGTACTGAGGCTTCGTTCGACCGATTTTTGATACGCGCCGACGTCCGTATCGGGTCTTCCCGTTGTTGTTTATAAATAGCTGCCAGTTATATATACATATATAAATGACCGCCGACTGTTTATAAACTGCCCGCCGATTGTGTATAAATAGCCGCCGGCTACTTATAACTGGCCGCCGATGATTTATGAGTCGGACCCCGATCCGAGCCGTCCGCCCTAGCCGACGAACCCGTCCGTGCTCCACTCGGCGTCCCCCTCGTCCGGTTCGATCGAGACCGGCGCGCTCACCAACACGAAGGCGGCCTCCTCGTCGTCGTTTCGGATCTGTCGGGTCGCCTCCGGCGGGATCCAGACCGCATCCCCCTCCTCCATCCCGACGGGGTCGTCGTCGATGACGACGGTCGCCGTCCCCTCGATGAGGACGTAGATCTCCTCGTGGCCGTTCTCGGCGTGGTCGTGGGGTCGGCTCTTCCAGTTCGGCTCACACCGGGTGATCGTCACGCCGATCTTCTCGCTGTCGAGGGGCTCCCTGAGGAAGTGCATCCCGCCGGAGACCGGGTCGATGTCGTGGTAGTTGACGCGCTTGTACGTGCTCATACCGGCGCTTCACGGGCCACCAAGATAGGTTTCACGCCGGCTCCCGTTCGTCGGGCCGACAGCGCCCGCCCCCGTCCGTCAGGCCGACAGCACCCGCTCGACCCGATCGGCCCCCGATTCCGGGGGGTCCGAACGCATCCCCGCGACCGCGTCGAGGAACGCGATCCGGTAGCTCGCCGGGCCGTTCCACTCGCCGTCGGCGGCGGCGCGTTCGCCCGCCAGCCCGAACGCGACGGCCCCCGAGAGCGCGGCCTCGAGTGGGCGTTCGACCCCGACGCCCGCCCCGAACGTCGCGAGCGTCACGCCGAGCATACAGCCGGTGCCGACGACCCGACCCATCATTTCGTCGCCCGCGGAGACCTCGTAGGCCGCCTCCGGCCCGGCGACGACGTCGGTCTCACCGGAGGCGACGGCGACGGCGCCGTACTCGCGGGCGCACGAGAGCGCCGCCTCGGCGACGTCGGCGTACTCGCCGACCGACTCGACGCCGCGGACCTCCGCGTCCTCGCCCGCGAGCGCCGAGATCTCGGCGTGGTTGCCCTTCACGATCGTCACGTCGAGTTCCTCCAGGAGCCGGGACCCGACCCGCGTCCGGGTCGGCGTCGCGCCCATCCCCACGGGATCGACGACCAGGGGCACGCCGGCGTCGTTGGCCGCCTCGCCCGCGGCGAGCATCGTCGCCTCGCCGGCCTCGTCGACGGTTCCCATGTTCAACAGGCAGGCGTCGGCCCCCGCAACCATCTCGGCGACCTCGCGCTCGTCGTCGGACATGACCGGCAACCCGCCCCAGTGCAGCGTGACGTTGGCGACGTCGTTGACGGTGACGTTGTTCGTGACCGAGTTGACGAGCGGCTCCGCCGCCCCGACGGCTCCGAGGGCGGCCGCCACGTCGACGGCGGGGTCAGACATCGGCGCTCACCCCCTCGACGGCGTCGGCGAGCCGTCGCGTCGCGGCCTCCGGATCGTCCGCCCCGGTGATCGCCGAGATGACGGCGACCCCGTCGGCCCCGGCGTCGACGACCGAGCGGGCGTTCTCGGCCGTGACGCCGCCGATGCCGACGAAGGGGACGTCGACGGCCGCCCGGACCGCCCGCACCCGGTCGAGGCCGACGTCCGATTGCTCCGGCGTCGTCTCCTTCGAGGTCGTCCCGAAGACCGCGCCGACGCCGAGGTAGTCCGCCCCCGCCGCCTCCGCCTCGCGGGCCGCCGCCGGGGTCGAGACGGAGCGGCCGACGATCGCGTCCCCGCCGAGGCGCTCGCGGGCGACGGACACCGGGAGGTCGTCGTCCCCCAGGTGGACGCCGTCGGCGTCGATCGCGGCGGCGATGTCGATCCGGTCGTTGACGATCAACGGCACGCCGGCGGCCCGCGTCGTCTCGCGGAGTTCGAGGCCGAGTTCGTAGCGCTCCCGGGCGCTCGTTCCCTTCTCGCGGAGCTGGACAAAATCGACGCCGCCGTCGATCGCGGCCTCGACGACCTCGGGCGTCGACCGACCCGCCGAGAGCCCCGCGTCGGTGACCAGATACACGCCGAAATCCTGACTCATACAACCCGATGGTATCCGCCGGTGGGGTATCGGTCTTTCCGTTCACAGCCACGCATTTATATAGGGCCGTCCAACGGCCGCGTATGATCGAGGAACTATCGGAGGCGGCGGCGGCGGTCGCGGCGGCGAGCGAAGCGTGCGGCGACGAGGACGCCCGCGAACGGCTCGACGGCCTCGAATCGCAGCTCTCGCGGCTCGCCGAGTCCGAACAGGGCGCGGACCACGGGCGGTTAGCGCGCATCCAGCGGGCGCTCGACGAGCTCGAGACGGCCGTCGAGGGCGAGGCGCTCGCGGCGGTTCGGGACGCCGACGGGCACGTCGACGACTACCGCGAGACGATTGAAGGAGTCTGATCGAACCGATCAGCCGTCGTCGTCGGCTCCAGCCACGGGCTCGACGACGTCTTCGTCGGCTTCAGCGACCGACTCGACGACGTCCCCGTCGAGCCGCCACAGGTACAGCGTCGCGTAGCTCCGATACGGCCGCCAGCGTTCGGCGCGTTCGCACATCGCGTCGCGGTCCATCCCGTCGCCGAACAGCGCCCGCATTCCCTTCCGGACCCCGAGGTCGCCGACCGGGAACACGTCGGGGCGGCCGAGCGAGAACAGCAGTTGCATCCGGGCCGTCCACTCGCCGACGCCCGTGATCTCGGTCAGTTCGGCGATCACCGCGTCGTCGTCCATCCCCTCGAAGTACGCCCGATCGTACGTCGAGGCGAACGCCTCGGCGGCGTTCCGGACGTAACTCGTCTTCTGTCGGGAGAGCCCACAGTCCCGAAGCG
>Ga0209965_1000279_pt1 | contig 18366 bp, 24 predicted proteins | sample SalPon2_B_H2O_MG_FD_185707 | JGI IMG/M metagenome (GOLD analysis project Ga0209965, IMG submission 185707) | Salt pond water microbial communities from South San Francisco under conditions of wetland restoration - Salt Pond MetaG R2_B_H2O_MG... | ecosystem: Environmental > Aquatic > Non-marine...
CCGGCATGCGAACCCGGCTCTGTAAGGCCTGTCGCCGCCGTGTGGAGCGGTCGACGTATCGCTAACGTCTCTGACTTCTTACATAGAACCTGCCGAGTTGCTTACAAAACGCTTTTACAAACGGCCGCGTTAGACGTAGCTACGCGACGAGGACGCTCGCAGAAAACCGCCTGACCCGTGGTTTTCTGTTAGGGCCGCCGGGCCTTATCATTACCGGCGAGCCGTGCGGCCGTCGCTCACAACTATGCCAGACCATAGCGATCCCGACGATAGCACCGAACCGCTGACTGAGTATCAAATCGAGCGCGACGTCTTTCCCAGCGACCTGTTGACGACGGATCGCTGGTTCGTGTGGGCGCTCGACAACGATCGGAAAATCCCACGCGCGCCGTGGGCCAACCCCGACCACATAGACAAATACGTCTCGTGGAAGGACACGGACAACTGGGTCGACTTCGAGACGGCCGACGAGTGGGCGTCAAAGGTCGATCACTTCGGACACGCCTCGTGCATACCGGCACACGAGGAAAACACGACCGAGCGCCTCATCTTTTTCGACTTCGACGACTGCCGCGACCCCGAGACGGGCGCGATCAACGCCGAAGCGTGGCGGTTCATCAAAGGCCACGACCTCCCTGCATGGCTATCAACGTCAGGCACCGGCCTGCACGCGTTCGCGTGGGGCTCGCTACCCGAGGGTTATAAGCCATCGTTCAAGCTGGCGCTCGACGAGTGGGCGTATAGCGACGACCCCGAACTCGAGGTGTACGCCTCGGCGCGATTCATGGCGCTGACGGGCGAGCACATCGCCAGCACACCCACGTCGGCGGCCGAGATGAACGCGCAGATCGAGGAACTGATCCGCGTCAAAGGCACCGAGCGGACCACCGGCACGGAACGCGAGCCCGACATCTCACGCGAGGAACTCGCCGACGTCGACTCGACGACCGACGTGACGGACATCTACGACGCGGTCGCACACACACGCCCGCGAGACATCCGGCTGCGCTCGCCCGTCACCGAGGAGTATACCGCTCGTGACGCGAATTGTGCCCGCGACCCGTCGTGGGCGAATAGCACCTCCGGCACGCGGCTCGCCGAGTTCGACACGCACTGGCTATACCGAAAGGGAAACCACCGACTCGACGCGCTGCAGGTCGTCGCGCTTGAGGAGCGGATCATCCGTGACGAGACGGACTACCCGAGCGGTGACGACTTCATCGAGGCCATCGACGCGCTCCGCGACCGTGGGGCGCACATCCCCGAGCTCGTCGCGACGGGTGGCCCCTCGTTCGACGTCACCGACACGGCAGCGGGCCACGACACCGACGAGGCGGCATCGAGCGACGCAACACACAGCGAGGCGACCGACGGCGGCACGGCAGCCGCGACGCCGTCAGAGACGACACAGCGTTCCACGTTCGAGGCGTTCGCGGACGAGGTGCGGTCGGCGGTCGCGGCCGTCGAGCAGGATGACGACGTCACACAGCGGACCGCACGCCACCGTATCGCCGACGCGTTCACACGACACTACAACTTTCTGTACCCCGAGCCCGAGGTGCGCGGCTGGCGCTCCGTGTTACACGTCTACAACGACGACCTCGGCATCTACGAGCCGCGCGGACAGACGGTCGTCGAGCAGTTACTCGAGCGCGCTGCTCGCGACTTTTCCTCGAACCAGGTCGCTATCGAGGTCGTGAATAAGATCAAGCGCATGACGGCCGCACGCGGACAGCAGTTCGAGCGGGAACCCGAGCGGCTCGTCGTCGAGAACGGTGTGCTCGATTTGCACACGGGCGAACTCTCGGCGCACACGCCGACCGAGTATCATCGACAGCGGATCGACATCCGGTGGAACCCCGACGCCGGCGATCCGACGGCTATCGACGAGTTCCTTCACGAGATCGTCGACGACGATGACGTCGTCACGCTGTACCGGCTCATCGCGCACACGCTGTACCAGGAATACATCGCCGAAAAGGCTGCTATACTCATCGGCAGCGGGCAAAACGGAAAGTCGGTGTTCCTCGATCTGATCGAGACCTTCCTCGGCGAGACGAACGTCACACACAGAGAACTGCAGGACTTCGACGACGACACGTACGCTGCGAACAACTTACAGGGAAAACTCGCGAACCTCGCGACCGAGATCGGCGAGCAGACGCTTAGCGATACGACCACGTTCAAGAAGCTGACCGGTCGCGACACGATCGATGCACCCGTCAAATTCGAGAAACCAGTTCAGTTCGAGAACTTCGCGACGCTCATGTTCGCTACGAACGAGATGCCCGTCTTCGGACAGGATAACCACGCGATATGGCGGCGATGGGTGTTCGTCGACTTTCCGTATACCTTCGACGCGCGTGACCCGTCAGCCAAAGACCCCGAACCGAAAGCCAAACTCATGCGACGACTCACGAGTCAGCGCGAGCTCGAAGCGCTACTCCTTCGCTGTCAACAGGAGATCGAACGCTGGCACAGCGAGCCCGACACGGCGTTCTTTGCTGACGCCATGCCGCCGGAGGTCGTTCGCGATAAGATGAAAAAGGCCGCCGAACCGGTGTATAATTTCGCGTCTGTGTGTCTCGAAGTCGGCGATGCCGACAGCACCTACGTGGAAAAGTCTGTCGTGAGAGCCGCGTATCGGGCCTACGCCGACGAGGAGGATTTACCCACCGTGCCGGAAAACACGTTTGGCGAGCGGCTCGTGGGCCTCCGTGACTTTCCTATCGACCCCGCACAGCGGCGTGTCGACGGCTCGCGCATGCAGGTGTACGAGGGTATCGAACTCTCGTCGCGAGGCCGCCAGGTCATCGGCGCCGACGAGCACACCGACGAGTCGCAGTCGGCGGTCGACGACGCCGAGCAGGCGACCGCTGTCGTCATGGACACCGTGCGAGCTATGGTCGAGGAGAACAACGGCGACGCCGTGCCGCGCGAGGGCATCGTCTGGCGTGTCGCCGGCCAGATCGGAAAGGCCACCGGCGAGCGTGCGCTCGACGAGCTCAAAAAGAACGGTCGCGTCATGGCCGGCGACGACGGCATCCTGCCGACCGAATAACCGACCTCCTTTTTAAACTTATAAAGGCCGCTTAGCGGCCGCTTTCAGTGTCACAAACCCGAGGTGTCAGGGGCTGTCAGAGGCAGATCCGCGCTGCCCCTGACACCCAAAACCGCATGACGGCGAGGCCGTGAGTCGTGGGTGTCAGAGGCGTCAGGGGCAGATCGCGTACCTATCGCACGCGCGCGAGGTATCTGACTATTGTGTAAGTTTTGTAGCATAATATCGGATCTGCCCCTGACGCCTCTGACACCTGGCGATGAAGTCGCTGCCGTATGGCGTTTTTCGGTGTCAGAGGCAAACAAAAACTGCCACTGACAGCCTCTGACAGTTTCGGCGACGAAACGTCACGCCCGCTGCTGTACCACTTTCACTTTCACCACGCACACATGGCTGACGACTAAGTGGCTCACTCCCCACCTATTAAACGCCGTGTCAACGCACCACCCACCGAGACGGCGACGTATCGCAGTTGTAACTATCGCGGCGCTGTTGATCACCGGCGGCGTGCTCGCCGCTGCCACGACCGGCGCGTCGGGTCAGACGAGTATCAGCGTCGAGTCGCTGACGGCGTCGAACCAGGAGGCGACGATCGACGGCGACGTCAGCGATGTCGGCATCACCGCCGATCTTCGCTACGACCACGAGGTGCCGAACGCTGACGGACGCGTCATCGAGCTCCACGTCGGGCCGAGCGAGAGCGAACTGTCACAGGTGACGTTCGTCAGCGAAGCCGACCCACAGGACGCTGCGACCGGCACCGTGACGCTTGAGGGCTCGCTCCTCGAGGCCGGCTTCACTGCCGGCCAGTTCGACCCGCCGGCGGCCGGCACGACCACGACTGAGGTCGTGGTACAGGCGGTCATCGAGGTCGACCGAGCGAACGGCGAGACGGTCACGCGGACAGCGACGGACACAGCCACGATCACGATCCACGATGACGGCACGATCACGGCAGCTGTCGGCGGTGAGGTGAGTTTCGACGTGCAGATCGAGTAAGCTCACCCGAGCCCTTTTCGATATAGAAACTATTAAGTAATGCCCGCCCGGATAGTGTAGTATGGGACACAGCACCACCCACTCCCATGATGCACAGCGCGCTGCTGCAGCGTACGACGACGTCGTCGCTGTCGAGGACGTCGCTCCGGGCATGGTCCGCGTCGTGACGTGGTCGGACGCGTACGTCGTCGACGCTCGTGACGGCGGTTGTACGTGCCCCGACAAACAGTACCGAGGCGTCGCTCGATGTAAACACGAGTACGCGGCGCTCGCGAGCGACACCTCGCTTCCCGACGCCGGCATGACGGTCGACGATCTCTCGAGTCGGCAGCCGGTCGCGACGGACGGCGGCGAGCCGGACCGGCCGCATGACTGCGAGTGTTGGGACGTCGACGAGAGCCTGCCGTGCTGGCCGTGCTACCGCGAGGGTTACCGCTCGCAGAACCCCGCAGAGCCGGCCGCTGACGACGCTGACGCGGACGCCATAGACAACGAGAGCGACATGGACGGCGACGCGCCGCCGACGATGGCGGACAAACTCGACGCACAGGCGGAGGTGTTCAGCCGATGACCACGGTCCGCACCATGTACCGCGTCGAAGACGATCGCGGCGTCGTCGAGCTCGCGTACGACGCGGAACACGCCGAGCGACTGTCGCGCGCCGGCTACCGAGTCACGGCGCTCACGGAGGCGTACCCCGATGAGTGACGCGTGCGTGATCTGCGGCTACCCGACGGTTCCGGGCGGGGAGGCGCGGCGCTGTTTGGAGTGCATCACGAGCGCCGAGCGGACGTCGATCACCGTGCGGCACGGCGACGGTCACGAGCGGCGGATCATCTTCGAGCGCGGCGAGGACGGCACACGGATGGAGACACAGACGCTGACGCGCGGCGGTACGTGGCGGACGGTTGGCAGTGAGAGAATCGAGAGCGTCGAGATCAAGTAAGACTACTCGCCGCTCTCGAAGGCTTCTTTTTCGGCGATGCCGATCCCGATGAGGTACGTCTCGAGCGCTTTCTCGCCGGCGATTAAGAGCGCACCGAACGAGAGCGCGTATATCGGCTCGACGCCGGCGGCGACGAACCAGACGGTCGAGGCGAGCGCGATGACGTTCCAAATGAGGTCGGTTGTGCGGTGCATGAGCGGGGTGACGGTTATGCCGAGCGCGGTGCGCGCGCCTCGGTCGAGTGCGTCAAGCTCGTGTTGATATGAGCTCGCGAACGCGGCCGCGAGAGTCGTCTGTGCCGACATGGCATCACGCTGGTTTTCGGGTCGGAGGTCCATAATGGTACGGACGACACGAACGTGTTTAAGTGACATGGCGACGTAGCGCACACGAGGCGAGCACCGGCGCCGTGGTCCGCGTTGGGCGGTGGTACCGCCCGTCGTCAAACGCACCGCACCGAAATAATTGGTTGTGCTCGTGCCCCGGCACGCTCCGGGGTGTGTCTCACCGCTGTCACACCGCGAGCGACGCGTATGCTTTAGGCCGTGCACGACCAAACACGGGTATGAGACAGGTGACGATGGAAAACGGGCGCGTCGTCGACGTCGACGCTGACGAGGCGGAGTCAGAGGACACAGCTGAGGCGGACGTCGACGAGGAGGGCGCGGCGTGACGCTGAACCCGTTCATCGAGCTGGCGCGCGACCCCGTCGAGGCGCTCGCGTGGCTCGGCTACGTGTTGCTCATGTTCGGCATCGTCGCGGCGGCGATCCCGTGGGCCGCTCGACAGGCGGTGGTCCTCGTCGTGCGCTACCAGAAGAACGCACAGAGTGACGCGTGGTGGTCGCTCGGGCAGCGCCGGCGTGGCTACATCCCGCCGCTGTCGTGGTTGTCGCGACTGTTTGCCATCGTGTTCGTGCTGGCCGTGGCCGCGTGGGCGCTCGGCACGATCGTGTGGGTGATCGGGTGATGGGCGAGGATGACGCGACCGACGCGGCCGACGCCGAGGAGCTCCCCGAGAAACCCGCCGGCGAGCAGTGTAACGCTCGCAAGCGCGCGGGCGATGGCTACTGTAAGCTCCGCGCGGGCCACGGAACGGATCACGTCGGCCTCGGCCGGTGCAAGTTCCACGGCGGCACGACGCCCGGCCAGACGAAAGCGATCGTCGACGAACTCGAGGAGGCGGCCGAACACGGCGCGACGGCGCTCAAGCTGAAACTGAAGCTCATGCTCGACGCGCTCGAAGATGACGACGACGTCGACGCGCACGAGCTCGACCGACTGGCCCGCACGGTGCTCGACCGGACCGGCTACGGCAAAAGCGAGACACACGAGGTTGACGGCGACGTCAGCGGCGACCTGACGCTGAACGTCGAGCGCGAGGTGATCACGAGTGACGACACAGACGATTAACGAGCAGGTGCACGAGGGACAGGCGGAGGTCCTCGACAGCGAGGCCCGGTTTCGTATCGTCGCGTGTGGCCGGCGATGGGGGAAGACTGTCACCTGCGCGAAGGAACTCCGCGATGGCCTCTTGAGTCACGGCGATGGTTGGCTGGCGTGGTGGGTGGCGCCGACCTATCAACAGGCGGAGATCGGCCTGCGGTCGCTCCGCGACGAGTTGCCGGACGAGTTCATCGAGAGCGTCAACCAGTCGAAGCTCCGCGTCGAAGCCGTCACGGGCGCGACTGTCGAGTTCAAGTCGGCCGACAAACCGGATAACCTACGCGGCGAGGGCGTCGACCTGCTCATCGCTGACGAGGCCGCCGAAATCGATCAGTACGCGTACGAGAACGCGCTGCGGCCGACGCTGACGGACAGCGAGACGTCGCGCATGATCGCTATCTCGACGCCGAAGGGGCGCGGCTGGTTCTTCGAGTTCTTTCAGCGCGGACAGTCGGATGACTGGCCGACGTATGAGGCGTTCCGCGAGCCCACGACGCAAAACCCGTTTATCAATCAGGCCGACGTCGCCGAGGCGGAGCGTGAGCTGCCCGAGCGCGTCTTTCGACAGGAGTACCTCGCGGAGTTCGTCGACGAGACGGGCGGCGTCTTCGAGCAACTCGACGAGCGTCTGTTTACGGGCGCGTACGAGCTGCCGGTGCCGGCGGCTGACGCGGCCGGCCCGTTCGCGACCGGCGTCGACTTTGCCAGACACGAGGACTATCGCGTCGCCGTCACGCTCGACTCTGACGGGCGTGTCGTTCAGTTCGACCGCGATCAGGGCGAGACGTGGCCGGAGATCCACAGCGTTGTGCGTGACATCGCCGAGCGCTACCCCGGCGTCGTCGCCGTCGACGCCTCGCGTGACAACAAGATCGTCGCCGACCTCGAAGCCGACGGCGTCGCCATCGAGCCGGTAAAGTTCACGGCGACGCGAAAGCGACAGCTTATCGAGAACCTCATCGCGGCCATCGAGGCGGAGTCGCTGACTGCGCCCGAGATCGACGCGCTGCGCACGGAGCTCGAAGTATTCGAGGCCGACGTCACGCGTGGCGGGAACCTCCGCTATGACGCGCCGAGCGGCTTCCACGACGACACGGTCGACGCCCTCGCGCTGGCGGTCGACGTCCGCGAGCAGGCCCGACGACTCGGTGCGGCGACGACCGCGCGCGTCGGCGGCGGTGAGGAGCCGGCGTCGGGTGGTGGCGTCGAGACGGCCGCGCTCCGATCGGCTCGCGAGCGCACACAGAACACGGGGAAGTGGTGACATGGCGGTCCCGAGACATCCAGCGCAAAACGAGACGTTCGAGGATGACGCCGACGAGCGCCTCCTGTCGAAGACGCGGGCGCCGCTTGAGGAAATGCCGACGTCGTCGTTCACGTCGTCAAACGTGCACAGCGGCCTGTACGACTTCGGCGAGCGCGAGTTGTTCATGCGCTACCTGCGGACGGTCGGGCCCGACGCCATCTACCGCTACGACGGCGTGCCGGCGAGCGAGTGGCAGGGGCTCAAACAGGCGCGGTCGAAAGGGTCGTACATCAACGCGAACGTCGCGTTCGACTATTTCTACACACGGATCAATCGCGGCGAGATCCCTGACGAGGACCAACAGGCGGCGCCGAACACGCTCGTGCGACGGTTCGTTTCGACACCGTGACTTTTGTCGGTCGGCGCCGAAAGAGGCCTATGAGCATCTTCGACGATGCCGCGCGGACACTCGCGGCTGGCGACGAGACTGACAGCTCCACAGACGACGTCGACACGAACACGGCGCCGGACACGGCCGGGCCGCGCTCCTCGAAGGGCGACGTCGGCACGCTCGACGGGGCGTTCACCACGACGATCCGCGGGCAGACCGTCGCCGTCGACGGCGAGGAACTGACGATCGCACGGCCCGAGACGAAACAGCCTGACGAGACGACGGGCAACTGGCTCACCGCGAGCGACGCGTACGGTGTGCCGCGTGGCGTCGAAGCGGCCAAACAGCGCCAACTCGTGCAGACGGCGAGCATGCAGTCGATCGTGAACGGCATCGTCGACCAACTGCTCGGCGGTGAGCTCATCTTTGTCGACGATGAGGACGTGATGGAGGACCTCACGCCGGCGGAGCGCGAGGCGGCCGGCGAACTCAAGCGCGTCATGCGTGACATCCTGACGGGCCCGCACATGGGCGACGAGGACCTCGACGACCTCGTCACGGCCGCCGTCGAGGACATGCTCGGGCCCGGTAATGCGTACTGGCAACTGCTACCGGCTGACGACGAGTCGCTACCGGTCGTGTCGCTGACGGCTCTCGACCCGCTGACGATCCGCCACAACTACGACGAACACGGCTACCCCGAGACGCCGGCGTACTGGCAGGCCATCGGCTCGTTCAGTTCGGCGGCCGCGTCGGCCGGTATCATGGACCCGACGCCGCTCTCGTCGGACGAGCTCGCTGTCATGCGCTACCCGAAAGGCTCGCGGTCGTATCGTCGCTACCCCGTCAGCGCGGCGTGGCAGGTCAAAGAGTGGCTCGAGATCCTCGCCGACTCGGTGACGCATCATAAGCGCTACTACTCGGACAACGAGGTGCCGCCGGGGCTCATGCAGGTGGTGAGCGCGAGCGACTCGACAATACAGGACATCCAAAATCAGGTGGAACAGGCGAGCGGCGACCCGCGCGACTTCCCCATCGTCGGCGGCGAGGCACCGGCGCAGTGGATCGAGATGGGTGGCACGGCGCTGAACCTCGACGTGATTCAAGAGCAACAGTGGTTTTACGAGCTGTGTCTCGGCTCGCTCGGGCTCGGCAAAGCGGAGGTCGGCATGATCGAAGACGTCAACCGCGCGAACGGCGAAATCGAGGCCGACCGCGTCTACAAGCGTGTCGGCCAGGCGTTCGGCAAACAGTTCGAGCGCGCGTTCATGCACGTCTGCCGGCAGTTCGACGCGTTCGTTGACCTCGGGGAACCCTTCACGCCGACGCTCGCACACAGCGACCCGCGCGCCGAGGCGGCGAAACAGGATCGGCTCCGCGAGGAATACGAGGCGGGGAAGCTGACGCTGCGGCAGTACGTTCGTCGCGCCGGCGACGCCGACATCGCCGACGACGACGAGCAGTTCACGGTGGAGATCGATGGCACGACGGTCGACTACGGCGATCACCCGAAGTGGGTGGCCCGTCGGCTACTCTCGAACGCTGGTGCGACCGATCCCGACGTCGGCGGCGGTGGCGGTGGCGATGCCGCCGACAGCGAGGAGGTGTAACGCATGGGATCGTATGGCGTCAGAGACGTCGAAGTCGAAGCGCACCTCTCACGCACCGCCGAGAGCGAATTTCGCTACTACGCGCGTCACGGCCGCGCCTACACAGCCACGTCGCTCCTGTCGAACGCCAGCAGCGGCGACACGTCGGCGGTACAGTTCAGTAACCCAGCCGGCTCGGGCACGACGGCCGTGTTCACGCTGTTGCAACTCTCGGCAGCGTCGCGTTCGTACGCTCGGCTGTACGACACGTTCGACAGCGGGCCGACAGGCGGCGACGCGCTGCAGGTGCAAAACGTGCGCCTCGACGCCGGGGACGGCGCGCCCGATGTCGGCTCGGTGACGGCCACACAGAACCCGACGTACACCGGAGCGTCGACGCACACGGCCGAGTTGCTGCCGGGTGGGCAGGGCGGGAACGCTGTCGGCGCGGAGATGACGATGCCGGCCGTGTTGCTTGAGCCCGACCGCCGGATCGTCATCGAGGTCGAGAAACTCGCGTCCGGGCCCGATGAAGTCTCGCTCGTGCCGCGCTGGTACGAGGTGCCGCAGGTGTTCAGCGAGACGAACGTGGATCCGCCGTTCGACGACGTGATCCGTGGCTGACGACGAGCCCGAGGGCGTCATCACGACGGCGCGACTCCACCCGGCGCTGCCCGTCTGTGTCGACGGCGATGGCTGTTAGTGACGTATGGGAACCGTCACCGCACAACAGTCGGTTACTAAATAGACCCTTAAGGATCGGGCGCAAAAGCCACCACACAGGGGCATCCGAGACACATGGACGACACACGGAAGACGGAGCACCGCACGCGCTACCGAGCCGCCGGCGATCGTGTCGACGTGCGCGAGGCCGACGACGAGGACGTCTTCGAGATCCGGATGCCGATCGCGTCGACCGGCACGGTGCGGAACGAGGGCGACGACCCGCTCTCGCGCGCGGAGATCGACGGCATGCGCGAGCAGATCAACGACCGCCGTATCGGCGTCTTCCCGGCACACGGTGGCGACACGATGATCGCCGCCGGCCAGTATTCGCCGTTCGAGCGCCTCGGCGACTGGCATGACGCGGAGCTCGTCACGAGCGAGCGGTCAGACGGCGTCGACGCCCTGCTCGTCGCGACCGCGCGGATGCCGGACCCAGAGACGCTGCCACAGGCGACGGGGCAGTATCGCGAAGCGCTCGCGATCCTCAAAGAGCAGGCGAAGCGCGGCATCGGACAGGACTCAAGCATCGGGTGGCGCGATGATGACAGCTTCCCCGGCGGCGTCGACTTGATGGAAGCGTCGATCGTCGGCATCGGTGCCGACTGGCGCACCAACACGAGCGACGAGGCTGCCGAGGTCGTCGCACGCGAGGCCGTCGCGGCCGGCGCCGACCCGGACGCACTCGTCGAGCGCGTCGCCGCGGCCGTCGGAACGCGTGACACGCCGACCGACGCGCGGCCGTTCGGCCCGCCCGGCGGCGACCCCGAGCGATGGGAGGACTTTGACGCCTGCGTCGCCGAGGTCGACGATTGGGACGGCATCGACGACCCCGAAGCGTTCTGCGCGAACGCGGAGCAACAGACGAAGGCCGCCGACCGTGCGACGTATGACGTCGGCGACGAGACGCTCGACCTGACGCCGCCGGACTACATGGTCGCGGCCGCTGACGCCGCTGCCGAGGCCGGCGACGAGGGCCTCATCCCGAGCGACTGCGGCACCGGTCGCGGTGACGACCGACGCGATCAGATCCGCGACGACGAGACCGGGCCTGACGTGTGGGAGGAAATCGCCGCGTACCTCACGAGCCACGCCGAGGACGTCACCGCTGACGGCTCGCCCGGCGAGTGGACCGACGAGGAGTGGGCCGACTGCGGGAACGCCCAATACGCGAAGTGGGGCGGCACCGGCGACGGTCGCGCGCTCGACAAAGCACAAGAATACTCGAACATGGTCGCACGAGCCCGCGACGAAGAACTGCCATACCCGGACCGCGCGGTCCGAAACCTCGATGACCCCGCCTTTGCGGACGGCGACGCGGTCATGTGGTCGTGGCAGGGCGAGCCCGTGCACGGTCGCGTATCTGACGTCGGTGCCGAGTATACCGTCGGCGGGAACACGATCACCGGCGCCGAGGGCGAGGCCGTCTACCTGATCCACGAGTACGACGAGGCCGTCGAGGCGTTCCGCGAGGACAACGTCGCGAAGCCCGAGGCGTCGCTCGACGCGTCACAAAAGGACCTCCCGCCGGCATCGGACGAGAACATGCAACACATGGACAGCGATACTACCACCACAGACGACCCGGACGCACAGCGTGCGCCGGCGGACCTGACGGAGGATGACCTCCTGACGTTTACCGCGGTGCACTACGACGGCATGGACGAGAGCGATCTCGCCGAAGCCGCCGACGCGGCCGATGCCGAGTTTGTCGGCGAGACGAACATCGAGGAATTGTTCGATCTCGTCTCACTCGTCACCGGCGCGGAGTATGGCGATGTCGAGGAGGTCATGATGGGCCTCATCGAGATGGCCAACCAGGAAATGGGCGACAAAGACGACGAGGAGGGGGAGGAGGACGACGACGGCGAGGACGACGACGAGCGCGCCATCGCGGAGCGCGTCGCCGAGCTTGAATCCGCCCTCGAGTCGGTCCGTGGCGGCGACACGGACGTCGCACGCGCGGCCGGCGCTGACGCTGAGGCTGACTCTGACGCTGACGCTGACGCCGAGGCCGACGCCGAGCGGAGCACCGACACCGACGCTGATACCGAACGCGAACAACAGCCGACCGGCCCCAACTGGCGGGCCTAAAACGCCAGTCTGACACACACTCATGGCGACTAACGCACCCGACACGACCGCGGACGACTTTCAGGACACCCTCCTGTCGCTCGCACGCGGCACCCGACTGAACGATAGCAAAGCCCGCGACGCGTTCCACGGTCTCGTGGAAGCGTGGGGCATGCCGACGACGCGCGTCGGCCCGGACGCAAAGCCTGGCGCAAACATCTCGCTCGTCCGCGAGAAGATGCTCGAACCCGACTGGCGGACCTCCGACGAGACGTGGACGTCGCGCGAGTTCGGTTCAAAGCGGCCCTTCCTCGCTGGCACCGCGGCCTCCGCTGGCGCCAACGACGAGGGCACCGCCGTCCGCCGTGCGTTCGACGACATGACCGAGCGCGCGACGATCGACGCCAACAACCCGATCCTCGAGACGGCGTCGCCGGTCGAAGTTGACCCGCAGCTCGTCGAAGTCCTGCGGAGCCGCGCGCCGATCCGCGACCGGATCATCACACAGGCACAAGCCGGTTTCCAGGCACGCTACAATACGATCAACGACCGGTCCGACCCGCTCGGCATGCTCTCGGAAGCCGAAGCCGTCGACCTCTCGGGCGACACCCCGAGCGACTTCGGCATCGGCAGCGAGGTGAAGGACATGAAGCGGTTTGTCGACCTCGTCGAGATCTCCGACTTCGCGCAGCGCGCGGAGGAAACGCTCGACTACATGGACCTCACCGAGACGACGATGGGGCAGCGGATGATCGAGGCAAACCTGTTCCTCGCCCGGCAGTACTACTACGGCGACCCGTCCGTCGCGGCCGGTGACCGGTCCATCGAGGACGGCGACGCCTTCGAGGGCATGGTCGCGCTCGCGTCCGACGCGTCGAGTTCCTACGTCGTCGATAAGTCGACCGTATCGAGCGGCTTCCTCGAGGACATCAAAACCGAGCTCACGACCGTCGTCGAGAACACGGGCCTCACGTACGACGCGGCCGCGATCCCCGTGTCGCCGACCATGTTCGACGCCCTCGAGAACGAGGCGAACGCGGTCGTCCGTCTCGACAGCTACGACGGCGAGATCCGCTACGGACGGCGCTCCATCCAGATCAAAGGCGTCGAAGTGTTCGAGGACCCGAACATCCGTAACTACTCCGGCCTCTCGTCGAGCACGACCAACGGCGGCGACGCGGGCGACGTGTTCATCTACGACACGCGGAACCTCCAGTACCGCGAACTCGCGCCGATGTCGACGGTCCCGCTCGGCAAGATCGGCCTCGCCGACCGCGCGGCCATGTTCGAGTACGGTACGCTCCTGTCGAAGTCGCAGGGCGAGCACATCCGTGTGCTGCAGGCCTACGACGTCTAAGGTGGCATCATGACGCACACCACCACAGACGTCGACCGCGAAAGCGGCGGGTCGGTCGTCAGCGTCTACGCTACGATCGACATCACCTCGCTCGACGGCGCGAACACCGAGCCGTTCGACACCGAGGCGGAGCTGAAGGTCGACCCGCTCGGCGTCAGCGTGCAGGGCGTCGAGAACGCGGCCAGCTACACGGTCGCATACGACCACGTCGCCGGCGACCTCGTCGTGAAAGGTCAGGACGGCACGGACCCCACGGCCGGTACGGACGTCGGCGAGGTCCGCGTCCGCGTCGACGGCGACGTCGGCCCCTGACGACACCCCATCATGCCACGCTACCGACATCCCCGTGCGCTCGACGGCGCACGGCCACAGATCGCCGTGTCGCTCAACGGCAACACGATCGGCCTCGACGCCGACGGTTGCTTTGAGACGTCTGACGAGGACGCTGTCGCGTCACTCGCGGCGGCCTACGGCGTGGATGTCGACCGGTTACGCGTCGGCGACTCGCCCCCCTCGCCACCGGACGAGGACACGGCGACGTGCGACGCGATCAAGTCGGACGGCGAGGTATGCGGCCGGTCGCTGCCGTGCCGCTACCACGACGACGACTGACGACCCCGTATTTCTTTAACTCTCGCGGCCGTAGCGGCGCCTATGGCATGGACGACACTCACGGCCTCGCGTGATGACATCGACGAGAAGATCAGTTCTTTCGAGTCGGGCGTGACGAGCATCGACAACTTCGCCGCGACGGGCCACGGATACAACCAGGTCACGGCGTTGATCCAATACACGCCCTGACGGATGGCGACGAGAAACTCATTCCCGCTTACGTTCGACGTTGCTTTCGTGAGCGGGACACAGGCGACGGTCACACGCCCCCCGGCAAAGCTGTCGGCCGCTGTCGAAGCGATCGAGGCCGAGGTGACGTCAATCGACGACGTCGACATCGAGTCACACGGGCAGGCACAGATCACCGCTGTCGTCACGTTCACGCCGTAGCGACCCCGCACTTCTTTAGCGCTCGCTGCCGTAGCGGCGCGTATGGCAACACCGGATCGCCTGTCGCTCGCGCTCCCCGTCGACGTCATGCGACGGATCGACGCGACCGTCGGCGGCGCACAGATCGAGGCCGACCAACCGCTCGGGAGTGGCGACGACTACGACACGATCGCCAGCGCCATCGAGGACGCCGAGGGCGCCTTTCGCTCCGAAGTCGAACTCTCGGCCCGCGTCTCTCGCGAGGGTATCCCCGAGCGCCGCGAGACGTTCGAGCATGCGACGTACAAAACCTCGGGCCACAAGCTGACGAAAGGCACCTTCACGGGTGTGTGGACCGACTACCTCCCCGAACAACAGTCGATCATGCTGCAGTACGGGCGTGTGCTTCCGTTCGACGCGACGACTGGCGACGCCGTCTACTTTTATCGTGGCATCCAGTCGGACGGCAGCGACTCGTGGGTCGACCTCACCGACGAGCGCGGCGCGATCTGGGAGATCCTCGACCACCGGAGCGGCCGGTTCACCTTCGACCCGACGACGCTCACTGAGTACGTCCTCGACTCATACACGGGCTCGTATCAGTCGGTGCCGACGTTTCTCAAGCGCATGCGCTTTGCCGTCAGCTACCGACACGGCGTCCTCGACCGCTCGTCCGAGCAGGTGGGGCGCACGACGCTCGACGCGACGCTCACCGCGAGCGAGACGGGCGGCGTCGCTGTCGACGACGTCGAAGTGCTATCCTCGGGCGCCGTCGGTGACACGGCCATCCTGCGCGTCGGCACCGAATACGTGAGCGCGACCTACGACCGCGTCGCCGGGGAGGTGACGATCCTCGAGCGTGGCATCCGCGGCACCGAAGCCGTCGACCACGACGCCGACGAGGCCGTGATGTACGTGCCGCCGGAGTATCGCGCTGCCGTCGCCGCACGCGCCGCGGCCGCCGTCACGTCGAGCGCGCGGTACTCCGCATGGCTGCCCGATGCCGACGACGCCATGAGTCGCACGGAGCTCGTGAGCCAACTCGAAGACCACTACGCCGGCATCGTCGACGCGCTGGCGTAGCGGGCGTTTATACGACAGGACGGCACAGCGAGCGTATGGGCCACCCACAGAGCGGCGACGCGATGGCAGCGGCGCTACTGAACGACACGGCCGAGCTCGTCAACGACGACCGCGACACACACGGCGACGCCGTCGAGAACCAGCAACACATCGCCGACGCGTGGACGTGGTACCTGCGCGGTCAGGGGCTCCTCGACGACGGTGACGCCGTCATGGGCGACGACGTGGCGGCACTCATGACGCTGGTGAAACTCTCACGGCACGCGGTCGGCGATCGCGACATGGACCACATGCGCGACGTCGCCGGCTACGCGGGCATCGGCGGCGCGTGCATGGTCGACCGTGGCGCGGCGCCGGCCGACGAACTCGCACGCGGCGCGTACGAGTCGGCACACCTCGGCGAGCGCGAGGACACCCCGCCCGAGTCGTCGACCATGGCTGACCGGATCGACGACGACACCGACGACGGCGCGACGGCCGACGAGCTGTACGCACTCGTCACCGACGCCGTTCGCGCCGGCGCGTATGGCGACGCTGTCGGATGTCTCGAGAACGCCGACGAAGCGAAGCGGCAGCTCGCACGACTGGCGTCAGAACGCGCGAGCGCCGAGGCGGCCGAGTGACTATCACGGTACACAACATGCCTGCGAACCCCAACAACACCGAACGCGTGGAAGTGATTAGTGAACAGTATCATGAACTAAGAGTCGCAGTCGAATTCTACACCAATAGCGCGATGGCGATCCGGCGTGGTAAAGATACTGACGAAGACTTTTCGCGCGTCTGGTTGGATAGTTTTGAGAAACAGCGGCTCAGACGCCTGTTGAACGACCAACTCGGAGACGCCGAGGCGGCGGACACAGACGACGAGCCGACTGACCCCGGCCGTGTCGTCGACGCGCACCGAGAGATCGCGCGCGGCGAGTGACGGCAGCCGAGCGACATTTTATCACGACGGACGCCGCAGTGTACGTGATGCCTGATCTGTCACAGCGGCAGCGTGATGTCCTCAATTTGCTGCCAACCGACGCCGACGAGACGGCCGGCGTGTCGCGGACCGACATCGCCGAGGCGCTCGACATCGCGCCGACGACGATCGAGCACCACATGGATCAGCTCGAAAAGAAGGGCTACGTCTTAGACTACGAGCGCGAGGGCCGACAGGCGCTCTGGTACGTCGCGGCCATGCCCGACGACGCCGCAGCCGAGTACACCGACGCGGACACGTCGCCGTCAGACGAGCGAGACGACGCGCTGCCGGACTTTTCTGACACGCCCGTCGCCGACGACGCGCCGACGTTCGACGCGCTCACGGACCGCGAGCGCGTGGTTATTGACGAACTCGAAACGGGCGCCACGGTCGACGACCTCGCGGAGCGGCTCGACGAGCGCGTGTCGATCGTCACCGAGCACCTGCGCGATCTCCGGCGGAGTGGGTGGCAGGTGTACGTCAACGAGAGCGCGGGCCACATCGCCATCGAGTCGGACGCACCGCTCCGCTCAAGCGAGCACAAAGGCACGCGCACGCGAAAGGCGAACCAGTGGTGGGAACTGTCGCATAATTCGCTCGTGCGTCAGTATCGGTCGCTCGACGCGCCGACGGCGCCGCTGCAGGCACACGACAGCCGCGAGGATTGGTGTGTGCACATGACGGACCTTCACGCCGGCGACGTCGTCCGTGACGACAGCGGCGAGGTCGTCTATTCGACCGATGACATCCCCGACGTCGTCGACTACGTCACCGAACAGGGCTTGAGTCTCGCACACAAACACGGCTCGACGTACGACACCGCGCACCTGCTGTGGGGCGGCGATTTTGTGACGAACGAGGGCATCTATGAGGGCCAATTCGAAGACCTCGACGCCTGGCTCGACGAGCAACACGAGACGCTTATCGACCCGCTCATCGCACAACTCAAAGCCTTCAGCGAGTCGCCGCTATTCGACACGGTGCAAGTGGTCTGTCAGGTGGGTAATCACGGCAAGAACCGCGCGAGCGGCACGAGTCGGCAGGCGAACGCCGACCTCATCCTGTATAAGACGATCCGCAACACGGTCGCACAACTCCGCGACCACGCCGACGTCCTTCATAACGTCCACTTCGAGATCGGCGAGGCGCGACCGTATCGCAACTTCGAGCTGCGCGGTGGCGACCTTCGCGGCCACCTCCGACACGGACAACACCGACGGCCACAGGCCGAGACGTCGGCGCGCGATAAGGAGTGGACGAAAACGCTGCTCGATCACGAGTTCGATGTCGCGCTCATGGGCCACTATCATATCAGCGGGCGGATCCCGTGGGACGGCCCGCCGGTGATCGTGTCGCCGAGTCCGAAGCCCGCTGGCGAGTTCGTCGAACGGATCGAGGGGCGGATGCCCGGCGACACACAGGGCGTCGCCACCGTGTTCGGCGTCAGCGACGACGGCATCACGGGCGTGTTCCCGGTCGACACGCGACGGTTCTAAGTCGGC